>OLXD01000843.1_pt1 | contig 12502 bp, 9 predicted proteins | sample 1673881 | NCBI WGS metagenome assembly OLXD01 (sample SAMEA103958131, study PRJEB25191) | human gut metagenome
GTGTCATACACCCACTCCATGTGCTCCCGGGCAGACTTGGTTTTTCCCGGTGCCCGCTGGTCGGAATACCAGTCGGTGTCAAAGGTGTCAAAGCTCTGGCTGCCCAGATCCAGCAGCTTGGAAAGCTCCTTGCGCTGCTCCTCCACATAGTAGGTTTTCAGGCAGCGGCACATCTCGCCGCCCCGGTAGCCCGTGTCATTGCAGAAGGGGCAGAGGGGCGTATCCTCCAGCGCGTTGTCCGGCAGGCCCAGCTCCGCCAACAGCATCTGCCGTTCTGCCTGCAAGCTGAGGTTTTCTTCCCGCAGGCGCTGGATCTCGTCCTCTTTCTGTGAGATGCCGACAGTGATGAGGTTCTGTTCTTCCGTGTAACTGTCGGACAGCATCTGGAACTGCTCTGTTGTAATGCGGCCCAGCACACTGTCCTCATACAGCTTTTTGAAAATCGCGTCCAGTTCAGCTTTCCGCTTCCGTATGGCTGCCAGTTTCTTCTCCTGCCTGCGGATCTCCCGCTGAAGCTCGGCGGATTGCTTGCTGCCAATGTAGGCGGCGAACTTTTCCGGATGTTCCCGCGCCGCGCTCGTCACCCGGCGCAGGTCCTCCAGTACGATCTCGTCCAGAACGCACTCCCGGATGTAGTGGCCCGTACAGGCTTCCCCATCCTTCTTGTAGGTGCGGCAGGTAAAGTGATTGTAGCTGGCGGACATGGTATGCGCCCGGTGCAGCACCATGTTGGAGCCGCAGTCGGCGCAGAACACAAGACCGGAATACTTGTTCTGTTCTTCCATCTTTGTCAGACGGCGCTTGTTCTTCCGCACTCTCTGTACCATGTCCCAGACCTCCCGCGTAATGAGGGCGGGATGGGTGTTCTCAAAGACCAGGCATTCCTCTCTTGGATGTTCGACCCTTCGCTTGTCCTTGTAGGATCTGCTGCTGTGCTTCATGTTGACGGTATTGCCCAGATAGATCTCATTCTCCAGCAGATTGGCAATGGCGCTGTCTGACCAGTTATATGGATGTGCTGTATCCAGACAGGTGTGCGTGATGCCGAATCTGGTGTAGGCGTACATGGTGGGCGTCAGGATCTGCTCCTTCTTGAGAATGCGGGCAATTTGGCTGGGGCCACTGCCGCTGGCGCACATGGCAAAGATCCTGCGGACAATAGCTGCCGCCTCATCATCCACGATTAGTTTTTTTGTGCCTGGGTCCTTTCGGTAGCCGTAAGGTGCTCTGGTCCCCAGCCGTTCGCCCCGTTCCGCTTTGGCCTTCAGCACCGCACGGATCTTCCGGCTGGTGTCCCGAATAAACCACTCGTTGAACAAATTCTTGAACGGCATGAGGTCGTTGCTCTCGCTGCTGTCGGTGTCCACATTGTCATTGATGGCAATGTAGCGGACGCCGAACATGGGGAAGCGTTCTTCGATGTAGAGTCCCGTGTGAAGCTGATTTCTACCGAGGCGACTGAGATCCTTGGTCACAATGATCCCGATCTCGCCGTTTTCCATGTCTGAGATCATCTGCTGGAACGCCGGTCTTTGGAAGGTTCCTCCCGAAAAACCGTCATCCACATAGAAGCAGGGGCTGGGGAAATGGTGATCTTCCGCGAACCTTTGCAGGATGCTTTTTTGATTCTGGATGCTGTTGGAATCGCCATCTAAGCCGTCGTCCTGACTGAGCCGGCAGTAGAGGGCGGTTTTCTTCTGGTTTGACATTTGTCTTTCCTCCTTCTTGTCAAACCGCTCAGAGCATTGTGAGCACACAATACTCCAAGCGGCGCGAGAAGTCTAGCCCTTATGCCGACTTTTTTCGCTGAAGTTCCAACGCGGCCAAAACCCTGAGTTTTTCTTCCGCAGTCTGACTCGCGTTTTTCGGAAAAACGGAGACGACGCGGATGGCTCGTCCGTGCGAGATCTGAATGCGCTCAACACGGACGGAATCAGGGCAGGCCGCTGGTTTTGTAGTTTGCTTCATGACGACCTCCCTGATTTGATTTTCAAAAAATGTACTTGCAAAAAGCAGCCAGGAGAGTTAACATCCGACAAACCGTTTGAGGAGGATCGCCGATGTTAACTGCCTGTTTTTCCGTGATGATTCACTTGCTGCTCTTGCTGATTCGTATTGCGATGAAACTGAGATTGTCCATTCCGCTGGTGTACCTGGTGCTGATGCTCACAGCGTTTCGACCGTGGTATCGTGTGCACACGGCACTGGCGGACGGGATCTTTCTAGCACTGGTGGGTTGCACAGTTTTGTCATGGATCATCTCCTTTGTTCGATTTGTAAGGCGAGGGCTGGCTTGATGCCAGCCCTCGTTTTTTTGCGCCGCACAGTGGGCGGACGTGGCGTTTGTGTGGCGCAGACCTGCACGGATGCGCGGTCGGCCCATAAAACCGCACACGTCGGCACGACGCGCCTTACCGCTGGCGCGTGACAGCTATCCGCTGCGGCTGCTGTTCAACGCGGTCGATGTCCCGTTGCATGATGACTGCCGTCTCCGAGATTTCCTTGCATTGCTTGAGCTTCCAGCGCTCCTGCCGGATCTGCTGGTTGATTTGCGCAAGCTGCTCATAGAGATCCGCTTTTTCTGCCAGCAAGGCTTCGCGTGGAATGCCGCAAGTATCCAGAACCTCTTTTGCATCGTCATATTCTGCTTTCTTTGGCTCAAATCCTTCGAAGGCAGCTTCTGCTGCTAGCGCGTCAAAGAGCTTCTTGTGTTTTTTCTTGCGGACGTTCAGAATCGTGCGCTGCTTGGCAAGCTGTGTGACCTCATTCTCTGCCTGCTGCAAGCAGGCGGTCAGATCATCTGCCGTGGTGATATTATTCTCTTGCAGGAACTTCAGACGCGCTTTGTAAACATCAGCCTTCATGATCTCTTTTCGCAGGTGCGGCGTCATACGCGGTGGATACTGCCGTTTTTCGATCCGACCGAGCAAATAGCAGTAATGAAAGTACAGCGCAAGGAATCCTGTGTACTTTGGATGTGGGCGGTATGACGGCGGCGTTGGCCTTGGCGTGAAGGCAGGTTTTCTTCCGGCTTCGATTTGCTCCAGATTGCCCAGAATGGCCTGTTCAATACGTTCTTCTGAGAAGGCAGGATTTCTGCGTTCCGGACACATGAAATGTTCCTGCCCGCGTAACCGAAATCCAAGGTGTTTGCCGTGATGGATCTCATAGCCCCTATGCTCCATAAGAAGGAAAAAGTGACCGAGATCGTTGGCGTCCTCGATGGCATCGTGCAAGTCCGCTTCGAGCATAGAGCGGAACCGTCGGCTGGCTCTTTTTCTGACGCAGCCACTCCGCATAGCTGACAGCTTTCTTTTCATCGCTTTCCAGAATGATGCTCAAACCATGCGCTTTGCACAGCCGGTCTGAAACGCCGCGAATCTGTTTGTAGTAGTTTTCGCGGGTGCTGTGATACATTTTCCCGGTGACGGCATTGACCGAGTTGAACACAATATGTGAGTGAATATGTGCTTTGTCCACATGGGTCGCAATGACGGCTTCGTATCCCGGCAAATGCTCGGCTGCGAACTGTCTGGCGATCTCATGTGCCAGCTCCGGTGTAATCTCGTCCGGCTTGAAAGACTGGATGATGTGATAGCACTGCCGTCCGGCGGTCTTGCCAAGGGCGCGCTTTGTGTCCATCATCTGTTGCGCGGCATGACCGGGATCGCAGCGGACATAATCGGTCAGCAGGTTTTCAGCTGTTTTAACAGGATTTGTGATGTAATCAATCGCCTGCCGCAAGCCGCCGTTCCGATACAGAATCTTCGTAACTGCCATTACTGTTTTGCAACCTCATACAGTAGACCATAGACCTCGCCTAGCATCCGCAGCGCTCGTGTGGTTTCTTCCCGAGTGGCAAATCCGGCATTTGCTTTGCGGGCGATCTGGTTGATGTTGTTGCCGATCTGATGGATTTCAGTACGCAGCGCTTCCAGCTCTGTGGACGGTCTGGGTTTGAGATCATATCCGTTCAGCAATCTGCGCAGGTACGCGGTTCGTGTCAGACCGCAGGCTTTGGCGTTCGTGATCAGCTTTTGGGCTTCATCGGTGCTCAGCCGCAGACAGATTCTGTATGGTTCTTCGTTCATCTGTTCTCCTTTCCACCGCCAAAGGGCGGCATATTGGGGGCAGGGTTCTCCCTGCAAGTGCCGTTTTGATATCAAACGGCGATGCTTGCGCTTTTCTTGCGCAGCAAGAAAAGCCAAAACGTAGACAAATCCTCGTTCTGTTTAGAAGAATTTTTAGATTTTCATTTTGTACAAGCCATGAAATTCAACATTTTTGCGCTTCGGATTTTGTAGTCGCTACATTAGTCGCTATGGAAATTTGAAATGTCCTTTGCAGTCGCTACAATAGTCGCTACGGCAGCGATTCAGGCGGCATTGCCCGGCAGCAGGAGACTTCTGGCAGCAGTTTTTGTTTCATTTGCTTTTTCCACGCGCAGATTTTCGCCGCCAAACAGAATCGGGGCGCAGATTTCCAAGATCCTGTCATAGATGCGGGCATGCGCAAGATCGTCTGGGTGCTTGAGCGCATCCAGCGTCAGATTTGTTGTGACGATCAATGGCTTGCGGCTTCGGTATCTGGCATCGATCACAGCAAAGACTTGTTCCAATGCATATTCTGTTCCTCGCTCTGCACCAAGATCATCCAAAATCAGAAGATCATAGGCATTCAGACTGGCAAGAAAGTCAGCACGATCAGAGCCGAACAGTCCCGTCATACGATTCAAAATCGTCGGGAAATTTGTCATCAGAACCGGCACGTCCTTCTCCAGCAGCGCGTTTGCAATGCACCCGGCAAGAAAGGATTTTCCGGTTCCCACATCGCCAAACAGGAGCAGTCCAATATTTTTCCGTGCCGCATCCTCCCAGTGTTCCACATAGCGCTTGGCTTTGGCAGTCAGCCCTGGCGTTTTTCCGTTATCGTTGGCAAACGTGCAATCGTAGAGGCGGCGATCCTGTAACCCATGTGCTTTTCGCCGCTGAATGCGTTCCAGACGCTCCCGTTTTTCTTCTGCCGCTTTGCGCTGTTTTTCCGCAGCACTCTGGCAGGGGCACAGGCAGCGTGGTCGGAGAAAACCTGTCCCGCCGGGAGCAGGAATGACCGTTTGCCGCAAGCCATGACAGGTCTTGCAGTGCAGCAATCCATCAGCGGGATCGAGATACTCATCATCTCGCTGTATCTGCGCAGCTGCATTTGCCGTCAAAAACGCATGGACTTCTTCTGTAATTGGCATCATACGACATCTTCCTCCGTTACTTCGTAAGTTCGGATATTTGTCCGCGCGCACTTCTGTTCTCTAATCTCTTTATCTCTATTCTCTGGTGGACAAATGTCCGCTTTTGAGTTAGACAGGAGCTTCTGTGCTTGTAAACGCAGCCGTTCCCGGCGTTTTCGCTCCGCTTCGGTGGAGGATCGCCCGACCAGCAGCTGGATATCCGGCATATAGTACGCGCCATCGGTCAGCAGCTCGACAAAACCGAGTTTTAGGAAGATTTGCAGCGCGCGTTCTACGGTGCCGATCTGATGGCGGGTAAACGTTGCAATGGTCTGCGGCGTGTGCGGCAGATTTTCATGCAGCAGGAGAATTCCGTTGTGCTTGAGCGACATCAGATACATCTTGAGCAGCAAATTGGAATACAGAATTCCGTCCGGCATCATTTCCAGAACAACCATCCGTTCACTGGAGAAGAAATTTTCCTTGAGCTTCATGTAGTAATATTTTTTGTTTTCTGACATAAACACTCCATTCTTTTGAAATTGTTTCCGCCGTATTTGCAGCTCGCGCCCCGGCGATGGGGAACAGCGCGGACAGAGCTTGGCAGCTCTCACAGCTCGTGGAAGGGGTCTCGACTGCTTTCAACCCCAGCCACGGCAGCCTGTCTTACGTGCAGGCCGGACATTGTGTATCTTTGCAGAGCGGAGTGCTTGGTGCAGCCTGCCGCGGCTGCCCACGCTGTGTTTCCCGCTCGCTCGTCCTGCTTCGACGAGGTCGTCGCGCACAGCGCGTGCTTTTCCGCTCTGCGGTGTTGCCCGCATTGCTGATATAAAGTTGCCAAAGTGCATCGAGAAGATTTGTCCCTCTACTATCCCTCCCGAAAAAACGACGGGATGAATAACAAAAACGGAGAAAAAGGTGCACAAATATTCTGAATATTTTTGTAATTACATGGAGACTTCATTTCATTATGGTTCTTCAATACAATTCAAAAGGTATAAAAAGCGCCATACCGTATGCGAAAAGGCAAACGGTATGGCGTGAAAAAGCTTCTATATATTTTGACTAATTTGTGAGAAAAGAATTATGGCTCTGGCTTTCAGCCATTCTCCCACTCGTCCCAGGCTTCGTCCTCGTCATCATACCAGTCCCGATTATCCTCATAGAGATCCTCAGGATTGTCGTAATCATCCCGGATGCTGCCAGAGCTGCCGCCGGAGTGGAACGTTGTGGAGATATCCGGCTTTACGACCGGCACAAGCAGCGTATTGCCGCTCCAATAGCCATCGTTTTTCTGCGTTTCGATCACCTTGCCATCCTGACAGACAGCGGTAAAAATCGGTGTTCGCTTGTTGGTGTACCAGTAATAGGTCATTTGCTTGAACGTTCCGTCCTTTTTATATGCCCAGCCGGATTTCGCCATGCCATGCGTGCCAAGCGTGCGCGTGGCATCAATGCTGCTCTCTGGCATCCCGATATATGGGATGCCCGCGTCTTTTTCCGCCTGAAGCGCGGCTTCGCGTTCTTCCTGCTGGCGCAGCTGTTTTGCTTCTTCCTCCAGACGTGCCTGCTCTGCCCGCTGTTCTTCCTGCTCGCGCTTTTCCTGCTCTGCAGCCTGCTGCGCGGCGATCTGTTGGCGGTTCGCCTCGGCAGTCCTCTTGAGCGGCGGCAGGGCAAATACGAAAAATGCGACGGCAGCAACTCCCGCTGCCAACCAGCCCCAAGGAATTCGGCGTTTCGGCTTCTTCGTTCCGTCCTGCTCCGGCAGCGGCGGAAGCGTGAACGTCGGTTCTTCCGGAACTGGTTCGACTTCAAACGAAGCTGGCTTCTCCGACGCAGGCAGTTCTACTGGTACGGGCGGCATCGGGGTCGCAGTTTTTTCGGTCGTTGTTTGCTCGACGGGCGGGATTTTCTTCTCCGGAAATGCCGTTTGCTCAGATTTCCGGAGCACAAACTTTGCCTTTTCCGGCGGATACGGTGCATCCTGCGCGCTGCAAACAAAAACGTCCGTCACGCGGCCGGTTTTCTCCGTATTCCGATTGCCGACCGGAACGACCACAAAATCACCGACTGCAAGCGGCAAGCCGCCTGTCAGATAGGCATAAGGGTTTCCGCCGTCCTTGAACTGCACATTGCAGAACTGATAATATCCGCCGCCATTACCCGCAGGCACAGTCTTTTCATAAAAATCTGTCCAAGGCTCGGATTCTTCCTCCGGTTCCTCATCCTCGTCGTATTCTTCGGCTTCTTCTGCTTCTTCGGATTCCTCCTGTATGCGAATTGCTGCCCAATATGGCTCAATCTCCTTGGCAAAATCAATTATCGGCGTACTATCGCTGCTGAAATAATTGTAGAGTCGGCTCGTATCGTCCAGAAGTTCCTGCAAATCATCATCTTTCCCGACGCGACGTTCCGGCGGCAGATTGTCGAGTAGATTTCTCCAGAACGAACCGAGACGCTTCTCGGAAATCTCACCGATTTCCGCAAACAGAACCTGCTTCGTGCACAATGCCTGATAGACGCTCTCGTCCAGCGTCGGCTGAAACTCGTTCCAGAACGCGCGCAGAAGATAACGCATACTCTCGTCAATCGTCTGCGTCTGGAGTGCGGCGGAGATCACATACAGAGCAAGGTGCATCGTGCGGATGGCCTGATCCTCACGCTCGCCCTCCAGATGCGCAAGGTCGCGATACATCCAGTTAATGAGGTCAGAGACATGATCTGCAAAATCCGCTGCAATTTGTGCACGCTTCTGCTCGGCAGCAGCGTTGGCACGTTTGCGCTTTTCCTTCGCTTCGATTTCATCACCGAATGTACGCCAGTACCCTGATAATAGTCAAGCTGTATGAAGAAGTCAAATTGACATTCGCGCATCTTTTCAGTATAATGTCGACGGGTGGGTACCTACCGGCAGTTATCGAAATATGCAAAGAAGTACAAGCGCCAACAGGGGAGCGAAGTGCCTTCGTCACAAAAAAGAACGATTTTTCCCATGACGGCTTGCCAGCGGGCATTGTGAGAGCGTGCCGGAACGGAGAAAAGACGTGGATTCTATTCGGATGACTTTTACCTGTTTTTTCCTCAAGGACACTGAAACAGACGGAAAAGACAGCGTTTCACAAATCATTTGGGTGAAGTATCAAAAAACAATGTGATGAAATTATAAATTTTGAGCAAAATTTACAATCTCCATACTTGATTTTTGAGCTTTTATGTGCTATAAGCTTATTTGGTGTTGACGCGGGCTCAATATAGTGACCGCAGACTATAAACACAAACAAGTATCATGCGGTGTTTTGCACCGCATAATATTTGCCTGCCTGAGCGCGCGCCAGCATTCTAGGCAAGTCACAGGAAGTCGGACTTGCCCCTTTTTGCGCCCGAAAACGGGCAAAATTTTTGCTGATGAGAGGAGATAATTATGAAGAATCAGCACAGCAGGATCCTCGCATGGCTGCTGGTTTTCAGCATGGTTCTGGCAATGATGCCGGCGATGCTGATCACGGCCTCTGCTGATGAGCCTGCGTCCGCGGCGACGTGGGCAAAAACGGATTTGAAGGATATCAAGTCGACGGATACCGTCGCCATCACGATGACGCGCGGTGAGGTCACCTATGCGCTTCCCACGACGATTGACGCGGAGAAGGAGGTGGCACTTGCACTTGTGTGCACCGTCAAGGGCAACACGCTCACCATGAGCGGCACAGACGCGCAGTACGGCTGGCACATCACCGCCGCAGAGGGCAGCGACAGGTATTACATCACCACCGGTGAGAACTACCTGTCTCTGAGCAATACGGCAAAGGGTGTTGTAATCGGCAAGGACGTGAAGGCGCTCTGGACGGTCAACGAGCACGGCTACCTGAATGCCGATATTGTCCTGTCGGACAAGACGGTCAACCGTATGCTCGGCGTTTACGTTCCGACGAAGGAAGGCCAGACTCCCGATTGGCGCTGCTATTCCGCGTCGAGCGGCGTGCCCAGCAACATCAAGGACGAGACGCTGAACTTCTGGGTGCTTGGTGGAACCGGCTCTGTGCCGACGCCCAATCCCGACCCCAAGCCGGAGCCCGACCCGAAGCCCGAACCCGACCCCAAACCCGACCCGAGGCCCAATCCGGCAGCCGGCGAAGCGGCGCAGCTGACGGAGCTTCACTCCGGCGATCAGGTCTACATCTGCAACCCGGCGTCCAGCGAGAAAGCCAAAAGTCGCGTCATGTCCGGGCTGGGTGAGGACGGCAAGCAGTTTACCTCTGTTGAGGCGGAGATCACCGACGGCGTCCTTTCGGTCACTGCGGAGATGCTTGCGCTGACCGTCACCGTGGACTCTGACGGCAATTATACGTTCCAGGACGAGAACGGAAACTACCTGACAGTCAACGGAAAGAACGATATGTCTCTGGAGAGCGCTCCCTCCGAGTCCAGCATCTGGACGCTGGAGGCTGCAAAGGACAAGGAAGGCAACGAGATCGCGGGCAGCTTCATGGTCAAGAGCGCGGCGACATTTGAAGAGAAGAATCTGTATCTCGAAAACTATAAAGGCAACTTCACGTCCTATATTTTCCAGAGCTGGAGCAGGCCGATGTACACCATGCAGTTCTTCTCTGCCGGTAAGACTTCAACCGGCGGCTTTACCACGGAACTGACGGCAGGCGACAAGGTCGTGCTCTATCAGCCGTCCAGCGGCATGGCACTGTCCAGCACTGTCGCGGACAACGAGAAGAAGAGCAACCTTGTCGGAACGGATGTAACTGTTTCGGACGACGGCGTGATGTCCGGCTATGCGGAAGAGAACATCTGGACGGTCGGCGTCATTGAAGGCGAAAAGGGCAAGCAGTATACCTTTGAAAACGGCGGTAAGTATCTGGAAGGCTATCCGGTCAAGCTGACGCTGGGCGACAAGGCGTTCAACTGGGATCTCTCCGCGGCGGAAGGCACCGATATGTTCTTTGTCAAGAACTTTATGAGCGCGCAGCTGGGCTGGAGCACGGAGAGCAAGAGCTTCTATCTGGGCTTCAACAACGAAGGCGCGACTGAAAACTTCGGCTTCCGTTTCTACGCGATCGGCAATGGCGGCAGCGGCGGCGGCTCGGTCACCAAGACCGTTGCAACGCCCAAGGCGTCTCCCCGTTCCGGTGAAGTTCACAACGGCGATAAGGTCACCTTCACCTGCGCGACCGAAGACGCGACCATTCTTTACAAGGCAAACGGCGCTGCGGACTGGACGACCTACACCGCTCCGATTGCCATCACGGAGGACATCTCCTTCACCGTGAAGGCAGTCAAGGAAGGCATGGAGGACAGCCGCGAGGTCACCTTCAAATACACGGTCTATGTCCCGCCCGTACTCGGCGAGCACAAGGCGGAAATCGTGAAGGATGCCTCCACGCTCTCCTCCGGCGACCGCATTCTGGTTGTTGTCAAGGAGCTGGACTACGCAATGGGCCAGACCCAGAAGGCGAACAACCGCGACAATGCGCCGGTCATCAAGGATGAGGCCGCTGGACTGCTCAGCTACGAGCCGGAAAGCGCACAGATCATTCAGCTTGAGTCCGGCATTGAGGACGGAACGTTCTCGCTGTACTGCCTGAACGGCAACCACACCGGCTATCTCTATGCACCGCTCGGCTCCAGCGCGCAGGGCAGCAACTGGCTGCGCACGCAGGACGAAAAGGATATCAACGGCTCCTTTACCATTGATATCGCTGCGGACACCACCGCGACCATCACCTCCAAGGCGGACAAGGGCTCCAACACCATCCGCTACAACACGGCAGGCATTTTCTCCTGCTATGGCCCCAAGAACCAGAAGGCAGTTACGGTCTACCGTCTGCTCGAAGACAACGAAAAGCCCGGCCTGCCGAACGCAGGTGACAAGGTTGCCATCTACAACCTGCTGGCCAAGGGTGTTCTGTCCGGCATGACCGGCGACCTGTCGGATATTTACGGCTGCGCGATCAGCGCGACCGGCGCTGAGATCAAGAACGGCAAGGCGCTCTGCGACAACGGCGCCGTGATCTTCACGGTCTCCAAGAGCGGCGAGTTCTACCGCTTCCACAACGAGGCGTTCGGCTATCTCTGCTCCTATGGCACGGGCAACAACGCCTACTACTCCACCGAACTGACGGACGACGCAAACTGGACGCTGGAAGCCTACAACGGCGGCTATCGCATGAAGAGCAATGCGGCCTTTGAGGACAAGAGCCAGTACCTCCAGTACTTCTCCGGCGGCTTTACGACGTGGGGAATGTACAACGTCACCGACCGCGACGTATTTACCTATCACTTCTATCCCTGCGCAAACGCCAAGCTGACTGACGGCGTCGTCAACGAGCCGAAGGCTGTTTTCGGCAACCTGGCGGACGCTCTGGCCGGTCAGCGCTACATGCTGCATTTCACGATCGACGCACTGTTCGGCGTGAAGGAGCTGCATGTCGCTATGAACGGCGTGGAGCTTGCGTACACGCAGCTCGACGGCCACTACACGGCTGTCATCCCTGCCGAGTACATCAAGGGTGAGAAGCTGACCGTCCGTGTCTATGGCGCCGACAACAAGGGCGTCGCCATCGACTCCACGGTTGACATCCAGATCAAGGACGAGCCCGGCATCACCGACGTTCGCCCCATCACAAACGCCCAGACCAAGAACGACAAGCGCCCCGAGATCTCTGCGCACGAACCCCACTGTCACGATGAGTGTGAACGGTGTGGACGTCGCCTTCACCTACGAGAACGACAAGGTCAGCTACAAGCCGACCGCCGACATGGAGGACGGTCGTGTTTCCGTCACCATCACGGTCACCCGCGCTGACGGCAAGTCCGTCACGAAGACCTGGAACTTCGTCATCGGTGAGACCAGCTACCAGATGCTCTTCGGCCAGCTCCACTCCCACAACGGCGAGTATTCCGACGGTGCGGGCACGCTGTCCATGGCTCTGGACTACATCGCAAGCCTTCCGGAAAGCGCGAACGTTGACTTCGTTGCCTTCACGGACCACTCCAACTACTTCGATACGACCGACGCCCCCAACCCCGCCGAGGCACTGCACGACATGACCAAGGCGACTGCGTTCTCTCAGGAGCGCTGGGCGACCTACAAGAACACCGTTGCGCAGTTCAATGAGACCCATGAGGGCATCATTGGTCTTGCGGGCTTTGAGATGACCTGGTCCGGCGGCCCCGGCCACATCAACACCTTCAACACCCCCGGCGTGGTCTCCCGCAACAACACCACCCTCAACAACAAGACCGACGACGCCGGTATGAAGGCCTACTACG
>OLXD01000847.1_pt1 | contig 12455 bp, 6 predicted proteins | sample 1673881 | NCBI WGS metagenome assembly OLXD01 (sample SAMEA103958131, study PRJEB25191) | human gut metagenome
CCGTCATATCGCCGGTCTTGGGGGGTATGACTATCACGGGGACGGGGGTGGTGGTGGGGTGCCAGTAACCGCCGCCATTACCGCCGCCGCCATTATAGGGGGTGGGGGTGGGAGTGGGAGAGGCAGAGGGGTCGGTGCTGGGAGAGGGGTTGGGGTTTTCGCTGGGCTGGGGCTGCTCCGGCTGCTTGTCCTTCCACTGTGCTGTAACGGTAACCGCCCATCCAGTGGGGTTACCTGCTGAGTCGGGAATGGGGGTGGGTTCCACCGTCACAACCCGCACACTGTCGTCTTTCTGATACAGCGCGGTATAACCTCCCGGATTTGTTATCTTCCATCCTGCAAACTCCTTGCCGACAGGGGCGGTAAAGATGCATTCGGGGAAGATGAGAGTATTATTCTCGACAAGGTTTGCGCCGGGCATTACGCCTCTGCCGCCTTCGCCGGGCAGGAACTCGACTTGGGTAACATCCCAATTGGCGTAGTAGGTACCGCCGTCGACGGCATTGGTTACAGCACTACCGCTAAAATTTGCATTTTCATACCACCCGCCGAATATATGCCCGCTCTTTACCGGCGTGGCGAGAGTATCTGTGGGGAATACCGTATTATCAGCAAAGATGCCGCCCGATGTAAGTGCATATATATAGTTTGTTACATGCTGAGAATTCTTTACGTTATTGAGTACACTGTCAGACTTTGCGTAAATAATGCAGCTTTCATTTTCATCAAGAACCCAATTCCCCCAAGAGCTTAACTCATCAACTCTTGTTAGGTCAATATAATCTGCTCCCGTTGCCTTAAACGCACTATTGCCGATATGGATCTTTGGACTATCAACTCTAATTCCAGAAATATTGGATAATGACCCCTCGCCGCTAGTCCTACCTGTCCAAAATGCTTGGTTTTCAATTTTTGTCACACTATCTGGGATTACAAGCATACCTGACAATGTTGCAATGCCATAAAACGCATTAGGTCCAATTGTTTCCAAGCCGTCAGGAAGGGTCAAACTCATCAGGCTTGTCTCCCTAAAAGCATTTAGCCCGATAGTCTTTGTCTTGCCCTTGAATGTGATACTTTTAAGGCTCTGGCATTTTTCAAATGCAGATTCAGAAATACTCTCCACATTTTTGCCAATGGAAACGCTTGAAATGGATTTACAGTTCATAAAGGCCCAATTTCTAATTTCACGAACACTATCAGGAATAACAAGTTCTCCCGTTAGTCCCGCGCAGCCTTTAAATGCATTACCGCCGAACTTTTCTAAACTATTAGGCAAAGCTAATGACGTCAAGGATGTACAATTCTCGAACGCCCCGCCAGTAATCGAAGTAATTCCGTCAGCCAATTCAACGGAAGCCATTTTCGAACAATTATAAAATGTCCGGTCACCCACATTTGTTACACCTTGTGTAACAACACCTTTGGTTATACGGCTAATAAAGTCACTCCAAGGGCGGTCGTCATTACTGCTACTTACAGTAAAATCTTTCATTGCTCCGCTGCCGGAGATGGTCAGGGTATAGGTCGGGTTTGCCGTATCGGCATTATTCTGTTCAAGCTTCCAGGTAACTTTGTCTTCATTGCCTGGCGCGCCGCAGTTGCCGGAAGTCGGCGGATTATCCGCCAGCGCGGGAACCATCGCCAGCACCATAATAAGCGCCAGCATAATTGCAAGTGTTTTTTTCATTTGTTTATCTTTCTCCCTTTCTTTTTTGTTTTTCAGGTAAAATGAATTTGGATAACAAAAAATACCGCCATGGTTATCCCATAACGGTATTAAATGAACTTATTTATTTCAAGGGTCGCTAAAAGAGCATAGCTATGCCTGCCTGCCTGCCTGTCTGCCTGCCTGCCTGCCTGCCTGCCTGCCTGCCTGCCTGAATTATAGACTGCGTACTCATGGCAATGTCAACCCTTTGTAAAAATTAAGCGGAAAATATATTCCCGCTTGTATGCTTATTTTATCACGGACGAGCTTATTTGTCATTACCAAAAATGCGCAAATTCTGCAAGTTATGTAGTTTCGGGCATAAAAAAGCCCCCTCTTCCTTTCGGCGGTCGGGGGCTTGCTGTTATTTCGCCTTTATTCGATTATCTGTGATACAACGCCGGAAGCAACGGTGCGGCCGCCTTCGCGGATAGCGAAGCGGAGACCTTCGTCCATAGCGATGGGGGTGATCAGGTCGCACTCCATGGTGATGTGGTCGCCGGGCATAACCATCTCAACGCCCTCGGGCAGCTTGATGGAGCCGGTAACGTCGGTGGTGCGGAAATAGAACTGGGGACGGTAGCCGGAGAAGAAGGGAGTATGGCGGCCGCCTTCTTCCTTGGTCAGAACGTAAACCTGGCCCTTGAACTTGGTGTGGGGGTGAATGGAGCCGGGCTTGGCTATGACCTGGCCGCGCTCGATGTCGGTGCGCTGTATGCCGCGGAGCAGTACGCCGATGTTGTCGCCCGCGATGGCCTGATCCAGCAGCTTGCGGAACATTTCAACGCCGGTGACTACGGTGCTGCGCTTCTCGTCGGACAGACCGACGATCTCGACGGTATCCTGTACCTTTACGGTGCCGCTCTCTACACGGCCGGTGGCGACGGTGCCGCGTCCGGTGATGGAGAATACGTCCTCAACAGGCATAAGGAAGGGCTTGTCGGCCGCGCGCTCGGGATCGGGTATGTAGCTGTCTACGGCGTCCATCAGCTCGAAGATGCACTTGCACTCGGGGGCTTCCTTGGCTACTGCGCCGTTCTGAAGCGCCTCGAGGGCCTTCAGCGCGGAGCCGCGGATGACGGGGATATCGTCGCCGGGGAAATCATAGGAGCTGAGCAGCTCGCGGATCTCCATCTCGACCAGATCCAGAAGCTCTTCGTCGTCTACCTGGTCTACCTTGTTCATGAATACTACGATGTAGGGCACGCCAACCTGACGGGCAAGCAGTATGTGCTCGCGGGTCTGGGGCATGGGGCCGTCCGCCGCGGAAACTACGAGGATAGCGCCGTCCATCTGGGCCGCGCCGGTGATCATGTTCTTAACATAGTCGGCATGGCCGGGGCAGTCAACGTGCGCATAGTGGCGCTTGTCGGTCTCGTACTCGACGTGTGCGGTGTTGATGGTTATTCCACGGGCCTTCTCTTCGGGCGCCTTGTCGATTTCGTCGTAGCGCATCGCGGCAGCGTGTCCCTCCTGGCTCAGCGCCATGGTGATGGCGGCGGTCAGGGTGGTCTTGCCATGGTCTACGTGACCTATGGTGCCGATGTTGACATGGGGCTTAGTGCGTTCAAATTTTGCCTTTGCCATTTGAATCTTTTCCTCCGTATTCAATAAGTCGTTTTTTTATTCAGGCGCGTTTTTACGCGCATTGTGCAAATCGTTTAGTATTTGCCGAGTATCTTCTTTGCGATTGCGTCGCTGACCTGCTCATAGTGGTCGAACTGCATCGTGAAGGTACCGCGGCCCTGCGTTGCGGAGCGCAGGTGCGTAGCGTAGCCGAACATCTCGGAAAGGGGGCACTGGCAGTCTATCACCGTGGTCACGCCGCGGTTCTCCGTGCCGACGATCTTGCCCCTTCGGGAAGTAATATTGCCCAGCACGTCGCCCACGTATTCATCGGGAGTGACTATCTCGACGTTCATCACGGGCTCAAGCAGCACGCAGCCGCCCTTTTCCATAGCCTCCTTGAGCGCCATGCTGCCCGCGATCTTGTACGCCATCTCCGAGGAATCCACCTCGTGATAGGAGCCGTCCAGCAGCGTCGCCTTGAAGTCCACCAGCTCGTAGCCGCCCAGCGCGCCGCTTCCCGCCGCTTCCTTTATGCCCTGCTGTATTGCGGGTATAAATTCCTTGGGTATGCAGCCGCCCACGGTCTTGTTCTCGAACACAAAGCCGGAGCCGGGCTCGCCCGGGCTGAACTCCACCACGCAGTGGCCGTACTGGCCGTGTCCGCCCGTCTGGCGCACGAACCTGCCCTCGGTCTTTACGGTCCTTGTAAGGGCCTCCCGATAGGCTACCTGAGGGTTGCCCACCCTGCATTCCACCTTGAACTCCCGCGTTATCCTGTCCACGATTATTTCAAGGTGAAGCTCGCCCATGCCGGCTATTATGGTCTGGCCGGTCTCGCGGTCAACATAGGTCTTGAAGGTTGGGTCCTCCTCGGAGAGCTTTTGCAGCGTCTGCTCCAGCTTTTCCTGCCCCGCCTTGGTCTTGGGCTCTATTGATACCCTTATGACGGGCTCGGGGAACTCCATTGATTCAAGCAATACCGGCCTGCCCTCGGTGCAGAGGGTGTCGCCGGTGCCGGTCTCCTTGGGGCCTACCAGCGCGGCGATGTCGCCCGCGTATACCTCGTCTACCTCGGTACGGCTGGCGGCGTGTATCAGCACCAGCTTGCTCACGCGCTCGCGCTTGCCCTTGGTGGAATTGTAAACGTATGTGCCGGACTTGAGCGTGCCGCTGTATACCCGAAAGAATGCCAGCCGCCCCACAAAGGGGTCGGTAACTATCTTAAAGGCCAGAGCCGCAAAGGGCTCGTCGTCCGCGCATTTGAGCTGTATTTCCCTTGTGCCGTCCTTGCTGGTACCAACTGGCGCTGGCACATCCAACGGGGAGGGCAGGAAGTCCACTATGGCGTTGAGCAGGGGCTGCACGCCCTTGTTGCGGTAGGATGTGCCGCAGCATACCGGCACCAGCTCGTTTGCTATTGTCTTTTTCCTTATGCAGGCGATCATATCCTCTGGGGAAAGGTCGCCTTCATCAAGGTACTTTTCCATCATCTCATCGTCCGCGTCGGCTATGGCGTCCAAAAGCTCTGCCCTGTACTGCTCCGCGTCGGCGCGCATATGCTCGGGGATCTCCTCCTCGCGTATATCCACGCCCTCGTTGTCGTAGTACACCTCGGCCTTCATGCGCACAAGGTCGATTATCCCGACAAAGTCCGCCTCGCTGCCTATCGGCAGCTGTATGGGCACGGCGTTTGCGCCCAGGCGCTTCTTCATCATGCTTATGACGTTGAAGAAGTCCGCGCCTACTATGTCCATCTTGTTCACATAGGCTATGCGGGGTACGTTGTACTTGGTGGCCTGATGCCATACTGTCTCGCTCTGGGGCTCCACGCCGCCCTTGGCGCAGAATACCGCCACGGCGCCGTCCAGCACCCTCAGTGACCTCTCTACCTCGACGGTAAAGTCAACGTGACCCGGCGTGTCGATGATGTTTATGCGATGCTCCCGCCAATATGTGGTGGTAGCGGCTGAGGCAATGGTTATGCCCCTCTCCTGCTCCTGCACCATAAAGTCCATAGTGGCGGCGCCTTCATGCACTTCACCTACCTTGTGTATTTTTCCCGTGTAGAAAAGTATGCGCTCGGTGGTGGTGGTCTTTCCGGCGTCAATATGAGCCATTATGCCGATATTTCTCGTTTTTTCCAGCGGTGTGGTTCTGGGCATTTCCTCTGCCTCCTTTCCCTTGTCGCTATTACTCCGCTCAACAGATACGGCGTGCGATTGCACGCCGCATTTGAAAATATGCTGTTGTCTGCTTTACCACCTGTAATGGGCGAAGGCACGGTTGGCCTCGGCCATCCTGTGGGTATCTTCCTTCTTCTTGAAGGCGCCGCCTGCGTTGTTGCAGGCATCCAGTATTTCACCGGCAAGGCGCTCCTGCATGGTGCGCTCGCTGCGGGCGCGGGCATAGCTTACCAGCCAACGAAGGCCAAGGGTCTGACGGCGCTCGGGACGGATCTCGATAGGTACCTGATAGGTAGCGCCGCCCACGCGGCGGGCCTTGACTTCCAGAACGGGCATGATGTTGTTCATGGCCTCCTCAAAGACTTCCAAAGGCTCGCGGCCGGTCTTGTCCTTTATTATATCGAAGGCGCCGTAGCAGGCCTTCTGAGCGGTGCCGCGCTTGCCGTCAAGCATTACCTGATTGACGAGCTTGGTAACGAGCTTTCCGCCGTAAATAGGGTCGTCCAGAACTTCACGCTTGGGTACAAATCCACGTCTTGGCATATTCTGTTACCTCCTTACTTCTTGGGGCGCTTTGCGCCATAGCGGGAACGGGCCTGCATGCGCTTTGCAACGCCTGCGGTATCCAGAGCGCCGCGAATGATGTGGTAACGGACGCCAGGGAGATCCTTTACACGGCCGCCGCGAATGAGAACCACGGAGTGCTCCTGCAGGTTGTGGCCGATGCCGGGGATATAGGCGGTACCTTCGAGACCGTCGGTAAGACGGATACGGGCGATCTTACGAAGAGCTGAGTTAGGCTTTTTGGGGGTCATAGTACGCACTGCGGTGCAGACGCCGCGGCGCTGGGGGCACTGCTTCAGTATAGGTGAATTGGACTTATACTTTACCTGTTCCCTGCCTTTGCGAACCAACTGGTTAATAGTAGGCATTAGGTTTTCTCCTTTTAAAAATATATTTGTTATTTATATTAAGAAAATCCTCTGCAACCCCTTGAAGAGGAATTTTTCCCGATAAATAAGCCGCCGCTTCTGCGCAGAACTGCCCTGAATGCATACTCTGCCCATAAAGCACAGCATTCGTATTCTACAACATAAGCGGCTCGCTGTCAAACGTTTTTAATGATTTTCTTTCGAAAAACACTATATATTTTGCTCTTCCTTCCCTTTTTTCTCCGATGCGGTGAACAGGCCCTGCCTGAGGGGCTCCCTGGAGAATACCAGCCTGCTCATATCCTTGTAGGGGCTTATCTCGAACCAGCCCCTTGCCTTGAATTCGTCAAGGCCTGGCACCTCGAATATGTCCATACAGGTAGTCTCGGAGAACTTTTTTATCATGCTCTTGCGGCTTGCCCTGCCTATAAGCCACGTTCCACCCACTACTATCACAAACAGCAGCAGCGGCATGTAGCTTCCTATGGCGGCTATGGCCTCAGCCGTGGGCGTGAAGTTCAGCACGGCCAGCATTATTATTGCCACGGTAAGGGTGACTGCCGCCTCGCGGTTAGAAGCGGCATTGTGCTTTTTGCGGCAGTTGGAGCAGCAGGAAAGCTGCACCGGCAGCATGGAGCCTATGCGTAGCTTTGTCTTTAAGCCTATGGCGTTCCTTCCCTCCCGCTTGGGTTCCGGATGGCCTATATCAGCCATGGCGTAGCAATCCGCCCTGTTTTTCTTTTCGCCCTTGCAGAGCACGCACTCCTCTCCTTCGAAGAAGCGAGCCATACCGCCCTCCGGCATAAGGCTCTCTATGGCGTCGATATCCGCCTTTATGCCCGCAGCGTTGTCATTTGTCACAGTGCAGGTTCTGCAGCTCTTCATATTGAGCTTTTTGCAGTATTCTCCGCCGTACAGCGGACAGTCTGTCCTTGTGTATTTTGCCATTTCTGATCCTCCATACAATAGCCCCCATGGACAACTATCGCCCATGGGGTCCATTTAAGGCTGTATTTATTGTTCGGTTACGGTGGGGATATCTTCCTTCTCACGCACCTCAACGTTGTGGTAGCGCTTGAGGCCTATGCCGGCAGGTATAAGCTTGCCGATTATGACGTTCTCCTTGAGACCTACCAACGGATCTACCTTGCCCTTTATAGCGGCTTCGGTGAGCACCCTGGTGGTTTCCTGGAAGGATGCGGCAGATAGGAAGGAATCGGTAGCCAGGGCGGCCTTTGTTATGCCCAGCAGCTTGCGCTTTGCAACTGCGGGCTGCTTGCCCTCAAGTATAACCCTCTCGTTCTCGTTTTCGAAGGCGAATATATCCACCAGCTCGCCCGGGAGCAAAGTAGTGTCGCCCGCGTCCTCTATCTGTACCTTGCGGAGCATCTGGCGGATAATGACTTCGATGTGCTTATCCGCGATCTCAACGCCCTGGAGACGGTATACGCTCTGTACTTCCTTGAGCATATATGCCTGAACGCCCTTTACGCCCTTTATCTTCAGTATATCGTTGGGGTTGATGGAACCGTCGGTCAGCTCGTCGCCTGCGTCCACCATGTCGCCGTCCCTGACTCTCAGCTTTGAGCCGAAGGGGATAAGGTACTTGGCGCTCTCGCCGTCATCGTTGGTTATGGTAGCCTCCCGCTTCTTGCCCTCGGTAAGGGACACGCGGCCGCTTATCTCGGAGATGACCGCAAGTCCCTTAGGCTTGCGCGCTTCGAATATTTCAACGACACGGGGAAGACCCTGTGTTATATCGTCGGCCGATGCAACGCCGCCGGTATGGAAGGTACGCATGGTCAGCTGCGTACCGGGCTCGCCTATGGCCTGAGCGGCGATGATGCCTACGGCCTCGCCTATGTCTACCTTGCCGCCGGTTGCCAGGTTGGCGCCGTAGCAGTGCGCGCAAACGCCGTGCTCGCTGCGGCAGGTGAATACGCTGCGGCAGCTTACGGTCTTTATGCCTGCGTTGATTATACGGTCGCGTATGCTGAAGGTTATCATCTCGTTGCAGGGGATTATGAGCTCACCGGTGGTGGGATCGTAAACGTCCTCTGCGGTGTAGCGGCCCAGCAGCCTGTCGCTGAGGGGCTCTACTACCTTGTTGCCTTCCATGATGGCGCTTATGGGCATGCCCTTTGGACGTTCGCCGCGGGAAGCGGCACAGTCCTCTTCGCGGATTATGACGTCCTGAGATACATCCACCAGTCTTCTGGTGAGATAACCGGAGTCTGCAGTACGCAGTGCAGTATCCGCCAAGCCCTTTCTGGCGCCGTGGGAGCTTATGAAGAACTCCAGAACTGTCAGGCCCTCACGGAAGTTAGCCCTTATAGGCACCTCTATGATCTGGCCGGAAGGGTCTGCCATAAGTCCGCGCATACCTGCCAGCTGACGTATCTGGTTCTTACTGCCTCGGGCTCCGGAGTCCGCCATCATAGCGATGGGGTTGTAGGGATCCAGCGAGCTCATCAGCGCGTCGGTAACTTTATCGGTAGCATCTTCCCAGACCTTTATGACGTAGCTCCTGCGCTCGCTGTCGGAAAGCATACCGGCCTTGGCGATAATTTCCTTCTTCTCCGCAGGTACCTGTATATCCTGGAAGCCTACGGTTATGCCGCCGCGGGTGGAATACTTATAGCCCAGCGCCTTTACGGCATCCAGCATCTCTGCGGTGCGGGTGGGACCGTACTTGCGGTAGCAGCGGTCGATTATCTTTCCCAGATCCTTCTTTACTACCAGCTTATCGATCTCCAGCTTGAACATGTCGTCCAGCGTATCCCGCGGCACATAGCCCAGATCCTGAGGTATTGCGTCGTTGAATATGAGACGGCCTACGGAGGTGTCTATGACGCGGCGGTACTTCTTGCCCTCCCATTCCCGCTCTATGCGCACCTTCACCTTGGACTGGAGGGTGACTTCGCCCATCTGGTATGCCATGAAGGCCTCGTCCTGGCTGCAGAAGACCTTGCCCTCGCCCTTCATGCCGTCGCGCTGGAGAGTCAGGTAGTAGCAGCCAAGTACCATATCCTGAGTAGGACAGGTAACGGGCTTGCCGTCCTGAGGCTTCAGTATGTTGTTTGAAGCCAGCATGAGGAAGCGGGCCTCGGTCTGTGCCTCCACGGAAAGGGGCACGTGAACCGCCATCTGGTCGCCGTCAAAGTCGGCGTTGAACGCGGTACACGCAAGGGGGTGCAGCTTGATGGCGCGGCCCTCTACCAGCACCGGCTCGAATGCCTGTATGCCCAGGCGGTGCAGCGTAGGCGCGCGGTTGAGGAGTACGGGGTGCTCTTTTATTACGCCCTCCAGTACGTCCCAGACCTCGGGCTTTACACGCTCTACCATGCGCTTCGCGCTCTTTATGTTGTGTGCGTATGCGTCCTCAACAAGCTTCTTCATTACGAAGGGCTTGAACAGCTCCAGCGCCATCTCCTTTGGCAGTCCGCACTGATACATCTTGAGCTCAGGGCCTACGACTATAACGGAACGGCCGGAATAGTCCACGCGCTTGCCCAGCAGGTTCTGGCGGAAGCGTCCCTGCTTGCCCCGCAGCATGTCGGACAGAGACTTGAGGGGCCTGTTGCCGGGGCCGGTAACGGGGCGGCCGCGCCTGCCGTTATCTATGAGCGCGTCCACCGCCTCCTGAAGCATACGCTTTTCGTTGCGGACTATTATATCCGGCGCGCGCAACTCCAACAGTCTCTTGAGGCGGTTGTTTCTGTTTATAACTCTGCGGTACAGGTCGTTCAGGTCGGAGGTGGCGAACCTGCCGCCGTCAAGCTGTACCATAGGGCGAAGCTCGGGGGGCAGCACTGGCACTGCGTCCATGATTATCCACTCGGGCTTGTTGCCGCTCTTTATAAAGGCTTCCACTACCTCCAGGCGCTTGATGGCATTGCTGCGCTTCTGGCCGGAGGAATTGTCTATCTCCCTGCGGAGCTCTTCTTCCAGCTTTTCAAGGTCCAGCGCCTGCAAAAGCTCCTTTATGGCCTCTGCGCCCATACCTGCGCGGAAGGATTTCGGCCCGTACTCGGCCTGGGCGTCCCGGTATTCCTTATCGGAGAGCACCTGCTTGTACATGAGGGGGGTGGTACCCGGATCCAGCACTACAAAGGCCGCGAAGTACAGCACCTTTTCGAGGGAGCGGGGGGACATATCCAGCAGCATCTTCATGCGGCAGGGAATGCCCTTAAAATACCATATATGGGATACGGGGGCGGCCAGCTCTATGTGGCCCATGCGCTCGCGGCGCACCTTTGCCCTCGTTACCTCTACGCCGCACTTGTCGCAGACAACGCCCTTGTAGCGCACCCGCTTATAGCGTCCGCAGTGGCACTCCCAGTCCTTGGTGGGCCCGAATATGCGCTCACAGAACAGGCCGTCGCGCTCGGGCTTCAGGGTACGGTAGTTTATGGTTTCGGGTTTCTTTACCTCGCCGTGGGACCATTCGCGAATCTTTTCAGGTGAGGCAAGGCCAATCTGTATAGCGTCGAAATTGGTAAGCTCAAACAATTTCTTAATCTCCCTTCGGCCTTATTAGTTCAAGTCGTCTGTATCATCGCCGTCTGCGGAAATATCGAAGTCATCTCCATCGTCGGCTGCATCGTCAAAATCGAATTCGTCAAACTCGGCAAAGTCGCTGTCGTTTGCATACTGGTCCGGTGTATCCTCAAGGCCCGCCATGTTGACGTCCATAGGCGCCACATCCTCGTCGTCTATCATCTCGCCGATCTTTATCTCTTCCTTTGTCTCGTTGAGCACCTTTATGTCGAGGCCCAGCGACTGAAGCTCCTTTATGAGCACCTTGAAGGATTCGGGCACGCCCGGCTCAGGCACATTCTCGCCCTTGACTATGGCCTCATAGGTCTTTACGCGGCCCACAACGTCATCGGACTTGACGGTGAGGATTTCCTGAAGGGTATTGGCAGCGCCATAGGCCTCCAGTGCCCAAACCTCCATTTCGCCGAAGCGCTGGCCGCCAAACTGGGCCTTGCCGCCCAGAGGCTGCTGAGTAACCAGGCTGTAGGGGCCGGTGGAACGGGCATGTATCTTGTCGTCTACCAGGTGATGCAGCTTCAGGTAGTACATATAGCCTACGGATATCCTGTTCTCGAAGGGCTCGCCGGTGCGGCCGTCATAAAGCACCGTCTTGCCGTCCCAGTCCTTGCCTGCCTTTACCAGCATGGACTTTATGTCCTCCTCGGTAGCGCCATCGAATACGGGGGTAGCGATGTTCCAGCCAAGGGTCTTGGCGGCCATGCCCAGATGCAGCTCAAGCACCTGACCTATATTCATTCGGGAAGGAACGCCCAGGGGGTTCAGGACTATCTGCAAGGGAGTGCCGTCGGGCAGGAAGGGCATATCCTCCTCGGGAAGTATCCTGGATACAACACCCTTGTTGCCGTGGCGGCCCGCCATCTTATCGCCTACGGATATCTTGCGCTTCTGCGCTATGTATACGCGAACCAGCTCGTTTACTCCCGGAGGCAGCTCGTCCTTGTTTGCTCTCGTGAAGACCTTTACGTCTACTATGACTCCGCCCTCGCCGTGGGGCACGCGGAGGGAGGTATCCCTGACCTCTCTTGCCTTCTCGCCGAATATGGCGCGGAGCAGCCGCTCCTCGGCGGTGAGCTCAGTCTCGCCCTTGGGCGTTACCTTGCCGACCAGTATGTCGCCGCTCTGCACCTCTGCGCCGATGCGGATAATGCCGCGGTCGTCCAGATCCTTCAAGGAATCATCGCCGACGTTGGGGATATCACGGGTCACCTCTTCAGGTCCCAGCTTGGTATCGCGGGCTTCGCTCTCGTACTCCTCAATGTGGATAGAGGTGTAGATATCCTCGCGGACCAGCTTTTCGTTCAGCAGAACAGCGTCCTCATAGTTGTAGCCTTCCCAGGTCATGAAGCCGATCAGAGCGTTCTTGCCCAGAGAGATCTCGCCGTCCTTGGTGGCGGGGCCGTCAGCCAGAACGTCGCCCTTCTTGACAACATCGCCCACATAGACGGCGGGGCGCTGGTTGACGCAGGTTCCCTGGTTGGAGCGCATAAACTTAATCAGTTC
>OLXD01000854.1_pt1 | contig 12383 bp, 10 predicted proteins | sample 1673881 | NCBI WGS metagenome assembly OLXD01 (sample SAMEA103958131, study PRJEB25191) | human gut metagenome
TTGTTATAATGCTATATCCCTCTTACAGCTTTGTGACCATGGGGATGATCATGGGGCTGCGCTTGGTGTGCTTATAGAGATAGCTGCTCACGGCGGAGCGCACAGTGCGGCATACGTCGCCCTCGTCCCGGCGCTTCTTGGCGGACATTCCATCCACCGCCTCCGTGGCCACCCGGCGCATATCCTCCAGCAGCTCCTCGGACTCCTTGACGTAGACAAAGCCCCGTGTCACGATCTCCGGCGGACACAGCAGCTGGTGGTCGTGGCTGGACATGGGCAGCACGATGACCACCATGCCGTCCTCCGCCAGCAGCTTCCGGTCGTTCAGCACCACCGCGCCCACTTCGCCCACGCCGCCGCCGTCCACGAACACCTCGCCGGCGGGCACGGTGGTCTCGCACTTGATGTGCTTGGTGGTCAGCTCGATGACGCTGCCGTTGTCGGCCACCACGATGCTGGTGGGAGCCATGCCCATGCTCTCCGCCACACGCTTGTGGATCTGCAGCATCCGCTGCTCGCCGTGCAGGGGGATAAAGAACCTGGGCTTCGTCAGCGCGTGGATGATCTTCAGCTCCTCCTGACAGGCGTGGCCGGACACGTGCAGCATATCCGCCTTGTCATACACCACGTCCGCGCCCTTGCGGAACAGCTCATTGATGACCCGCCCCACCGTCACTTCGTTGCCGGGTATGGCACTGGCGGAGATGATGACCTTGTCGCCGGGGCCGATGTCCACCTGCTTGTGGGTGGAGAACGCCATGCGGTACAGGGCGCTCATTTCCTCACCCTGGGAGCCGGTGGTCACGATGACCTGCTGGTTCAGGGGCAGTCCCTTGATGCGGTTGATGTCCATCAGCGTGTTCTTGGGCACCTTCATGTACCCCAGCTCCGTGGAGACCTTCATGATGTTCTCCATGCTCCGGCCGGTAACGGCCACCTTCCGCCCGCAGGCCGCCGCAGCGTCCAGCACCTGCTGGATGCGGTGCACGTTGCTGGCGAAGGTGGTCACGATGATCCGCTTGTCGCACCCGGTGAACTGCCGCTTGAACGTGGCGCCCACGGCGCGCTCACTCATGGTATAGCCCGGGCGCTCCACATTAGTGGAGTCCGCCAGCAGCGCCAGCACACCCTGCTTGCCCAGCTCACCGAAGCGCGCCAGGTCGATGACCTCCCCGTCGATGGGCGTGGAGTCGATCTTGAAGTCGCCGGTGTGTACGACCGCGCCCATCCGCGTGTGGATGGCGAAGGCCACCGAGTCGGCGATGGAGTGGTTCACGTGGATGAACTCCACCTGGAACTTGCCTGCCCGCACCGTCTGACCCGGCTCCACGGTGATCAGCTTCGTAGAGCTGGCCAGCCCGTGCTCCTGCAGCTTCAGCTTGATCAGCCCCGCGGTGAACCGCGTGCAGTAGATGGGCATATTGATCTGCTTGAGCACATAAGGGATGGCCCCGATGTGATCCTCATGCCCGTGGGTGATGAACAGACCCCGCAGCCGGCTGCGGTTTTTCACCAGATAGCTGACGTCGGGAATGACGCAGTCGATGCCGTACATATCGTCGCCCGGGAAGGCCATGCCACAGTCCACCACGATGATGTCGCCGCCGTACTCATAGACGGTCATGTTCTTGCCGATCTCATTCAGACCGCCAAGGGGAATGATCTTGAATTTTTCTGCCATAAAAGAATAAATGCTCCTTTTCAGATAAGATAGAGCGCGTCGCGGCGGGTAAAAATGACCGCACGGAAACAAAGGCGTTCTGCCCCGCCCGCCTGCCCTGCATCGCAGGGGGAGGGAACAGTCTGTCGCCCGTCGTCAGCACTCGATATAGAGGGGAACGCCCTCGTTTGCTATATTGACCGCGGCATCCACGCACCGCGAAACAACCAAAAAATACGTGCCGTATTCAGCACTTTTCACAAAGTATACCACAGTTTTTCCCATTTGTACACCCCCAACTTGCCGACGGCATTTGATGGTATTTGACACCCGCCGCCCCGCCGGGAAAATTCCCCGCTGATTTCCCGAAAAGCGTATTGTCCCCGCCCGGCTTTCGTGCTATAATAAACTACTCTCAGCATGGAGTAGTATCCCCGGCGGGAAGGAGGCGCGTTCCCTTGAGCAAGAAGATCATACGCGGATTTCGTACCAATATGACGCTGTACAGCCTGTGCCTCATCGCCTTTGTGGCGGTGACGGTGCCCTTCCAGCCGCTGCTGGCGGCGGCGGAGGCTCTGGTGGCCCTTCTGGTCATCCTGGTGGGCCGCCGCCGCAACAAGATGGCCCAGGCCTCTGTCCGCCAGTACATGGACCGTGTCTCCGGCGGTATGGACACCGCCCGGTCCAGCAATATGCTCTACGCGCCGCTGCCCATGCTGGTGTTCGATGTAGCCACCGGCGAGATCCTGTGGTGCAACGATATGTTCACGGACCTGACCGGCCTGAAGGATAAGATCTTTGAAACGGCGGTAGACGCCGTGATCCCCGACTTCACCTACCGCTGGCTGCTGGACGGCAAGCGTGAATATCCCGAGCAGTTCCGCTGGAACGACCGTATCTACCGCGTCTTCGGCGCCCTGAGCCGCCCGGAGCCGGAGGGCGGCGACCAGCCCACCCTGGCCACCACCTACTGGATGGACATCACTGAGGCTGAGCAGATGCGCCAGACCCTGGAGCTGACCAAGCCCCTTATGGCCATCCTCATGGTGGATAACTATGAGGAGCTGATGAAGGCCTGCCCCGAGAATAAGCGCTCGGCGCTGCTGGCCGCGCTGGAGGAACAGCTGAATAACTGGGCCGCCGGCTCCGGCGGGCTGCTGCTGGGCTACGACCGCGACCGTTACCTCTACCTCTTCGAGGAGAAGGACTACACCGGCTACACCGAAAGCAAGTTCGACGTGCTGGAAAAGGTCCGCCAGGTCCAGGCCGGCGAGGGTGTGTCCGCCACGCTGTCCATCGGTGTGGGCCGGGACGAGGACAGCTTCGAGCAGCTGTTCAAGAACGCCTCCCTGGCGTTGGAGATGGCCCTCTCCCGCGGCGGCGATCAGGCCGTGGTCAAGGACCGTGTGAACTTCGAGTTCTACGGCGGCCGCAGCAAGTCTACCGAAAAACGTACCAAGGTCAAGTCCCGCGTCATGGCCAACGCTCTGGGTGAGCTGATCGACGATGCCAAGCAGGTGTACGTCATGGGTCACAAATACGCGGATATGGACTCCCTGGGTGCCGCCGTGGGCATCTGCTGTATCGCCCGCAAGCGCGGCAAGCCCTGCCAGATCATCATCGACACCGAGAACAACGCCGCTCACCCCATCCTGCGGCGTCTCTCCGAGCAGCCGGAATACGCCAATACCGCCATTTCCGGCCAGGATGCCTTTATCAAGTGCCAGCCCGGCTCCCTGCTGGTGGTGGTAGACACCAACCGCCCCGAGAGCGTGGAGTCCGAGGAAATGCTGGAGACGTGCAACCGTGTAGCCGTCATCGACCACCACCGCCGTGGCAGCAGCTACATTGAGAAGATGGCCCTGAACTACCATGAGCCCTACGCCTCCTCCGCCAGCGAGTTGGTGGCGGAGCTGATGCAGTATCTGGTGGAGCCGTCTGACGTGCTGAAATGCGAGGCCGAGGCCCTGCTTTCCGGCATCGTGCTGGATACCAAGAATTTTACCAACCGCACCGGCGGCCGTACCTTCGAGGCGGCGGCCTACCTCCGCCGTCTGGGGGCCGACACCCAGGATGTCCAGCGGATGTTCCAGGGGGACCTGAACTCCATGATCGCCCGCTATAACATTATCCGTCAGGCAGAGCTGTACCGCGACGATATCGCCGTGGTGGCCCTGGATGAGGAGTGCGACCGCGTCACCGCCGCCAAGGCGGCCGATGAGCTGCTGACCCTCAAGGGCATCCGTGCCAGCTTTGTGCTGTATAAAAAAGGTGACGGCGTGTATATGTCTGCCCGTTCTTTGGGCGAGGTCAACGTCCAGGTGATCCTGGAGGCCCTGGGCGGCGGCGGCAACTCCACCACCGCCGGCGGCCAGGCGGACAACATCACCGTGGCCGAGGCCAAGGCAAAGCTGCTGGAGGCCATCGACAAGTACTTTGAAAATTAAGGTAAAGGAGATACAGATATGAAAGTCATTCTCAAGCAGGACATCAAAGGCAAGGGCAAGAAGGGCCAGATGATCGAGGCCGCCGAGGGCTACGCCCGCAACTTTCTGATCCCCAAGGGCATGGCTGTGGAGGCCACTGCCGACGCCGTCAACACCATGAACCTCCAGGCCAAGGCCAAGGCCAAAGCCGACGCCGAGGCCAAGGCCGAGGCACTGGCCATCGCCGAAAAGCTGAAGGCCTGCCAGGTGAAGATCGCCGCCAAGGGCGGCGAGGGCGGCAAGCTGTTTGGCGCCATCACCGGCGCCGCCATCGCCGATGCCCTTCAGGCCCAGCACGGCCTGACCATCGACGGCAAGAAGCTGGTGCTGGACCAGCCCATCAAGAGCTTCGGCAGCTATGAGGTCAAGGCCAGGCTGGGCTACGAGGTCTCCGGCACCGTGTACGTCCACGTCATCGAAGAGAAATAAGCGGGGAAAGCACCGCGCCGCAGGCGCGGCTATTACCGTAATTTTGAAAGGAGGTCTTCCCATGGCCAACAACACCGACGCCCTGCTGACGCCGGCCATGCCCCATTCCCCTCAGGCGGAGCAGGCGGTGCTGGGCTCCATGCTCATCGACGCCGACTGCGTCAAGGACGTGATGGACAAGCTGCAGGCCCAGGATTTCTATCTGCGGACCAACCGGGAGATCTTCGAGACGATCTACCATATGTTCGTCTACTCCCAGCCCATCGACGGCGTCACCGTGGCCGGCGAGCTGGAGAAGAACGGACTGTATAACGACAATACCCGCTCCTATCTGCTGCAGCTGATGGAGGTCACCCCCACCAGCGCTAACGTCATGGAGTACGTCCGCATCGTGCAGGACAAGTCGCTCATGCGCCAGGTGGCCCAGGCCGCCGGCAGCATCACCGCCATGGTGCAGGAGGGCGGCGGCGCCGCCGGCGATATGCTGGAGGCCGCCGAGCAGCAGATCTACGCCATCCGCCGTGGCCGCAGCGCCCAGGGGATGGTGACGGTGGGCATGGTGCTGGGCGACGTGATGAGCCAGTTGGCCGAGCTGTCCGCTAACGGAGGCCGGACCGTGCCGGGCCTGTCCACAGGACTCTCCGCTGTGGATGCCAAGATCAACGGCATGAACAAGTCCGACCTGCTCTTGCTGGCCGCCCGTCCCGGTATGGGCAAGACCAGTATGGCCCTGAATGTGGCCCTGTCCGCCGCCCGCGAGTCCGGCAAGACCGTGGCCATCTTTTCCCTGGAAATGTCCAAGGAGCAGCTGGTCACCCGCCTCATCGCCAGCGAGGGCCTGGTGGAGAATCAGCGCTTGATCACCGGCAACCTGCGGGAGAGCGACTGGCAGCGCATCGCCGAGGCCGCCTCCGCCCTCAGCCGCATGGACATCCGTATCGATGATAACCCACTGCTGACCGTGGCGGATATGAACGCCAAGTGCCGCCGCCTGGAAAATCTGGGCCTGGTGGTCATTGACTATCTTCAGCTGATGACCTCCGCCGGCGGTAAGGGCTATTCCGGCGAGAACCGCCAGCAGGCGGTGTCCGACATCAGCCGTATGCTGAAGATCATGGCCAAGGAGCTGCAGGTGCCCGTGCTGTGCCTGAGCCAGCTGAGCCGTGCCAATGAAAAGCGCGAGGATAAGCGCCCCATGCTGTCCGACCTGCGCGAATCCGGTGCCATCGAGCAGGACGCCGACATCGTCATGTTCCTCTACCGGGACGACTACTATAACAGCGATGCCGAGAAGCGCAACGTGGCCGAGTGCATCGTAGCCAAGAACCGCCACGGCGAGACCGGCAAGGTAGAGCTCCGCTGGATGCCCGAGTACACCGCCTTCGGCACGCTGGAGACCCGCTATGACGAGGATGAGTGAGCCCCTGGACCTGACCGCGTGGATGACGCGCTGGCGGATGCTCCCGCCCCCCGGCGGGCTGATCCTCTGCGCCGTGTCCGGCGGCCGCGACTCCGTCTGCCTGCTGGACTGTCTGTGGAAGCTGGGTCGGGCCCGCGATTTCCGCGTGGCTGCCGCCCACCTGAACCACGGTATGCGTCCCACGGCCCAGCGTGACGAGGACCTGGTCCGCGCCCTCTGCGCCGAACGGAACATTCCCTTCTACACCGAAACGGTGGACGTCTACGCCCTGTGCGCCGTCTGGCGCCTGACGGTGGAGGAGACGGGCCGCCGCGCCCGCTACGACTTCCTCCGCCGCACGGCGGATGCCCTTGCCGCGGACTTTATCGCCACCGCCCACCACCGCGACGACCAGGCCGAAACGGTCCTGCTGCAGCTGCTTCGCGGCACCGGCCCCCAGGGGCTTACCGGCATTCCCCCTGTCCGTGACGGCATCATCCGCCCCCTACTGGATACGCCCCGCGCCGCTATCGATGACTACATCGCGCAGAACCGCCTCCCCTACGTCACCGACGAGACGAACCTGGACACCCACTACGCCCGCAACCGCCTCCGGCTGGACATCATGCCCCAGCTGCTGGCGATCAACCCCGCCGCCGCGGCACACATCGCCCGCACGGCGGACATCCTGCGCGCCGAGAACGACCTCCTGGACGCCCAGGCCGCCGCCCTCCTGCCGCCGGAGGGCACGACGCTCCCCTGCGCCGCGCTCCTCTCCGCGCCGGAGGCTCTGCGCCCCCGTATGCTTCGCCTGCTGACGGACCGCCTCGGCGCGGGCAAAAAGGACTTCACCGCCGCCCACTACCGGGCGCTGGAGACACTGGCACAGACCGGCGGCGCGCTTTCCCTGCCCGGCGGCGCGTCCGCCGTCTGCCGTGACGGTGCCCTGACCCTCTCTGACGCGCCCGCCCCACTGAACGAGGCGGCGCTCCGCCCCGGCGATAACCTCGCCGGCCCCTGGCGCATCACCCTCTCTGACGCGCCCGTCCCCGACGCCCTGGCACTGCGGTCCGGGCCCTGGACCGTTCGGTCCTGGCGCCGCGATGACCGCCTGACCCTGCCCGGCAGCCGCGGCAGCCGCAGCCTCAAGCGCCTGTTCGCCGAGCGCGGCATCGCCCCGCCGGAGCGCGATACCTGGCCCGTCCTATGTCTGGCGGGCCGCCCCGCCGCCGTCTGGCGTGTGGGCATTGACCAGAAAGCCCTGCCGGAGTGTTCCGGCAACACCATATACATCACCATCACAAAAAACAACGGAGGATAACAAGCAATGGCAAAGAGTAATATGGATCAGGATATCCTGAAGGTCCTGCTGTCTGAAGAGGAGATCAAGGCCCGCGTCCAGGAGCTGGGTGACCGGCTGTACGACAGATTTAAGGATAAGAACCCCATGTTCGTGGGCGTTCTCAACGGCTGCTTCATTTTCATGGCGGACCTGGTCCGCGCCGCCCAGCTGAAAAGCGAGGTGGAGTTCATCGGCCTCTCGTCCTATAAGAACGCCACCAAGTCCTCCGGCGTGGTGCAGATCACCCGCGACCTCCAGCGCGACATCAGCGGCCGCGACATCATCATCGTCGAGGATATTCTGGACTCCGGCAATACCCTGTATTTCCTGACGGAGTACCTGAAGACCAAGGGCGCCGCCTCCGTCACCATCGCCACCCTGCTGGATAAGCCCGCCCGCCGCGAAAAGCCCATTACCGCCGACTATGCCGGCTTCGAGGTCCCCGACGAGTTTGTGGTGGGCTATGGCCTGGACTACTGCCAGCAGTACCGGAATATGCCCTATATTGGGGTCCTCAAGCCCGAGGTCTACAGCAAGTAAAACCGCGTCTTTTCCGCCAATACTTCGTTACGGCTCCTCGACGTACACACGGTACGCCGTCGTCGCCGCGCCTCGTCTTGGCGAAAAATCCGGTTTCTCCCCGCGCCGCAGGCGGAAGAAGAGCACGCGCCGGGAGGGCGCGGAACATCCCTCTTAGCATTTGAGAATAGGAAGTGAAGTATATGGAAAACAAAGGCGGAAAGCGCCTGGCCCCCACCGGCGAGCCGGTGAAAACCACACCTCCGGCCACCGCGGCCGACGAGGTAAAGACCCCCGCGGAGCAGCCCGCCCCCGCGGAGAGCGCCGCACCCGCCCCGGCGGAGACGGCGGCCCCTGCGGCCAAGCCCGCCAAAAGCCGCGGCCGCAGACTGTGGGACGACTACGGCTACCTGCTGGTGACGCTGGCGGCGGTGTTCGTGCTGTTCAAGGTGCTGCTGCAGCTGGCCTATGTGCCCAGCGGCTCCATGGAGACCACCATCCCCACCAAGTGCCTGCTGGTGGGCTGGCGTCTGCCCTATGTGGTGTCCGATCCGGTGCCGGACCGCGGCGACATCGTCACCTTCTGGGACGAGGAGCTGAACAAGGTCCTGGTAAAGCGCGTCGTCGGCCTGCCCGGCGAGACGCTCTCCTTCAAGAACGGCTATACCTACGTCAACGGTGAGAAGCTGGACGAGAGCTATTTGCCCACCCAGGGCATCACCACCCTGCCGGACAGCATGGCCGACAAGACCTTCACCGTGCCGGAGGACTGTATGTTCGTCATGGGCGACAACCGCACCGGCTCTAATGACAGCCGCTTGCTGGGCGAGCCCTATATTCCGGTGGAGGCCGCCCAGGCGCGGATGCTGGTGGCCATCTCCGTGGGCAGTGACCAAAGCTGGCAGGGCGTCCGCTGGATCGGCTGAGAAGGGAGACGGGGAGACATGGAAAGAAAACGTTTCAGCGGCGTCATGCTGCTGTTCATCGTGCTGGCGGTGGTGCTCATTACCCAGGTGGTGGGCAACCTCGGCCGTTCCGGCGACGTGAGCTACAGCGATATGCGCGCCTATTTCACGGCGGAGAAGGTCAAGTCCTTCACCGCCACCGACACGCGCCTGGTGGCGAAGCTGCAGGACGGCTCCAGCGTCAGCTGCGCCCTCCACAGCTTCGACACGTTTTATAACGACATGAACGATCTGGTGGTGTCCCAGGCGGAAAAGGGCGTCATCACCAGCTATGACTACGCCGCCGGCAGCGAAAACGGCTGGCTGCGTACCCTGCTGCCCTATGTGTTGGCGGCCATGGCCTTCATCCTGCTGATGAACCTGATCGCCCGTATGGGCGGCCTGGGCGGCGGCGCCGTCAACGATAAAATGGCCCGCTTCGGCGAGGCCCGTATCCAGGATATCCCCTCTGACGGCAAGAAGGTCACGTTCAAGGACGTGGCCGGTGCCGATGAGGAGAAGGAGGAGCTGGAGGAGATCGTCCAGTTTCTGCGCGATCCCCAGCGCTATACCGAGCTGGGCGCGCATATTCCCAAGGGCGTGCTGCTGGTGGGCCCTCCGGGCACCGGCAAGACGCTGCTGGCCAAGGCCGTGGCCGGCGAGGCGGATACCGCCTTCCTCTCCATTTCCGGCTCCGATTTTGTGGAGATGTATGTGGGCGTGGGCGCCAGCCGCGTCCGTGACCTGTTCGAGCAGGCCAAGAAGCAGGCTCCGGCCATCGTTTTCATCGATGAGATCGACGCCGTGGGCCGCCAGCGCGGCAGCGGCCTGGGCGGCGGCCATGACGAACGCGAGCAGACCCTGAACCAGCTGCTGGTGGAGATGGACGGCTTCGCCGCCAACGAGGGCGTGGTGGTCCTGGCGGCTACCAACCGCGTGGACATTCTGGACCCGGCGCTGCTGCGCCCCGGCCGCTTCGACCGGCAGATCCACGTGGGACGGCCGGATGTGAAGGGGCGGGAGGAAATTCTGAAAGTCCACGCCAAGGACAAGAAGCTGGACGCCTCGGTGAATCTGAAAACCGTCGCCCGCTCCACCGCCGGATTTACCGGCGCTGACCTGAGCAATCTTCTCAATGAAGCGGCGATTCTGGCGGCCAGAGCGGACCGCCCGGTGCTGACCATGGAGGACATGAACGAGGCGCTGATGAAGATTACAGCAGGCCCCGCGAAAAAGAGCCGCGTTCAGACCCGGAAGGATTTGAAGGAGACGGCTGTCCACGAAGCCGGCCATGCCGTCGCCATGTACAACCTGCCAACTCATGACCCGGTGCGTCAGATCACCATTGTTCCCCGCGGCCAGTCTCTGGGCGCGACCTGGTATCTGCCCAAGGATGATTCTTCTAACCTGACCCGCAACGAAATGTATGAGCAGATCGTATCGCTGCTGGGCGGACGTGTTGCGGAAGCTCTGTTCCTCGGGGATATTTCCGTGGGCGCTTCCAATGACATCGACCGGGCAACGAAGCTGGCGAAGGACATGGTCGCTCGCTACGGCATGTGCGAGAAGCTGGGTACAGTGTCCTATCTTGACGGCGGAGAAGTGTTCATTGGTCGGGACTACCAGACCACAAAGAGCTATTCCGAGAAGGTCGCCGGAACCATCGACGACGAGGTCAGGGCGCTGATCGACAAGGCATACGACCACTGCAAGCAGATTCTGACAGACAACAGCGACAAGCTTCACAAGGTCGTGGACTTCCTTCTGGAAAAGGAGACTATGACCGGCGAGCAGTTTGAAGCGATCATGCAGGGCAGGGAAGTGGGAGACGCTTCTTCCACCTCCATGTTCGACGGCTTCGAGGACGGGAAGGAAGACCCGAAGGCCACCGAAGAATAACGGTCACGGCGAACTATACAAAACAAATCACCCTGGTATCCAACAGATACCAGGGTGATTTTGAGCCTATATAGCCATTATATAAATCTGGCAGGGATTCCATTCGTCCCACAGCGTTGGGAACACTTCCAGTTCCTTGAATCCCAGAGAGAGATAGAAGCGGTTGGTGTCGTCGTAAATAGCATATCTGCCCATCTGGACGGTTTTGACTTGGATAAAGGAATATCCCAGCTGTTTGGCTTCGGCTTTGGCCTGCTCAAAAAGCGCTCTTCCGATGCCTTGCCGATGATATTCCATCCGCACGCCCATGACGGCCAGCTCCACGGTATGCCGCCCGGTTTCTTTCAGATAGAGAAAGCCGACGGGAACATTGTCCGCAAAGGCGCAGAAGAATGGGCGGCCTTTGCTGTCCGCGATGTACGCTTCCGTAGCTTCCGGGATGCCGAACCAATCCGGAAGCGCTTCCAGAATGGCCCTTGCGATGCCCTTTTTCTCGATATCGCTGTCAACTTTCTGTATTACCATTGGGATTGCTCACTTTCTTCCGCCGCAGCCATTCTTTAGCGGGAGCGGCGGCGCGTGTCTGGGCCGTTGCAGCCCGCATCCTGAAACGACCCCGGTATCCATTCGGATACCGGGGTGATCGCTTATAACTTAGAGGCAACGCTCTTTCTGACCAGTGCGCGGTGAAGCTTGGCTTCGGCCAGACGCAGGTCGGTGTCGGAAGCGTTTTGATCGTGGAGAACCTTCTCTGCCTTTTCCAGGGCAGCCTCCGCACGGGCAACATCGATTTTGTCTGCCCACTCAAAGGTAGTGGGGACTAACGTCACCTCGCCCTTTGAGACGCTGACCATACCGCCGATGCACGCCGCTGTCCGGCGCTGTCCGTCGGACACAATGACGGCCCGCCCCATACCCAGAGGGGCGACATAGTTCATGTGACGGGCAAGAATGCCGATGTCGCCGTTGGTGGTGCGAACAAGCAGTTCTTCTGCCTGACCGTCATAAATCAGGCCGTCGGGAGTGACGATTTTCAAGTGGAAGGGTGTCATGCCTTCTCACCGCCCCGGTACTTGGCAACCACGTCGTCGATGGAGCCGGCGAACAGGAAGTAGGATTCGGGAATGTCGTCATATTTACCCGCAATGATTTCCTGGAAGGAGCGGATGGTTTCCTTCAGGGGGACGTACTTGCCCTGATAGCCGGTGAACTGCTCGGCAACATGGAAGGGCTGGCTGAGGAAACGCTGCACCTTACGGGCGCGGTTGACCGTCAGCTTGTCCTCTTCGGAAAGCTCGTCCATACCCATGATGGCGATGATGTCCTGCAGCTCTTTGTAGCGCTGGAGGATGCTCTGCACGGCACGGGCAGTCTCGTAATGCTCCTGACCAACGATTTCGGGAGTCAGGATACGGGAAGTGGAGTCCAGCGGGTCAACGGCGGGGTAAATGCCCAGAGAGGAAATGCCGCGGTCAAGAACCGTTGTGGCGTCCAGATGGGCGAAGGTGGTAGCGGGGGCGGGGTCGGTCAGGTCGTCGGCGGGAACGTAAACAGCCTGAACGGAAGTGATGGAACCTTCCTTGGTGGAGGTGATACGCTCCTGCAGGGCGCCCATTTCCGTTGCCAGAGTGGGCTGATAGCCGACAGCGGAGGGCATACGGCCGAGCAGTGCGGATACCTCGGAACCGGCCTGGGTGAAACGGAA
>OLXD01000855.1_pt1 | contig 12381 bp, 10 predicted proteins | sample 1673881 | NCBI WGS metagenome assembly OLXD01 (sample SAMEA103958131, study PRJEB25191) | human gut metagenome
TCGCGCGAGTCGATCAGATTCTGCTCGGAGACGATATTCGTGCAGAATTCAAACTGGCTGCGGATCTCCACCCAGTTGAACCCCTCGTCGGAGAAAAATGACTGCATCATCGGGTCGCCGCGCAGATTGTTGACCACGCCCTCCACATACAGCATTTTGCTGCTGAAGTTGCTGTTGCAGGTCTGCAGGAAGAATTCCATATCGTCATAGGCCTTCTCCGAATAAAAGCGGACCGACGCATAAATGAGCAGACAGCCCTGGATCAGCAGCGCCAGCGTACACAAGATCAGCATCAGCGTCATCATCTGTGTCCGCAGCCCCGTCTTTTTCCGCACAGTCGTCCGTTCGTGCATCGATCCGCTCTCCTTTTCCGCCGCGCAGCGCTTTTTTGTTATTCTATCATAGAACCGGGCGCAGCGAAAGCGTCATTCCGCGTTCTTTTCGTAGGGCAGGCCCTGTCCGCAGAGCGTTTCGCCGTCCGAAAGCTCGATTTTGTACCAGTTTTCGGAAAAATCCACCGTCACAGCCGTGCCGTCCGCGAAGCGCGACTGCTGGCGGCTCGTCCCGTCCCCGAGGAAGCGGTGGCCGGTCATTTCCCGGTTCCAGACCGTCCGGTTCAGGCGCGTCAGATCCTGCGACATGCGCAGCTCCGCCTCGCACGGATCAAATTCCAGCATCGTCACGCCGCCGTTCAGCATGCCGTGCAGACCGCCGCAGTCGCGCTCGGGCGTGCCCCAGCCGCGGCAGCCCATCGACCAGGGGATCACGATGCACTCGTGATATACCAGCGAAAACAGCGGCACAGGGATCAGGTTCGGCGTATCGACGCCGGCCACGCGCATGAACGCATAGACATACGGCGCGTGGTGCAGCAGATCCAGATGGTTCACATACGGATAGCAGCCCTCCTCGGACGAGACGATCCGGCCCTGGCTGCGCACCAGCTCGAAGCATTCGTTCCGCTTCTGCGCGCATTCGCGGCGCGTCATGCGGTGCATCGGGTTGTAGCACTCCTCCAGCTCGATGCCGGAGAAGCAGTCGAGATACGCGCCGTCCGGCTCGATCCCGGCCTCCGAAAGCCGCGCATAGTTGCGGCGGATATAGTCCGGCGCGAGCATGGTACACAGCGCGCGCTCTTCGCCGCCGGGCCATTCGTCGTTGCGGTAGAACGAGCCGTCGAAATTCCGGATCGCGTTGTCCTCGTCAAAGCTCTCCGCCTTGAGATAGTAGTCGCGGTACTGGTCGTGCAGGCCGGAAAGATACCCGCAGCGGCGCATCGTGTCCAGCATCCGGCGCATCGCCTCCGCGCCGCCGGCCTCCGGGCAGGGCGGGGTCACGTCCGGATGGAGGTTGTCGTAGCCCATTTTCCCCCAGCCGTCGATGTGGAAATACGCCCGGTCGAGCCCCCGCGCGCGCAGCTTTTCCACGCCCGCCGCGATCTCGTCGAACGAATGGATCTCGTGGTTCTTCGCCGGGTCTGTTTTATTGAAGTAGGAGGAGACCGGCTCGCAGTGGAACAGCACCGGCGGCGTATTGACGACAGCGCTTCCGATCAGCTGCTGGACCTTTTCCGAGCGGACCGCCTTTTCCTCCAGCGTGACAAGCCCCTCCACGCCTTTGCCAGACGCACGTGATCGCAGGTCTCAAACAGCTGCACGCGCAGCGTGCGCCGATAGCCGATCGTGCCCATCGAATGCTCCCACTGCACGCTGAGCCGCGCGGGCTGATACGGCAGATGGTGATAGTCAAGGCATGCGTCGGCGTAGCTTTCGATGATCGCGAGGAACCCGCTCTCGCGGTAGCTGCCCCAGAACGGCAGGACGCACTCCGTGCTGCACACGCGCGTGGACAAGAACGGATGCAGCTCGTCCGGGCAGTCGTCAGGGATGAGCATGCCCTGCATCATCGGCATGGCCGTAAAGCCGCGCGCGCGCTCCTCTCCGCAGACGTAGAGCGGCTGCGGCCAGCAGATCTTCTTTACCTCGCCGTACGCCTCCCGCAGCGGGATCAGCTCGAAGAGCACCTCGCCCGTCTGCTCCAGCACCTCGATCTGCAGAAGGATCTCGAGCGCGTACCGCTTTTTCTCCGTCCGGAAGCCGCCGAGGCGCACGCGCGCCGCGCTTCCGGTGCCGCAGTCCCAGCGCACGGCGCTCCGCTGCTCCGCGGCGGAAAACGGCACGCGCTCGCCCTCCATGTCTATAAAATACGGACGGAATTCCGCCCGCGAGGCGTAGCGTCCGAACGCCGTCTCCAGCCGGATGTCCATCGTCTGCGGATCGAGCCGCACACGGACCTTGCTTCCGAATTCAATCTGTTCCATATCTGTTCCTTTCTGAAAGAAAGCGGGCAGAGAAAAACAAGATCCTGCTTTCTCTGCCCGTTCCGAATGTTTGATTCAGTTTGCTGCCGTCAGGACGGGGATCATCCGATCAGCGCGGTCAGCTCCGCCTGCAGCTCGGCCAGCTTCGCCTCAATGTCGGTACCGGCGACCGCGCACTCGGCAAACTTGTTCTGCAGCGCGCCGCCAACGTCGTTGCCCCAGCACACGTCGATGGCAAGCACGATGGTGTCGGCCTTGTTGCACTTGCCGTGGGATCGCCGGACTCCTGCGCCAGCTTCTGGATGTCGACGTTCTCGTTGATGGGGTTGCTGGAGGTCTCGAGGAAGTAGCGGGACTGGACCTCTTCACTCGTCATATACTTGATGAATTCGAGCGCCAGCTCCTTCTGCGCGTCGCTCAGATCGTTGGCGACGTACAGGCCGGTGTTCGCGCTGGAAATGGCGACGCTGTTGGGGTAGATGCAGGAAACGAAGTTGTCGCTGCCGGCAAACTGGCTCGCGCCCCAGACGCCGTTGATGAACACGGCGGAAAGGCCGTTGTTGAAATCGGCGGCAAAGTCGTTCGCGTTGACGGAGGAGTTGGCAGAGCCGTTCTGCTGGTCAAGCGTGGCGACCGTGCGGAACGCGTCCGCAAATTCCTCGGAGTTGATGGCGTCGGCCGTCAGCGGGCCCTTGAGCATTTCCGCGCCGGCAGGCGTGGCGGCAAGGGCGGCGTTGAACATGCGGATGGAGCCCTGGCCAGAGCCGTAGGAGTAATAGCCCATGGCCTCGCCGTTGACACGGACGGTCTCCATCGCGTCGGCAAAGGCCTCCCAGGTGGTCCACTCTTCGGGCATCGTCGCGCCGGTGGCCTCGAGCACGTCGGTGTTGACCCACATGCCGATGCTGGCCAGGCCGATGGAGACGGTGTAGATCTTGCCGTCGACCTGATTCTGCTCATAGTTTGCGCCGACCTGCGCTTCCAGGCCGTTTTCGTCGATGTAGGGCTTGAGGTCCATCAGCAGATTCTGGGCGATGGCGCCCTCGAGCTTGACGCTGCCCGCGCAGTCCATCATGTCCGGCACTCTGCCGCTGGCCAGCTCGCTGGAATAAAGGCCCGTCAGATCCTCAATCGCGATCGGCTCAAAGCGGACGGGGCCGTCGGCATGCGCGTCTGCAAATTCCTGATAGATCTCACGCATCACGACCGCGGGATACCACGTCGCTTCGTCGTGCCAGTAGGCGTGATAGAATTCCAGCACTTCCTGCTCAGCGGGTGCGTCCGCGGCAGGCGTTTCGTCCGTGGTCGTCTCGGCAGCGGCGGGGTCATTCGTCGAAGGTTCTGCCGCAGGCGTCTCCTGCTTGGCGCAGCCGACCATCAGCGCGCAAAGCATCGCAAGCGCCAGAAGCAGAGCAAATACTCTTTTCATCATTGGTTCGTTCTCCTCTTTTGTTATTTGCAGGTATTTCTGCACGATACATATTCTACACGCTTTTGCCCGCCGTCTCAATGGACGGCGTTGCGATGCGCTTGTGTTTTGTTTTGTCCCTGCGCCGCGCGCGCCGTTTTTTCGCATCCGGCGCGTCCGGATTTCCAAAGATTATTTACCTTTCTGGACTTTGTTTTCCTTCCGCCCCGCAGCGGCGCAAAAACAGGACAATATTTTGAAATCCGGGACTGCATTTGCCGCTTGCCCGTTTTGCCGCCCCGCCCGATTGAAACGCCCCCGGCGGCGCGCTATACTGGCCGCAGCAACGTTAAAGGAGGATATTATCCGTGAAACAGCATCTGCAGATCGCGCTCGACCATGAGCCGCTCGCCTGGATCAACGGCGTCGTCTACTCCAACCGTCCCGCCTGGTACAATGTGACGGCGCGTGCGCTGCACATGGATCTGATCGTTCCGAAGGAGCGGCCGCACCATGCGCCGCAGCCGGCAGTTTTGTTCCTGTGCGGCGGCGCGTATATGGTCATGGACCGCTCGATCTGGCTGCCGGAGCTGATGACGCTCGCCCGCGCGGGCTATACCGTCGCCAGCATGGAATACCGCACGAGCAACGAAGCCGCCTTCCCCGCCGCGCTGGAGGATGTGAAGACCGCCATCCGCTTCCTGCGCGCGCACGCGGAGGAATACTGCGTCGACCCGGCCCGCATCTTTCTCATGGGCGAATCCGCGGGCGGCACGCTCGCCTGTCTCGGCGGCGTCACGGCCGGGATCGCCGAATTCGACCGGGGCGACTGGCCGGAGCAGAGCAGCGCGGTACAGGGCGTCGTCGACTTTTACGGGCTGACCGATCTGGAGCACGCGCCGTGCGTCACCGGCCCCGGCGCGCTTGCGTACTGGACCGTTCCCGCGTTTCTGGGCGCGTACGCGCCCGCCGGAGCCGCGGCGCGCGCCAGCGCCATCCGGTATATCAGCCGCAGCACGCCGCCGTTTTTCATCGTCCACGGCAGCGCCGACCCACTGGTTCCCATCGCGCAGAGCGAGCGGTTTTACGAGCTGCTGACCCAGAACGGTGTGGACGCCGAATACTACATTCTCGACGGCGGCAGCCACGGCACCGGCGAATTCTATCAATCCAACATCATGGATCGTGTGACTGCCTTTCTCGACCGGATCTCCCGTTTTTGACATCTCGCGCTGTGCGGATATAATATGACTAATGACCATTCGTTAGTGAGGGAGCGGCAATGAGGCAGGAGGATAGTCAATATCGTGCAGGAACATATTGATGCGGCACAGGTTGTACGTTGTGATGTTGATTTCTTGTCCAAAGAAGCCATTGCGCACGGCATCCCGTCCCAGCACCTTTTCTGCCTTCAGCAGCAGCGAACCGGAACCGCAGGCAGGATCATAGACCTTGTTGATTTCCTTCTTGCCTACCGTACCCAGCCGGGTCAGCAGCTCCGAAACATCGGCAGGCGTAAAGAACTCGCCGCCGGACTTGCCCGCATTGCTGGCGTACATGGTCATCAGGTATTCGTAGGCATCGCCAAAAGCATCAATGTCATGCTCTTTCACATCGCCAAGGTTCATATCTGCCACGCCGTTCAGCAGTTTCACGAGCTTCTCATTGCGCTTGGCAACAGTCGCACCCAGCTTATTGCTGTTGACATCGTAATCATCGAACAACCCTGCAAACTGCCCCTCGGAGGAGCTGCCCTTTGCGGATTCCTCAATGTGCCGGAAGACTGTTTCCAGCGTTTCGTTGAGGTTTTCGTCGCTGGCCGCTTTTGCCCGTACATTGCAGAACAGCTCACTGGGCAGGATGAAGAACCCTTTTTCCTGTACCAGCCCTTCCCGTGCCTGCTCTGCCTCTGCATCAGACATATCCTCATAGCGGAAGTCCGGGTTGCCTGCATCAATTTCGCCCTGATTGATATAGCTGGCAATGTTCTCCGAAATATAACGGTAGAACATCGTACCGAGAACGTAGCTCTTGAAATCCCATCCGTCCACTGCGCCGCGCAGATCATCCGCAATCGCCCAGATTGCACGGTGCAGCTCTTCGCGTTCTTGCTCTTTTTTGGTGTCTACCATTTTTATTTCCTCCATCAAATGCGGATTTCCGCATTGTTTTCTTTCATTTTAACATAGTAAATGTACCACTATTGGTACACCATGGTGTTTTTCCCAGAAAGGATATACTTTCCCTTTATACTATCCTAGTAAAGCGTACCACAGCTTTTCCGTGATTGCAAGCCGATAAAAATTTCTATTGCTTTTTCGGGGTCGAATTATCACTTATATGTACAGACCCCCGCCAACATCCGCTAGCGGGGGTCTACTACGCTTACAGTTCTACGCTGTTCTGCCTGTTCTTCTTCTGGCTCTTATCTGCGGTCTGCTCCTGCTCCCTCATAAGCCCAATGACCTGCTGCATCTTTTCGGCACCGAAATAGTTCCATACTCGCCTGAAATCACGTTTCATCGCATAGAGCTGCGAATTCTCAGCTTTCACCTGTTCCAGCTGCTGGCTCAAATGACGGGTAGCCTTCATCTCGTCCTGATAGAAATACTGGTACTTATCCCTCTCGTTCTTAACCTCCCAGTACTTCCGATGGAGGGCAAAGAGTACCTTCACCAACTTCTGGATCAGCGGCATGGCCTTCTTCTCCTGATAGCTCTTGGCGGTCTCAAATGTGGCTGCTTCTGGCACCCATTCTTCTGGCCGCCGGGAGTACTGCGCTGACAGGTTTTCCAGCCCCTCCATGATGGGAGCCAGCTTGTTCAGCTTCTGGCTCTGCTTCTGGTAGGTCAGCTCTGCTTTCTGTACCCGCTGTTCAGCGGCTTCTACGGCTGTCTGCGCTGTTTCCAGCTGTTCCTGCATCTCGGTCAGGTCGGTCTGGCACTCCTGCTTGGCAGCTTCCAGAGCCGCTACCTCTTTACTACGCTCCTGCTTTTTGAAGTCCAGCACAGACAGGTGCTCTTCGTGGGTGCCTTTCTGTTCCCACTCGATGCCGTGCCGCTCCATCACGGCAGCAAGCTGCTCTTTTTCGGCGTTGATCCACTGGTTCAACTCGGATTCCCGTTTGGAGCCGCCTGCAAAGCCCAAGGCCTTCAGAGCCTGCTTCAGGGAGACCTTGGTGTCCAGTCCTTTGCCTTTCCAGCCGGACACATACGGCACGAAGTCGATGTGCAGATGGGGCGTAGCTTCATCCATGTGGAGGAATGCTCCGAACACCCGCAGTGTCGGGTTACGTTCTTGGAAGCCCTGCATATACTCGTCCAGCAGTTCCTTTGCCAGTGCGCCGTTCTCGGTCAAGACACCCATATCATCTTTGTTGCCGATCTGGACGATCAACTCATGGAAGAGCTTTTCCTGCTTGCCTGTCCGCAGGTGCTCATAGTAGTCGTTGATACAGCGGTCCTTGCGCTTCTGCTTGGCGTTGTAGCGGTTCACTGCCTCGTCAAAAAGTTCGTGGTACACCTTCTGAATCGGTTCATCCCGGTACATAACATTCAGGCTGCTGCGCTTCGGGTCTACGTTTTCAGCGGTGAAACTTCTCCGGTTATGGTTGAGGGAGCCGGGGCCCCGCATTGCGGAAATGGTTCTTTTCAATCGCACGTCCTTTCTCTGTGGAAGTAACTGGTGCCGGACACGGCAAAGGCTTTGTTACTTTCGTCGAAAGTAACGCAAAAGCACTTTTGACAGACGTTTCGTCCATCAAAAGATGTCTTTGCGCCCTGCCGGGGGCCTCCGTCTGCGGACGAGGTTTCGCTGCACCCAACAGACCGTTGGTGCCGGAGATCATATCAAAGCTGTCCTCGGCTTCCATCTTCCGGGTGTGATGAACCACCAGCAGGCAAATGCCGTACCTGTCGCTGAAAGTTTTCAGTTTGGTCACGATCTCGTAGTCGCTGGCATAGCTGTATCGGTCACCGCCGATCTCCCGCACCTTCTGCAGGGTGTCGATGATGATGAGCCGTACATCCGGGTGCTCCCGGATGAATCCTTCCAACTGCTGGTCAAGTCCCTCGCTCACGGACTTAGCTTGCGTTGCGAAGTAGAGATTGTTGGTCTCCTCTACCCCGAACATCCGGGAGAGCCGCCGCTGCAACCGGGCGTAATCGTCCTCCAACGCCAGATAGAGGACGGTGCCTTGATGCACCTCGTACTCCCACAGCGGAAGCCCCATCGCCACATGGTAGGCAAGCTGCCCCATGAAGAAGGACTTGCCCACCTTGGGCGCTCCTACAAAGAGGTAGGTGCCACTGTACAGCAGGTCGTTCACGATGGGCTTCCGGGGTGGATACACCGTGTCGTACAGCTCGGTCATTGATACCGTGTTCAGTCCGAAATTGTTTGACTTTTTCGCGGCTTGCAGATTGATTTGCTTGCCCGAATTTGTTATAATATTGGTGGTAATTTTATCAGACGACTGTACCGCATCTGCGCCAACAGATGCACCCGGTACGGTCGTTTTTCTATTGTCCGTCATTCGCATTCCTCCTTAAGTCCGTTCAACGTCAGGGCTGCCATTTGCAGGGTCTCCAGCAAGTCCGGCGGGACTTCTTCATCCACGGCCAGCCGCTGCAATTCCTGATAGATCAGCTCCATCTGGCCTCGTAGGGCTTTGTAGACCCTTGGGTTGCCTACCACGGTGATCTCCCGGTCAGTCAGGCGGCGGATGATATACTCCTGTTTGGTCAACCCGGAGAGCTTTACTTTGGCTTCCAGAACCTCGTCCTCTTCCGGGGACATTCGGAAGGCCACCACCTTGTTCCGCCAGCGGCCTTGCTGGTCGAGTACTCGTTCCATCTTCATCCCTCCCTTCGCTCCATGTCCAGCTTCTGCGCCATCTCCTGCTGCTTTGAGGGAAAGAGGTAGGCGTACTTATAGGTGATGTCCACGCTCTCATGCCCCACCCGGTCTGCGATTGCCAGAGCCGAGAAGCCCATCTCGATCAGCAGCGACACATGGGAGTGCCGCAGGTCGTGGATTCGTATCCGCTTCACCCCGGCTGCCTTGGCTCCCCTGTCCATCTCGTGGTGCAGGTAGCTCTTGGTCACCTCAAAGATCCGCTGGTCTGGCTGGACTTTGTAGAGGGATTTCAGATAGTCCCTGATCTCGTCCGTCAGAAACTGCGGCATCTGGATGACCCGGACGCTCTTGGGTGTTTTCGGGTCGGTGATCACATCCCGGCCTTTCAGCCTTTGATAGGATTTGGTGATGGAGAGCAGCCCCTTGTCCAAGTCGAAGTCTGCCGGGGTCAGAGCCAGCAGCTCGCCCTCCCGGATGCCACACCAGTAGAGGACCTCAAAAGCGTAATAGGACTGCGGCTTGTCCATCATCGCTTCCGCGAACTTGAGGTACTCCTCCTTCGTCCAGAAGAGCATCTCCTTGTGCTTTTCCGACCCCATGCACCCGGCTGTGGCCGCTGCGTTTGATTTCAGCCCGTAGAACCGGACGGCGTGGTTCAGAATGGCACTGAGCTGTCCATGGAGCGTCTTGAGGTAGGTCGGCGAGTAGGCCTTGCCGTTTTTGTCCCGGTAGTTCAGCATCTCGTTCTGCCATGCGATCACATCCCGTGGCTTTATCTCGCTGAGCCGTTTTTCTTTGAAATACGGTAAGATTTTCGTTCGGATGATGTGCTCTTTGGTAGACCAGGTGTTTTCCCGGAGCCGCTTTTTCTTGTCCGTGATATAAATTTCCACAAAGGCTTCAAAGGTCATGGTCAGGTCTGCTGCCTGCTGAAGAAGAAACTCACGCTCCCACGCCAGAGCGTCTTTCTTGGTGGCAAACCCCCGTTTCAGCTTCTTCTGCTTCACACCTTGCCAGTTCTCGAAGTAGAAGGAAGCGTACCATGTGCCCTGTTTGCTGTCCTTGTAGGCTGGCATCCTATCACTCCTCCCCTGCCCCGTAGATTTTCTCCTGATAGTACCTCCTGCTTACCCGGCCTCCTACGGTCGTGTAGCCTTTGGCCTTCACACCGACCCGGACCTCCCGGAAAAGCATATGGCAGTCAGCTTCCGCTATCGCCTGCTGGATGAGTTCTTAAAGGAGTGGCAGCTCCGCAAGAAGCAGCTCCGGGAGGGCGAGATCACCAAGGAAGAGTATCTGGAATGGAAGCTCAACTGGCCACAAACCGCCGACGGCTGCGGCCGGTACGAGCCGAAGAAAAAGTGGCGTAAAGAATAAAAGACACAAAAATGCCCTCTGAAAAACTTACCGTTTCTCAGAGGGCATTTTCATGTCTCTCTTTATGAATAATCGTCTGATAGTATCAAAGCAGTATCACAGAGCCTTTTGACTCTCAAAATATTGCATTGCATCAATACTTTTCAGGGTTTGCAGATTACTCGAGCTCGATAGTTGCAGGCGGCTTACCGGTGCAATCGTAGAACACGCGGTTGACGTGCTTGACCTCGTTAACGATGCGGCTGGTGACAGTGCCCAGAACATCCCACGGCATATCGTAGCTTTCTGCGGTCATGAAGTCGGTGGTGGTCACGGCGCGCAGCGCAACGGCGTAGTCGTAGGTGCGCTCGTCGCCCATAACGCCGACGCTGTGCATATTGGTCAGTGCAGCGTAATACTGGCTAATCTCCTTATCCAGACCAGCCTTGGCAATCTCCTCGCGCCAGATGGCGTCAGCGTCCTGCACGATAGCGACCTTCTCGGGGGTCACCTCGCCGATGATGCGGATGCCCAGACCGGGGCCGGGGAACGGCTGACGGCTGACCAGATACTCAGGCAGACCCAGCTCACGGCCGGCCTGACGAACCTCGTCCTTGAACAGGTTACGCAGAGGCTCCACCAGTTCCTTGAAGTCCACGGTATCGGGCAGACCGCCCACGTTATGGTGACTCTTGATGACGGTGGACTCACCGCCCAGACCGCTTTCCACCACATCGGGGTAGATGGTGCCCTGTGCAAGGAAATCCACCTTTCCGATCTTCTTGGCCTCTTCCTCGAACACGCGGATGAACTCCTCGCCGATGATCTTGCGCTTGCGCTCCGGCTCGGTGATGCCCTTCAGCTTGCTGAAGTAGCGGTCGCGAGCATCTACGCAGATGAAGTTGATGTCGAAGCCGTTGGCATTGCCCGGGCCAAAGACAGAGCAGACCTCTTCCTTTTCATTCTTGCGCAGCAGGCCGTGATCCACGAACACGCAGGTCAGCTGCTTGCCGATGGCCTTAGCCAGCATAGCGGCCAGCACGGAGGAATCCACGCCGCCGGACAGGGCGCACAGCACCTTGCCCTCGCCGATGCGCTCCCGCAGAGCCTTAACGTTGTTCTCTACAAAGGAATCCATCTTCCAGTCGCCGGAGCAGCCGCAGACGTTGTACACAAAGTTGCGCAGCATCTTCTTGCCCTCGGCGGTGTGCAGCACCTCCGGGTGGAACTGTACGGCGTACAGACCCTTTTCGGCATTTTCAACGGCTGCCACAGGGCAGTTTGCAGTGTGGGCAGTGATCTGGAAGCCGGGAGCCGCCTGCTCGATGTAGTCGTTGTGGCTCATCCAGCAGATGGTAGAGGGCTGTACATCGGTGAACAGCTTGCTCTCGGTGTTCACGAACACCTCGGTCTTACCGTACTCACGCTCGGGAGCGCGGCAGACATGACCGCCCAGCAGGTGCATCATCAGCTGGCTGCCGTAGCAGATGCCCAGCACGGGCACGCCCCAGCTGAAGATCTCGGGGTCGATGGTGGGAGAGTCCTCCAGATAAACGCTGTTGGGGCCGCCGGTGAAGATGATGCCCTTGGGATTCTTGGCCTTGATGACCGAAAGATCGGTTTTATAGGAATAGATCTCGCAGTAGACATTATTTTCTCGGACGCGGCGGGCAATCAGCTGATTGTACTGTCCGCCAAAGTCCAGCACGATGACAGTTTCATGCTGCATGATGTTTTCCTCCATTTTTAAGTGTGTTTTACAGATAATTTTAGTATAGCACATCTTACAAGAAAAAGCGACAGTTTTTGTGAAGTTTTCTGTTATTTCATTCTGCGGATCGGATGTCGCAGCACGGTCTTCAGCTTCTCCGGTGCGGTGCGGCGCGGGTCTCCCAGATAGATTTCGTGATGGAAGCGTGTGTCTGAAAAATCCGGGCAATATCCCTGCTCCGCTGCAAACGCATCCAGCTGCCGCAGGGTCCCCGGCTCGGTGTCATAGGAGCCGATGTGCATACACTGCACGCACAGGCCTTCATCATAGGTAAAAAATTCCACCTTAGAAAAGTCTTTTTTCTTTTTGGTAGTGGCCTCCTGCACTGCCCAGTCAAATTCGGCACGGGTGACAAATTCCGGCAGACGGATCATAGAGGTCCAGATAAAGGTCTCCTTGTTGGAAAAATCCACGCCCTCTGCACCGGGCTGATGCCACAGTCCCTCCAGCGGCGGAACGACATATTCAAAATAGCCGTCCATCTTATGGCTGCCCTTATAGCTCATTTTGATGGTGAAAGCAATGCCGTACAGCACTCCCATAGCCTCCTGATAGGCTCCACCCGGAGCATTCGGGTCGCCCTTGCCGTGCACTGCCACAAAATTCATACGCGGTATCTTAATCAGATGCGGTTTTTTCGGCGGGAGATAAAATTTCCTGTACTCTTTC
>OLXD01000865.1_pt1 | contig 12240 bp, 10 predicted proteins | sample 1673881 | NCBI WGS metagenome assembly OLXD01 (sample SAMEA103958131, study PRJEB25191) | human gut metagenome
TTCGCAATTCTGGAAAATCTGCGGATTTTCCAGAATTGCCTTTTCACGGGAGGGGTCATTCTCCGTCACCCTGCCCTATAAAATGGCAAAACGACCCTCTGAAAATGTAAACATTGGCTAACTTTAACTCAAGAAATAGAGTTAGTCATTGATGATTTTGATAAAAATGTGGGCCGATTCCGGCATAAAATTTGTTTGTTCATATAAACTAACTATGAGATATGAAAAATCTATTGACAAGCCGGGTTAGCAGCGGTAAACTATCTACGCTGATAGTTACGGCTGACTAACCACCGCAGCATCACATCATTTTTATGGAAGGGGAGCACAGCGATGATGCCTTTGACGATGACAAAAGCAGGCGAGACCGTCACCATCCGCAGGATCAGCGGCAAGGACGAGGTGCGGCTGCATCTGGCCGAGCTGGGGTTCGTGGTTGGCAGCGAGGTGACCGTGGTCAACGAGATCGCAGGCAACCTGATCGTGCAGGTCAAGCAGAGCCGGCTGGCACTGGATAAGACCATGGCAAGCCGCATCATGGTGGACTGAGGCAGCGCCTTCCCGGTGCTGCATGAAATAACGCAAGGGAGGAACGAGTACGATGAAAACACTGAAAGACGTAAAGGTGGGCGAGACCGCCACCGTGGCACGGCTGCACGGCGAAGGCCCGGTGAAGCGCCGCATCATGGATATGGGCATCACCAAGGGGGTGCAGATCTATGTGCGCAAGGTGGCACCGCTGGGCGACCCTATGGAGCTGACCGTGCGCAACTACGAGCTGAGCGTGCGCAAGGCCGACGCTGAGATGATCGAAGTGGTCTGATACGACCAAAAGGGAGGAAAGGTATCCGCAATGAGCATTAAAATTGCACTGGCCGGCAACCCGAACTGCGGCAAAACGACCCTGTTCAACAACCTGACCGGCTCCAACCAGTACGTGGGCAACTGGCCCGGCGTGACCGTGGAAAAAAAGGAAGGCAAACTGAAGGGCGACAAGGACGTTGTCATTCAGGATCTGCCCGGCATCTACTCGCTGTCCCCCTACACGCTGGAAGAAGTTGTCTCCCGTACTTACCTTGTGAAGGAGAAGCCCGACGCCATCCTGAACATCATTGACGGCACCAACATCGAGCGCAACCTCTACCTGACCACCCAGCTGATCGAGCTGGGCATCCCGGTGGTGATGGCTGTGAACATGATCGATCTGGTGCGCAAGAACGGCGATAAGATCGACCTGAAGAAGCTGAGCGCAGAGCTGGGCTGTCAGGCAGTGGAGATCAGCGCGTTGAAGGGCGAGGGCACCGAGGCCGCCGCCAAGGCTGCGGTCGCCGCCGCCAAGGCCGGCAAGACCGGCGAGCTGCCCCATGTGTTCACCGGCAGCGTGGAGCACGCCATTGCCCACATCGAGGAGAGCATTCAGGGCAAGGTGGATGACCGTTTCCTGCGCTGGTACGCGGTAAAGCTGTTCGAGCGGGACGAGAAGGTGCTGGCAGAGCTGGGGCTCGACAAGGCACTGGTGGACCACATCGACGAGCACATTCAGGACTGCGAAAAAGAGATGGACGATGACGCCGAGAGCATCATCACCAACCAGCGCTACGCCTACATCAACACCGTGGTGGGCAAGGCTGTCAAGAAGAAGGCCCGCGTGGAGCACCTGACCGTTTCCGATAAGATCGACCGGATCGTTACCAACCGTGTGCTGGCACTGCCCATCTTTGCAGTGGTGATGTACCTGATGTACTCCCTGTCCATGGGCACCTCCATCGCGGACGGCGGCTGGGCGCTGGGCACCTTTGCCACCGACTGGACCAACGATGTGCTGTTCGGCGAGATCGTGCCGAACGCGCTGGGCGGCTTTTTGGAGAGCATCGGCGTGGCGGGCTGGCTGTACGGCCTGATCATGGACGGCATCGTGGCCGGTGTGGGCGCGGTGCTGGGCTTTGTGCCTCAGATGCTGGTGCTGTTCTTCCTGCTGTCCATTCTGGAGGACGTGGGCTATATGTCCCGCGTGGCCTTTATCATGGACCGCATCTTCCGCAAGTTCGGCCTTTCCGGCAAGAGCTTTATCCCGGTGCTGGTGGGCACCGGCTGCGGCGTGCCGGGCGTTATGGCAAGCCGTACCATCGAGAACGAGCGTGACCGCCGCATGACCATCATGACCACCTGCTTCATCCCCTGCGGCGCAAAGATGCCCATCATCGGCCTGATCGCCGGTGCACTGTTCGGCGGCTCCTCGCTGGTGGCAGTGTCTGCCTACTTCATCGGCATGGCAGCCATCATCTGCTCCGGCATCATGCTGAAAAAGACCAAGGCCTTTGCGGGCGACCCCGCCCCCTTCGTCATGGAGCTGCCCGCCTACCATGTGCCCGCATGGGGCAACGTGCTGCGGGCAACCTGGGAGCGCGGCTGGTCCTTCATCAAGCGCGCAGGCACTGTGATTTTGCTCGCCACCGTCATCCTGTGGTTTGCACAGGGCTTCGGCTTTGAGAACGGTGCCTTCGGTATGGTCGAGGATCAGGACAACTCCGTGCTGGCTGCTATCGCCACCAAGGTCGCATGGATCTTTGCACCTCTGGGCTTCGGCAACTGGAAGGCCACTGTGGCAAGCGTTACCGGCCTGATCGCCAAGGAGAACGTGGTTGGCACCCTCGGTGTGCTGTACCACTTCGGCGGCGAGCTTTCCGAGAACGGCGACGAGATCTGGGCAGCGGTCGCACAGGACTACACCGCACTGTCCGCTTACGCCTTCATGATCTTCAACCTGCTGTGCGCCCCCTGCTTTGCTGCGATGGGTGCCATCAAGCGCGAGATGAACAACGGCAAGTGGACGGCCTTTGCCATCGGCTATATGTGCGCACTGGCTTACTGCGCTGCACTGGTGGTGTATCAGCTGGGCGGCCTTATCACCGGCGAGGTGCACTTTGGCCTGTTCACCGTGGTGGCTGTTGTGGTGCTGGCAGCGTTCATCTACCTGATGGTGCGCCCCAACAAGTACGCCGACAACAACGAAGTAAAGCTGGATACTTCCCGTATCTGATAAAAACGAAAGGGTGTATGCTGTATGATGGAATTTATTGCAACAAACTTTAATCTGCCCACCATCATCGTGGCAGCGCTGGTGTTCGGCGCGCTGGGCTGGGTCGTATGGCACACCCACAAGCACGGCGGCGGCTGCAGCTGCGGCGGCGATTGCAGCCACTGCAAGGGCTGCCACTGAGCACTGAACTAATAAGCACTGAACCGCAAGGAGCGCGGGCTGAAACTCTCGGCTCGCGCTCCTTTTTTAAGTGAAATAAAGTTAGCTTATGATAACACCGGGCAGGCCCCGGCGCGTAAAAAGGAGAGTGACCGGTATGCAGCTGACCGCAGCGCATCTGCGCTATCTGCTGGCCATCTACGAGGTAAGCCGCACCCATCTGGACATCAGCTCCCGCAGCATTGCGGAAAAGCTGGGGGTGACAAAACCCTCGGTGGTGCGCATTCTGAACCTGCTCATGGAGCAGGGCATGATCGTAAAGGAGTACTACGGTAAAATTTACCTGACCGACCGCGGCATCTGGGTGGCAAAGCGGGTGCAGCAGGAGCTGGACGCCATTCTGGCGCACTTTCCGCCGGTGAGCGGGGAGCTGACGGACGAGGAGCAGTGGAACGCCGCCCTTGCCATGACGAGCGCTTTGCCCCAGCGCCTTTTTACCGCCGACTATGAGCGGATGGTGGAAGAGGAGGAAACTCCATCAGTCAAAGCCTGACGGCTTTGCCAGCTCCCGGGGATACCCCCTCAGTCTTTGCTGCGCAAAGCCAGCTCCCCCAAGGGGACGCCTTTTGGTGCTGCCGCAAAGTTTCCCGCCATCGCTGAAGCCTTCACCCGCCGGGGGAAGGTGGCGCGTAGCGCCGGATGAGGGGCAGCACCTATTAGCCTTGCTGCCCCCTCCCCGTGAAAATGCAAATGCCGGACAGCTTGCAGGCTGCCCGGCATTGTGCGTTGTGGTTATTTTTTGATCGCCCGCAGGATGCGGTTGGCGATGTACTTATGCCCGCTCACGGTGGGGTGGGCGTCGGCGGCGGTCATGGCAAAGGGGATGGGCACATAGGTCACATTCTCGTTCTGGGCGGCAAGGCTCTTGCCAAGGGCGTTCAGCCGCCGGAACAGCTGGGTCCACTCCGGCAGCAGGGGCACGGGGTTGGTGTAGCCCAAAAGGATGATCTGCGCGTCCGGGTTCAGCGCCCGCAGCTCCGCTACCACCTGCGGCATATGCACGGCGGCTTCCTGATACGCCTGCTCGCAGATGGCGTCCGTACCGCCGCCCAGCAGCAGCTGGGTGGTGGCTTTGCGCTCCTCGCGGGTCAGCCGCAGGCGGGAAAGGTCGCTGTTCAGCCGCTGCAGGTTCTCAAAGCTGGGCTCGCGCAGCACGCCGCTGACCATGGTGGCTACCAGCTGCTCGCTCTTCCAGTTGGTGGCGTTGCCCAGCGCCACAAGGGCGGGCACCAGCGCATCGTTGGAGCCGATCTGCACGCTGATGACGTCCGCGCGCTTGAGGTAGTCCAGCATCTGGGGGTAGACGTAGTAGGTGCCCGCCTGCTGGTTCATCTGGGGCATTGCGCCGGTGTGCAGCATATCCGCAAGGTCGCCGGTGGTCAGGCCGGGCAGGCCAAGGTTGATGGCGTGCTGACGGTCCAGCCCAAGGCCTTTGCCCACCAGCGAAACATAGCACTGCTCCGGGTAGCCCTCGAAGTTTGGGGCCGCGTCTATGCCGATGGCGGCTTCGGTGTACTTGAAATCCGGCAGACCCACGCCGGAAACGATGCTGTCGCCCAGCGCCACATAGGTGCGCTGAGGATCGGCAGCGGGGGCTTCCGCGTCCGGGGCGGCTGCCTCGGCGGTCTGCTCCTGCGCGGCGGGGGCGGCTTGCTCCGGCGGCAGGGCGTCTGGCTGCTGGGCAAAGGCAGGCACAGCCAGCAGCACCAGCGCAGCGGCGCTGCACAGCCATGCGGTAAAACGGGGATGTTTCATGGATGATTCCTTCTTTCTCAAGGGCAGGGGGGTTACCCCACCTCTTCTTCCAGCTTACGGTAGTCGGCCTTACCGGCGGGGGTCAGGGGCATTTCGGGAATGATCTTATAGGCCGAGGCGGCGGGCTGCACATACTCCGGCAGCTCCTCAAGGCACAGCTGGCGCAGCTCCCGCAGGATCTGGCGCTTTTTGCCGGTGGCGGCAGGCTCCAGCACCACAAAGACGAAGGGCAGACGTCCCTGGGTGTGGTCGGTATCGGCGTAGCCCACCACGCAGCACTGGTGCACGGCGGGGTGGCGGCTGATGACGTTTTCGATCATGGAGGGGAACACCTTGAAGCCGTCGTGCCGGATGATGATGCGCTTGATGCGGGCGTCCAGATACACAAAGCCGTCCTCGTCCATGGAGCCGATATCGCCGGTGTGCGCCCACAGCTGGCCGTCCGCGTGGCGGCGCAGCAGGTAGGCGGTCTCCTCGGGCTTGTTGTAGTAGCCCTTCATGGCGGTGGGGGTGCAGATGCAGATCTCGCCGCGCTGACCGATGGGCAGCTCGGTCTCGGTGCCCGGCTCGAAAATGGAGACCACCGTGTTGACCATGGGGATGCCCACGCTGCCGGGCTTTGTCACGTTGCCGGCGGCGATGGTGGCAGCCGAGGATACCTCGGTCATGCCGTAGCCCTTTGCCAGCGGGAACTCCACCCCGTGGGCTTTGAGGAACCGGTTCACCGTCTGCTCCGCGCCCAGCGAGAGGGAATCGCCACCGGCGGCGTAGTTGCGGATGAAGGAGAGGTCTTTGTTTTTCAGCAGCGGGTCGGCGGCAAGCTGCTGGTAGTGGGTGGGCACGCCGAACATGTGCGCGGGCTTGTACTTCCACACCAGTGCGCCCAGCTTATCCGGGTCCAGATTGGGGATGATGATGATATGCAGCCCCATGACCAGCGGCATATGGATGCCGCAGCTGTAACCGTAGGCGATGAAGGGCGGCATGACGTTCAGCAGCTTCTGCCCGCGGTGGAACAGACGGCTCTGGGCGGCAAACTCCTGTGCAAGGGCGTTGAAGCAGTAGTCGGTCAGCATAACGCCCTTGGGCGAGCCGGTGGTGCCGCCGGTGTGCACCACCACGCAGGTGTGCTGGGGGTCGTAGGGCACGGCGGCGGGGCTGTGCCCTTTGCCTGCGGCGATAAAAGCCTTCCAGCGCAGCACGTTGGAGGCGTAGCGGTTTTTATCCGGCTCTGTCAGCTTGTAGCCCACGGCTTTGGCCAGCGGCAGACTGTCGGCGGGGCTGAGCACCACCACCCGCTCCACGCTGGTGCGCTTTGCGGCCTGATGGCAGCGGGGGTACACCACGTTCAGGCAGATCAGCAGACGGGACTCCACCTCCTCGATGTACTCCCGGATGCCCTCGGCGCTGTACCGGGGGTCTACCAGATTCAGGGTAGCGCCCAGCAGGTCGGCGGCGTAGAAGGTGTAGACCACCTCCGGGGTCATCACGCTGACCACCGTGATGATATCGCCCTTTTTCACCCCCAGCGCCTGCAGGGCGGCGGCGGTCTTTTTTATCTGCACGATCAGGTCGGCGTAGCTGAACTTGCGGCCGTAGTATTCCAGCGCGGTGTCGCCCAGATGCCGCTCGTTGTTGCGGCAGACCAGCGCAAAGGCCGAGCACTCCGGCACGGATTGGTGGATGTACTTTTCCTCATAATATTTCAGCCATGGCTTTGCCTTGGAGGCGTAGACCGGCTCCTTGTCATCTTCCATCATAGGATCAGACCTTTCTTTATCATCATTCGGAGACCGGCTCTCCGAGAGCAGGTGCAGTTACATTGGCAGGGGCAGCGCTCTGCCCGGCGGGGATGGTCTCCGGCAGGGCGGCAGCGGTCTCCACGGTCTGGGCTGCGGCCTCCACAGTCTCGGCGGTGGCTTCCGCAGCGGTTCCGGCGGCGTTTTCCGCTGCCTTGGCGGCCTCCTCGGCGGCCTTGGCGGCGCGCTCGGCCTTCAGCTGCTCGGCGCGCTGACGCGCCTCCTCCTGCCGTTTCAGGGTGCGCGCCTTGATGCGGCACACCGAGCACAGACCCTCGGCGCTGTCCGGGGCAATGGGCTTGCCGCACTGCTTGCACAGGGTCTTGGTGCACTTGTACAGCACCACGGGGCCAAGGGTGGTCAGCTGGTACAGCTTCATGCCGTCAAAGCCCTTGTTGGAGCACACGTTCATGCATACGCCGCACTCGCTGCACTTCCACGGGGTAAGCACCATGCGGGTCTGGCCGTTGGGCATCTCCTCAAACTTCAAAGCGTTGGCGCGGCAGGCTTTCTCGCACCGGCCGCAGCCAAAGCAGTTGTCGGTGAACTTGGGCATATAGTAGCCGTACTGCAGGGGCGTTTCCATGGCGGCCTTCAGCTGCTTTGTGCGCTGGTGCAGCAGCAGGCGGAAGTCCACCCCGCTGTCCTCCTCGCTGCGCAGGCCGGGCAGCATCTGCAGCAGCTTTTTGGTGCCGCTCTTGGAGCCGTGGCTCACCTGTTCCAGCATCTCGCGGCGGGTCAGCTCCTGCACATGGTAGGGGTACTCCTTTTCCTCATACGCCAGCGAGAACCGCGCTTCAAACATCGGCTGACCGAAAAAGTCCACAAGGCGGGTCAGTTCCTTACGCAGCTGCTCGGCGCACAGGTCGTTCTCGCACTGCCCGCAGGGGGTCAGGTCCAGCACGATCTTTTTGTTCAGCGCCAGATACGCCAGCGCCTCCCACGAGAGGGCACAGATGCAGCTGCGCACCACGGTGTTCTTGCGGGTGGACTTCTCGCAGCCGATCCAGATGGTATCGTTGTCGGTGTCGGCCGCGGCGGTATCCCGCTGCACCTGCTCCGGCGAAGGCGCAATGCAGCCGCTGCGGCAGGCAGAAACGCACAGTCCGCAGTCGGTGCAGGGGTCCCAGTCCTTGACGAGGTTCGGGCGGGTAAAGATCTCCTCGCCGTAGGGGCAGATGTCCTTGCAGGTCGTGCAGGGCTTGCGGTGGGGGTGCAAATTCCAGCACTGGCGGCGGTTGATCTCAGGATGGCTGGTCTTCATCAGGGCATCCATTGCAGTTCTGGTAAAAAAGCCCATGGTCTTACTCCTTTTCCACAACAGAGGTAAGGGCGGCGTGGTCGAGCAGGAAACGCTGCACCTTCTGGTTGGTCACGGCGGCGGCGATGGCGTCCCGGCTGAGCACCTTGCGGATTTCTTCTTCCGGGGTGTCGTGCAGCTTGGAAAGGCGGGCGATCTCGGCGTCCACCTCCTGCTGGGTCACGGTGATCTTTTCGGCTTCAGCGATGGCGCGCACCGCCAGCATGGCCCGCAGCTGGCGCTCGGCTTCCCTGCGGTAGCCCTCCCGCACCTGCTCCGGGGTCAGCCCGGCGCTCTTGCAGTAGAGCTCCATGGTCATCTGGCTCTTGCGCAGCCGCTGGCGCAGCTGGGTCATCTGGTATTCGGCGTTCTGCGCCAGCAGCTCTGCGGGCAGCTCCACGGTCAGGTTCGCGCCTGCCATGTCCAGCAGCGCCGCCCCGGCAATGCGGTCGGCGTTGGCCTCGTGGGAAAGGCGTTTTTTCTCCCGCAGGCTCTCCCGCAGGGCCTCCAGATCGTCAAAGCCCAGCGTCTTAGCAAGGGCATCGTCCACCGGGGGCACCTGCTTGCGCTCCACCGTGTGCAGGCAGATCTCAAACTGCGCGGTCTTGCCGGAAAGCTCCGGCACCCGGAAGTCGGCGGGGTAGGTGAAGTCGAACCGGAAAGTCTCGCCCGCGCAGTGGCCGTACACGGCTTCTTCTGCGGCGGGCATCAGCTGCCCGGTGCCCAGCACTACGGTCACGGCTTCCATCCGGCTGTCCGGGATGGAAGCACCCTCCAGAAAGCCCTCGAAATCCAGCGTGACCCGCATCCCGCGGGCGGCGGGCGCGTCAGTGGGCACAAAGGGCGCGTGGACCCGCGCCAGATTGCCGATATCCGCCTCTACGGCCTTATCCGATACCGGGCGCACCCGGCGGGTGAAGGCAAGCCCCTTGTACTGCCCTAAAGTGGCAGCGGGCATGGTGTTTGCAGTTTGTTCCATAGTCGAACACTCCTTTTTATAGCAGAGCGGCGTTACAGCCCGCGGGCTGCCAGCCAGCTTTCTGCGATCTGGGAGAACATCTCCGGATACTGGGCATCTTCTTCCGCAAAGGCGCTCAGGTAATACTCCACCTCGGCGCGGGTGGGGGCCACGGTGCGCCGCCAGATGGTAAAGGTGGTGCCGTTGCCCATATCAAAGGTGGCCTCCAGCGCAAAGTACTGCTCCCGCACCGCAAGGAACCTCTCGTTCAGCTTGTGGGACATCTCGCCGTTGCCCACAAAGGTCTGAGGGAAGGGGTCGGCGGTGAGGACATATTTGGCCTCGAAGAACTGCATGGGGAAGTTGTGGGTGCCCGGCACCGAGAAGCCGAAGGCCAGCTTATCGTTGATGGGGGTTGCGGGCAGCTGGCAGTTCTTGAAGTGATCCGGGCAGTACAGCATATCGTGGGGGATCATGTAGCTGATCTCGCCCTCGGCGCAGTGGGTGTCGATCCAGTTGGCAATGGCCTTGATCTGCGGCAGATCCTTGCGGTCATAGATCAGCTTGTCCAGCCGGACGAACTCCTCGGTGACTGCCAGCGGGAAGTGATCCACCAGAAAGCCCGGCAGGGCAATGGTAGTCAGGGGAGAGCAGCGCACCGAGGTGGCAAACACGAGGGTGAACACCCAGAACACGACCTTTGCCGCCCGGAAGCGGCTGATGCCCTCGGCCAGCGCCGCTGCGCCCAGCAAAAACAGGAGAAACCACCCCGGAAGGAACAGCAGCATCTGGTGGGAGCCGGTGTTCTGGATGCGGGTGAACAGCAGCATGCTCAGCAGGATCTCCAGCCCGGCAAGGCAGGGCAGCGCGGGCATTTTGCGCTTTTTCAGGCTGAACCACAGCCCCATGCCCACGAGCACAAGGTTCATCAGACCCATGCGCCAGAACTGCAGGCTGATCTCGGCTGCAAAGCCGCCGCCGTTATAGTAGGAATAGCGCTCGGCGTAGCTGTAAGCGAGGATGCGGCTGACCATCGGCCACAGCAGCACCAGCATGGCCACCATGCTCATCAGGCCGAACAGCACCAGGTTGCGCACCTGCAAAAGCGCCTGCTTTTTCTGCCCGGCGCGGGCAATGCGCGCGCTGCTTACCAGCACCAGCACTGCGTAGGCAAAGTAGTAGCCCACCACAAAGTATAAGTACCACCGGCGGGAAAGGATGATGGCTGCCGTGGCGGCAAACAGCAGGCAAAAGCGCACCGGCTCCAGCTTTTCAAACCGGAAGTCCAGCGTGAGCAGCAGGATGCTGAAGCCGAAGATGAGGCCGAACCAGTCCGGCTGGCTGAGCATGGCGCTCATGCGCAGCCACGGGTAGGTGACCATCCAGGTCATGCCGATGAGGAAGTACCAGAAGCGGTTTTTCACCCGCAGCATCTGCCCCACCTTGATGGTAAGTCCTGCCAGCAGCACCAGCAGCATGGGCAGGATGCTGAACACCTGACAGAAGGCAAAGCTGTCGCCGGTGCGGTCGCTCAGGCAGAAGGGAAACTCCAGGAACAGGGTGATGAAGTTGGTGTAGTCCTCGGCAAAGGAGCCGAAGATGAACTGGAAGCCCGCCGCCGGGCCTTGCAGAAAGGCAGCTTCGGCCCAGTACTGTTTGTTGATATAGTTGACGTAATCCCAGATATACACAAAGCTGCGGCGGCCAAGCGCCCAGAAAAAGTAGACCAGCGCTGCCGCCCACAGGCCGACGAGCACCGCCTTGTGGAAGAGGTCAAATTTGATTCCCGCCACCCGCAGCACCAGCAGCACACAGGCAAACAGGGCAAGGTTGCACCACAGGCTCACCAGCGGAAAAAAGAATTTGCTGCCGGGCGCAGCCAGCGCAAAAACGGCCAGCAGCACCGCTGCTGCCGCCAGCACCAGCACGATTTTCGCCGCAGCGGAAACGCGGGGCTTCGTAATGGGTTCGGACATGGAATAGGACCCTCCTTGCAAAATTTCACACCTTACAGTATAACAACTCCCCCGGGCACTGTCCAGCACCCCGGCGGCGAAAAATGCAGAATGTCCCGCCGCTTTCAAAGCAGACGGGACATTTTTGCGTAAATATTACTTATCGGAAACTTCTGCGGCGGCCTTAGCAGCCTTTGCCGCCTTGCGCTTTTGCGCCAGCGCCCTGTTGGCGCTCAGGCGGGCGGCGTCCGGGTTGGGGGCTTCCGGGGACAGCCGCAGCAGATAGCTGCCCATGGCGGGCAGGTCCAGCGTCAGGGTATAGTCCCGGCCGAACACGCCGCCGTCGGTGGTGTGGAAGCTCTGCTTGCGGTGCGCCTTGTGCACGCCGCCCCAAGTGCCGGCCTCGGTGTCCAGCACCAGCTCTGCGCTGCAGGGGAACTTGAGGTACAGGGGGAACTTTTTGTGGGCGTGGTCCTGCGTGTTCATCACACAGAGCAGGTTCTGCCCGCGCCCCTTGCGCAGCCATGCGTACACACCCTCGGCGCAGCTTTCGTTGGCCACCCACTCAAAGCAGTCCGGGTTGTACTCACCATCGTAGAGGGCGGGCTCGGAGGCGTAGGTGCGGCTCAGAGCGGCAAAGTACTTCTGGAACGCATCGTGGAAGGGGTATTCCAGCAAATTCCAGTCCAGCTCCCGCTTTTCGTCCCACTCCCGGAAATGTGCCAGCTCGTTGCCCATAAAGTTCAGCTTTTTGCCGGGATGGGTGTACATATAAAAATACAGGGTGCGCAGCTGGGCGCATTTTTCTTCGTAGGTACCCCAGAGCTTGTCGATGATGGTCTTTTTGCCGTGGACGACCTCGTCATGGCTCAGCGCCAGCAGGTAAAGCTCGTTGTAGAAATAGTGCATACTGAAAATGATCTTCCCGTATGCGTCGGGCCGCTGGCCGAAGGGGGTGGCGAAGTAGTCCAGCGTATCGTGCATCCAGCCCATGTCCCACTTGTAGTCGAAGCCGATGCCATCGTAGCGGGTGGGGGCCGTGACTTTGAGGAAGTTGGTGGAATCTTCGGCCATGTAAACGCCGGTGGGCCAGTGATCGTTCAGGCCGTGGTTGAGGTTCCGCAGGAAGGTGACGGCGCCCTCGTTGACGCCCCGGGCAGGGTCGCCCTGCCAATAGAGGGCGCGGGAGATGGCGTCCATCCGGATGCCGTCGC
>OLXD01000876.1_pt1 | contig 12162 bp, 12 predicted proteins | sample 1673881 | NCBI WGS metagenome assembly OLXD01 (sample SAMEA103958131, study PRJEB25191) | human gut metagenome
ACTATAACAGAGGGAGTTTTATTTTTCCCCATCGGCAGAAGCCTCTTTTGAACCACTCGCCAAGCGAGTGGTTTTCGGTGTACAAAAAAGGGGAGCCTGCCGGCTCTCCCCTTTTCACCTTGATTTAAGGCTTTAATGTTATCCAGTACCTCTGTATCATCCCGCAACGGCTAAGAGCTGCATCACACTCAACCCGGTTTTCCAACACGCCGCCGTTTTTTATTATAGTCCGGCGGGACGCCTCGTTGTCCGCGTCGCATGTGAGCAGCACCCTGTTCTCCCCCTCCTCTCGGCACTTGGGCAGCAGCAGCGAAAGCATCTCGCCTGCGTAGCCCTTTCCCCGCTCGGAAGGACGCACGCTGTAGCCGATATTCCCCCCGAAGCGCAGCAGAAATTCAGTCAACGGCCGCCTGAAGTCAATCATGCCAACCAGCCTGTCATCGCTTTTGCGCACCGCCAGGTACACATCGGATGGCACATAGCCTTCGCCGTAGCGCTCTCTGAGCCGCCCCTCAAAATCCGCCCATTCGGCGTAGCTGTTGGTATCCTCCAAAGCGGCACATCCATCCAGGCTGTCGCCGTTGTCCAGCATCTCCTGCCGGTATGCCATTACCTGATCTGCGTATTCCTGAGTCGGGCGGATAAGCTTGAGGGTATGCATGGGCGCCTCCGAAGGTTTTTCTTCATTATAGCACCCGTATGTCAAGCACACGACAAAAAATAAATCTCTGCAAAAGCAGAAATCCCAGACCACCAAGAATGATGATTTGGGATTCCTGTTTTTACAATATTGATGTAGTTGGAATGAATTGCTTTATTATGCCTGTTTAAATGGCACTGATGGTATCATTCGCCCAAACTCGCATCGATAATCAAGATATTTTTCCATCCGGGTCAAGTCAATTTTCTCGTTAAGGTAATCTTCGGGATTTACGGAGATAATCAACTTGCTTGCTAATTTTTCATCGGACTGGACAAAAAAATCAACTGTCTGTTGAAACACATTTTCTTTGGTTGCTTCTTGGATTGCAGCACGTCCCGAACCAAGGAGCGGAATACATAGATTGTCATAGTGCCCCATCCGCTTAATCGCATCAGCTACAGCAGTTAGTGCAATACCAACATTTTCAATCGACTTCCCTATGGGTTTGCCATATTCATTAACATCATTTATTGCAACAAAATAGAAGTGCTTTCCCTTGTGGTCGATTTTTGCGACTGTACCGATTGGATATTTTGTAATTGGGCCGAAACAATCAGAAACTGGGAGTCCATTAATTCCCTGACAGCTGAGGCTCTTACTTATCAACTTGTCAAGGTCGTGTAATTTCCCCTTAAAATACTTGAGCTGGAACCGTCCTTGAACACTGTTTGGACTGATATACTCGTTATCCATCTTAGTACGGAAAAAAGTATTTGTAGGTATGATGTAACTGTTGGCAGTTCGATTTTGGAAAATGTCCCTAACACTAATTGCAATTTGCATATCGCGGTTAGATACCTTTTTGCAACAATTAACTTTCTTACGATTATGCAAACATGAAATAAAAGGCCGACGATTACTACGATTTCCCAATTTCCTTTTATTAAAAGTTCCAGCTTATCAAATCCCGTGAGATCCTTAAGCAAAACGGCTGATGCGAAAAAAGATGAAACATAGCCAATAGCAGTATAGACTAACTTCCATATAGCTTTTGGCGTGTCTACTTCTCCAGTAACTGATTTAAGCAAGACTCTTACCTGATTAATCATATCCCAATGCTTTCTTGATATGCGCATAATTCCCGACCTTAGTTCCGAGAGCGTTTTGCGTCCAGAAAGGGTGGGCTTCTGATTCGTAACCGTTCATATAAGAAGGAAGCCAACCCGACTGCTTATTTAGAGAATTGTAGACTATGATGATTGCTTTACCTTTCCGCTTAGCTTGAAGAAACTCATGCTCAAGGTAAGAGTATGTATTAATATTGCCTAAATCATCTTCTGGGCCGGGAGTTGAAGTGGTACTCCATTTACAAGTTTTAGCTCCCTTAGAGTTTTGCTTATAAGGAGTACAATCACAACCAGCCCCATCGCTGTTACGTTTACATACGCTTCCAGCAGTTCGAGATGTGGTCTTATCTCCAATAATGATAATCACCGCTGAAGACGCATTGATTTGAGAATTGAATTCTTTTTTCAAATCACAAGGCCTGCAATCTGGATCTGCCGAAACACTACCTGAAACGACTTCGGCTGTATCAACGTAATCAACTTTGTGAAGTGCGTCATTTCCCCATTTGTGGAGTTCACCCACAACCTCTCGATCTCCATTTAGTTCGGAATAATCTGCGCTGATATAAACCCTCTTGCTCATGTTTCTCTCCTTTCTAAGTGCTTATCTTTAATAATTGCTTTTGCAAGGTAGATACCCTGTATGTAATTATTTTACCATATTTTCAACATTAATGCTACCTATAATTATTGAAAATATAGACTCTTTGTACAATGTTAACAATTCGACAGAATTCACTCAATCGAAAATGTCTCGGATTTTGTATGCGATCTCGATGCGCTTATCAGGGTACACCAGCACCCGGTCGATCAGCAGCTCGGCCAGCTCGGTGGTCAGCGTGTCCGCATCGAAAATTGCCTTGGACGCTTCCATGCGGCTGTCCTGCCGTGCCTGTTCGTCCTGTTTCTGCTTCGCCTGTGCCAATACTGCGGCATAGGCGTTTTTCGTTTTCAAAAGCAGCTCGTCACACGCGGTCTTTTCCGCCTTGTAGGTGTTCAGGTCAATCTCGCCCATGAGATAGCGTTCATACAAGGCGCGCTTACCGTCTTGCAGTGCCTCGATCTGCTGCTCATATTCGGTGCGTTCCGGTACGGAAGCATCCACCCGGAGCGAACCGTCCGGGGCAAGCGGTGCGGCGGCTTCCATCTGCTTTTTCAGCGTCAGGAATACCGCTTGTTCCAGCTCTGCGGCGTTCAGACGCATCTTGTGGCAGCGGCTTTCTACGTCCGCCTCGGAATGGCGGCAGTGATAATATGAGGTTTTCTGCATGGTGCGGGACAGCGCATGACCGCAGCAGCCACAGAAGGCTTTGCCTTTCAGCGGGTAGTCCCGCTTTTTCTTGTTTGGCTGGGAAAAGCGGAGCTGGCTGGCCTGCACGGTATCAAACACGGCTTTCTCTACGATGGCCGGGTGATGGTCGGGGATGATGTACCATGATTCTCTGTCCTTCAGGCGGCTTCTGGTGCCGCCTACTTCGAGAACCGCCCGCTTGCCGATCACATACACGCCGGTGTAGCGTTCGTCCTCCAAAATGCGGAGAATAGTGGATGTACTCCAAATCCCGTGACAGCGGGAAATATCGTGTGTGTGATTGCCGTGCGCCGCTTTGTACTGGCCGGGGGTAGGGATGTTCCTGCGGAACAGCTCCCGTGTGATGGCGGTGGCGTTGATACCCTCGGCGGCAAGCCGGAAGATAAGCTGTACGACGGCAGCGGCCTCCGGGTCAGGCTCCATTCTGCCCTCGGCGCTTTTGCGGTAGCCGTAGGGACAGATTTTGCTCTGATACTCGCCGCGCTGCATCTTGGCGTACTTGGCGCTCTTGGTTTTAATGGACATATCGCGGCTGTAATACTCGCTGATGAGATACTTGAACGCCATGTCCATGCCGCCGGTGTCTCCCTTGAATTTGCTGCTGTCAAAATCGTCGCTGATGGAAATGAAGCGGGTATGGAACAGTGGGAACACACGCTCGATGAAATAGCCGGTTTCAATGCTGTTTCGTCCGAAGCGGGAAAAATCCTTGACGATGATGCAGTCGATTTGATTGGCCCGCACCAGCTCAATGAGCTTCTGTACCTGCGGACGCTCAAAATTCGTGCCGCTGTACCCGTTGTCGATGAACTCCATGATCTCCGCGTTCAGAGCTTCCGGCATGGAAGCCGCGTACTCGTGGAGGACGAGACTCTGGTTTTCAATGCTCAGGCTGTCGTACTTGTAATCCTCGATGGAGAGGCGGATATAGAGGGCGATTACATATTTCTGCATTGTTCCAGCACCTCCGCATAGGTTTCAAACTCGCTCTGGAAGCGATAGCGCACCGTAATCTGCTTGTCGTGGGATACCTCAATGCGGTCGATCAGCCGCTCGATAAGAGCGCCGGTCAGCGCACGGTCGGTCTTGATCTGTGCGGCATCCTGTTCCAGCGCCCGGTGCTGCTCTGCTTGAGCATCCATCGTTCGCAGGCCGTCCTCCAACTGCTCCATTTCCACGGCGAGGTCGGCAATGCGGCTTTCGTACTTCTCCTTGTAGTCAAAGTATTCATCCTTGGTGAGAACGCCTTGGACGAGGTTTTCATATAAGCTCCGCACGATACCGCGAAGCCGCTGGATTTCCTGTTTGCGGCTGGTGATTTTCTCCCGCAGCTCAGCGCGGTCAGCGGCCTGCCGGGGCAGCTCCGCAAGGGAGAGGGTGTATTGCCCCAGCTCCGTATCAAGCGCGTCCTGAAGCATATCTGCCAACATATCCAGCAACGCATCCTCGCGGATGGTCACGCCGGGACAGGCATCCTTGCTGATTCGGCTCCTACTCAGACAATGGTAGAAGTACACATCGTCAGACATCTTGCGGATATTCCGCTGCCGGTGCAGGCTGCCGCCGCAATGGGCGCAGAACACCTTGCCTTTGAGCAGGTTCGGCGTATAGGCTTTGACCTCCCGTGCCTTGGCGCGGCTGGCGGTCTGATTGAGAATTTCCTGCACCGCCGCGAACTGTTCCCGGCTGATGATGGCCTCGTGGGTGTCCCGTACCACCGTCCATTCCTCGGCATCGGCCTTGACCTGCCGGTGATCCACGGTTTTGGTCTGCCCCTGAACGAGATCTCCGGTGTAGACCTCGGAGCGGAGAATAACGCCGACTGTCCGGGTCTGCCACTTGCCGCTGCCGAGCAAATTTTCGTGAGTGATCTTGCCCTGCATCTTCTTATAGTGGCTGGGGGTGAGAATACCCGCTTCATTCAGCCGCACAGCGATGGTATTGAGGCCAGCGCCCTCGGAAGCCCAACGGAACATCCGCTGTACCACAACGGCGGCAACAGGGTCGATGATAAGCTGGTGGCAATCGTCCTCCGCTTTCAAATAGCCGTAGGGAGTACGCGCACCGATGAATTTGCCGTCTTTCATGGCTTGCCGCTGCTGCGCCCTGATCTTGCGCCCAATGTCCAAAGCGTATGCTTCGTTTATCATGTTCCGCAGCGGGATAATGATACCGGAATGGGCGTCCTCCGGGTTGGCGGTGTCGAAGTTTTCATTGACCGCAATAAAGCGGATGTTGCGGATGCGGAAATACTGCTCGATGTAATAGCCGGTGTCGATGGTGTTCCGGCCAAGGCGAGAGAGGTCTTTCACAATGACGCAGTTGACGTGACCGGCCTCAATATCCGAGAGCATCTGCTGAAAGCCCGGACGGTGGAAGTTTGTCCCGGTCGCGCCGTTGTCGATATAGGTATCGTATACGCTGATCTCCGGGTACTGCTCCAGATAGCGGGCAATAATCATCTGCTGGGTTTCAATGGATACGCTGTGCGTGTGGGTATCCTCCACAGAAAGGCGGACGTAGATCGCGGCGCGGCAAGCGGCGTCGGCCTCCTGCACGGCTACCGCAGCCGTTTCTTTCCTGCTTTTTCTCGCCATGCTCAGCCCACCTTTCTCTGTTCGTAATCTTTCTGCTGCGCTGCCAGCGCCAGAAGCTGCAACGCCTTTTTGTATTCGTCCTCATGGGTAAAGGTAATATCCAGCTCCTTTTTGCCACGGACGCGGATGCTCTGTACCATGTGAATGAGCGCCCTGCGGTCTAAGGTTTCCAGCGTGGAGAACTGCGTAAACTGTGAAATCCAGCGGTTGCGCTCACTCCGGTTTTCCAAAACCTCCGTGAGTTTTTCCTTGAGAACGCGGACGCTCTCGCGGATGTCCTCGGCCTGCTTGGTGTATTTGGCTTTATAGGAGGCGTATTCTTCCTTGGTAAGCATACCTCCCACAAGGCTCTCATAAAGCCGTGCCTTGAACTCCAGCACCTGCTCCAACCGGCGCTCGTTGTCGGTGATGTGGTCGCTGTATTCCTTGGCAAGCGCCTGATTGATGCTGGACTGGTCAATGCCGGTCAGCAGCGCCTCCAGCGAAGCAATGTTGCCAATATAGGCTTTCAGGCTGTCCCGCACACAGTCGATCAGGCTGCTTTCTTTCAGCATGACCGGATGGGCGCAGCCCTTTTTCTTGCCGGTAGGACAATAATAGTAGTGGTACTCCTTGCCGTTCGCACGGTTGGTCTTGCGGGTCATGCGGCTTCCGCAGCACCCGCAGATCAGAATACCGGAGAACAGGTACACCGTGTCCTCGTTGGGAGAAGTCCGGGTATCCAGTCCCTTGATGCGCTGCACCAGCTCAAAATCCTGACGGGCGATCAATGCTTCGTGGGCATCCGGGACACGCACCCACTCGGAGGCGGGGCGCTGCTCCATCTGCTTGATCTTGTAATGCGGCGTACCCTGTTTGCCCTGCACCAGCGTTCCGGTGTAGGTTTCGTCCTGCAAGATGCGGATGATGGTGGTAGCCGACCACTTGCAGTCAGCCTTGTCCGCATAGCCCTTTTTCGCATAGGGTAGGCCGTTGTTCTTCTTGTATGCCAGCGGTGAGAGAATACCCAGCCGGTTCAGCTCTGATGCGATCTTGGAGGCGCTTGCGCCCTCCAGCCGCATACGGAAGATGTCGCAGACAACGCGGGCGGCGTAGGGGTCAGGGACGAGCAAATTCTTGTTGTCCTCGGCTTTCATGTATTCTGGCAGGCCATAGATCGTAGTTCTGTAAGATCTCCTGTGGCAAATAAGCGTCCCTTGTTCATAAGTCCATATATCGTACAGATTTCCTGCGCATACCGAAGCTGATGCGTACAAAGAAATACTGTGATCCCTTCGGCAGCCTGCTCCTGAATCAGAGAATTCACATTCTGAGCGCTTTCGGGGTCAAGGCCGGAAGTCGGCTCATCCAGAAACAAAATCTGCGGACGGTGAAGTAATGCTCTGGCCAAAGAAAGCCGCTGGCGCATACCGGTAGAATAAGTGGCCAGCTTGCGATCCAGCACATCTGCCAGTTCCAGTCGCTGTAAGAGCAGTTTTGCTCTATCTGCACATTCCGAACGGCTCATGCCAAAAAGAGTGCCGTAGAATTGCAAATTCTCCAAAGCCGTCATGTGATCGTACATTTGGGCATGTTCTGTTACTACGCCGACCTTTTCATGCAGCTGCTCCGGGGTTTGAGTGGGGTCAATTCCCAGCACCTGACATTTGCCGCTCGATGGGGTCAGCATACCGCAAAGCAGTTTCACGGTCGTGGTTTTTCCCGCTCCGTTTGGCCCTAAGAATCCGAAGATCTCTCCCTGATTCAATGAGAACCTGATTCCATCAACCGCAACGGTTCCTCCAGAAAAGGTTTTTGATAATGCTTCGACGGTAATTGCTTTCATCTCATATTTCCCTCTATGCGGTCATCTGCTGTGTTCAGTTCGAGGTTCATCAGGTCAAAATCAATATATTCTCCATTGATTTTGAAAAAATGGGGAAACGTACACAGCTTCCGAAAGCCATACTTCTCATACAGATGGATGGCGCGGGCATTGCTGCTGCGCACCTCCAGATTCAACTGCTCAAAGCCGTTCTCCTTGGCAAAGGCAAGAACAGCTTCCGTCAGCGCAGACGCCGCACCGCAGCCCCACCACGCTTTTTTCAGACTGATGCCAAACTCTCCGCGATGGCTCATACGCCGGGGCTTGCGGTTTAGGCTTGCCGTACCGATGATCTCGCCATATACCTTGGCGAGATACTGCACATTGTCCGTTGATTCGCACTGCGAACGCAGATAGTCTTGCTCCGTTTCAAGGTCGAGCGGCACTCCCTCCGCACCGAAGCTGAGGTTTTCGGTTTCGCCGCCTACGATTTTCAGATAATCCAAGAGTGCCGCGGCATCCTCTGCCCGCGCGCTCTATGGCAAACAAGCTGTTATTCATCTTTAGGAATTCCTTTCTTCGTATTGGCTGCCTGCATCATCCGCGAAGCCCCGCCGCCTGCATGATGGCCTCCACCGGCTCTACCGGGTCGCTGCCCCAGGTAACTTCCACACCTTCACACCCGGCGCTGTCCAGCAACTCCCGTGCCTCGCCGGTCAGAAGTTTCCGGTAGGCTTCGTCCACCAGCTCCAGCTTTTTCAGGCAATCGGTCAAATCATTGTTCCTTGCGGCCAGCCATGTGGAGGCGGCGTCGCTGACTTCATCCGCGCCAAGTCCCGTGTTCACGCCCCAGTCCAGCAGCTTGACAGCCGCCTGCACAGCCAGCAGCGAAGAACCGGATGTTCCAACCGTAACACTTGTGTCGATTTCATCCAGAATGGGGAGCGTCAGCACCGGCGGCACATCTGCCGGGGCATCGGCTGCGTCAGAGGTGGAGCAGGTCACGCCGTCCTCAGAAATGGTGACATACAGCTTTTCTTGTGCCACATCGTAGAGGAACGTGCCTTCTCCCAGCAGCGTATCGTCGGCATCACGGGCACTGACGGTAAAAAGGACGGAGCAGTTGTCTTTCTTGGATAGCTGCACAATATCGTCCCCGGTGAAAAGCCATTCACCGGTCTTCAACAGCGAACCATCCGCATTTTCACATACCTTTGTAAAGCTGCTGCCGCCGTGCAGGGCGATAGAGCTGGCATCATCGCGTTCCAGCTTGACATATACGCCAAAGCCGTCGGATTCGGCGGGCGCGTCTGTCCCGGATGGGGTGTTGTTCTTCGGCTCTGTCGGACTGGTACACCCCGTCATAAAGACAGATACCAGCAATACAGCTGCGGTCAACAGCATTGTGATTGTGTTCTTGTAGTGTTTCATAGTTCCTCCTAAAATTTGTTGTTTTTCCATTAAAGAGCTGAAAAGCGGGCAACACCTTTCTTCCGCAGCCAAAGGTAGGCCAAGACGGATAAGAAAAGATTTGCAGCCACAAAGCAGCTCATATATCTGCAAAAGCCCAGCATCCATCCGGGCAGAAGCATAAATCCCACGAACAGCAGCACGATATATCCGAAACCGCCAAACAATGTGATCATGACCGCGCCTCCTTGCTTGATGGGGACGATCTCATTTGTCCATGTCAATGTCGGCATTTTAACGCCAAGGGACAATCCAACCAGTGCCATGAGCAGTACAAAGGAGCCTTCAAAAAGAAGAAGCACCAGCAGCTGCATCGGATGCAGGGGATAAACTGCCGCCGTGCAAGCAATACACAGGAGCAGGGGCAAGCCGGTTAAAAGAAGCTGCATCTCGATTTTTGCCTGAAAAATCCTCCAAGACTCCACCGGTAGAGATTGCAGAAGCCATAGGCTTTTTCCCTCCAAGGATATAGAAGGTGCTGTCATTAAATTCATGGACGCAAGACCGCAAAACACCACGCACAATAGGAATGGTACACTGTCTGGCGTTTCAGCAAACATGGCGTTCAACACGGAAAACAGCGCACCACCCTTCCACAGCACAGCGACTGCACAAACCGGCATCAGGAATGTTCCAAGGCCGCAGTTGAGCATATAGTTGGGATTTGCGGTGAAGCGGGAAAATTCCCGGCACAGCAGTGCTGTGTTGACGCTTCGGTGCCTGCTGTGCGTCTCCCGGTATTCTCTGCGTGCCACTTTTCCCGTAGCGGTTGCAATCCGCAAAAAGCTGCGGGAAAGCAGTACCCACATCAGTGAAAACAGCACAGCAACCGCCGCAGAGACAATTGCGGATGCCCGGACATCGCCAATTCCAACGCTGCCAAACAGGTACACTGGATAGGCAGCGCCTTTGATCCGTGCGCCATAAACCGTGGCATTTGCCAGCAAATCCTGAATCATGCCCTGTGCCTTGAAATACACAAAATAATATGCGCCGATAACCACCAGCGAAATAAGAACCGTGATCAGGCTCTTGTGCTTCAGCTTCCGGCTGATTTTGGCCACGATCCAACCCAGCACGCAGGATATGGTCAGGACAAATACAGAAATCAGCAAGGTTATCAGCAAGCCGCCCAGGACTGCCGGTAGCGTAACACCCGCCGTGACCCAGTAAACAATGACCGCTGGGAGAATGACAACAGCAGAATACAGAAGTCCCATCAGGTAGACGCCGAACAAGCGTGCGCCCACCAATGCCGAAATGGGAATTGGCATAGACAGAAGTAAATCATTGTCCTTCGGCAGATACAGACCCGCATAGGTGTTGAACACGCTGCCAAAAGCGCCCAACAGTACAGCAATCAACCCCATCAGCGCAAAATACAGCCAGTTCATTCCCGCCGCAATCAGGGGAGCGCAGAGTTTCACTGCGAGGAATGCAAAGATTCCGCCCAAAAGCCCAAAAACCAGTAAAGCGAACAGGAGAAAATGCAAGCCGGTCGAAACTTTGGAACGAGCCTTGTTCTTTTTGGCATCGTAATAATAGACTTGAAAGATTTCAAGCAGCTGTTTCTTCAGCAAAAGCTTCAGCATGATTCTCCCTCCAGCTCCAAGAATACATCCTCCAGAGAATCGTCGCCTTTTACTGCGTCCATGGTGCCGGAGCGAATCAGCTTTCCGCCCTTGATGATCGCCACCTTGTCGCAGAGCTTTTCCGCCACCTCTAACACATGGGTAGAGAAGAAAATCGCACCGCCTGCATCACAGACCTCCCGCATCATCTCCTTGAGCAGATGGGATGCCTTGGGGTCGAGTCCCACAAAGGGTTCATCCATAAGGATCAGCTTCGGCTGATGCAGCCATGCAGAAATAATCGCCAGCTTCTGCTTCATGCCGTGGGAATAGGCGGCGATGGGCTGCGCCAGATCGTCCGTCAGTTCAAAAAGGTCTCCGTATTTACGGATACGCATCTGCCGGTCTGCGGCGCTGACATTGAAAATATCCGCAATGAAATTCAGATATTTGATTCCTGTCATGTAATCGTACAGATCAGGATTATCAGGGATGTAGGCAAAGCTGCGCTTACATTCCAGCGGCTGTGTCCGGATGGATTTGCCGTCAATATAGATTTCTCCGGTGTCAAACTGCAAGATACCTGCCACAGATTTCAGCGTCGTTGTCTTGCCGGCGCCGTTATGACCAATAAAGCCATAGATTTCGCCGGGGGCAATGTGCAGATTCAAATCGTCTACAGCCTTTTTGTCCCCATAATTTTTTGATAAGTGTTCAATTTTCAGCATACTATTCTCCTTTGCCGCAATACTTTAATGATTCTTTAGAAGCGTTTTTTATAGTTTCTCTTGCCCTCTATTGTCTGGCAAAAGACTGCCGGTAGACAGGCAGTACCCGCTTCCAGAATACCAGTCCATTGACAAGAAGCAGCGCACCGAAAAGGCACCTTGCCGCCCATTCCGGGCAAAGAAGGGCGATGCCATTCATATCCCCACCGCCGAAAAAGCCACACAGGACGCTCAAGTAAAGCGGGTCGAGCAGCAAAAATGCAATCGTTATGTAGTAAAGCACCGCACGAAGCAGCTTGCTTTTGGCATGGCAGATGCTCCTTGCAAGTGCCGCCAGCAGGTATGCTGCGCAGAAGGTTGCCAGCGCACCTACAAGGCAGAAAATGCCGAGCTGTGCGTCTGTCATGCGCTCGGCATAGACATCGATCTGCACACCCAGCCCCATAAAGTTGATTTGTTTGAATACACCGGTACACACGGCATACAAGAGATGTGCGCCCTCGTGAATAAGATAATAAGCGACAATCGCCGCAAAAATACCGACGAGTTGCCGTACCCGTTTTGACATAGTAATCCCCCAAAAAAGTTATATCTGAAGCTCTGCCCCCGTGCGCAGGTATGTCAGGTGAGCGCCCAAGCGGGCTTTCATTTTCTCGTATGCTTTCTCGCCGGTGCAGTGGCAGGTGTAGTAAGATGATTTGATTTCCGCCAGTGCGGCGGCAACACTGTCGATATATTCGTCCCTCTCATAGCACTTCATTGTCGGCTCGTAAAGGTGCATCCCGCCGATAATCGCCATCGGCTCGTTCCCAACAATCGTTTTTGCCCGATGAACGATATTTACGATGCCGGCATGCGCGCAACCACAAATCAGCACACGACTATCGCCGGATGTGACAATAAGATTCTG
>OLXD01000883.1_pt1 | contig 12073 bp, 10 predicted proteins | sample 1673881 | NCBI WGS metagenome assembly OLXD01 (sample SAMEA103958131, study PRJEB25191) | human gut metagenome
TGACGGTGGGCCTGCACAAGTGGAAGCATGAGACCCTGCTCAGTGTCGCAGGCGGTACGCTGTGCTATGTGCTGCTGGTGCAGCTGGTGTTCTGAAGAAAGAAAAAAGCGCGCTGCCGAGCAGGAAGATTCCTGTACGACAGCGCGTTTGTGCATGGGACGATCCGCTGACAGCGAACCGGAGCAGGACCGTCCGAAAAACCGATGCTTTGCGACCCGGTCACGGAAATTTTTCAAAAAAAGGTGTATACTGTAGAAAAATGCATCCGAAGGAGGGTCTTCCCATGCCCAGCATCATCATTATAGGTTCCGGCCCGGCAGGCATTTCCGCTGCTCTGTACGCTGTCCGCGCCGGTGTGGATACCACGGTGCTCACCAAAGGCCCCGGTGCGCTGGACCGCGCCGAAAAAATTGAAAACTATTACGGCTTTGCCGAGCCGGTCACGGCGGCCATTCTGGCCGTGACGCTGCTGGATACGCCGTTCACGGTCTGGGATGCGCTGGGCTTTGCCGCCGTGTTTGCCATGCTGGCGGTGCTGTCCGTCGGCGGAAAGAAATATGCCGAGCGGCTGGAAGTGTAAAATTTAAAAAGAAAAACGGAGCAGATACGGGGGGATGTATCTGCTCCGTTCCTGTTTATGAGGGATGGTCATTCCTCTCATAACGGTTGTCCCACGCGGTGTACCCCACAGCACCGGATGTACCTACGTAGTACAGGTTCATTATTTCACAGAAAACTTGCCGTGTCAACAAAAAACTGCTGCCTTTTTACGCTTTTCTGTCACAAAAAGCGTTAAGAAACTGCGCGTTTCTGTACAGGCCGTCCGGCAGACGCAGCATCCTCCTGCGTCCCTTTTTTACCCTGAGGGCGTGTGGTCGCTGCGAAATTTACCACCTCGGGCGGCGACTGTTCAAATCAACAGGCCGTACCGGCCGCACAGCGGCAGCAGCGCCGACTCCGGGAGCGCGCCCTCATACAGCGCGCGGCCCTGATAGGCGCGCAGTGCGGCCTCAAGCAGCTCCGCGTCGTCGCAGACGAGGCACAGCGGCTTGCTCAGCAGATACTGCACGTCGGTCAGTGCGTCGATGTCCTCCCAGGCAGCGACGCGCAGCGCAACCATGGGCTCGCTGCCGTCGAGCGCATCCGCCAGCCGGTCTTCGAGATCCGGCCCGGCGGTCAGCACAGGGCCGTGCCCGGCGTCCGTCGGCAGGTAGCAGGGGAGCTTCTCCGTCGCGGCCGGGAGCAGGTCCGTGTGCTTCGGTGCGGGCGGGACGAATTTCGCGTCCTTGAGGGCCGCGTGCAGCGCGGCGATATGCTCCGCCGTCGTGCCGCAGCAGCCGCCGAAAACGGCCACGCCGGCTTCCAGCATCGGCTGCACGAACGCCGTGAATTCCTCCGGCGTGCAGTCATATACGGTCTTGCCGCCGACGGTGATGGGCATACCGGCGTTGGGCTTTGCAATCAGCGGCACGCGGGCGTATTCCCGCAGGCGGCGCAGCTGCACGAGCATCTGTTCCGGCCCGGTCGAGCAGTTGAGCCCGAACGCGCTGATGCCCATGCCCTGCAGCACGGTCAGCGCGGCGGTCACGTCCGTGCCCGAGAGGCTGCGTCCGCTCTCGTCGCACGTGAAGGACACGAAGATCGGCTTGTCGCTCACGCTGCGCACGGCCAGCACGGCGGCGCGTGCGTCCGAGAGCGTCATCATCGTCTCGATGACATACAGATCGACGCCGGCCGCTTCGAGCCCGGCCGCCTGCTCGGTGTAGATATCGACCAGATCCTCGAACGATGCCTCGCCGAGCGGGGCGAGAAACAGGCCCGTCGGCGCGAGATCGCCCGCGATCCATGCCTTGCCGCCCGCCGCTTCGCGCGAGAGCGCGGCGAGGCGGCGGTTGTAGTCCGCCGTCTGGTTGAAGATGCTGCGCTCCTCGAGCTTCTGCCGGTTTGCGCCGAAGGTCGGCGTGTAGAGCACCTGGCTGCCGGCGGCAACGTAGCCACGCTGGATGTCCACAATGACGTCCGGGTGCTCGAGCGTCCACTGCTCGGCGCTCACATCACCGCCGTAGCCGCGCTTTTGCAGTTCGGTGCCGGTCGCACCGTCGAGGATGAGGGGAAAACGGATCTCCATGGTCATGACCTCCGTGAAATGTTATGGTTGCGGAAACGACAGATCGTCGGTAAAGGCCGCGGCAAAATCTGCGCGGCCGGACAGCTCCAGATAGTCGCATGCCCGGTAAATATTCCCGATGCGCTGCCACTGCGCGGGGTCGAGCGTGAGCGCGGCCGCGCCGGCGAGCGCCGTGTTGCCGAGCGTGTGCAGCTTGCCCGCGCACGCGCGCGGGAGCATGCCGATGGCCATGGCGCTCTCGGGGTCGAGATAGCTGCCGAAGCCGCCGGCAAGGTACACGCCGTCCACTTGCTCCGGTGCGATGCCGCGCTGCTGCAGCAGCACGCGGATGCCCGCCGCGACGGCGGCCTTGGCCAGCTGTAAGTTGCGTACGTCCGCCGCCGTGAGAGATACCTCCGGCGTCAGGTGAAAGCGGCCGTTGCCGTCGTCATCGCGCGTCAGATAGCGGCGCAGGGGCATTGGTGCGTCCTCCGGCGGCAGCAGCCGCCCACCGGGCGCGATCACGCCGAGGCGCAGCAGCACCGCCGTCAGGTCGAGCAGGCCGGAGCCGCACAGTCCCTTCGGTTCGCCGCCGCCGATGACGTCGTACAGAAAGCCGCGGTCATACCGTACGCGGCTGATGGCGCCGTCCACGCCCGGCATGCCGCACGTGATGCCCGCACCCTCAAAGGCCGGGCCGGATGCCACGGCGCAGCAGACGAACCCGCCGCGGCCGCCGAGCGCCATCTCGCCGTTGGTGCCGATGTCGAGAAAGAGATTTTCACCCGGCAGCTCCGCCAGCCCGGCGGCCAGCAGTCCGGCCGTAATGTCCCCGCCGACGTAGCCCGCCACGCAGGGAGCGAAGTGCACCGGCACGCCGTGCAGCGTTTCGTCTCCGGGTGCTGCAAAGAGCGTCTCCGGCCGGAACGGCGCTGCGGCGATGCCGCGCACGGAGTATCCGGCGAAGAGGTGCTGCATGACGGTGTTGCCGGCGAGTGTGATCTCGCGCAGCGTGCCCGGCGTGCGGCCGCTGCGCGCGAGCGCGTCCGATACCAGCGCCCAGATCTGCTCGCGGATGCGCCGCGAGAGCTCCGGCAGGCCGTCCGGCTTCTCAAGCGTATACTGGATGCGGCTGATGACGTCGGCCCCATAAGGGGCCTGCGCATTCCAGCCGCTGCAGGTTTGCAGCTCTGTGCCGGCCGCAAGATCGTACAGCCGCGCGACGACGGTCGTCGTGCCGAGGTCGACGGCGGCGGCGCAGCCTGTGCGTCCCGGTCGGCAGGCGGGCAGCGGCACGGTGCCGGTCAGGATCGTGCCGCCGGCGGTCTCCGGCAGCGTGACGGTGTCGCCGTCCGCCTCAGCGTGCGCGGTCTCGTCGAGCACGGGCAGGAAATTTGTGTTGAGCTCCTGCGCGAGCTCGTCGAGGTGTCCGGCGTAATATGCGCTGTCGTGCGGCGGGACGTAGCCCGGCACGGGGTTTGCCCCCGCCGTGAGGCAAAACACGACCATCAGCGCCGAGAGCAGCAGCACGAAGATGCCACCCACCGGCCCGAGCCAGCGGGCGATCTGCGCGCCGGGCTCCTCCTTTTCGGTCGGATCCGGCGGCGGGACGATCTTCGGCATGGCTTAAAACTGAATGCGCGCGGCGATGTAGTCGGCGAGCTGATCCATGGGGATGCGCTCCTGCTGCATGCTGTCGCGGTCGCGCACGGTCACGCAGCCGTCCTCCGCCGAGTCAAAGTCAAACGTCACGCAGTACGGCGTGCCGATCTCGTCCTGACGGCGGTAGCGCTTGCCGATCGAGCCGGCCTCGTCATAGTCGCACATGAAGCGCTTCTGCAGCTGGTGGTAGAGCTCGGTCGCAGGCTCGGAGAGCTTTTTCGACAGCGGCAGCACCGCGCACTTAAACGGCGCGAGCGCCGGGTGGAAGTGCATCACGACGCGGGTGTCGTTCTTGGCCTCGTCCACGACCTCCTCGTCGTACGCCTCGCACAGGAAGGCCAGCGTCACACGGTCTGCGCCGAGCGACGGCTCGATGACATAGGGGATGTAGTGCTCGTTTTTCTCCTGATCGAAGTAGTCCATGTCCTGACCGGAGAACTTCTGGTGCTGGCTCAGGTCGTAGTTCGTGCGGTCGGCGACGCCCCAGAGCTCGCCCCAGCCGAACGGGAACAGATACTCAAAGTCGGTCGTGGCCTTGGAGTAGAAGCTCAGCTCCTCCTTCTCATGGTCGCGCAGGCGGAGGTTCTCACCGTGCATGTTCAGGCCCTTGAGCCACTCGTGGCAGAAGCTGCGCCAGTAGTCGAACCACTCCAGATCCGTGTCCGGCTCGCAGAAGAACTCGAGCTCCATCTGCTCGAACTCGCGGATGCGGAAAATAAAGTTGCCCGGCGTGATCTCGTTGCGGAAGCTCTTGCCGATCTGGCAGACGCCGAACGGGATCTTGCGGCGCGTCGTGCGCTGGATGTTCTTGAAGTTGACGAAAATGCCCTGCGCGGTCTCGGGGCGCAGATACACCTCGGCGGCCGTGTCCTCGGTCACGCCCTGGTGGGTCTTGAACATGAGGTTGAATTTGCGGATATCGGTAAAGTCGCTCTTGCCGCAGCCCGGGCAGGGGATCTGCTGCGCGCGGATAAAGGCGACCATCTCGTCGTTGGTCATGGCCTCGACGTTCACGTCGGGCATGGGGTTCTCGGCCAGCCAGCCCTCGATGAGCTTGTCGGCGCGGTGGCGCATCTTGCAGGACTTGCAGTCAATGAGCGGATCGTTGAACGTCGTCACATGGCCGGAAGCCACCCAGACCTGCGGGTTCATGAGGATGGCGGAGTCGAGCCCGACGTTGTAGGGATTTTCCTGCACGAACTTCTGCCACCATGCGCGCTTGACGTTGTTTTTCAGCTCCACGCCGAGCGGGCCGTAGTCCCAGGAGTTGGCGAGGCCGCCGTAGATCTCAGAGCCGGGGTACACAAAGCCGCGGTTCTTGCACAGGGCGACGATCTTGTCCATTGTCTTTTCGGTATTTTTCATGATTTTCCTCCCTGCTCCGCCAATGGCGATGGCGGAAGCCAAATGTTCTCCGCCGATGGCTTCGGCGGGACGCGCCCGGGCGCAGATAACACGACCGGACAAATAAGTATTATAGCACTCAAATGCCCGCCCTGCAAGGACTGACACAACGTTAACACGGCCGCGCGCGCAGCGCGAAATTTTGTTGCGTTCCCTATAAAATCATGTTAAACCAACCTTACCCCCGGTTGACAAACGCACATACGTCGGGCGTCGCCGGTGGCCCACAAACGTAGTAAAGGAGAGATTTCCAATGTCCATTTCCGTTGGCGCCGTCGGTACCGCTTCCACCGTCGTGACGCCTGAAAATACCGCGGCCGCTGTCGGCTCCGGCTCGCTGCCGGTGTTCGCCACGCCGTATATGATCGCCCTGATGGAAAACGCCGCCTGCAACGCCATTGCCGATGGCCTGGAAGAAGGCCAGAGCAGCGTCGGCACGAAGCTCGACGTGTCGCACGACGCGGCGACGCCCGTCGGCATGCACGTCTCGGCCAAGGCCGAGCTCGTTGAGGTCGACCGCCGCCGCCTCGTATTCCGCGTCACGGCGGAGGACGACGCCGGCCCGATCGGTCAGGGCACGCACGAGCGCTTTCTCATCATGGCGGACAAGTTCCTCGCCAAGGCGGAGGCCAAGAAGGGCTGAGGCCCGGCCAACGCCAAAATGGCCGGCGATGCGGTCATGGAAAAAGATTCACAAAATGTCCCTTTCTTTTTGCCGCAAAACCGGTTACACTGTAGTCAACAGATCCGGGGCGACCCGGAATGGAAAACCTGAAAGGAGTGGCGTTTTATGAAGTTCACGTTCATCGAAAAGAAAATGGCCCCGTCCGATTCCCTGCGTGCGTACGCGGAGAAAAAGGTCAGCAAGATCGACCGGCTCTTCCGCACCGAAAGCGAGGCAAACGTCACCTTCAGCACGGAGCGCGGCCGCTTCACGGCCGAGATCACGATCAAGAACAACGGCACGTTCTTCCGCGCCCACGAGACGACGAGCGACATGTATGCCTCCGTCGACTCCGCCGTGGCGACGATCGAGCGCCAGATCCGCAAGAACAAGACCCGTCTGGCCAAAAAGCTGCGCGAGGGCGCGTTTGAGCGCGAGGTGCAGCCGGAGTACGTCCCCGCGGACGACACGGTCGAGGCCGGTGCGTTCGAGGTCGTGCGCCGCAAGCGCTTCCCCATCAAGCCCATGAGCGTCGAGGAAGCGATCCTGCAGATGGACCTGCTCGAGCACACGTTCTTCGTCTTTCGCGATGTCGCGGCCGACGGCGCCGTGTCGGTCGTTTACCGGCGCAAAAACGGCGGCTACGGCCTCATCTCCGACGAAGCGGAGTAAGCAGCATCCCGATCCCCATAAGGTCCCTGCGGCATTGCCGCAGGGACCTTTTTCGCGTTCTTGCATTCCCGGCCCCGCTGTGCTATCATCGGCGCAGGAAAACGCACAAAGGAGGCAATGCCCAATGCAATGGATCGAAGTGTCCGTCCCCACCCGCAGCGACGAGATCGACGACGTCTGCGCGCAGCTGGCCGAGCTGGGTGCGGGCGGCATGGTCGTAGAGGATGAGACGGATTTTCAGCAGTTTTTGGAGCAGAACCATCAGTACTGGGACTATGTGGACGACGCGCTCGAGGCGCAGTTTCGCGGCGTGTCGCGCATCAAGTTTTACCTTGCCGACGATGACGACGGCCGCGCGCAGCTGGCCGCCATCCGCGCCGGTATCGGCCGTGAGCTGACGACCGCGACCGTGCGCGACAGCGACTGGGAAAATAACTGGCGGCAGTACTATCAGCCGATCGAGACAGGCGAACGGCTCGTCGTCGTGCCCGAGTGGCTCGACGCGCCGGCGGACGGCCGCCTGCCGCTGCGGCTCGACCCCGGCCTCATCTTCGGCACGGGCAGCCACGCCACGACGCGCATGTGCCTCGCCGCGCTCGAGCACTGCGCCGGCGCGGACAGGACGGTGCTCGACCTCGGCTGCGGCAGCGGCATTCTCGGCATCGGCGCGCTGCTGCTCGGCTGCGCGCACGTCACCGGCTGCGACATTGACCCCAAAGCCCCGGAGGTCGCGGCAGCCAACGCCGCGCTCAACGGGTTTTATGACGACAAGTTCACCGTCTGCGCGGGCGACATTCTTGCCGACGCCGGCCTGCGCCGCCGTCTCGGCACGGGATATGATATCGTGCTGGCGAACATCGTGGCCGACGTCATCATCCCGCTGGCCGCGCTCGCCCCGGCGTTTCTCGCCCCGGGCGGCACGTTCGTGTGCTCGGGCATCATCGACGGGCGCGAGGACGAGGTGGCCGCCGCGCTCACGCGCGCGGGCTTCACCGTCACGGCGCACGACACGCTCGAGGAATGGCACTGCTTCACGGCTGCGCTGGCGTGACGGGGTGCAGTGCATCACCGTGGACGCCGGAAGGTCCGGATCTGGAAAGCCTTCCCCTGCGGCTCAATTTCACAGCGCAGCAGCATCATTTTTACCCAAACATAGAACAAACCCCAGATGGTTTTACCCATCTGGGGTTCGTCGGCTTGCTGCGCAAGCGCGTGTCATTCCACCCGAGGCGGGCCTTGCCCCCTCGGGCTTCCCCGCTGCTCTGTCACACAACGCACCAGCACCATCCTAACAAATATAGAACAAACCCCAGACGGCAAGCCGCCTGGGGTTCGTTCAATAGAGAGGAGAATATGAGGAGGGAGAAACTAGCAAATTAAGAGATGTCGTTCGTATCGACGAGCTTGACGTCGACGTCGAACGTTTTGCCGTCGCGGTAGATGGTCAGCGTGACGGTGTCGCCCACCTTCAGCCCGTCCTTCGCGGCGCTGACATCATAGGTGGTGGTCACGGCCTGACCGTTGACGGCCAGCAGCATATCGCCGGACTGGATGCCCTGCTTTTCGGCGTCCGAGCCCTCGGCGACGGCGCTGATATACAGCCCATCGGGCAGATCGTAGTATTCGGAAGCGGCGGAAGACACAGCGCCCACGGTGATGCCGATGCTCACGCGGCCGGAAACGCGGCCGTCTGCGAGCAGCGCATTGACGATCGGGCGGATGGACGCGGTCGGGATCGCAAAGCCGATGCCCTCCACACCCGTGGACAGGGCCTTCATGTTCGTGATACCGATCACCTGCCCATACATATTGATGAGCGGGCCGCCGGAGTTGCCTTCGTTGATGGCGGCATTGGTCTGCAGAAGCGTCATGCTGTGCCCGTTATAGACCATGTCACGGTTGATGGCGGAGATGATGCCGTTGGTCATCGTCCAGCGCAGCTGTTCGCCGAGCGGGTTACCGATGGACACGACGTCGTCACCGACCTGCAGGGAACTGGAGTCGCCGAATTCGGCGGGCGTGAGGCCCTGCGCCTCGATCTTGAGCACGGCGATGTCGCTCACGGCGTCCGCACCGACGAGCTTGCCGGTGTACTCGGTACCGTCCGAGGTCGTCACGGTGACGGCCTTGGCGCCGTCGAGCACGTGCGTATTCGTGACGATGTAGCCGTCGGCAGTGAGCACGATGCCCGTGCCGGTGCTGTATTCGCTGCGGCTGATGTCGGCATGGATGCCGACGACGGACGGCAGGCACTTGGCATACACGCTCTGCAGCGTGAGCGCGCTGCCCCCGGCGGGCTGGAGCGTCATGGTCACGCCGGGGTCGGTCGGCGCGGTCGGCAGCTCGTTCTTGCCGGTGACGGTGGTGTCATCGTCCGTGTCCTCGCGGGGGAGCGTCACGCTGCCGTGCTGGCCCGGATCGCCGTCGACGGAGATGGAATCCCGGCCGCGGCCGGCGAACACATAGCAGGACGCGATGATGAGTACGAGCACGCCGAGGATGATCATCGTGATCTTCAGCCCCTGATGGGGCTTTTTCTTCGGCGCGGCGGCCTGCGACGGGCTCCAGTAGGAGTCGTAGCAGCCGGTGCCTGTGGTATCGGTGCGGGGCGCGGCATAGCCGGCCTCATACCAGTCGGACTCCGGTTTGCGGACATTGTCGTACATTGTGGTGTCCCTCCCAAGGAACGATTTGATGATAGCACGTGATTTTGTGCTGCTTATGAATGGAAAACAAACATTTTATGAATTCCGAGAACAAATCATGAACTCTTGCGCCCGCCCCGGCGGCCGGTGCTCTCGGGCTTGGCGGTGGGCTTGGGCGCGGGCTTTGCGAGCGTGAGCGTGAACACGAACTCCGTCACACCGTCGCGGCTCGTGACGGCGATGTCCTCGCCGTGCGCGTCGAGGATGCTCTTGACCAGATACAATCCGAGCCCCACGCCGTCGCGGTCGAGGCTGCGGCTGCGGTCGGACTTGTGGAAGCGGTCGAAGATGAACGGCAGGTCGTCGGGCGGGATGGTCTCGCCGTGGTCGCGCACGGAGACGTAGGCCTTGCCCTCCGACTTCCAGAGCGAGACGCACAGCGTGCTGCCGGGCGCGGCGAACTTGACGGCGTTGTCCATCAGGTTATAGAGCACGCGCGTGATGGCGTCCGGGTCTGCGAGCACCTGCATGGAGTCCTCGGGCAGCTGGAGGTCCACGTCGAGCTGCTTGTCGTTGGCGCGCGCCTCAAAGCTGAGCATGGTGCTGACGATCTTCTCCGAGATGTCAAACTCGCGCCGGCGCGTCAGATCCTCGCCCGTGCTCTCAAGGCGCGACATGTCGAGCATGCTGCGCACGAGGCGCGAGAGCCGGCGCGTCTCGTCGGCGATGGTGGCGAGGTACTTGTCCTCCTGATCCTTGGGGATCGTGCCGTCGAGAATACCGTCGGCAAAGCCGGCGATGGTGGTCATGGGGGTCTTGAGCTCGTGCGAGACGTTGGCGATGAAGGCGTTGCGGCGCTGCTCGCTCGTCTCAAGGGAGTCGGCCATGGTGTTGAAGGCCGAGATGAGCGCGCCGACCTCGTCGGTGCGTCCGTCGTCCGTGACGCGGGCGGAAAAGTCGCCGTGGGCGAACTTCTTGGCCGCGACGGCCATCTCGTCGAGCGGCTGAGCCATGCGCTTGCTCGTCACGAGCGAGAGCAGCAGCGCGATCATCATCACGGCGGCAGACGCGGCGAGAAACACCCACACGAACGTTCGCCAGCCGTCGATGATCGTGGCGCTGTTCGTGGCCACGAACACGTAGCCGATCACGCGCGCGTCCGTGCCGATGGTGATCGGCTGCGCGACGACGTAGTGCGGCGAGGCATAAAACCCGCCGAGGTTCGTGATGAGGTTGAACTTGCCGTCGCTGCGCAGCTGCGTCAGCTGCGCCGAGCCGACCGAGCGGCCGAGGTGCTCGCAGGCGATGTTGCGGCACGAGCAGGACACGATCGTCCCGTCGGTGTCCGTGATGAAGATGTGGTTACCGGTAGATTGTGCAAGGGTGCTGATGACCATACGCAGGTCCCAGTTCGAGAGCTCACCGTCGCGCACGAGCGCCTGCGCGGCGTGGCTGACCTCCTCGGCGTTGGAGACCATGTTGTCGCGGTATTCGCTGATGACATAGCTGCGGCCGAGGAACACGAACGCCGTGCCGAGGATGAGAAAGCTGAACATGACCATGACGGCGGTCGCGGCGAAGTTTTTGAAATAAATACTCTTCACTTACGTCTCTTCCGCTTCGAACTTATAGCCCACGCCCCAGACGGTCTTGAGCGCCCACTTGTCGGACACGCCCTCGAGCTTCTCGCGCAGGCGCTTGATGTGCACGTCGACGGTGCGGCTGTCGCCGAAGTAGTCAAAGCCCCACACCTCGTCGAGCAGCTGGTTGCGGGTGTAGACGCGGTTGGGCGTCGCCGCGAGGTGGTACAGCAGCTCCATCTCCTTGGGCGGCGTATCGATCTTCTTGCCGTCGACGATCAGCTCATAGGAGTCGAGGTTGATGACGAGCTTGTCGAACGTGAGCTTCTTGCTCTTGGGCTTGCCGTCGTCGCCGGTGCGGCGCAGCACGGCGTGCACGCGCGCGAGCAGCTCCTTGACCTCGAAGGGCTTGACGATGTAGTCGTCCGCGCCCATCTCCAGGCCGGAGACCTTGTCCTCGGTCTCGCCCTTGGCGGTGAGCATGATGATGGGCATTTTCATGGTCTTGCGCAGCTCGCGGCAGACCTGCCAGCCATCCATGACGGGCAGCATGATATCGAGCAGCACGAGGTCGGGCTGGATCTCCTTGGCCATCTCGACGGCCTTGCCGCCGTCGGCCGCGTGCGAGACCTCGAACCCGTCCTTCTGCAGGTACAGACGCAGCAACTCTGCGATGTTGTTATCGTCCTCCACGACGAGCACTTTCTGGCTCATGTGATATTGCCTCCTTCGCCGGCGCACTTGCGCGCCGGATATCATTTTCACAATTTGTTCTTATTATAAAACAACCGGCACGGCGTTTTCATGTCCAATCTGTAAAATCCGCGCGCCCATGACCCCCGCGCGCACGCAAAAGGCATTTACAAGACCGGAAAAATGTTGTATGGTTATCTGTATCCTTTATTTTGAACGAACAGCGAGGCAAACGCATGAATACCTATGGCGAACGCGTAAAAGTGACGATCTTCGGCGAGTCGCACGGCCCGGCGATCGGCGTCGTGCTCGACGGCGTCCCGGCCGGCGAGGCCATCGACATGGACGCCGTGCGCATCCAGATGCGCCGGCGCGCCCCCGGCTCGTCCGACCTGACGACCCACCGCTCGGAGACGGACGATCCGCTCGTGATGAGCGGCATCCTCAACGGCGTGACGACCGGCGCGCCGATCTCGGCCATCTTCCGCAACAAGGACCAGAACAGTGCGGCCTACCACCCGGAGATCCCGCGCCCGAGCCACGCGGACTACGCCGCGACCGTGCGCTTCGGCGGCCACGCCGACCTGCGCGGCGGCGGCCCGTTCAGCGGCCGGCTCACGGCCTGCCTCGTGTTCGCCGGAGCAGT
>OLXD01000894.1_pt1 | contig 11955 bp, 12 predicted proteins | sample 1673881 | NCBI WGS metagenome assembly OLXD01 (sample SAMEA103958131, study PRJEB25191) | human gut metagenome
CCTCAACGGTCAAAGACACCGCATCAATCATTGTATAGGCACCATCCTCCGCAAGGGTCAGGACATCTTTTCCCAGCCTTGCCCACACCTGCACCGCCTGCCAGTCCTCACCCAATCCCACCAGCGCAGCAACTACGGACTCCATTGCCGGGGCATGGTCCGCAGGTATCTCGTCCTGCGTATAGCGCGCCGGAGGTCTATAACCGCCCTTGTCCTGATAAATGGCCGTCAGGGTGAATTCTCCCCACTCGCCGGGCCGGGGAAACTGTATCTGTATCTCTGAATTATTCATGCTCAATCTTCGGTAGTCGTTTCGGCTTCCGGATCAACAAAATCCTCCACCGCCTCGGAGACAATGATATTGCTCTCCATGGAGGAAAACCCGTAATATGCCGGATTGACGTTATTGCAATGCAAGTGCATCGTCGCAGGAAGGAAAGCTCCGGACAACGCCCAGCTGTTGGTATTCTCCATATCAAGATAGTACCCGGAAAATGGATAAATACTCTCAAAGCAATGGACTCCCTTCACCGTGGCGATCTTGACGCAGCCGCGGGAGGAATTCCCGCCATGCAGCAGCCACAACGCTCCCCTGTCTTCGGTATCATATCCTCCGTCCTGGTATTGCTCGTAAACCACCGCGTACACGCAGACGGGATAACCGTTATTGGAAGACGTCTCCGGCGCGAGGGCCTGCGTCGTCTTCATCTTCCATTTCTGCTCGGCATTGGAATAATAAATCTCCCGGACACGAATATGATACCCTCCCGCGTCCGCGTCCCGGACATGATCAAACGTAATATCGATAATCTCCCCAATCTTGTAGCCGCCTGCCGCCTGATCCGGCACCAGCGTAAACGCGTCCCTGTCCCGCCCCATGCGCGCAACCGTTGTCATCTGGCCGAACCTGGCCGTGAATTTCGTGCTGACAGACGGCAGCCGCAGCGGGGCCACCCACCCCCGGATGCTGGAATAATTGTGCATGGGCCTCGCGTTGGTCACGAGGCCGCATTTCACGGTAAAAGAGGAATTGGGAGGGACATTGAAATAAAGGGAATTGGGTTCCTTGTCTGTTTTGAAAACCGTCCCGTTGGAAGACGAGCAATTCGCCGGGAGCGGATAACACCTGACGGAAAAAGCGTCCGTCACGGCGGCCAACCCGGCGGCGTACAGGCGGTTGACCGCTGCCGTATCCGTCGGCGCTCCCACGGCCAGCGGGATGTTGACGCCGCCGTTGGCATTGACGGTGCCGTTCGCAGTCAGACCGCCAGCGAGCGTCATATTTCCCTCGGCATCCACCTGCGGAATAGCCGCCAGAGCATTAGCCGCCGCTGTTGCAGAGTTGGCCGCATTGGTGGCGGAGGTTGCGGCATCGGAGGCAGACGTGGACGCGGCAGCGGCGGACTGGCCTGCCGTCCGCGCCGCAGCCTCGGCGGTCGCGGATGATTGGCGCACATCCCGCCCCAGGCTGTCCAGTTGTCGCGCGGTGGCCAGCTCTATTCCTCCCAGGGTGATGCCGTCGTCATAGTCCACCACCACGGTCATCAAGGGAGCCATCGTACCATTCACGGCGGGCGGGTTGGACACCTCCGTGATCAAACCGCGTCCGGGGACGGAAGGGGTCAGGACAGCGTGCATGCCCAGCGCGTAGGGCGTCATCTCCGTCCCCTCGCACACCTGGATGATGATTTTGTCTCCGCGCTGCAATGTAACGCCCGGCGTAAATACCCACGTGGCCGTCTGGCCGCTGGACAGGTTGGACACATAGGCGGAGGTCCCAATCAGGCTGTAAGCGCCGTCCGTCAGCCGCCAAATCCGCAGGCAATACTGATTCAGGGCGGGGTCGGTGAAAAAATACACGGTGGAAATACTCGTCAGGCGGCAGCTGTCGGGCAGATGCCCCGCCAGTATCTCGTCTCCCCAAGTGAATGCGTAGCCTCCGACGATGGTCCAGGTGTCGGCGGCATCTCCGCTGGACAAGGTGGATTGCCCGGTCACCGCTTCCAATTCCACGCCCGCATCCTTGAGCGCGGCCGGCAGTTGTGCGGCCAGGGCGTCGGCTACCAGTTCGGACCAGTCGGCCAGCACATCCTCCGGAGGGATAACATCCGCCGGCAAGATGTCTTGGCGCACGGTTACCCTGATCAGGGAGGAGGTGCGCTGGGAACCATCACCGGCTATGAGGACCACCTCACCGATCAGGTCGATGCTCGCGGCGCTGTTCATTGCCGCAATCAACTGGGTCGTGTTGACCGACAGGCTCCCGACATAAGCCGGCCCCAGGGCATCATCGACCGGCTCCAGATTGGTGGCGGCCAGCACCAGGGAATCGTCCCCCAGGGATTTTTTCACGGCCAGCACGGGCACCTCGTCAGAATTCGAGGGGTTGCCGGGGCCGTCCGTCAGGACGATGCGCAGCGGCATCTTGTCGCCCCGCACCAGGGCCATGTCAGTCAGCGGCACCTGGCCCGCCGTCGTCAGGGCCAGCGTGTTAGCATCTATGTATATAATCATGATTGGAAAGATGGAAGGGGGAAAGCGGAGCCGCCCCAGCCGGACGGCTCCTGGATGGGCGCAGGGTTAATCCGCCGCCAGCTTGGCCAGCGCCAGGCTCGTGAACGTAGCCAGGGGGGAATTCTTGATGGATAGCTCAAACTCGCACGTCACCGGATCGGACGCGAAATTCGGGCTGTTGGTGAGGGATAAATCCCCCATCACGCAGAAATGGGCCAGCTTTTCGGCGTTATTGCCGGAGTTGCGCAGTTCTCCATACACCCAGCAACGGATGTTGCCGGAGGATGAAAACGGCGCGGCTTCCTGGTCATCTTCCAGGCAGCCCGCCACGCCGAACGCCAGCTGGATCGCTTCAGGCGTCACCTCCTGCGTCGTGAACTTCAGCTTGGACTGCTGGGCGATCGACAAATCGCGCATTTCATAAAATCCCGCGTCGTTCACGCCTTCCACCGTCGCCGTCTTCTTCTGGCGTTCGCTGGTAGCCGTCTTGATCTTACCCAGGGTCAGCCACGGTCCGGGCTTTTCCGGGGTGGGAGCGTCGGGCTTGGCCCCTTCTCCCACCGTGTTTCCTGCGGTGACGGTTTCCCCGAATTTTGCAATGCGGATGATCATGCCTCCGATCAAATTATCGACAAATCTTTTTTCGTATGCCATGTGCTTGGTTTGGTTAATAGTTAATTGTTAATGGTTCGTCGTTCCGGCTCCGGTCCGTTAAAATACCCGGCAGCCGGCTTTTGCCTGTTCGAGCGCCGCAGCCTGGTCGGGCGTGACGTTCACCACCACTCCGGCCAGGTAGGTCATGCCGCTGATGTTGGTGCCCGTCCTGGTCACGCGCACTTTCACCAGTTGCGGCTTGGCCTGGCTGCTGACGCCTGCTTCCCCCGCGGCGGATGCCGGGGCCGTCTGTTCTTTTTCTGTCTTTGCCATGTTGTTGCTATGGGTTCAGGGTTTCTCGGATCGAGAGGAAAATCACTCTGCCGTCCACGTTCTTCAGGTCCGGCACTTGTTCCGTGCTTAGTTCTGTAATTTCCGCCACCCAGGGGGCTGTCCCGGCCAGCTCGTCGTTGTGCGGGGACCATTTGCGCAGCCGCCGCAGCACGGCGGCGGTCAGGGCGGACAAGCGGCGGATCGTGGGGTCAGCCCCCACTTGCCCGGTCGTCATGACCAGGATGGCTGCCGTGGCGACAATCACGCCGGGGTCCGGCATGTCCACACCCTTCCAGGGCGGCGGCTGGGGTGCCTGGGGCATGACCGCGATGGCCGCATCATACTGCGCCACGGCCAGGGCAAGGTTGTTCACTTGGTCGCTGGCGTCAAACGGGGCGGGCATCACGTAATTGGCCAGTTCTTTTTTTCCGGCCAGGCGGTCGATCACCGCCTGGGCAAACACGTATTCGGGGCCGTCCGGTAGTTCGTTGTTCATCGTTTCGTTCGGTTGGAAATTCTAGTTGCCAGGGTGTCCACGGCGGAGGATTTCACGGTGTCGGTCAGTTCCTGATCCGACGGCAGAACGGTGCGGTCGGGGTCGTGCGTCACGGATTTAAGGAGCAGCCCCAGCGGCGTTATTTTCTGCTTCCAGCCCTTGTACATGCGCTTGCGTTCCTGGACGCGGGCCAGGTAGGGCATGCGGCTTTTGACGTTGTACAAGACCATGATTTCCTCCTGGGGAATTCCGGCCTCGGCCAGCGTGATCCGCCGCTTGCGCAAAGGGGAATCCGGCCCTGGGACAAGCAGGCTTTTGGTGGGGCGGCCCGTCACGGGGGAGATGCGGCCAGTCGCCCGGACCGTGCCGCCCAGCAGGTGCAGGCGCACCCCCGTATGGCTTACCGTCACGCGGGCCGTGCGGCCCTCCATGTGGCTTTCCGTGGCTTCCGCCGCCCCGGCCCAGTAGTTCCGCGATCCGGTCTGCTGGGATCGGTCGATAAAATGATTCTTCAGCAGGTCGCGCAAATCGTCCCCGGCGTGCCGGGTCATTGCCTGCAAATCCTCCGGCGTGACCATCCTGGCCAGGGCAACGGACATATCCAGGTTCACTTGCAGACTAATCATGCCCGGCCTCCTTCCATGATTGCCTTGTCCCCGCGGATGCTCACTTGCACATCCAGGTTGCGGCTGATCCAGTCGCGCAAATCCTGATCCACTCCTTTCATGCTCGCTTCGGCGCTGCTGAAATCTTCCTGCCCGGCTGCCGCCGCATCCTGCAACCCGTCCGCCGATACGGACTTCACACCCATCCCGCTATTAAAGTCAAAAGGCGGGTAGCCCGTCCCCCACCGGGACAGCAGCTGCCAAATCCGGCTATTCACCAGGGCGCGCTTTCCTTCGGCATCCACGCCCAGCCGTTCCGCGGGGGAAAGCTGCGCATACGCATCTTTCCAGCGCGTGTCCCAGTCCCGCGGTTCTTTCCTGGTTCCCACCCGGACCAGCTGCCAGGCGTGGGGCCTGTCGTCGGCCAGCAGGTTTTCTTTCCAGGCATAGTTCCGCGCCTGGGCCACTGTCTGGTCAAAAATCAAATTCTGGCGTCCGGGTGTCGTCATGTCCCGGATCGTCCCCTCAGCATCCTCCGGGGCCTCATAATTGTAAAATTTAAGTACCGCCTGCAAAAACTCGCGGGCGGAAGCATTCAGCCATTCGCCGTTCAAAATTTTCCGGGATCCGTCCCGGATTGCCTGAACCGTCTGAAGATGGTTGCAGCCAGCCGAAAAAACAGCACGCTGCGTGAATTCCCGGCCCATTTGTTCCAGCTGGGCGGAATTCAAGTTGGTCGGCATCAGCCGCTTTCCCATCAGTATTTCTTCGGCGCTTGGCATCCTATTAACTATTCGCTTTTAACTGTTCACTGCCCGCATGCGCGGGCCTTACATCACCCCGCCGTGGCGGCTCATGCCCCACCGGATCGGCCTTCCGGAATAGTGCGGGCTGGGGGTCTTGTCGCTGGCGTCATCGGTGATCACGTAGCTGCCGGAGGATAATTCCTTCAGCACGTCATTGGCGTGCTGCCACTCCGCTTTCCGCTCGTCCGTCATGGCCAGGGCAAACCGGACCAGGACGCGGTAACGGACAATGGCCCCGGCTTCCGCCATCAGTTCCGCGGGGATGCAGTCAGGGCTTCCCTGTAACCTGGTGCGGCCTCCGGAGGCAATGCGGCTGCGGATGGTGGCCGCCGTCTCGGCCAGGATGCCGGGAATGGGATCGGGCTGCACCTGGGCGCGGTCGCGCGTTACGCTGGCCAGTTCCCCGGCGTTCAGTACCTGGTTCAGGATGGTTTCAGTTAGGGGCGTCCACATGGTTTTTCTTCTGGTTGTAAGTTCCGGGGGCGGCGTTGCGCCCCCGGAACAGTCCTCGTCAATCGGTCATTCCTGGTTACGATACTTCGATGCGTGCGGCGGCTGCCGGATTGGTCACTTTCCGGTGAGTGGACCAGTACATCATGTCCACCACTTCCAGCGTCCGTTCTTCGGACAGGATTTCCGGGCCGGAAGGTTCCAGCGTGAAATCCTTGGCTGCTGACATGTCGTTGCGCGTCGGCGCGTCCTGGGAGTAGAACATGAAAATGTCCGATCCCATAATGCCCTGCATCTTGCCGGACTTCCCGCGTGCTGCGGGCTGGTAGGGCATGGATGCCAGGGACACGTCAATGTCCGGGAACACCAGCATGTTCTTCAGGGTGTCCAGGCTGGCAGTCAGTTCCAACCCCTGAAGGCGATTAAGGAAGAACGGATGATTCTTCATGACCACCCAGGCTTTCAGCCCCAGGATCAAATGCGTCGGCTTGCGCCCGATGGCCGCCTGGATCGTCAGGGCCAGGTTATCCAGTTCCTGGATGATGTTGGCTTTCTGCCCGGCGGTACTCGTCCAGTTGCCGCTTCCAGCCGTGACTGGCACCCCGGCTTTCCAGATGGTGACGGCTTCAACTTCCCTCGTGACCAGCTGGGAGCTGATCAAATCCTGAAGGTTGCTTTCCCGTTCATCATCCCCTCCGCCGTCCTGTTCCATGTCGAATTTCCAACTGCCGACCTCCAATGCGTGGGGCTTGCAGTTGTAAAAATCGTCCGTGGCGTTGGTGTCTATCCGCGTAGGAGAATTCCCCCTGGACAGGGCCGTTTTATAAACGCGGAACGCGTTGTCGATGTCCCGCTTCTTGTAACTCCCCACGGCGGTTTTCACCCCCACGGTTGGGAACAATTTGCGGCTGATGCTGTCCGCCTCGTCCGCATAAGCGGCCTGGCACAGCTCGGTCAAATAACCGTTGTAGCTTGCAGCGTTCTGAAACATATAATGTTAGTATCTATTGCTTATTGTTGGTTGTTGAGTGCGTCAGTCCCCGGCAGAAGACGCCAGCACGGTCGGGAGGGTCAAGTAGGATTCCAGGAGCTGCCCCCCGGTTCCCGGCTCGCAGGCCACGGCCACCAGGGTTCCGGTATCTCCGGCCTTGGCGGTGCCTCCGTCGTCCAGGACAAGCCTGGTTCCCTCTTCCACGCTGCCGGGGGATTCGCTCAACCGCACCCCCACGATCCCCTGATGGGCGGGCAGGAGGTAATCCGTGTCTTCTCCTTCGTCTCCGCCGACGTGGACCACGCCCAGGGGGATGTCGGATTTATCGCACAAGACCAACTTGCCCGATGTGTCTTTCTTCACGAAGCAGCCTTCGCATTTGCGGAGGTCCACGCCGCTTTCCGCCCTCATGACGGCTTGTTGATGGATAATTGCCATGTTGTTTACTGGTTAAAAGTTAATAGCTGGTGCGGCTTACTTCTGCCTCAGGCGGGATTTAGCCATGTTTTTCGCCTTCCAAAACGAGCAGGTGCGCCCGGCGTTGCGTTCCTGTGCCTGGATTTCTTTAGCCGTGTTGGTCAGCAACCTGCCGCGTTCCGCATCCATGCTCACGGTTCCCTTGGTAGCCTTCGTCGCCGGACGGAATCCGGGGCGGGCATATCTCGGAGCAGTGGCGGGAGGTGCACCGCCGCCCTTGCGGTTGATCAGCAGATTGATCATCTTAATACCCAGGTCGCGATTGGTCAGCAGTTCGTCCTTCAGGTCTTTCCGTGCCTCATCGGGCAGGTCCTTCAGTTCTTCGCTGTTGAGCAGCGTTTCCGCTTCCGCTTCCGCGGCTTCCTGTTCGGCGGCCATCAGGGCGTCGAGTGTTGCCAGTATCTGGTCCAGCCCGGCGTCTTCCGGCAGTCCCAGCTTGGCGGCGATTTTTTTCAATTCTTCCATGTTGTTGTCTTGTTGGTTTGTGTTGTCGTTGAGCGGCGCGGCCTGACTGTTGGTGATCGGGCGCTGGCCGGGGTTGTTGGGCTGGTTGGTTAGGGCCAGCCCGACGAGTTGCAGGGGGCGGAGGCGTCCGCCGCCCAGGTCCGCGCACAGCTCCACGCTGTACACGGTCGAAAAATGTTTGTAGATGCGGTCCCGGACCAGGGGGAGGCCCAGCGGCGTCCATTCGATACGGGCGCACAGTTGCAGCCCTTCCGCCGTTGGCAGGGCGGCAAGCTCGCGCACCCAGCCGTAAGCCCGGCTATCCCGCGGCCCGGTGACGGCAACGGACACATGTTCCACGTCGGTCAGCAGCCCTTCTTCCGGGACGCCTGCTTCCACGATGGCCCGCACGGCCTCATCGTCGATGACCTGGATATATTTTTTCCCGTCCGCTGTCTGCTGGGGATGTTCCCCCCAGCGTTCGATGTTGTACCAGCCGTCCCCCGGGTTTTCCCAGGGCTGCAAATCCTCTAAGGTAATGGTCTTCATCTTTGTTGACATTCTGCGTGCGTTGGTTATGGTGTTGTTACGGTGATGCGCGGCCTGGGGGCCATCCGTTAAGGCCGCGTTAGCCCGTGCGGGGAGATGGCCCTCCCGTCCGTACTTCTTTTATCTCTTGTATTTCAGGGTTCCCTTTCTCATCTTTTCGGCTCCATTCAGTCGGCGGCTGTGGAAAAAGCTTCTCACCTGGCCATCCTTGCCCGTGATAAATCCGCTCATGGCAAATTTCCCGGCGTCATCCTTGTACACGCGCAGGTAGGTCTTCTGGCCGTTGTGGGATTCCCACACTTCGTGCGGGTTTTTCACGGCCCGGACAGCTTCAGATAAACGCCGCAATCTCCGGTTCTGTTCCTCGGGCGTTTTGGGGGGCTGGGTGCTTTCCCAGTGATCCAGGACGCCCTTGCTGAAATGCACGTCCTGCCCGTCGATGGACCGGGCCATAAATCCACGCGTCAGGGCTTTCCGCGCTCTTCCCGGGTGGCTGTGGCTGCTGGCCGGGTCGGGGGTCAGGGCGGACAATTTTTCCAGTCCCAGGCTTTTGGCCGTTCCGGTTTGGCCGATGGTCTCATGCTGCCCGCGCCCCCGCTTGTCCCAGCCCTTCTTGGCCCCTTCGCTGGTGCCGTAGTTGGCCAGCAGGTTTCCCTGGTCTTCGTTTTGGGGCGTATTTGCGTTTTGCCGGGGGGCTGCCGGGGTGCTTTCCTGCTTTTCCGGGTCATTGCCCACTTCCAGCCCTGCGGCGCGTTTCATGGCCGTTTCCAGCTTCCGGGCATCATTCCGGATCATGGCCGGGTTCGGCTGTGCGTTGAGCAGCTTTTCCAGCAGGGCAAGTTCCTGGGCCGTCAGGGGGGCGTTGTTCCTGGTCTGCTCAATCTGTGCGGGGATGTGTTGCCAGTTTCCGCGGCTGTTGGCCAGCAGGGGGAAGGAGGGTTGTTCCTGGGACGGCTGCGGCGCCCGGTACGTGACCGTATAGCCGGACGCCTCGCTTACTTCTTCCTCGTCGGCAATATATCCCGCGGCGGCCAATTTCGTGATGTTGTCCACCTGCTTGCCTACGTCTTCGGCTTCTTCGTATTCCAGCGTCCAGTAGGCCAGATGCGGCCTTCCCGGGAAATGGCGGTCCAGCAGGCGGCGGCTCATTTGGCGGTTGAAGCTTTCGGAGATTTCCGCGCCTTCGCCCGCCGCCAGCATCCTGAATGTTTCCTGGTGGGCGTTGCCCGCCAGCGTCCCGCTGCCGGATTCCGCCAGCACGGTCAGCTCGCCGCCCGTGCCGCGGCGCACAATCTGCTTGTCGCACCACTCGCAGCGCTGTTTGAAGGTGTCCCCTCCGCGGGCCGTCGTTTCCACAGTCTTGATGTCCCCTCCGTCCGGGTAGCCGCCGCGCCCGTCCCCGATCATCTCTTCGGCGATGCGGTCATATTCCCGTGCCTGTTCGTCAGAAGTGTTTGGCGGGTATTTGAAGAAGATGGCCGGGTTGCCGAACACGTCAATGAATCCGTCCCACCCGTCCAGGGCATGGGCCTTGGCGCAGATGGCGAACATGGCGGGCAGGTCCACGGGCCGGAGGCATTCACGGATGATCAGGCGGCTTTCATCCACGGCTTCCAGCTTGGCGCATGACCTGTCGGCGGATTCGTTGTAATACCAGGCCCCGCCCTTGACAGGCCGGGCCATCAGCCACTGGTCCACGGGTTCCATCCTGATTCTGCCGCCTCCGGCCACGGGTTCCAGGTGCGCGTACCCGCGGAAGGTAGCCGATCCCATGAACCGCACCGCATCCCTCAAGTTGTCGATCTTGCCGTAATATTCCGCCAGGCATTGCTGCTGCTCGTCGGCCAGCGTTTGCAAGTCCGGGTTGTTGCCGATGGCTTTGGCATCCACCTTCACGTCGTCAGTCATTTCCGCCAGGGCGGAGGCGCGGCGGTCCAGGACCGTGCCCAGCATGTCGTCCGTTTCTTCCAGGGCGGCCCAGCACAGCATCACGTCGGCATACTGGCCTTTCCGGTACAATTCATAGAGGGCGCGGGCTTCCTGCGGCGTCAGGAATGGCAGCGGGTTCCGGCCTTCCTTTTGAGAGCGTCGGGACAAAAAGCCGATCAGCCTGATCATGCCAGTCCGGAAATTCCCTGGCCTGCCAATCATCCTGTTCACAAATTGCGGTAAAATGTTCATCGTGTTAAAATCTCCTGGTCCTGATGCCGCCCCAGCGGCGGGTGCCGGAGGCCCGGTTACTGCTCTTCCTGCTCTTGCCCTGGCGGGACTTGTGCCGCCAGGATGACGGGCTGCATGATTCCAGCCCGGTCCCGACGTGGCCCCAGTAGGAAAGCTTGCCGCTGTCAAATGTGTCCGCGTGGTTGCCCTGCGCGTCCACATCGGCCTCGAACCGTGCGCCGTTGCGCGTCACCAGGCGGTGGTCCGTTTCCAGCCATTTGCCCGGAGGCATGGCAATGAGAGCGTCTTCCAGGGCGGAGCAATACGCGGCCCCCATTGCCGTCTTGGCGTCGGATTTTTCGCCGCAGTAGCGGACAACCTGCTGCCCGTAAAACCCCACCACCCGGACCAGGCCGGACAGGTCTTTAGCCAGTTCCCGCGCCAGGAATTTTTCATTGCTGGTGTCCACCACCAGCACGCCACGCTGCTCGCGAGGCACGGCCCCAATGACCAGTTCCAGGATGCCCAGCATGACGGCGTAGTGCTCCGTCTTCCACCTGACCACCAGCCGCTGCCAATATATGCGGTCCCAGTATTCCGTGGCCGTCAGGCTGGACGGGTTGGACTTCTTGCCCTCCGTGCTGGCTACGTCCAGCCCGAAACACACTTTTCCGGCGCACAGGAATTCCGCCCAGTTCGGGGAGATGGCTTCACGGATCGCGATCATGCGCACACCTCCTCCCCGGCCAGGTCCAGGCCCGTGCAATGGCCCAGGCCCATGTTTTGCGCCCGGTTCAGCCAGCCCAGCGGGATGGCTGCCGTGCCGCCCTGGATAAACTTCAGGCCATAGTTGCGATCCACCGACGCGCGGTCCAGGCTGTGCGCCCTGAATTCTTCGTAGGGCACCACCTTGCCGGACAGCGGATCATAGAGCGGCAGCCCGGCCAGTTCGGCGTCCAGGGCGTCCACGCGGTGGACCGGGTAGCCCTGTTCCGTCTTGTACCAGTTCCCGGCAGCGTTCGGCTTAAATATTCTTATGCCCGGGTTCAGCAGGTCGTAGGTGTAATGCGTATCGTCCGCGGGCGGCGTGCTGAACAGCCAGAACAGGAATTCCGGGTTGCGTGAGATGATCGGTTCCACCGCATCCCATACGCCTTTGAAGTCCGGCCAGAAGCCGATTTCATCTCCGAACACGTCACCCGTCCAGCCCCGGGCCGTGTCGGGATTGGGAGCGAGGATCTTCGTGCGGCTGTACGCCGTCCGCGTGTGGTAAATCCTGACCTGGGCCGCCTGCTTGTCCATCAGTTCCGCCAGGTCGTCCACATTCAACAGATCGTTGCTGGCCTTGTCGATGACATTGCCGCCCAGCTGTTTGCCCAGCCTGTCCTGGCAAGCCTTCAGGGCGCCCAGGGCGTCGTGCCAGATGGTTGCCTCCTTCTCCACGATTTCCTTTCCGGTCGCAATGGATGCGCTCACAAAAAAGCAATTCCGCCAGGGCTTTTCAATCATGCGGTCGATGGCCTTGCTGGCAATCGT
>OLXD01000909.1_pt1 | contig 11807 bp, 8 predicted proteins | sample 1673881 | NCBI WGS metagenome assembly OLXD01 (sample SAMEA103958131, study PRJEB25191) | human gut metagenome
CCGCAGCTCGTCCTCCTTGGCGCAGTAGGCGGCCTCCGCCCCCAGCAGGTCAGCATCCTCGGAAAGATAGGAGGAGGCCACAATGTTGGACACGCCTCCGCCGAACATGGAGGAGCAGGATTGCAGCAGGCCCAGCAGCAGCACCAGCACCACCAGCATCATGGGGCGGATGAAGCGGGCACCCTTTTTCAGGGCAAAATGGGAGCCAAGCAGGTTGCCCAGAATGTTGCTGATGGCGCAGGGGATGCCGATGTGGAACACTACCAGACCGTTCATCAGATAGGTGAACAGGCTGGCGTAGTTGCTGGCCAGATTGAGTACCTTGCCGTTGCCGTTGGCGGTGCGCAGATCAAAGCCCATCAGGGTGGTAAAGGCAATGATGGCAAAGGTGCCGGTGCCCGGGCCCATGACGCCGTCGTACAGGCCGATGCCAAGGCCGATGGCCAGCGCCAGCAAAATCTTTTTCAGATCCAGCGTACCATCGTCCCGGTTCTCGTCCGGCAGGTTGCGCTGCCACAGAATGATGACCGCCGCCACCGGCAGGATGATGAACATCATGGTGCGCAGCATCTCATCGCTGAGCAGCAGCACGATGTGCGCGCCCAGCGCACTGCCCGCAAAGCTGCCGATGGCTGCAAGAACGCCCACCTTCACGTTCATGGCACCGCTTTTGAAAAAGTTTGCCGTGGCAAAGGTGGTGCCGCAGGCGGCGCTGAACTTGTTGGTGGCATAGGTGTAGTGGGGCGGCAGCCCGGCGAACAGATAGGCAGGCAGACTGATCAGCCCACCGCCGCCGGCTGCCGAATCCACAAAGCCTGCAAAGCCGGTCATCAGCATGAGAAACGCCATCATCCACGGCGAAATCGTGATACCCATTGTTATAATTCCTCTTATCTTTCCAAGTCGTTTGTTCTTTTTCAGGGGACGCGCGCCTTAGACCATATAAAACCTCCCCTCGCAGGGCAATACACAGCCCGGGATACCCGCGCAGCGCAGGGGTATCCCGGGCACATTTTGCAATTTTAAGACGTTTTATTACAGATTGTTTTTAAAGAAGCGGTATGCGTTGCGCCAGTAGATGGCTTCCACCTCGTCCTCGGTAAAGCCCTCGCGGCGCAGTGCCTCGGCCAGCAGCGGCATATCTGCCGCCGTTTCCAGCTCGTGCTGGCCGCCGATGCCGTCAAAGTCGCTGCCAAGGCTGATGACCTCAATGCCGCCCACCTGCTTGAAGTGTGCCGCGTGCTTTGCCAGCCGCTCCACCGTGCTGCGGCAAAGCTTCGGATGTGCCGAGTCTGCGTCCACAAAGGAAGCGCAGTAATTCAGCCCTGCAATGCCGCCCTTTTCTGCCAGTGCGCGGATCATCTCATCGGTCAGGTTGCGGTTGTGGGGCGACAGCGCACGGCAGTTAGAATGGCTTGCCGCAAAGGGACGGGTGCTGTGGTTTGCGATGTCCCAGAAGCCCTTATCGGAAAGGTGGCTCACGTCTGCGGTGATGTGCAGCTTTTCCATCTCTTCCAAAAAGGCAAAGCCCCGCTCGGTCAGGCCGGTCTCGGTATTGGCCACCAGCGGCCCGCCGGGGTTTGCGTTGGGGGCTGCCAGCTCGTTGGGGTAGTTCCATGTCAGGGTCATCATGCGCACGCCCAGTTCCTGCAGCCGCCGCAGCACGCCCAGACTGCCCTTGCAGCAGCCACCCTCTTCCACCGTCAGCATGGCGCTGAACTTGCCCTCGGCGCGGTTGCGCTCAAGGTCGGCAGCGGTGTACACCGGGGCGATCTTTTCCGAGTAAGCCGCCATGAGCCGCTTGAAGATGTCGATCTCCTCCAGCACGCTTACCAGCGGGTCGGCCCCGGGAGCGGGGTCGGCCAGATCCACATAGGCCGCAAAGCATTGCAGCAGATAATCCCCCTGCTGCAATTTTTCAAGGTCGATATGCAGATCGTTGTGCAAAAAGCTTTTGGGTGCGCCCGCCTTTTCGGCGCGGCGCAGCTCGTACAGGGTATCGCAATGCAGATCCCAAACCTTCATGATGGATACACTCCTTTATGCTTCTTCTCCCAGCAGCTGCAGCAGCTGTTCGGGGTTCATGGACAAAATCGCGCCGTCTGCCCCACCGGTAACGGTGTCGGCCAGCGACTGCTTGGCCTGCTGCAGTTCCACGATCTTTTCCTCAATGGTGTCCTGCGCGATCAGCCGGTACACCTGTACCGGGTTGCGCTGGCCGATGCGGTAGGCGCGGTCAGTAGCCTGATTCTGCGCGGCAAGGTTCCACCACGGGTCGTAGTGGATGACAATATCGGCGGCGGTCAGGTTGAGGCCCGTACCGCCCGCCCGCAGCGAGATGAGAAAGACATCCGCCTCGCCCTGATTGAACCGGCGCACCTGCTCGGCGCGCACCGGCTTGGGGGTAGAGCCTTGCAGGGTGAAGTGGCTCACCCCGGCTTCGTCCAGCCGCTTTGCCAGCAGTTCCAGCATGGAGGTGAACTGGCTGAACAGCAGAATGCGGTGCCCGCCCGCCACTGCCTCGGTGACAAGCTCCAGACAGGCGTCCAGCTTGGCGCTGCTGCCCGTCCAGTTGTCTGCCACAAGGCGCGGGTCGCAGCAGATCTCCCGCAGCCGCATCAGCACGGCAAACACGGTCATCTTGTCCTCCGGCTTTGCCGCCCGCAGCTTTTCCCGGGCGTCCACCACCGCCGCCAGATACAGCTTGCGCTGCTCGGTCTCCAGCTCAACGCGGCGCACATTCTCCGTTTTGGGCGGCAGCTCCCGCAATACCTCGGACTTCATGCGCCGCAGGATGAAGGGGCCGGTGAACTGGTTCAGCCGCCGCACGGCGTTGGCATCCTCGTCCTGCACGATGGGCTTTTCAAACCGGGCACAGAAGGTCTTGTAAGGGGGCAGATACCCGGGCATCAAAAAGGAGAAGATGCTCCACAGCTCGCCCAAGCGGTTCTCCACCGGGGTGCCGGTCAGCGCAAAGCGCACCCGGCTGTTCACCCGGCACACCGCCTTGTATTTCTGGGTGGTGTGGTTCTTGATGGCCTGCGCTTCGTCCAGTATGCAGGCGTAAAAGCTTTGTCCGGCATACAGTTTTTCGTCCCGGCGCAGCAGATCGTAGCTGGTGATGACGATATCCGCCTGTGCCCACCCATCGACCAGCGCGGCGCGGTGGGCGGCATCGCCGTCCATGGCAACACTTTGCAGCTGCGGGGTGAACTTCTGGCATTCCTCCTGCCAGTTCAGCACCAGCGACGCCGGGCAGACGATGAGGCTGGGCAGCTGCTGCCCGCCCTCCTTCATGGCCAGCAGGTAGCTGAGCACCTGCACGGTCTTGCCCAGACCCATATCGTCGGCCAGAATGCCGCCCATGCCGTAGCCGTCCAGTGTGCGCAGCCAGCGGTAGCCGTCACGCTGGTATTTGCGCAGGGTCTTTTGCAGCGAGAGCGGCGGGGTATACTCGCTGTCCCGCACGGCGTGGAAGCTGCGGCTGATGCGGCGGAAAGCATCATCCCGGTCGAACCGCAGACCGTTCTGCCCCGAAAGCGCCCAGTCCAGCGTAGGGGCACGGTAGAGCGGCAGGGCGGCGTGGCCGTCCTTCAGCTTTGCACCGGAAAGCTCCAGTGTGTCGTTCAGCTCGTCCAGCCCTTCCAGACTGTCATCCAGCCGCAGCAGACTGCCGTCCCGCAGACGGTGGTAGCGCTTTTTCTGGTGCAGGGACTGCAAAAGCTCCCGCAGTTCCTCCACCGGGAACGCGCCGGTGTCCACTTCCAAGTCCAGCACACTGCCGTGCACCGATACCCCCACCGAGATCTTAGGCGGGGCGGCTTGTAAGTTGCGGAAGGCATCGGTCTGGTACACCTCGCCCATGGCTAGCAGGGCGGGAATGCCCTCTTCCAGCAGCTGGAAAAGAGCTTCTTCCCCGGAAATGCTGTAATGCCCCGGCTTGCCGGTCTCGGGTTCCAGATAGGTTTCCAGCAGCCGCTTTGCCCGGTTCTCGGTGCGGGCATCCCGCAAAAGGTCGAGCGGCACCGGCTCGCCGGGGGCTACCCGGTCCTCTCCGTACAGAAAGACCGGGTAGGCCGTGACGGTAAGCCCCCGGTCAGCATCCAGATAAAACTGCACCACCGGTTCCAGCGGGATCTGGTTCAGCAACAACCGGTCGGGGTCCACGATGTTGACCCGGTTGCCCAGTTCCGGCAGCACATAGCTGCAAAAGGCGGCGGCGTCCGCGCTGGTAAAGAACAAACTGCGCCCGCCAAAGGTATCCAGCACCGGCAGCACCCGGCGGCACTCCTCCCGCTGCATCCGCCAGAGGGTACTTTCGCCCAGCAGATAGGCATAGTCCAGCCCCTGCACTCCGCTGAGCGCCGGGGTGCAGCTCAGCTGCACGCCGCCCTTGCGGCGTTCCACCTTCAGGCTGATGACCGGCAGACCCTCTTTAAGGGTATAGCCGCCCACAACGCCCTCGGCGGCGTAAAGCTCCACAAGAGCATCCAGCCCTTCGCCGGTCAGCGGCAGACCGCCCGCCGGGCCTTTCTCCCAGCCGGAGCGCACCGTGCCCTCGGCTTCAAACGCCTGCCGGGCGCTCACCTGACGGCGCAGCAGCCGCAGCAGCTGCTGTGCATCCGGAGCAAAGGCGTCCCACCGGTGCACAAAGGCCAGCGATTTCCCGTAGCTGACGCTTTCGCCCCGCTCGATCGCATCCAGAAACTGCGGGATGCTTTTTACCAGATACTGCCGCCCGCCGATGCCGTCCGAGACCCGCAGCCGCAGCCAGATACGGCCATTGTGCGGCGTAAGCTCCGGTTCCAGCAGAGCAAAGCCGGTGCGCTGGGCGGCGTTCTGGGGCTGGGGCTGCGCATCCTCCCGCTGGTAGCGCTTCAGCAGCAGCTGGGCCTCATAGTCGGTCTCCGGCTCCTCACCCCGCCACTTGCGGCCAAACAGCATATCCAGCCCGGCGCTGTAACTGTCCTTGCGGGGCTCCGGGTTCAGCCCGGCAACGCCCCGCTGCACCCCGGGGATGCTCTCCGGCTTTTTTTCCGGGGCAGGCGGATTTTTTTCCGCGTCCTGCAGCAGCAGCGCGCCAATGTGCTTACAGTAGGTGCCGTCGCCATTCTGGTTATAGGGGCAGTCGCAGGAGGCGCTGACAAAGCTGCCGTTTTCCCGCAGCCAGACCTGCGTATAATAGCAGTCCGGCCCGCTGCCCTGCACCAGCGCCGTCAGGTGCCGCACCCCGTCCTCGTTGGTGGTGCAGCTGCTTTGCAGGATACGCTTGCGGTACTTCTGCGCCCGCTCAAAGATGCTTTTGCCCAGCAATGTGCGGATCTCCTGTGCGTCCATGTGGTCTCCCTCCCCTGTGCTGTCGCGGTTCCGGTCTATTTTATAAGAATACCGCGTTCCACCCCGGGATGCAAGGGCAGAAGGGTAAAAAACGTTTATTGCAATTCAACTTTTTAATGCAACAGCAACAACGTTGAATTGCATATCGCAAATATGCCGTTTGAATGCTGCACTAATTTCTTGACTTGCGATAGAAAGCGCGGGCGGGACGATTTTGAATGGCCTCCGCTTTGCTTTGGCCATCTTCAGCGGAAAAATTATTTTTATATAGAGCAATACCGGAGCGTCTGCGGACGCTCCGGTATTGCATTTTTCACGGGAAAGGCCGTAAAGGCAAACGGCATTTATCGTGTTATAGTAAGTTCACAACTGTTCAGCCCTGTTTTTCTGCGGGGGCTGTGCCGCGCTTGCGGGTCTTGAGGTGGTACATCTCCTGATCGGCTTTATCGATCAGGTCGTGCACGGTGGCAATGTCCGGCTCAAGACGGGCGCAGCCGATGCTGATCTCGATCTGGTAGGGCTTGCCGGAGGCGGCGTTGGCGGCATCCAGCTCCCGCTGGATGGAGGTGATCAGGGTGCGCACCTCCACACTGTTGCAGCCGCAGGCGATGCAGAATTCATCGCCGCCGTAGCGCGCCAGCACGCCGTTATAGTTGGCGCACACCTTTTTCAAAATGCCCGCCAGCAGCACCAGCGCAGCGTCCCCCTCCAGGTGGCCGTATTCATCGTTGATGTGCTTGAAGTGATCCATGTCCATCATGAGGAAGTGCAGCGAGCGGTTGGGGTGGCGGCGGTAATAGGGCAGTTCGCTTTCCAGATACCGCAGCGCCACGATGCGGTTGCTGACGCCGGTCAGGGTGTCCACCGTGAACTTGGTCTGCAGCACCAGCACATATACGCACACCAGCCCCAGCGTAATGCCGCAGCACAGCAGCCCGCGCCCGGGCAGCCAGCCTTGCAGCAAAAAGCCTGCCGCCGGCGCAAGCGCGAGCAGCAGCAGAGTTTTCAGTTCCTCCTTGGGTGTTTCCTGCTTCCAGTGGCTCAGCGTCCAGCTGCAGCGGAGAAAGGCCGCCGCCAGATAGGCAAGCCCCACCAGCTTCGCCCCCCAGAACAGGGTGCTGCCCCGCAGCCCCTCTGCATCCAGATAGCAGAAGCCGTTTTCGTCCCGCGTTGTCAGAAGCGCCAGCAAAAGCAGCGCCACCGGTGCGGCGCTGAGCGCCAGCCTGCGGCCGTCCTCCATCCATGTATGCCCCAGCTCTGCCTCCACATACAAAAACACCAGCAAGCAGCAGCACGCCGCCAGCAGATAAAACAGAATACTGCCCCCGGCGTTCAGCCGGTAGGTCAGGGGGATGCCCAGATCCTGCCACGCGCCCAGCTGCGCCAGCGCACTGCCATGATCTACGATCGTCAGCGCCCCGGCAGACCACAGCAGCGCCGTGAACAGCCGCCCGGGCAGACTTTTATCCCGCATTTTCTGCTGCGCCCGCAGCAAGACCGCCAGCGTGACCAGACAGACCACACTGACCTGAGTATGGGCAATCGCATCCATGCCGCAACGCTCTCCTTTACCCTAGGGCGGCTTTGCGCCGTCCCGCCCCTTTTTCGCTCTTCCAACGTTCCTTTTCCGCACAGATTTATTGTACCAAATCCGTAACAGATATGCAACACAAACCGAAAATTTCATACAAAAAAAGACACCGGAACGTCTTTCGGCGTTCCGGTGTCTCTTGGAATCATATCACTTTGCCTGCGGATGGGCGGCATCGTTGCGCAGGGCGCTTTCGCGGATCTTTTCCAGCGTCTGCTCGCTGAGGATGTGCTCTGCCTTGCAGGCGTCCTCGGCGGCGGTCTGCTCGTCCACGCCCAGCTGCACAAAGAAGTGGGTCAGCAGCTGGTGGCGGCTGTAAATGCGCTGAGCGATCTCCAGCCCGGGCTCCAGCAGGGTCAGGTTGCCTTCGCCGTCCACCGCGATATAGCCGTTCTCCCGCAGCTTTTTCATGGCGATGCTCACGCTGGCTTTGGTAAAGCCCAGTTCATTGACAACGTCAATGGAGCGCACTTTGCCCATACGCTGGCTCAGCATCAGGATCGTTTCAAGATAATCTTCCGCGGACTGGTGGATCTGCATGGTTTGTCCGGCCTCCTGCCTTATTCCCTCTGGGGGATTTTTCCGACAGGGGATGTGTACCCTCTGTCGTATGTTAAAGGATATCACACTTTTGCGGTTGATGCAAGTAATTCGCAGTAAGTTTGGTTAAGCTAACCATATTTTTCTGCACAGAACTGCTGTTTTGCCGGTTTTACACCGCCCCTGTTTTGTGCAAAGGGTGCAATTTACCGCGCAGCCAGATAGGCGGCTGGGCCTTCCTCGTACAGATCGCCGCCGTGGGCGTCCAGCACAACGGTCAGGGGCATATCCTGCACGGTCAGGCGGCGCACCGCCTCACAGCCCAGATCCGGCCATGCGATCACTTCCAGCGTCTGCACGCTTTTTGCCATCAGTGCACCGGCACCGCCCAGCGCAGCCAGATACACCGCGCCGTTGCGCACCACAGCTGCCTTGACGGCGGCATCCCGCTTGCCCTTGCCGATCATGATCTTGTTGCCAAGGTCCAGCAGCCGGGGACTCATGGCGTCCATGCGCCCGCTTGTGGTAGGCCCTGCCGAGCCAATGATCTCGCCCGGGCGCTCCGGGGTGGGGCCTACATAATAGATGGCGCTGCCTTCCAGATCAAAAGGCAGGGTCTCGCCCTTGTCCAGTGCTTCCATCATCCGCTTGTGTGCCTGATCCCGGGCGGTGTACACCACGCCGGAAAGCAGCACGGTATCCCCCGCCTTCAGCGGGGCAAGATCCTGCGCAGTGCAGGGGGTAGTCAGTCTGTATTCCATCGTTCTCCCCTCCTTACAGCTCCGCGCTGGCGCGGCGTGTCACATGGCAGGAAACGTTCACAGCCACCGGCAGACCCGCCACATGGGTGGGCATCTGCTCAATGGCAAGGCCAAGGCAGGTGGTCTTGCCGCCAAAGCCCTGCGGGCCGATGCCCAGTGCATTGATGGCGGTAAGCAGCTCCTGCTCCAGCTGGGCGTAGTAGGGGTCGGGGTTGGGGACATCCAGCGGGCGCAGCAGCGCCTTTTTGGCAAGATACGCCACCTTGTCAAAGCTGCCGCCCACGCCGATGCCCAGCACGATGGGCGGGCAGGGGTTGGAGCCCGCCAGCTTTACGGTATCCACCACGAACTTTTTAAAGCCCTCCACGCCGTCGGCGGGCTTGAGCATCTGGATGCGGCTCATGTTCTCGCTGCCAAAGCCCTTGGGCGCTACCGTGATGCGGCAGCCCTCGCCGTCCACCAGATGCACCGTGATGGCCGCCGGGGTGTTATCGCCGGTGTTGCCCCGGCGCAGCGGGTCGGCCACGATGCTCTTGCGCAGGTAGCCGTCCGTATAGCCCCGGCGCACGCCCTCGTGGATGGCGGCTTCAAAGCTGCCATCAATGTGCACATCGGTACCCAGTTCCACAAACACGCAGGCCATGCCGGTATCCTGACAGATGGGCAGGTCTTTCTCCTTTGCGGCGCCAAGGTTCGACCACAGCAGATCTAATGTGTTCTTTGCCAGCGGCCACGGCTCTTCTTCCCGCGCCTTTTCCAGCGCTGCCTGCACGTCCTGCGGCAGCTGGGTGTTGGCTTTAATGCAAAGCCGCGCCACCGTATCCGTAATGCTCTGTGCGGAGATCGTTCTCATGCCTGTGTCCTCCGCTTACAGCCGTGCCACGCCGGTCTCGCGGGCAGCCTTTGCCACGGCATTTGCCACAGCCTCGGCCACGCGGGGGTCGAACGCGCCGGGGATGATGTTCTCCTCGCTGCGGTCTGCATCGGTGATGAGGTCTGCAATGGCGTAGGCAGCGGCCAGCTTCATCTCATTGTTGATATCCCGGGCGCGGACGCTGAGCGCACCCTTGAACAGGCCGGGGAAGCACAGCACGTTGTTGACCTGATTGGGGAAGTCGCTGCGGCCGGTAGCCATCACGCGCACGCCGCCCGCCTTGGCTTCGTCCGGCATGATCTCCGGGGTGGGGTTTGCCATGGCAAAGACGATGGCATCCTTGTTCATGGTCTTGCACAGTTCGGTGGTCAGGATGCCGGGGCGGGACACACCGATGAACACGTCAGCGCCCTCCAGCGCTTCCTTCAGGCCGCCCTTGATCTGGCGGGGGTTGGTCACCTCGCCCAGCCAGTTCTTGTGTGCTTCGGCGCTGTTGCAGCCCTTGTACAGGGTGCCGAACTGATCCACCGCCACGATGTCCTTTGCACCGGCGGTCATGAGCATCTTGATGATGGCGGTACCGGCAGCGCCGGGGCCGTTCAGGACGATGTGCACGTCCTCCATCTTTTTATTCACCACCCGCAGGGCGTTGATGAGGGCAGCAGTGACCACGATGGCGGTGCCGTGCTGGTCGTCGTGGAACACGGGGATGTCCAGCTCCCGCTCCAAGGTCTCCTCGATCTCGAAGCACTCGGGGCTCTTGATGTCCTCCAGATTGATGCCGCCAAAGGTGGGCGCAATGGCCTTGCAGGCAGCAATGACGCTGGCAGCGTCGTGGGCGTCGATGCAGATGGGGAAGGCGTCTACGCCGCCGAACTCCTTGAACAGCACCGCCTTGCCTTCCATGACCGGCAGACCGGCTTCGGGGCCAATGTCGCCCAGACCCAGCACAGCGGTGCCGTTGGAGACAACGGCTACCATGTTGCCCTTGAAGGTGTACTTATACACATCCTCGGGGTTTTCCTTGATCTTGCGGCAGGGCTCTGCCACACCGGGGGTGTAGGCGGTGGACAGGTCATCGCGGGTGGCGACCTCCACCTTGCTCACGATGCCCACCTTTCCCTTGTGGGTCTCGTGCATTTCCAGAGCTGCTTTATTGTAATCCATGGTTTTATCCTCCAATTTCAGCAAAAGGCTTTCCCCCGCAGGGAAAGGCTCATACAATTTTATTGTATCAGAACCGCCGGGGTATTTCCACCGGTTTTGCGGCATTTCCCGCCCCAAAGCGGGCAAAAGTGATACCTGTGCCGGGCGATATTTGTGGAATTTTCGCAAAAATCTTTTCTTTTCGCATTTTTCCGTTATAATAGTAAGGTATGACATTTGCATTCTCCGTGAAAACGGTCTGCTATTTTTAGGAGGTATCTCTTTTGAAACGCATTACCAAGATCCTGTTGTGTGTGCTGTGCGCGGTGGCTGCTGTGCTGTGCGTAGCTGCTGCCTGCTTTATGCTGACCAAGAAGCAGAGCGGCACCACGGCAAACTCTGCCGCATCCGGCGCAAGCGTGTCCATCTACGGCAAGGTGTCGGATTTCGACTATGCCAACTTCGATTACTCCGAAGGGCTGGACGATAACGGCCACTGGACCGGCATCCGCGCACTGAACTATGTGACCCTGCCGGAGGATGTATCCGCGCTGCCGCTTTCCAAGGCCGATCTCGAGCCTACCGAGACAGAGATCCAGACCCAGATCGACACTTTGCTGAACCAGTACGCCACCACCCAGAACATCACCGACCGGGCAGCCCAGAGCGGCGACACCGTGAACATCGACTATTCCGGCGCGGTGGATGGCGTAGCCTTTACCGGCGGCACCGCCACCGGCTACGACCTGACGCTGGGCAGCCACGCCTTTATTGACGGCTTCGAGGATCAGATCATCGGTCACAACATCGGTGACACCTTTGATGTGACTGTCACCTTCCCGGAGGGCTACGGCGACTCCACCGACGCCGAGGGCAACACCATCACCCTCAGCGGCAAGGAGGCCGTGTTCAGCGTGACCCTGAACGCCATCACCCAGAGCGTTGTGCCCACCCTGACCGATGAGTGGGTGGAGGCCAATTTTGCCGCCAGCGACGACCTGCACACCGCAGACGCCCTGCGCCAGTACTTTGACAGCGCCCTGTACGCCAACAATCTGGACAACGCCGCAATGGACTATCTGCTCACGAACTCCACCTTTAAAGAAGTCCCCACCCAGATCACCAGCTACTACATCCGGATGTTCCTGAACTACCACTCTCAGCTGGCTACCCAGTATGGCATGGAGCTGGACGCCTACGCACAGGCCAAGGGCTACGCCGATGCCGACGCGATGCTGGCGGATTCCGACGCCTACTTTGAGCATCTGGCCAAGCAGGATCTGGTCTTTCAGGCCATTGCGGAGCAGCTGGACATCACCCCCACACAGGAGCAGATCGACAGCGCCAACAGCTCCTACGCCGACACCTACGGCGCACAGCGCAGTATGCTGAACGCTTTGCAATTGGCGGTGCTGGACAAGGTGGAGGAAAGCGCCGTGCTTTCCTGACAGTGCGTCTGCCGGAGCGTGAACGTTTTTAATGCGCTCCGCGTTGCTCTGCGCATAGATAGCGGAAAAATTATTTTTAATAGAGCAATGCCGGAGCGTCTGCGGACGCT
>OLXD01000922.1_pt1 | contig 11663 bp, 9 predicted proteins | sample 1673881 | NCBI WGS metagenome assembly OLXD01 (sample SAMEA103958131, study PRJEB25191) | human gut metagenome
TTCTCGGTGCGCGGCTACTGAATCACAGATGCATGCAAAAACGGCGGACGCAAGTGCGTCCGCCGTTTTGCTCTTTCTATCTTCAGCCTGCAATTTTGAGGGGAGAGTTGGCAGTCCAGATGGTGCCGTCCAGCAGCCGGGTCACAGCCAGAGTGCCGTTTGCGGAAACACGGGCCGGGTCCAGCGCGTAGAAGTCGCTTTCCTTCAGGTTATCGGGGTCTGCCGTGGGGCTTATGCCCACCACACAGACCCAGTGTCCATAGGTGTCGCTGGTGGCAATGTGCGGGTAGTTCACCTGGGTCCAGCCGGAGCCGGACAGGTGATACTCGTAAGTAGAGGTGCGGTTGGCGTGTTTGTTCACACCGCTCACCGTGGTGTTTTTCAGGTGCACGATCACCGGATGCCCGGCGGAAAGCTCGCTGTACAGCTTTTTCAGGCACTCGGCGCGGGTGCCGGAGTACCCGGTGTAGCCCGCTGCCGACCACACTGCACCGTTCGACCACATTCCGCTGCCGGAGCACACCTTGCCGTCCAGAATGGTGCGGGCGTAGCGCAGCGCGTACAGGCTGCACTTGCCGGAGGTCTGGTTGCCGATGGAAAGAATGTGGCTGGTGTCGAAGCTGAGCAGCCGGATGCCGTTTTTCTCTTTCAGCTCGGCGGCGTGGGCATGGGGCAAAAAGGCGCACAGCAGCAAAACCAGCGCCAGAACTGCCGCCGCCAGCCGCTGTGCCGCGCGGGCGGGACAGTGTTGCATGGGTATTTCCTCCAAGTTCGTTTCAATCTGGACATGATTTTACCACAAAAACGTGGTGAAAATGTGTAAAAGAGCAAAATAATGGGAAAACCCTCCCAGAGGGAGCTGGCGCGGCGCAAGCCGCGTCTGAGGGAGTTAATACCGCTAACACAACATATGTCCAAATTTAAGTGCTCCCGCACCCGGCAAAACCGCGCCGCCGGGGCAGGGAAACGGAGATTCCGTGGATTGTCGACAAAACTGATCCCAGAATATACCAGAACTGCAACAAATCCCGCTTATTTTCATCATTTTCACGAAACTGCTTCAGGAAGTTTAGCGATATTCCCGATTGACAAAACCGTCAGGCGTCGGATATAATCAGGACAGAAAGGCAACGATGGTTGCGAAAGCCTTTCGAGAAAAAGAAACATATCCACAAAAAACGCTGATTGGAGGGATACCCCTATGAAGAAACTGTCAAAGATCGTCGCTCTGCTGCTTGCAGGTGTAATGGCTATGGTGATGCTCACTGCCTGTTCCGGCGGCGGCAACACTGGCAGCATGAAAGAGGACACAACGGCTGAGGATAAGGTCCTGGGCAAGTACAGCACCAGCACTGCAAGCGTAGATAATAACAAAGCCCTGAAGGCTGAAGCAGAAAAGTTCTTGGATGAGAAGATCAATGCTTCTGGCAGCATCTTTGGTTATAAGTTCGTTCTTGGCGGCGAAGTAAAGGGTAAGGACAAAGAGTATCTGACGGTTCTCGTGGCGACGAACTTCTCCTATGAGGATACGATACTGGGTCTCATTCTGAACGAGATCTCGAAGAAGGTCAATACCGATACAAATGTCAATATCAACCAGAATGGCGCTTGGACAGACATTGGCGTTGTTGTCAAGGGAGATAGCAAGCATAGCTACATGGCAATTGCGTTCAAGGTCAAGAACCCCAACTACCACAAATAAGTAAAGAATCATCAGTCCTTTCTTCCCCGGAGAGCACCCGCCCTCCGGGGCTTTTTTTGTATCCAACAGGCTGGCGTATCTGCTCAAAAACAACTGGAAAATCTAGGCAGTCTGTACATTGACCGGGGGAGGGAGATGTTGTAAAATGAACATAGATCATCCGGGCTTTTGGGGCGCGGATAAAGTCTGTAAATTTTTTATTTGGAGGAATCTAACATGAAAAAGATGAAACGTCTTGTGGCTGTTCTTCTGGCCGGTATCATGGCACTGGCAATGCTCACCGCTTGCGGCGGTACGCCCGGCACCCCCGGCAGCTCAGAGTTTGAGACTAAGGTTGAGCAGGCCTATATGGCAAAACTGAATGAGACTTTTGGTGTGAATTTCGATAACGATGACGCCATCAAGAAGCTGGCTGTCGATTACCTTCAGGAGGTAAGCGGTACAGAGACTCTGAATAAGGATACACTTTGGAAAGCAGAAAAGCTGAGTGCAAATACCGTGAATGAGGTTATGGTCTGCTTCGACACGGCGCAGTCCACCAACGAAAAGTATGTGAAGTTCTACTATGAAGCGGACAAGGCAGAGACTATTACGCCGGATAAAATGAACCTTGACGTTCTGAAAGCCACTTGGGATGTTGTTAAGGCCGCAGCAGCTTCTCAAAATAAGGAAGTCGAGCTTACTGCGCTGGGCGTCGGCGCAAAGACCATCGGCGACAAGACCTATGTTGCCATCGGCTTTGGAATTAAAGCTGCACAGTAATTGAATCACCCCGCCCCGGAGAGCACCCGCTCCCCGGGGCTTTTTTTCGCCTTTTTGTGACAAACCCCGCCCGCTGTGGTACAATAAAAGGGTATCGAACTTACACAGAAAGGACGTTTCCATGCAGCTGTTTGAACTGGTCAGCCCACGGCTGTTCCGCCCGCTGGCGGGGCCCAACCGGGCGTTTTATGCAGAGCTTTTGCTGCTGCTCTGGGAGGAGTGCCGCCATACGGCAGATTACAGCATTTCCCGCGCCGAGGCCGTCTCCCGCGCCGAGGATTATTTTGCCGCGCTGGCAAAGCCGCTGGCGCTGGACGCCGACGGCGCGGGCGATGAGGACGAGCAGCCCACCCGCGACCCCCACACGCTGGCGGTGGGCTTTTTGCTGCGTCTGCGCCGCACCGGCTGGCTGGAGGAGCAGCCCGGCAGTTATGAGACGGAGCCCACCCTTGCCTTTATGCCGGAGGTCACCCCGCTGCTGGATGCGCTGGAAGAAATATTGAACCCCCGGGTGGTCACCTACACCGGCAAGCTGTACAAGGCGTGGCAGCTGCTGGGCAGCATCGGACAGGAAAAAAGCCCCTACGAGAACGTGCTGCGAGAGGTGGCGGCAGACCTTGAGACTTTGAACAAGTCTCTGCGCGCCCTCAACGCTTCCATCGGGCATTATATCGACCGCCTGACCCATAACCGCACCCCGCAGGAGGTGCTGGAACTGTTCGACCAGTACGAGGAAAAAGTGGTGGCGGCGGCGTACCATCGCTTTAAAACCAGCGATAACCTGTTCAATTATCGCGCCTACCTGGAAGAAGAACTGGACGACTGCGAGCAGAACCAGCTGCCCCGTCTGGCGCTGGATTACGCCCGGGTGGAGCGCTGCGCCCCCGGCGAGGCGGCGCCCCGGGTGCGTGCCCTCATCCAGCAGCAGCGGGACGCGCTGGAAGAGATGAGCACCCTGATGAAGGAAATCGACGCCAGCCATATCCGCTACCGCAAGCGCGCGGTGCAGCGGGCACAGTTTTTGCTGCTGAGCGACCGCTCGGCGCAGGGCAGCGTCACCGCCCTGCTGCGCCGCTATGCGGAGGACATCCGCAGCCCGGAGCAGCTGTTTGAACCGGACGATGGCCCGGTGGCAGCGCGGCTGCACCTGTACCCGGCGGCAGTGTTCGGCGCAAAGCCGCTGTATCCCCCCGCCGCGCCCCGCACCGAAGCGCCCCTTGCCCCGGTGCGCACCGAACCCCTGGACCCCGACCGGCTGCGGCAGGAGCAGCAGCTTCTGCTGGACTACGCCCGCCTTGCCGTCACCGAGGAAAACGTGGCGCTGCTGGCGCGGCAGGCGCTGGCAGCCCGCCCGCAGGTGAACGCCTCCACCCTTGTGGAGGAATACCCGAACGATTTTACAGGCATCATCGGCCTGCACACCTATTCCCAGTCGCCGCACCGGGAGTATGATATCACCCTGACCGGAAACTGGGTGGAGCGCGGCGGCTTTCGGTTTCAGGATTTTGTCCTGACCCGCCGCAAGGAGGTAAACACGGATGGCAACCATTGATCTGCTGGAAGAGACCGCAAACTATCTGCTCAACCACTGCTTTGTGCTGGGCTGCGTAGAGGAACAGCGGGCAAAATATCTGTATATTCAGGATCACCTCAACGAGGTGCGCGCGGTGTTCAAGCCCTTGGGCTACGCGGTGCTTTTGTACCCCGCACCCATGCAGGCGGCGGCGCTGGTCAACGAGCACGAGGGCAGTCAGGCGCGGCTGCTCAAGTACGAAAGCATTTTGCTGCTGGTGCTGCGGCTTTTGTACCTGCAAAAGCGGGAAAGCCTTGCCGCCAGCGCAGACGAGGTGCTGGTGACCGTAGAAGAGGTGCAGGTAGAGCTGCAAAAGATGAACCTGCCCCGCAAGCTGGATCAGCAAACGCTGGAAAAGCTCATGCGCACCCTGCGCCGGTACAATCTGGCGCGGCCGGTGGGACGGCTCTCCGGGCTGGACAGCCGCATCGAGGTATTTCCCACGGTGCTGCTGGCGCTGCCGGATGCCGACCTTGCGGATGCCGCCGCCGAGAGCGCCCGCACCCGCACCGAGCTTGGCCTGTACGAGCGCCCGGAGGGCGCAGACACCGAAGCAGGGGAGGGTGAAGTATGATCGAACTCAAGCGCCTGAAACTTATCAACTGGCACAACTTTGAAAATACCACCTTCGACTGCGCCCGCCTGACTTATATGATCGGCGTGAACGCCGTGGGCAAGACCACCATTCTGGACGCCATCCGCTACTGCCTGACCACCAACCGCAACTTCAATGCGCTGGGCAATAAAAAGAGCGGACGCACCCTGCAAGGCTCTGTCCACGCCAAGCAGCGCGGCGAAAACGCCTACCGCCGCCCGGGGCATACCGTGGCGTATATCGGGGCAGAGTTCTGGGACAGCGTCAAGCACACCAGCTTTGTCATCGCAGTGCGGGTGGAGTCCGAAGGCCCCATGCAGGAGCTGCACCCCGGAGACCAGACATGGTATATCTCGGAGGACGGCATCACGCTGGAGCAGCTGCCTTTCATCGACCCGCGCACCGGTGCGCCCAGCGCCAAGGAGGACTTCAAGCCCGCCGAGGGGCGGCTTTCCTACACCCGCAGCCCCAGCGAAGCGCGGGACAGAATATGCCGCGCACTGGGCATCGGACGCGCAGCCAGCCCGCTGGGCAAAAAGTTCAACGAGGTGTTCCAGATGGGCACCAGCATGGACGAGATCCCGAATTTCCGGGAGTTTCTGTACCAGTACATTCTGCCCCAGCCGGAACTGGACTTGGAAGCCTTGCAGGGTGACCGCTTGGAGCTGGAAAACCTGCACGCCGTTCTGGCGGAAGCCCAGACCCGCGCCGATGCGCTGGACGAGATCGTCCGTTTTGGCCGCGAAGCCACCGAAAAACAGACCGAAGCCCTTGTGAACCGGGGTGCCGCCCTGCTGGCGCGGGCTGCTGCCGATGCCGGGGAAAAGGCTGTCTGGCAGGAGCGGGTAGACGCCGGACGCCGTCAGCAGGAAACGCTGCGCACCCGCTACGCCGAAGCCAAGACCGCCGAAGCGGAAGCCCGCCGCGCCTACCTGACCGCCCACAGCGCCGCCGGTGCCAGCGGCGAAGGCCGCGCACTGGATGCCCTCAGCGAGGAGCTGGCGCACCGGCAGACCGCATTGGATGCCGCCGCCCGCCGCGCCGACACCGCCGAAAAAGCCGCCGAAAAGACTGGCAACCTGCTGGCGGTGCTGCGCCGCAGCGGCTTTGCCGCCGGGCAGAAGCTGGCAGACCTGACCCCGGACACCCTGCCCGCCCTGACCGACTGGCTGACCGCACAGGAAAAGCCGCTGGAAGAAGCCTATTTTGCCGCCCGGCAGCACACCGCCGCCTTGCAGCGGCAGCAGACCGAGAAACGCGCCGAGCTGGATGCCGTATCCGGCGGCAAGTGGGTGTACCCCCACGGGGACGCCGCCACCCGGGTGCGGGACGCCGTGAATGCCGAGCTGAAAAGCCGGGGCATGGAGCCGGACGCCCGCATCTTCTGCGAGCTGCTGAACGTGGAGGACGAGAGCTGGCAGGACTGCGTGGAAGCCTGTCTGGGCGACCGCCGCTTTGATATCCTTGTGCCGCCCGCCCACTACGCCGCCGCAAAGAGCGCCTTTGTGGCGCTGAAGGATAAGGTTGGCCCCATCAGCCTGCTGGACACCCCGGGTCTGCGCAAGGCCAATCGCCGCGCCGACACCGCCCCCGCCGACAGTCTGGCGGCACAGGTCACCAGCGAAAACCCGCTGGCCGCGCAGTACGCCGACACCATCCTGCGCCGCATCGTCTGCTGCGACACCCCCGACACACTGGAAAACTATCCCGACAGCGCCACCCGGGACCTTCTGCGCCACCACCCCTTCCGGTTGGAGCGTCTGCGCACCCCGCAGCGCTATATCGGCTTGGAGGCCCGCCGCGCCCGCGCCGGGGCACTGGCAGGGGAGATGAACACCCTTGCTGAAGAGGTGCGCGCCGCCGCACAGGCAGAGCAGAACCTGAAAGCCGCCTACAGCCAGTACCAGACCCTTTTGCGCGGCACAACGCTGGAAGAGCTTGCCGCTTTGTGGGATGCCCGCGCCGCCCTGACCGCCGCCCGCGCGGCGGTGGAGGGACAGGCCGCAAAGCTGGCCGAGTGCCGCGAGAACCCGCTTTTGCAGCAGCTGTATAAGGAGGAAGAGGTGCGCGAAGCCGCATGGGAAGCCGCCCGCACCGCCGTGGAACAGACCGGCGGCGACCTGCGCGTGTGCGAAAAACAGATCACTTCCTGCGAGACCGAGCAGCAAAAAGCGGTGGACACCGCCGAAAAGAGCGCACAGGCCGCAGAGAGTTTCTTTGCCGCTCACCCGCTGGTGGAGCCGCTCTCCCGCAGCCGTCAGCAGGCGCTGACCGGGCCGGATAAATCCCCCCGCGCCGCCGCGCAGGCCGCCGAAAAGGCACAGGCCAAGCTGGACGATGCCCTGACCGTCTACCTGAACAGCACGCTGGAACCGGCACAGAAAGCCTACAACCAGCGCTATGTCTGCGATTATCCTCTGGGGCTTGCCGGGCTGGAACAGTACCGCGCCCAGCACGAGAGCCTTGTGCGCATCGACCTGGAGCGCTACGCCGCCCGCCTGGAGCAGGCGCAGCGGGACTGCAAGGACCGCTTCCGCAAGGATATCCTGTTCCGCATGAAGGACGATATCTTCAACGCCCGGCGGCAGTTCCGGGAGCTGAACAAGGTCATGGAGCAGCTGACCTACGGCGAGGAAGTCTACCGCTTTGAGCTGGAACCCAGCCGCGACCCGCAGCTGGCGGCGTTCTATCAGGTCATCGTGGACAAGGGCAACCAGCAGATGACCGAGGGCGATTCTCTGGACAACCTTGCCGCCACCGCTGACCCCGCCTACGAGCGTCAGGTGGACGAACTGATGGAAAAGATCATGGCGGACGTGGACGAGAACACCCGCGCCCGGCAGGAGGGACGCACCGCTGCCGGTGCCACCCTTTCGGACTATGTGGACTACCGCACCTATCTGGACTACGATATCAAGGTGACCAATCAGGTCACCGGGCAGCAGGCGTATCTGTCCCGCGTCAGCCGCGATTCCTCCGGCGGCGAGAATCAGGCACCCTTCTATGTGGCCATCTGCGCAAGCCTTCTGCAAATTTACCAGAAGAGCGAAAACAGCATCCGTCTGGTGCTGCTGGACGAAGCGTTCAGTAAAATGACCAGCGACCGCATCCGCCCCATGATGGAACTGTTCCGCCGCCTGCAATTGCAGGTGCTGCTCATCTCCACCGTGGAAAAGAGCACCGCCATCCAGCCCTACTGCGATATCACCTACTCCATCGTCCGCCACGGCGACGCCAACGCCATCGCGCCCTTTGTCCGCCTTGCAGCGGAGCATGAAGAAACTTGAACAGCACACACTTTATGCTATAATAAAAATGAGCAACGGAGGACGGAACAGGCAGCCGTCGCCCATTGTTAGGAGATGTGGGAATCGTCACCCCACCCTTGCTCAAAAAAGAGAACGCCCGCCGCATTCGCAGCGGGTGTTCTCTTTTTTCGTGTTTTACACTTTGCGGCGGAATGATGCAAAACGGAACTTGACATAAAAAATAAACTTTGCTATACTGTTTTTCGCGCATCGGAGGGCTGTTTCAACGTAATTGAAAGGCCGGATAAGATGTCATCGTTCGTGTTTCCCGGAGGCTGTGGGCACCGTAGTGCCGCAGCAGAAGAGGGAATGCACCGGAGCGGTGGTTCTTATCCGGCCTTTTTGCATATGTGAAGTTCAAAAAGGAGGAGCTATGCCAAAGAAAACCATCCAATTGTCCGATCATTTTACCTATTCCCGCCTGCTGCGGTTCGTGCTGCCCTGCATCGGCACCATGCTGTTCACCTCCGTCTACGGCATCGTGGACGGCCTGTGCGTTTCCAACTTTGTGGGCAAAACGGCCTTTGCGGCGGTCAACCTCATCATGCCGCTGCCGCAGCTGCTGGGCACTGTCGGCTTTATGCTGGGCACCGGCGGCAGCGCCATCGTTGGTATCACGCTGGGCGAGGGTGACCAGAAAAAAGCCGACCGCTATTTTACTATGTTTCTGCTGGCGGCGCTTGTTTCGGTCAGCGTGCTGGCCGTGCTGGGCTTTGTGTTCCTGCGGCCGGTCGCCATGCTGCTGGGCGCAAAGGGAGAGCTGCTGGACTACGCCGTGCGCTACGGGCGCATCCTGATGCTGGCGCTGCCGCCCTTTGCGCTGCAAAATATGTTCCAAAGCTTTTTCGTCACCGCCGAAAAGCCGCTTCTGGGCTTCTGGTTCACCGTAGGTGCAGGCTGCACCAACATGGTGCTGGACGTGGTGATGGTGGGTATGCTGCACTGGGGCGTGGAGGGCGCTGCCGTTGCCACCCTTATCAGCCAATTGGTGGGCGGCGTGCTTCCGGTGTTCTACTTTATCGACCACCACAATACCAGCCGCCTGCACCTGTGCAGAACACAGTTTTACGGCCGCGTGCTGTGGGATGCCTGTATCAACGGTTCTTCTGAGCTGATGACCAACCTTTCCATGTCGCTGGTCAATATCCTGTATAACTTCCAGCTGCTGCGGCTTGCCGGAGAAAACGGTGTGGCGGCTTACGGCGTCATCATGTACGCAGCCTTCCTGTTTGTGGCGGTGTTCGTGGGCTATGCCGTGGGCAGCGCACCCATCGTCAGCTTCCATTACGGCGCGCGCAACCACGCCGAGGTGCATAACCTCTACCAAAAGAGCCTGCGCCTGATCGCCGTGGTAGCTGTGAGCATGACCGCCGTATCCATGGTGCTTATTCCCTATGTGGCACGCATCTTTGTGGGCTACGACGCTCAGCTGCTGGCGCTGACCAGCCGCGCCTTCCGGCTGTATGCGCTGAGCTTCCTCATCATGGGCTTCAACGTGTATGCGTCCTCCTTCTTCACAGCGCTGGGGGACGGCGTGACGAGTGCTCTCATCTCTTTTCTGCGCACCCTGCTGTTCCAGCTTGCCGCGCTGCTCCTGCTGCCCGCCCTGTGGGGCATTGACGGCGTGTGGCTGGCTGTCACCGTCGCCGAGCTGGCCGCGCTGGCGGTGAGCGTGTATATGTTTGTGACAAAAGACCAGAAATTCCATTACCGTCATGTTTGACGAGTAATAACAGAAAAGCCGCCGGGGCCCCGGCGGCTTTTTTGGTTATTCAAAGGTATACTCCACCAGCTGGCAGTTTTTGATGCCCGCAGCGGCGTACTCCTCGTTGGTCATGTCGTAAAAATAGGAGTGCACCACCCGGGCAATGCCGTTGTGCGCCACCAGCAGGTAGGTCTTGCCGGTGTCCGCCTTCAATTCGTCCAGCAGGTTGTAGATGCGCTGTGCCAGCTGCATCATGCTTTCGCCGCCGTCATAGCGGTCGGCAAAGTGGGTCTTGGAGATGCGGAACTCCGCACCGTCCCGGGGCGTGCCCTCGTATTTGCCAAAGCACTGCTCCCGCAGGCGGGGCTCACAGCGGGCGGGCAGGCCGGTGGCCTCGGCCACGGCCTTTGCGGTGTCGGCGGCGCGGGAAAGGGGAGAGTACAGAATTTCGTCAATGTGCAGGCCGCTGTCCCGGACAAGCTCGCCCAGCTGCCGCGCCTGCTGCTGCCCGTGGGCGGTCAGCGGGCTGTCGGTCATGCCGCAGATCTTATTTTCCACGTTCCATACCGTCTCGCCGTGGCGGGTGAAATAGATATTGTGCATAAAAATACTCCTTACAGCTTGTGCAGGGTGCCGTCCGGCAGCAGACAGACGGTGTCTCCCTCGTCGATGCCAAGACATGTCAGCTCCCTGTCCGGGTAGGGCAGGATGCTGGCAGCCCCGGCGGCATCGGTCAGGGTCACATCGCACAGCACCGGCTGCCCGGCGGGCAGCTCCTCGCAGCCGTACAGCTGCTCGTCAATGCGCAGCACGCGGTATTCCGGCATGGTACAGCCCCTCCTTTGTGTTTTTCCTTATTATATAGCACCCGGGGGCTTTGGTGCAAGGGGGAGCGGACTGAGAGGGTTTATTCTCCCCCGCTTGACAGCGGCGCGGAGAAATTGTTACAATACAGTTACGACTGCAAACCACGCGGAGGAGCTCATGAACATTACGGAACTGCGGTATCTGGTAGCCATCATGAAATGGGGGTCGGTGTCGGCGGCGGCAAAGCAGCTGTACGCGGCGCAGCCCAATGTGAGCAAGGCGCTGAAGAATCTGGAAGAGGAATACGGGTTGCGCATCTTTGAGCGCTCCTCCACGGGTATGATCCCCACCGAGCAGGGCAAACGGTTCATCCGGCAGGCGCAGCGGGTGCTGCAGCAGGTGGACGAGCTGAAGCAGGAGGCGCACCAGCAGCGCAGCTGCGCCGAGCTGCGGGTGGTGCTGACCCATGCCACCTACGCCTCCTATGCGGCGGTGGATTTTTTGCAGCAGGCAGCCCGCAGCGAGCAGCTGCGGGTGCATATCCGGGAGAGCGGTGCCATTGAAGCTTTGGATTTTGTGCTGCGGCAGGGCTACCACATAGCGCTGCTGCGCTATGCTGCCGAGGACGAGGACTACTATCTGCGCTACTGCCAGCGCCACGGCCTGCGGCAGGAGCCTATCATGGAGTTTTCCTACCTGCTGCTCACCAGTCAGGACAGCCCGCTGGCGCGGCGGCAGGTGCGCGAGCTGGACGAACTGAACGATTACATCGAGGTGCTGCACGGCGACACTCATCTGCCCGGGGACGAGAGCACCGCTTCCCGCTGGGAGGTGAACCCCAACCGCCGCATCCATGTGTACGAGCGGTGCAGCCAGTTCTCCATTCTGCAAAACCTGCCCACGGCCTATATGTGGTCGTCCCCCATGCCGCAGCGCGCGCTGGAACAGTACCATCTGGCACTGCATAACTGCCCGGCGCAGAAGCAGCAGATGCGGGATGTGCTGGTATACCCGGAGCGGGAGCCTTTGCAGCCGGAGGAGCAGCTGTTTGTGCAGTTGCTGCACAAGCAGGCGGATGCCACCATCAAGGACAGCGGGTGGAAGAAGATTTGAAATGCGCGCCGCGTCTTCCGGGTTGCGGCACCCAGCATCCGCATCGTGCCTTGGGCGGCACGCGCGTCTTGCTGGCCGCTGCCCCAACAACTCCTCCC
>OLXD01000925.1_pt1 | contig 11614 bp, 11 predicted proteins | sample 1673881 | NCBI WGS metagenome assembly OLXD01 (sample SAMEA103958131, study PRJEB25191) | human gut metagenome
ATGTTCTCGCTGCCAAAGCCCTTGGGTGCCACCGTGATGCGGCAGCCCTCGCCGTCCACCAGATGCACCGTGATGGCGGCGGGGGTGTTGTCGCCGGTGTTGCCCCGGCGCAGCGGGTCGGCCACGATGCTCTTGCGCAGATAGCCGTCGGTGTAGCCCCGCCGCACGCCCTCCTGAATGGCATCCTCCAGCGAGCCGCCGGTGATATGTACGTCCTGCCCCAGCTGTACGCGGAACACGGCCATGCCCGTGTCCTGACACATGGGCACGCCCTGCTCCGCCGCCAGCCGGTCATTTTCGATAATGCGTCCCAGAATACCGGCGGCCAGCGGCCGCTCCTCCTGCGTCCGGCAGCGCTCCAGCTGCCGGAGCACCTCCGGGCTGATGCGGCAGTTGGCATCAATGACCATACCGGCTACGGCGCGCTGCACAGCGGCTGCGCTCAGCTCTCTCATGGCGCTCACTCCTTCGCGTGTGCTTTTACGGCGTCCGCTCACTCGGCAGGGCTTGGCTCCGCCGATGTACGGCCGCTGGGAGCATTATATACCTCCGGCGGTCGCTTGACAACACCGGCGCGGCTGCCGCCGCCCACCGGCAGTGCGCGGCAGTCCTCCGGAAGCAGATAGTCGATCTCGATGCGGCTTCCCTCACAGACGCGGATATCCCAGGCGGCGGTCACTGTGGCAATGAGTTGCCGCAAATCATCCGGCGCCACCTGCGCCGTCATATCATGGGCGATGCAGTGCCTGCTGCACACAAAAGCGCCGCAGCGCTTGTACGAGCCGTATGTATTGGAACGCCGCAGTTGTCGGGAAAACTTGTCCCATATTTTGGAAGAACATGACGAAGTTGGAGGGGAAGCTGTACCGGCACCGTCCATCACACCGCAGTACATCGTTCGGGAACTGGACAGGGCCATCATGTATGGCCGGCTCTATCGCTCTATCGCTCCGCCAATGACACTATCCGCAGTAGCAATGTCACAGCCTCGCCGCTGCAACTCGGCGCATAGCTTTTCCTGCGACAGCTTGTGCGCTTTCCACAGTTAAGGCACACCGCCATGCCGGGAAATATTTCCTGATGCGCTGCATGATATTCCTGCTTTACTCCTGCTCCTTGCGAATGGCCTCCACCATGCGGATGAGGCCCGTCTCGATGATGCTGCGGGGCATGGCCAGATTCAGGCGAATGTATCCGGCGGCGTTGCCCACGAACAGGCCGTTGCCGCCCTCCAGCAGCACGCCCGCCTTGTTGGCGAAGAAGTCCGGCAGATCCGTGCCCTCCGGCAGGCACTTGCCCAGATCGACCCATGCCAGATAGGTGGCCTCCGGGATATACATGACCGCTTCGGGCAGCTCACGGGCCAGGAACTCCTTCACAAAGGCGAAGCTGCCGTCCAGATATTCCTTCAGCGCCTCGTGCCACGCGCCGCCGTGCTCATAGGCGGCCTTGGCCGCCGTCAGGGACATAGGGTTCACCATGCCGAACAGCTTGTCCCGATCCTTAAAGCGATCCCGGAGCGCCTTGTCCCGGATGATGATGTTGGAGAACGCCAAGCCTGCCAGATTGAAGGTCTTGCTGGGGGCTGCGCTCGTTCAATGATGGCGGCAAAATTGTACTGCGTAGCGGTGCTTCTTCTATATTTACTGCAAGGCAGGTCTGTGTGCCGCCAAAGCCTTGTGGTCCTATGCCAAGGAGGTTTATCTTCTCCAGCATTTTCGCTTCAAGCTTTGCATAACGTTCCTTTGGATTTCTTTCCGACACGCTTCTGCACAGTGCTTTCTTTGCAAGGTATGCGCACTTTTCAAAGTCGCCGCCTATGCCTACGCCTATGACTATTGGCGGACATGGGTTAGAACCTGCTTTTGCACACACTGACACTACCCAATCCACTATCTCGTCCTCGGTAACTGACGGGGTCATCATTTTAAGCTGTGACATATTTTCGCTGCCAAAGCCCTTTGGTGCCACCATTATTTCTACCTTTTCGCCCTCTGCTATTTTAAGATGCACAACAGGCGGTGTATTATCCCCTGTGTTTACTCTTTCCAATGGGTCGGAAACTATGGAACAGCGCAGTCTGCCCTCTGTATAGCCTCTTGCTACGCCTTTATTTATGGCTTTATTCAGCGAACCGCCTACAAAATGCACGTCCTGTCCTATAGTCATGAAGATAACTGCCATGCCTGTGTCCTGACAGATAGGGATAGTTTCTTCTCTTGCTACTCTCATATTGTCAAGGATATCAGCAAAGACGTTCTTTCCCACCGGGGACTGCTCTTCCCTGGCGTTGCACTCTATACAGCTTTCCATATCCTCAGGAAGATACAGATTGGCTTTTATGCACAGATCTCTTACAAGTTCTTCTACTTCTGAAACGTTTATCTCTCTCATTTTTATTTATCCTTTCGCTCTGTATTTGCTACCTTTTCACGGTCGCTGAGCTTTATTACTTTTTCGCTGTCAAGGACATAGCATGGCTTGCCCTCCAGAAGAAATTCTCCTTTTAGAAAATCTGCGCAGGCTTCTTCGTTGACGTTCGGGGCTTTACACAGCTTATCCTCGGGGATATCCGTGAAGCCTGCTACGTTGTCGCACAAAAGCCCTACGGAAACTTCTTCGCCCATTGTGATTATTATGCAATCTCTGTCGGAGATCTCTTTTGGCTCATAGTGGAAACGTCTGCGCAGGTCTATGACAGGCACTACCTCGCCCTCGTTCACCACTGTTCCCGGCACATAGTCGGGAAAATCAGGCACGGGAGTTGGGGTCTGCGCCGCTATGATTATTTTTATATCTTCAAAGGGCAGTGAAAAGCTTCGCCCTGCTGAGGTGAAAATGAGATATCTGCTGTTTTCCACAGCTATCCCTCCTTGTTATATTTTATCATAAGCCGCTGTCGATGCGATAATGTATCTCCTGTGCTATCTTGTCAAGGGGACACTGCTTTGACACTGAGCCGTTTTCATATGCGGCTTTGGGCATACCATAGACTATGGAGCTTTCTGCGTCCTGTCCGATATTATATGCTCCCATTTTCTTCATGTTGAGCATACCCTTTGCACCGTCACAGCCCATGCCGGTGAGGATAACGCCTATAGCGTTACGCTTTGCGCTGTATGCCACAGAGTCAAAAAGCACGTCAACTGACGGACAGTGACCTGAAACCTTTACACCTGCTTCAGAGGTGACAAAATAGCCTTTTTTATCCTTGAACAATCTAAGGTGCTGACCGCCCTGCGCTATTACCACCATGCCTTGGCTGAGATACAGACCGCTTTTGGCTTCCACAACGTTGTGACCGGTTTCAGTGCATAGCTGTTCGGCATATATCCTTGTATAGCCCGCAGGCATATGCAGGACTGCCACTATAGGGGGCAGGTCGTGGCGGAGGTCTTTAAGGATAGCTTTCAGGGCTTCCGTTGAGCCTGTTGAACCGCCTATGGCTATTATTCTGGAGGTATTTATGGCAGGTATATGCACAACAGAATTAGCTCTTGCTTTTTCAAGGCGCTGTATGCTTTCGGCAAAGCGTTTCTGAAAACGCTCGTTATCAGACGGAGTGCCGTCAGGTTTATATACGACGTCTATGGCACCTGCCTGCATCATGGGATATTTATTGTTATGCTGAATGGTAAGATAGATTATAGGCACAGAATATCGTGGGGCAAGGCTTATGATGTAGTCGTCCATATTGTCTTGGCAATCACCGTCGAGAAGAACATAGTCCGGAGAAAGGGCAGTGACGCTTTTTCTGCCGTTGCTAAGGCAGGCTGAGGCAAGCTTTGAGCTTTGGAAGCCTGCGTTTGTAAGGGCTTTTCTGCAAAGCTGTGCAAAGGCTTTGTTTTCGGTTATCACAAGAAAGAGAGGCGTCATTTTTTATCCCCTCCCAGCTTGCGGTATATTGCAGGGGCAACTTTTACAAAAGGCATATACTTCGGCACTGATTCTGCGTGACCGATATAGAAATAGCCGCCCTCCTCCATTGCATCATAGAATTTTCTGCATATCTCGGCTTTTGTATCGTCGTCAAAATATATCATTACGTTACGGCAGACGATAAGGTCGAATTTCTTTTTGAAAGTGAAATCATCCATAAGATTGTGGTAGCGAAACTCAACATTCTGCCTTATTGGATCGCTGACCTGCCAGAGATCCTTTGTGTTTGAATATGGGTGAAAATACTTTTTACGCCAATCTTCGGGGATATTCTTTATGGACATACTGGTATAAATGCCGTTTTTGGCAGAACGCAGTGCGTTAAGGGAGATATCCGTGGCAAGTATTTTCAAGTCCCAGAAACGGCGATCAAAGCCGAAATAATCGTCCATACACATGGCAAGATTATATGGCTCGTTGCCGAATGAGCAGCCTGCACTCCATATACGCATATCATGATCGAGGACATTTTTTTCGGCATAGGGGAGAAATTTCTCCATGAAGTGTTGGAAATGGTCCGTTTCACGCATGAAATATGTATGGTTGGTAGTAAGGCGGTTTATAAGGTTGGCAGTTTCTCTGCCTGTTTCATCGCTGTAGACGGCGCTGAGATATTCTGAAAAGCTGTTGAAACCGCAGTCCAATACATAGTTGCTCAGCCTGCTTTCAACGATAGACTTTTTCCTTGCAAGGTCAAGACCGTATTTTTCTTTTATGAATGCAGTAAGCTCGTCAAAGTCTGACTGAGAGATCTCAAGACGTGACAGCATTCCTCTTCCTCCTTGTTATTATGTTTTACCTGTTTGTTCTGACCAGAATATCAGGGTCAAGCAGGGATATGTTTTTGTTGTTTGCGTTTATAAAGCATTTTACAAGGCTGTTTTTTACGGGCGACACGGCGGTCTGCTGGGGGAGGATATCCTCAACGTCCAAGACCTTATCGCATATTATGCCAGCCTGATTTGAGCCGACTTCTATCACTATGGTACTGCTTCTGTTGTCATACTCCCCTTCGGGCAGTCCAAGGCGCAGGCGGAGATCTATCACGGGAACGGCTTTTCCTCGCAGATTTATAACGCCTTTTATGAACTTTGGTGTTTTCGGGAGCCTTGTGACGGGGAGAAGCCCTATTATATCGGTGACATCTTTTACCTCAAAGGCGTAATATTTTTCATCAGAAACAAAGGAGAGTATTTTTCCGCCCTTCTGACAAAATTCGTTTATATCCTGTTCTGACATCTTTATTCACCCTTTCGGAAGTCATAATTGCCGAGAAATTCTTTCATATCCAGTATTATGGTTATACTGCCGTCACCGAGGACCGAACAGCCTGCCATGCCTGATTCTTTGAGGGGATAGGCGTCAAGGAGTGGTGAGAACGGTTTTACTACCACCTGCTGGTCAACTGTTATCCTGTCTGCCATGAGGACGGCTTCCTTGCCACCGTCTTTACAACAGAGCATTATGCCCTTTGTTACGTCCTTTTCGGCATTTGGTATATCAAAATGGTCGCTCATTCTGATAAGAGGCAGACATTTTTCACGGAGCATTATAAACTCGTTGCCCTCGGGGTCGGTGATAAAGCTTTCGGCTTTGCAGGAGAAAGCTTCGGAAACTGCGGAAACAGGCAGAGAGAAATTCTCGCCCCCTACGTCAACGCTTAAAACGTCAAGGATAGACAGAGAAAGTGGTATCCTTATAGTAAAGACAGAGCCTTCGCCAAACTTGGAGTCAACATAGAGCTTTCCGCCGACTTTCTCAAGGTTTTTCTTTACAACGTCCATTCCAACGCCTCTGCCTGAATATTCGGTTATTTTATCATTGGTGGAAAAGCCTGCGGCCACAACAAAATTGAATATCTCTTTGTCGGTATATTCATTCTCAGGCTTTGTGAGCATACCATTTTTCTTGGCTTTCGCCATAAGCTTTGCGGTATCCATTCCTGCACCGTTGTCACGGCAGGAGATGACCACTTCGTTGGAGTCATAGCCTGCGCTTAGAGTAACTGTGGCAGGCTCGGTCTTGCCTGCTTTTGCACGGACTTCGGGGGCTTCTATGCCGTGGTCAACTGCGTTTCTCACAATGTGCATAAGGGGGTCGTTGAGGATATCTACGATAGATTTATCCACTTCCGTTTCCTGCCCTTCAAACACAAGAGTAACGTTCTTTTTGAGCTTTTGGTTCATATCCCTGACAACACGATTCATCTTCTGAAATGCTGTGGAAACAGGCACCATTCGTATGGACATTACAACGTCCTGAAGCTCATCGGTAAGCTTTTTCAGCTCACGGGAGGATTTATTGAAGCGGTCAAGGTTTATCTCGGCTTTTTTCAGGTCGGGAGAGGAGATAACAGAACCTTCGGTTATAACGATCTCAGCCACAAGGTCAAGAAGTCTGTTGAGCTTATCGAGCTTGACGGATATCATGGACTGCTCATGCTTTTCGGCATGCTTTTTGGGGACTGCATTTGCAGGCTGAGCAGGCTTTGGGGCTGGCTTTTCCGGAGCAGGTTTTTGGGCAGGCTGAGGTTTTTTGGCTGCGTTAGCAGGTTGTTCAGGCTTTTTCGCCTGTTCGGCTTTGTCAACGTTCACGGCGTTTTTCATAAGGTCAAGAACGCCATTCGGGTCATCGGTGATAAGCTTTATGTAAAGTCCCTTTTTGGATATCTCGTCCCCTGCATTGTCGGCGTCAAGATCCTCAGGGAAAGTTTTTATTACCTCGCACATTTTACCTAAGGCACGCAAAAGCACCAATGCACGCATATCAGGCATTGCACAGCTTTCGGAATATGTGACCTTATAGGTGAGAACGCCCTCTTTTTCATCATCAGGGAAAAGCCCCTCATAGGTGGCGGTATCGGCTGATGAGATATCGGGACTATCGCCTGCAGGCTGACCTTTCATGGTGGCAGCAAAGGCGTGTATCTTATTTTCAAGCTCTGAAAAATCGGTGAGCGGAGCGTCGTCATAGAGTGAATCAAGCTCAGATTTAAGATTATCAGAAGCCGAGAAAAGAAGCTCATAGAGAGCAGGCTTGTCATATTTCACAGTAGGGTCTTCACGGATAATGTAGAAGAGATCCTCAACTGAGTGGGCAAGGGTAGACATATTGTGCATACTCATCATGGCGGCAGAGCCTTTAATAGTGTGCATGGTACGGAATATCTCGTTGATATCGTCGGAGGAGATAGAGTCTTCCTGCTCGGTGCGCATAAGGATCTCGTCCAACTTTTCCAGAAGGTCGCCTGTTTCAAAGACGAACATATCCGCCATATTTTCCATACCGCTTTCAAATTTCGGCAAAAAAGTCACTCCCTTTCGGTGCTGTTGAAGCATACGGATATAATCAATAATATTATAGCAAATTTTTTGATATTTTTCAAGCATTTTTGTGCATTTTAAGTAAAAGAAACGATCAAGTGAGGAGTTAGGAATTAGGAATGAGGAATTAGGAATGAGGAATGAGCAAAGCTGCCCCCAAGCACCGAGCGAAGCGAGAGATAAAGCGCACGCTCAAGCTCGGCGCTGGAGGGCTTGTGGGGTCTAGGGGCAAAGCCCTTAGCGGAGTATGAGGCAGAGCCTCATTCGGCGATAGCCGACTAGGTGCAGATTGTAGTATTAAAAGCATATAGAAATAAGATATCAGACAAAAGAAATATCGGAGTAACACAATCTGCACCGCTATTCTATCCCAAAGCAAAACGTATATCCGCAAAGAGCGGAGCGATTTTGCGGCGCAGAAACTTGCCCGAATACCTGTAGGGGAGCAGCGCAATTTCTGCTTTGCAGAAATACGACGTCCCGTTTCGAGGAGTTGCGGGGGGGTTGAATTTGTACAAACCATGTAGGCGAATAAAGGCGGGCGAACGCTGTTCGCCCCTACCGCCATTTGTGGGGTTATCGGGGTTTGTGCAATAATTTTTAGTGGTTATGTTTCGCAATATTGTGTATATGTGTCGTATGGCATTTTGAAACAACGTGCCGAACTTTGTATGGTTATCGCAGGATTGGACAGGCAAACAGGTGCGGGCTGTCGAGGACGTCAGCCCCTATATGGTTTGTAAAGTGCATAACAAAGTGCGGCTAACACAAGTACAAATAAAAAATGCGAAACGAAAACCGTTCCGCATTGGTATCATATCAAATTATTTTTCCACCGCATATCACCATGTCAGGTGATACCATTACATCAAGGGGGTCGCCGCTGAATAGGGTGAGGTCTGCGTCAAGCCCTGTCTTTACAGAGCCTACCCGGTCGGATATGCCTGCTATCTCTGCCGCTGTGCAGGTGATAGCTTCTATGCCCTTTTCATAGTCAAGACCGTTTTTTACTGCAATAGCCGCTGACAAGGGCAGATATTCTATCGGCACTTCTGCGTGGTCGGTGCAGATTGCTACCTTTATGCCGTGAGAAGAAAGTATGCCTGCGTTTGCCGGGGTAAGATTTGCCATTTCAGGCTTGCACCTGTCGCATATTACAGGACCTATCACACAGCTTGCTTCTTCCTCTGCAAGCTCGTCAGCTATGATATGACCGTCAGTGCAGTGTATAAGCACATAGTCAAGCTCAAATTCTTTCGCTATCCTTATGGCGGTGAAAATATCGTCCGCCCTGTGACAGTGAAAATGCGCCTTGACTTCACCTCTGAGAACAGGGAGCAGAGCCTCCGACTTCATGTCAAACTCAGGCATATCCTCCTCGCTTCCCATTGCACGCTCGACCGCTTCACCGTATTTCTGCGCCTTTATAAGTGCTTCTCTTATTATGCCTGCCACTGCCATTCGGGTGTAGGGGGCGTCCTCTTTGTCAGAATAGGTGAGTTTAGGGTTTTCACCCATTGAGAATTTCATTCCAACTGTGCCTACAAGCATTTTATCTATTCGCTTGCCATAGGTTTTTACTGCCGCAATACTGCCTGCAACAGGGTTTGCAGAGCCTGGGGATACAAGACAGCATGTTACGCCTGCTTTTCTTGCAAGCTCAAAGGAATAGTCGATGGGGTTTATGCCGTCAACAATGCGGATATGTGCTGTGCATGGTTCAGATTCCTCGTTGAAATCCTCGCCCTCCATGCCTACGCCGCTTGTGGATAGTCCAAGATGTGTGTGAATGTCGATAAAACCAGGGTAAACTGTTCTGCCGTTGCCGTCTATGTCCTCGGCTGTGACAGCTTCGGGAGAGCCACTTTCTACAGCGGAAATAATGCCGTCTGTTATCTCAACCCAGCCGTTTTCAATAACACGTCTGTCGCTGTCCATGGTCTTTATTTTAACGTTGTAAATTTTCATATGCAGTTTTCACCATTCTTATTTGCCTGTTGAGCCAAAGCCGCCTGCGCCACGCTCTGTATCGGAAAGCTCTGTTACTTCCTCTACTTCAGGAGTGAAAACAGGGGTTATCACAAGCTGTGCGATCCTGTCGCCGCTGTTTATGGTGTAGTCCTTGTCTGAACTGTTGTGGAGAGCGCAGATTATCTCACCTCTGTAGTCCCAATCAACAACGCCAACGCAGTTTGCAGGGGCAATGCCGAACTTTGATGCCAGTGAGCTTCTTGCATAGATAAGAAGAACGCAGTTTTTCTCACCCTGAACCTCGGCTGATATGCCTGTGTGTATTTTCTCGGTCTGACCTGCTTTTATGGTAACAGGTGCGTCTGTGCAGGCACAAAGGTCATAGCCTGCGCTAAATTCTGTTTGTCTTGCAGGGATAACTGCATTTTCCTTAAGCTTTTTTATAAGTAATCTCATTTTATAAAACTCCTCTGTAGTATAATCCGTTGGTGGCGTTTTCGGGCTTTGCGCTCCTTTCGCCACTGTAGGCCTTTATTATTTCGTTTATCCTGTGGGCGTTCTCCTCATAGAAGTGAAGCTCCATATAGTCGGCATTGTCAAAATCCGTCAGCTTGTCTGCAAGATACAAAATATCGGAATTTAGTATCTCTGCGCAATCTCTGCCCTTTGGACATCTCACCGGAAACTCTCTGCCTGTGCGGTCAAAGAGCTTGCCCTTGCAGTTTTTACAGCCCATATCGTTTCTTATAGGACAGTTTGCAGTGAGCATAAGGGGAAGTCTGCCGTATGCCACAAAGCCTATCTCAATGGGCTTCTTTAACTTTTCTATCTGCGACGCTTTAAGCTCAAAGGACACTGTGCAGTCTTTTGCACCAAGTTTTTTTACCTCGTCCAGTGCGGCTGAGTTGCAGAGATTGAATGAATAGCCTGCGTGAAGCTCAAAGCCAAGGTCATTCGCAATAAGGCAGTGGCCGATGTTCATGGCGAGCATTTTTGTTATGCCTGCTTCTTTTGCGGCTGAAAGCTTTTCACATAGGGCTTTCTCGTCGAATGTGAAGCGTGGCATTATTATCATAAGCTTGCTTTTGTCTGATACGATCTTTACCGCTTCTGACGCTATCTCTATTGGCACGCCCACAAGCTCTGCTTTGTCAAGGTCAACACCCTCAAGCTGAGAAAGTTTTGAGAGCATTATGCGGATCTTTTTGTGTTCATAGGCTTTTGGCAGGGTAGGAAGATCGGCAAGTGCTTTGTCGGTGAAATCGGCGGTATGGGTGAAAAAGTCTATACGCTTTTGGTCAAGCTTTTCTACCGCCTGCCGTCTTAGGTCATTAAGTGCGGAAGCAGGATAGGCAAGGTCTTTGCCTATGGCGGCTTCAAGTCCTCCGAACTCATATATGGTGTCCCCAAGCTTGGAGAGCTGTTTTTTTACATAGTCGCTGTCGCAGGCCTTTTTCAAGGCTTTTTGTGGTATATCGCCGTAAACGGTCACGGTGTTTCCCTCGCTGTCAGAGAGAGAAAGCTCCGCCGGAGAACTTTCCTGAAGCTTTATGGTGAAAAAGGCTTTTGTGCGCTTTTCACATCTGCGGTAAAGCTCATGAAGCTCGGGAAGAATTTTGGCGGTGGCGGAAACGTCCTCTTTCTGCCTTGTGCCGAACATTTCTCTGACTAATCTGCCATTGTAATAGCCGTCTGTAAAGCCTCCGCGGGAAAAGACCGCTTCAAGGGCTTTCAGGTCATAAGGCTTGTTTTCGAGAGAATTTTTACAGCAGTTCACTGCCGCCGCAACATATTCGGGGCGCTTCATTCTGCCCTCTATTTTAAGAGAGGAAACTCCGTCCTTTTCGAGCCTTTGGAGCTTATCAACATAGGACATATCTTTCAGAGAGAGGGCGTAACGCTCCTGCCCCTTTGTTATCTTATCCCCTTGTGCGGGAAGTCTGCACGCTTGTGCACAAAGTCCCCTGTTGGCACTTCTCGAACCTATCAACGCACTCATATAGCACTGACCTGACACGGACATACAAAGTGCGCCGTGTACAAAGACCTCTGTTTCGATGCCAAGGGCGGTGAGGTCTTTTATGGTATGCTCGGGAAGCTCTCTTGACAGGACGGCTCTTGAAAAGCCGAGCTTTTTAGCCATTTTCACACCGCTTTCGCTGTGAATGGTCATTTGGGTGGAGGCGTGATATTCAAGGTCGGGGCAACATTCACGGCATATTTTCACAAGGGCCAGGTCTTGGGTGATAAGTCCGTCAACGCCAATTTCTGCGGCAAATTTGACGGCTTTTTTGCACTCTTCGAGCTGTTCGTCAAAGACAACAGTGTTTATCGCCTGATAGACCTTTACACCTCGCAGGTGACAGAGCCTTACGGCTTCT
>OLXD01000932.1_pt1 | contig 11541 bp, 10 predicted proteins | sample 1673881 | NCBI WGS metagenome assembly OLXD01 (sample SAMEA103958131, study PRJEB25191) | human gut metagenome
GGGCTCGCGGACCGGTGCGCATCGGAATTGTTTGATTCATAACAGAAAAATCGAAGAAAACCCCGGACTGAACTTAAGTTCAGTCCGGGGTTTTCTCATTCGGTCGCTTCGGCGGCGTCTTACTATCGCTGTTCGGCTAAAAAGGTTTCGATATTCCGTTCGATGCAGCCGACCAATGTTTCGAGTGCTTCGACCGGGGCCCAGGCCGTGTGGGGCGAGAGCAGCAACCGGTCGGGGTCTGTTACACGCAGCAGGGGGTTGTCCGGCGACATCGGCTCGCGCGAGAAGACATCGATTCCGGCACCGGCCAGCCGCTTGTTGTCGAGCGCATCGGCGAGGGCCTGCTCATCGACGATGCCACCTCGGGCTACGTTGATCAATAGGGCCGAAGGTTTCATCAGGGCCAATTCCCGGGCTCCGACGAGGCCGCGCGTGCGGTCGTTCAAGGGAGCGTGGATCGACACGATGTCCGACCAGCGGAGCAGTTCGTCGAGCGGCATGGCGGGGTAGGGTTCCTGCCGTTCGACACCCGAAGTCGAAGTATAGGCGATCTGGCAGCCGAGGGCTGCGGCGACTTCGGCGACCTTGTGCCCGATGGCTCCCAGGCCGATGATACCCCAGCGTTTGCCGTAGAGCTGGTGGAGCGGCCGTCCGAAATGGAACGGAGCGTCGGATGCGGCGTATTCGCCGCTCTTGACGTAGCGGTCGTAGTAGATGCTCTGCCGCAGCAGGGCGATGGCGGCACCGATCGTCGTTTCCGTCACCGCATGGGTGGAGTAGCCGACAGCGTTGCGGACCTCAATCCCGCGTTCGGCGGCGGCTTCCAGATCGACGTTGTTCATACCGGTAGCGGCGATGCAGATCAGTTTGAGCTGCGGCAGCACCTTGATAGCTTCGGCCCGCAGGGGGACCTTGTTGGTGATGACGATGTCTGCGTCGATACAACGCTCGGCTATTTCACCGGGCGTCGTTTTTTCGTAGCCGGTATAATTTCCCAGTTGCTTGATGCGGGAGAGGTCGATTCCTCCCAGGCTGTACTCATCTAAAAATACGATATTCATAGTTGCGGTTTTATTTCGGGTCTTGTTTCGGTATGTGCATCCGCCGAAGCAGGGGCCTCGCCGAATAAGACCATCATTTTTTGTACCATTGTCTGCGGATCCGTGGTGGTACCGGGTACGGGAAACGGAGGTGTTTCCGCAGTTTCCGGTACGGATCGGGATTGCCGGGGCCTCGACGGAACAGTCGTAGGTTCCGCGTCGCAGCCGGCGGGCTTGTCTCCGGACCGGACACGGGCGATCTCGTTTGCGGACTGTATCGTCCATCTGTCGTGACCGGCGGATTACGGAGCTGCCTCGGCTATGCTTGTTCGCATCGTTCGCCGCTGTTTTGCAAAGATACGAATAAGCCGAGCGCAAAAGCAATTTTTATTTGCATTTTGCCGAGGCGGAGTATCTAAGACGAAGTCAAAGATACGAAAAGATGGACACTAAGCCAAACTTGGTTGAGTTTGTCCGATTCATATCTTAAAAACAAAGATACTAAAAGCCGAGAGAAAACGGGAATTGTTCCCGTTTTCCGAGGCGCAGCCTATTTAACCGAGGCTATGTCAAAGATAATAATATTTCGAAAAACGGATCTAACCGCTTCTGGATGGTCATAAATCCGTTCCGACAGCCGTTTGAGCGGTTTTCTTGTACGCGGGACGGCTGTTGCGGTCCGCTTACAGCTCTCCGATCACTCCCCGGACGACTACCGAGGCGCATCCGATGCCGAAGAGAGCCGGCACGTAGGAGATCGTGCCCGTGTTGGATTTCTTGTTCTGTTCTTCGCAGAGGATCGTCGCGCCTTCGCGTACCGGTTCGGCGGAGAATACGGCTTTGAAGCCGCTGCGTATGCCGGCTTTGTGAAGCCGTTTGCGCAGCATGTGGGCCAGCGGGCAGTGGTGGGTACGGGAGATGTCCTCGATTTCGAGCCGCGTGGGGTCGGTTTTGGCTCCGGCACCCATCGAGCTGACCAAGGGAATGCCGCGTTTCAGCGCTCCCAGGATCAGCGCCAGCTTGGGCGAGAGGGTGTCGATCGCATCGACCGCGTAGTCGAACCGTGCCGAGTCGAGCAACAGGTCGGTTTCTTCGTCCTTGATGTATTTATCGACTACGTGGAGTTCGAGTGCCGGGTTGATGTCCCGCAGCCGCTCGGCCAGCACCTCGGCTTTGGGCCGTCCGACGGTCGAGTGGAGGGCCACCAGCTGGCGGTTGATATTGGTCGGATTGACCGTGTCGGCATCGGCGACGGTCATACGTCCCACGCCTGCCCGGACGATCATCTCGGCGGCATAGGCGCCCACGCCGCCCAGTCCTACGACCAGCACGTGGGCCGCACGCAGTTTTTCGAGTTTTTCCGCTCCCAGCAGGAGCTCCGTTCTTTCGAGCCAGTTGTCAGTCATCGTTCGAATATCTCTCTGTAATTGCGGTATATCGCGCATTTCAACAGTTCAGGGTCGAGGTCTTTCGCTTGGGCGATCCGGCGGTAAATCTCCTCGATCGGCACGTCGCTTTCGTCCGTTTCGGCGAAGAGGTTTTCGACCGGCGTGCGCCGCAGGGCTTCGACCGTGCGGGGTGAGCGGAACGTCCGCTCCCCGAAGGAGAGGTAGTAGCCTCTTTTTACGGCTTCGGCCGCCTGCTGGGGCGATCCGATGAAGCCGTGGAAGATCACCGCCCGCAGCGCATGGGGAGCCAGTTCGCGCATGACCGCTTCGAAGGCCTTCACGCAGTGCAGCACGACCGGTTTGCCGAGCCGTTCGGCCCAGTCGAGCTGTTCGCGGAAAATCCGGAGCTGGGCCTCCCGGCCGACCGTGCCGGCATAGTCCAGGCCGATCTCGCCGACCAGATCGACTTCGCCGAACCGGGGGACGATCTCTTCGATTCGCCGTGTTTCCGCCTGCCAGGGATGAATCCCTGCGAAAGAGGGCTCCAAAGCCTTGCCGGTGGGACGGTGCGTGTGGATATCGACTATGCTGCATTTCATAATGCGGATCGCTCTGAAAAGACAAAGTTATGATTTTTCAGTCGATTAAAAAAATCAGGCCGCTCTTTGCAGTTCGTATCGGAAAAAATCGTATCTTCGCACGCGATTTAGTGTGTTATTGCGCTAACAAACATTGCCTGGAAAACTCAATGCAAAATAATTATCTGTAAAACAACCATTTATTAACCATGTCGAAAATCATTACATTACGCAAAGGTCTCGACATCAATCTTCAGGGTAAGGCCGTGGAGAAGCTGGTCAAATTGCCGCTCGCTCCCGAGTACGCTGTGTCGCCTCTCGATTTCGAGGGTGTGACGCCCAAGTTGCTGGTGAAAGCCGGCGACCGGGTCAAGGCGGGTACCCCGTTGTTCTTCAACAAGTACAACGAAAGGGTGGTTTTCACCTCGCCCGTCAGCGGTACGGTTTCGGCGATCAATCGCGGTGAGAAGCGTTGCATTCTCAACGTGACGGTCCAGGCCGATGCGACCCAGATGTACGAAGAGTTTGCCAAGCTGAATGTGCAAACCGCTTCCCGCGAAGAGATTATCGATCTTTTGCTCAAGTCTGGGCTTTGGCCCATGATTATCCAGCGGCCTTACGGTATCATCGCCGATCCGAGCGACACACCGAAGGCCGTTTTCGTTTCGACGTTCGATTCCGCACCGCTGGCTCCGGATTACAATTTCGTGCTGGCCGGTGAGAAGCGGAACCTCGAAACGGGTATCGAAGCGATGCGCAAGCTCGCTTCGGGTAAGGTCCATCTGGGCGTGCGTGCCGGTGCGGAGGGCGAAATGGCATCTCTGAAAGGGGCCGAAATCCACACGTTTGCAGGCAAGCATCCGGTAGGTAATGTAGGCGTTCAGATTCATCACGTCGATCCGATCAACAAGGACGAGCGGGTGTGGACGGTGAATATTCAGGATCTGGCCATCATCGGCCGCCTGCTGAACGAAGGGCGCGTCGATAGAACCAAAGTCATCGCGGTCGCAGGCTCCGAGGTGAAAAATCCCCAGTACTACCGGCTTATCGACGGTGCTCCGGTGGCTTCGGTGCTTAAGGACAACTTGAAGCCCTCGACCCACAATCCCCGCATCATTTCGGGCAACGTGCTTACGGGACGCAAGACCCCGGCCGACGGTTTCATCGGTTTTTATGCAAACATGGTGACGGTAATTCCCGAAGGCAACCATTATGAATTGCTGGGTTGGGCGATGCCTCGTCTGAACAAGTTTTCGGTTTCCAGGGCCTATTTCTCATGGCTTTGCCCGAAGAAGGTTTACGACCTGGATACCAATCTCAACGGCGGCGAGCGCCCGTTCGTGGTAACGGGACTGTACGACAAATACCTACCGATGGACATCTATCCCACCTACCTGCTCAAGGCGATTCTTGCGGGCGACATCGACAAGATGGAGAACCTCGGCATCTACGAGGTCGTCGAGGAGGATTTCGCGCTCTGCGAATTCGTCGATCCCTCGAAGATCGAGATGCAGCAGATCATCCGGGACGGTATTAACTTAATGATCAAGGAGGCATAACGATGGGAGGTTTAAGAAAATTCGTAGATAAAATCAAGCCGACCTTCTCCGAAGGCGGCAAGCTTTCGTTCCTCGCATCGACCTTCGATGCGTTCGAAACGTTCCTTTTCGTGCCGAATACGACCACGAGCAGAGGAGCCCATATCCGCGATTGCAACGATATGAAGCGTACGATGATCGTGGTGGTCGTGGCGCTGATGCCGGCCTTGTTGTTCGGTATGTACAATACAGGCTATCAGGTGGGTATGACCGGCTGGGCAGCCTTCTGGTTCGGTTTTCTCAAGGTGCTGCCGATGATCGTGGTTTCCTACGTGGTCGGTCTGGGCATCGAGTTCTTTTTCGCCCAGAAGCGCGGACACGAAGTCAATGAAGGTTTCCTCGTGTCGGGTCTGCTGATCCCGATGATTATGCCGGTCGGTACGCCGCTTTGGATGATCGCGCTGGGTACGGCTTTCGCCGTCATCTTCGGCAAGGAGGTCTTCGGCGGTACGGGTATGAATGTCTTCAATCCCGCGCTGGTGGCGCGTGCATTCGTGTTTTTCGCCTACACGCCCTTTATTTCGGGTGAGAAGGTCTGGTTCGCCGACGACGCTGTCTCGGGTGCTACGGCCCTCGAACAGCTCGCTACGAGCGGTGCGATGAGTTATTCGACGGCGGACGCTTTCCTGGGATTCATTCCCGGCTGCGTGGGCGAAACTTCGACGCTGGCGATTCTGATCGGCGCAGCGATTCTGCTCTTTACGGGCGTCGCTTCGTGGCGCACGATGTCGTTCGTCTTTATCGGCGGCCTGGCAATGGGATACTTTTTCCAGGCACTCGGCGTGACGACCTACCCCGCTTGGGAGCATCTGATCGTCGGCGGTTTCGCTTTCGGCGCCGTGTTCATGGCCACCGATCCCGTCACGTCGGCCCAGACCCGTACGGGCCAGTATATCGTCGGGTTCCTCACCGGTGCGCTCGCCGTGTTGATCCGTGTGGTCAATCCGGCCTATCCCGAAGGTATGATGCTTGCGATCCTCTTCATGAACGCATTGGCTCCGCTAGTGGACTACTGCGTGGTCGAGTCCAGCATCTCGCGCCGGAAGAAACGTGTTAAATTGGTAAAATAGGGGAGATATGGCAAAGAAAAAATTCGTATGCAGCATTTGCGGACATGTCCACGAAGGTAACTCCGCACCCGATACCTGCCCCGTCTGCCAGGCTTCCTCGTCGGCATTTACGGAGGATCGGTCCGGCCAGAAAAAGGGCTGGATGCACAATCCCAACAGCAACACTTATATCATCGTCTATTCTACGGTCATGGTCGTCATCGTGGCGACTCTGCTGGCCGTGGCTTCGCTCTCGTTGCAAAAGCGTCAGGCGGAGAACGAGTTGCAGGAGAAGAAGAGCAATATTCTCCAGTCGCTCGGGTACAGCCCCGACGAAAATCCGCAGGAGTTCGACCGGGCGCTGGCCGATTTCGACAACCAGGTCAAATCCTTCGTCCTCGATGCCGACGGCGTGAAAACCGAAACTCCCTCCAAGGAGGTCTTCGCGATGCTCGCCACCAACCAGAATATCCGCGATAATTACGATGCCAAGCGTCTTATTCTGTTTCAGACCGAAGACGGTCGCGTCGTCATTCCGCTGATCGGTATGGGTCTTTGGGGCGATATCTGGGGGTATGTGGCGCTCGAAAAGGATATGGATACCGTGTCGGGTATCGTCATGGCCCACAAGGGCGAAACCCCGGGCCTCGGTGCCGAGATCGCCACGCCTAAGTTCCAGGCGCATTTCGCCGGCAAGAAGCTGTTCAAGAGCGGCGAGTTCGTATCGGTCAGCCTGCGCAAGGGCGGTGCGAAAGATCCCGAGCACGAGGTAGATGGTATTTCGGGCGGTACGAAAACCTCGGACGGCGTGACGGCCATGCTCCGCGATTGCCTGTCGGCTTACCTGCCTTACTTCGAAAGTCAGCATCAGGCCGCAGCACAGTCGGCACCCGCTGCCGCGAACGAGGCTGCAAGTTCGGAAGTGTCTAACCAGCAAAACGTAAACGAGAGCCATGAGTAATGAAAAGGAGTCGATCTTCTCGGCTAAGAATTTGAAATACCTGACCAGTCCGTTCTCTGCGAACAACCCCGTCATCGTGCAGATCCTGGGTATCTGCTCGGCCCTGGCGGTAACCGTGCAGATGAAGCCGGCGATCGTAATGGCCCTCTCGGTGGCCGTCGTGACCGGTTTTTCGAGTATGGTGATGTCTTGCCTGCGCAAGGGCGTGCCTTCGCGTATCCGTATTATCGTTCAGCTGGTCGTGATCGCCGCGCTGGTGATTCTCGTGGACCAGATACTGAAGGCATACGTCTATGAAGTGTCCAAACAGCTCTCCGTCTATGTCGGTCTGATTATCACCAACTGTATCGTGATGGGTCGTGTGGAGGCATTCGCTCTGGGCAACAAGCCCTGGCCCGCATTCCTCGACGGTATCGGCAACGGTCTGGGCTACGGTATGATTTTGGTGATCGTGGCCTTCTTCCGCGAACTGTTCGGTTCGGGAACGCTGCTCGGCTACCAGATCGTTCCCGAAAGCTGGTACATCGCCAACGGCGGCGGCTATTCCAACAACGGTCTGATGCTCTTCCCGCCGATGGCGCTGATCATCGTGGGGTGCATCATCTGGGTACATCGTTCTCACAACAAGGATTTACAGGAAAAATAGGAGGGTAACGTATGGAATCATTGAATATCTTTATTCGGTCGATCTTTATCGACAACATGGTCTTCGCCTTCTTCTTCGGCATGTGTTCCTACATCGCCGTATCGAAGAGCGTCAAGACGGCCCTCGGCCTGGGTCTGGCCGTTACGTTCGTGATGGTGATGACCGTGCCTCTGAACTACCTTTTGTACGAATACGTCCTCAAAGCCGATGTATTGGTCCCGGGTGTCGATTTGAGCTTTTTGACTTTCATCGTCTTCATCGCCACGATCGCCGCTTTCGTGCAGCTCGTGGAGATGGCCGTCGAGAAATTCTCGCCGACGCTTTATAATCAGTTGGGTATCTTCCTGCCGCTGATCGCCGTGAACTGCGCCATTCTGGGCGGTTCGCTCTTCATGCAGCAAAAGGTCGATGCGCTGGAGATCACTTCGCTCTGGCAGTCGATCGTCTATGGTCTGGGTTCCGGTCTGGGCTGGTGGCTGGCGATCGTGATGATGGCCGCCATTCGAGAGAAGACGACCTACTCGCAGATTCCCGCTGCACTCCGGGGTCCCGGTATCGCATTCATCATCACGGGTTTGATGGGTATCGCGTTCATGATTTTCTCGGGTATCAAGTTGTAATCCTTTAAAAGAGATAAAAAGATGACGTTAACAATTATCATAGCGATCGTTGCCTTTCTGGTGATAACCCTGGCACTCGTGGGGTTGCTTCTCTTTGCGAAGGCGAAACTGACCACCTCGGGCGATGTCACCATCGACATCAACGGCGGGGAGAAAGTGCTCATCGCCGAGAGTGGCGGCACGCTGCTTTCGACGCTGGCCAACAACAACGTGTTCCTGCCGTCGGCATGCGGCGGCGGCGGTTCGTGCGGCATGTGCAAATGTCAGGTGCTGGAGGGCGGCGGCGAACTGCTGCCGACCGAAACGGGCTTTATCAACCGCAAGATGGCCAAGGAGCACTGGCGCTTGGGCTGTCAGGTGAAAGTTAAGGAAAATCTCAAGATCCACGTGCCGGAGTCGGTGCTGGGCGTCAAGAAGTGGGAGTGTGAAGTGATCTCGAACCGCAATATCTCGACCTTCCTCAAGGAGTTCGTGGTGAAATTGCCCGAAGGCGAGAACCTCAAGTTCCGCAGCGGCGGCTATATCCAGATCGACATTCCGAAGTACGATGCCATCAAATTCTCCGACATGGACATCGAAGAGCCTTACCGCGAGGATTGGGACAAGATGAAGATGTGGGATCTGGTGACCAAGAATCCCGAACCTACGTTCCGGGCCTATTCGATGGCCAACCATCCGGCCGAGGGCAATATTATCATGCTCAACATCCGTATCGCCACGCCTCCGTTCGACCGGGCTACGGGTACCTTCGCCAAGGTGAATCCCGGTATCTGCTCGTCGTACATCTTCTCCCGCAAGCCGGGCGACAAGGTGACGATTTCGGGTCCTTACGGCGAGTTCTTCCTGCCTGACAACCTGCCCGCGACGCAGGAGCTGGTATTCATCGGCGGCGGTGCAGGTATGGCACCGATGCGCAGCCACATCATGCACCTGTTCAAGACCGAGAAGACTTCGCGTCCCGTATCGTTCTGGTACGGCGCCCGCGCGCTCAAGGAGGTGCCGTATATGGATGAGTTCCTCGAAATCCAGCGGGAGTTCCCGAATTTCAAGTTCCATCTGGCGCTCGACCGTCCGGATCCCCAGGCGGATGCCGCCGGAGTGAAATATACGCCCGGATTCGTGCACAACGTGCTGTATGAGAATTACCTGAAGAACCATCAGGCTCCCGAGGACAATATTTACCTCATGTGCGGTCCTCCGATGATGATTTCGTCGGTGGTGAAGATGCTCGACAGCCTGGGCGTGCCCTCCGAGAATATTCTTTACGATAATTTCGGCAGCTGATAGAGGTCTATATTCTGATGTAAAAAGAGGTTACGGTGTAAACCGTAACCTCTTTTTTGTCGGTAGAAGCTGCTTGACAAGGGTATGGATCGGAAAATTCCCGGCCAATTCAGGGATTCTTGTCCTGCGGGGGTTGTAAAGAATCCTGTTAATTTCCCGAAGGCTTTTCTGCGGTCATTCGGAAATCGACGGGAATGACGAGACTGACCTTTACGGCGTCACCTTTTTCGTCGCGGCCCGGTGTCCATTTCGGCGAGGATTCCAGTATCCGGGTCACTTCATCGCTGAAGCATTTATCCGGGGACTGCAAAATCTTTATGTCGCCGACGCTGCCGGCTTGATCGACAGTGAATTGTGCTACGACTTTCCCGCCGAGGTTATTTTTGAAAGCCTCCGCCGGATAACGGATCTGACTGTTTACCCAGTTGTGGAAAGCCTTCATATCTCCGCTCTGGAATGAGGGCATCTGCTCTGTCTGTTCGAGTGCGAGCGTGGCATTGCAGACGGCGGTCTGGGAGTAAGCGGTTTCATCCCGTATTTGGACTTTCGAAGCTTTCCCTGTCGTGTCTTTTTTGTAAAAAAAGACGGCGGCCTTTCCGGGGAGATAGGCGGCGTATTTCTCGCGCATTTTGGGCGTGAGATCCTCTGTTCCTACGATGCTATAGGTACCACTGGGAAGTGTAAGAGAGCGCAGGCCGGTGACGGGATCCGTCTTGAAATCGGTGACTTCCCCATCGACTACCAGCAGTAGGTCGTAGTCTTCGTTTTCCGGGGAGGCGGTTTTTTTGGCGGTTTCCGCTGGCGGGTCGGTCGGGGTGTAAGCTGACGGCAATTTGTCCTGGATGCGGATTTCTGCCGCTTTGGAGGTGAATCCGAAAGCTGCCAGCAGGCCGGTGACGATGGGGAGCATTGCGATCAGGCGGAGCAGAGCGTATCTGCTCTTCATAGGCGTTGTCATCATTTGGATTCGTTTTTTTGTTAATGAATTGGTTAATGAATTGGACAGACTGTCGGCTACGTCCGGACTGTAACCGAACTGCTGCGTGAAGATGGTTTTCAGATAATTTCCTGTGTCGTGCCCCTCGGCGAGTACGTCGCGGTCGGCTTCGAACTCTTCCACTTCGGTAAGTGCGCGTGCTGCGAGCCACGCGAAAGGATTCCACCACAGCAGGGCTTTCAGGCTCTCCATAACGATCCGTTCGAGCGAATGGCGGTGGATGACGTGACTCTTTTCGTGGGCGAAGATCGCCGCAATGTCTTTTTCTGCGACGGAGCGGCTGATATAAATCGTGCGGAAGAAGGAGAACGATGCGATTTGAGCGGTAGGGCGTACCAATACGATACGTCCGATTCGTTCCTGTGTACTGTGTCGTCGCAGGCGTCGGATCAGAAGCGCTTGCCGGAACATGGAAGAGAGTAGAAGGAGTACTCCGCAACCGTACACGATCCATATCGCTGCCTCGTAATCGAACGCGGCGGCGGAAACGGAGGGGGCGGTGAAGGTGGTTTCGGCGGGAGTGCCTGCGGTGGCGTAAATCACCTTGCCCGGCCAGACCGGAATTCGGAGCAAGGGAATGAGAGCCGCCGCGAGGAGCGACCCCGTGAGGCAGAGCCGTGCTGCGAGGTACCCTGTGCGATTGCGCAGAAACAGCAGGTATGCGCCGTACAGTATGCCGCTGCAAACGACTGTTTCGAGGATGTATCGGACGATCTCTTTCATGACTTGTCGGTTTTATGTCGGGCTTGCCGGATGATGGCGAGGATTTGTTCGGTTTCTTGTATCGAAAGGTCTTCTCGCCGGGAGAAGAAAGAAACCATTTGGGCCAACGACCCGTCGAAGTAGGAGTTCAATATCGAAGAAACAACTGTCTTGGCGTACTCTTCTTTGGGAACGAGCGGGTAATATTCGTAACTTTTGCCCCGTTCCGTACGTCCGACGTAGCCTTTGTTCTCGAGTATTTTGACGAAAGTGGCGATGGTCGTATATTTCGGTTTGGGCTCCTGCATTGCGGCGATGAGGTCATTGATGGAACCTGCGCCCAGTTGCCAGAGGATCTGCATGACCTCTTCTTCGCCGCGTGTCAGTTTTTTGAGGGTGGTATTGTCTGTTTTCATTGTGTTTTTATTGGTTTACTACAAATTTAGTACTAAAATTTTAGATGTGCAAATAAATCTACTAAAAAATTAGATGAAAAGGTTGTTTTGTTCGGAAGCGATATTTTAATTTGCCCGTGCCTTGTACGATTTTACGTAGGTTGCGCCTCGGAAAACTGTAAACAAGTTCCCGTTTTCTCTCGGTTTTCACTATCTTTGCAGAAGATAGGAGGCGGTTCGGCAATCTTTGCGTGCAAGCCCGCACGATTGCTCTCACCTTTCA
>OLXD01000952.1_pt1 | contig 11338 bp, 7 predicted proteins | sample 1673881 | NCBI WGS metagenome assembly OLXD01 (sample SAMEA103958131, study PRJEB25191) | human gut metagenome
GGTAAGGTGGAGGGGACGCATCTGCTGAAGTCCAGCGATGGAACAGATTATCTGTATAATAACGCGGAGTATATTACTACGGCTGATGCCAATGCGGCCATCGAGTATTTTAATAAGTATTTTACCTATCGTACATGGGAACTCGGAAATGGAAGTGAGTACAACACAGTTACCTACAGCGATAGCATATACGATAAGGAAACAGATAAAATCACGGATGAAGCAAAGGCAAAGGAAGCCATTACGGAATATAATAACCTCGCTCCGGCAGTGCAAGTGTCATTGAACGAGTTGGAGATTCGCGTAGCTACCGGCCCCAACGGAACGGAACAGTTCCGCTTTTGGCGGTTGATCCAGCATTTTGACAAGCAGATGAATGGCAGCCAGGGTGGCGGCAATAATCCCAGCCATGGCCCCACGACGGGGAATATCACTGATGTAAAATCGCTCCCGGATGCAGCGAGCGTTGCGGGGACGCAAGCGCGCGATTTCTTGGGCGGGGTCAACGACAGCACAACGGGCGTAGTGAAGTATACCTATACGCCGGGCGGCAACGACAAGGCTCCTGTTGGCGATATTTCTATCAATGGCACGGATATTGGCAATGATGGCATGTTTACGGATACCGCGAAGGCGCGTGCGGCGATCAATGCTTACTACAATTTGCAGCCGGCGGCGCGTGACATATTGGATATGCTGTTTTTGCGTGAGGAAACGCTGTGGGGAGCTCAGCTGTGGAAGTTTTCCCGCAGAATGGCAAATTTTGAGTCAATGGTGCAGATCGCCGAGTCCAAGGGGGATGACAGCGTCAAGACCGATCCACTGAGCAAAGAAAACGGCGCGGCGGAGATGCTGCGGAGCGCCGGCGGCTTTACCGCACCGGATCTGGGGCGGAACTTTACGATCACGTTCCCCAGACAGCTGGAGCGCGGTACGGATTATAACTACAATTACCAAGTCGTGGACGACGTAGGCGTGTTGACCGTGGAGATGTACGCCGGTAATAAGCAGCACTGGATCGAAGCTGGTCTTGCCAATCCGGAAGGTATCAAGTATACGGTCGTGCTCCGCAATCCCACAAACGGGATCTACCACGGCGCGGCGGCCGGCAACGGCAACAGCGGCGTTTGGGACGCCTGGGCCAAGGGTACGATAGAGCTGAACAAGTACACCGACGAGATGGAGAAGTTCAGCTTCGGTCTGGCGGCGGTGAATACGCGGGACGGCTTTATGACCGTCAATGCCATCGAAAACTACGGCGAGATGATGGTGCTGTCCGTGTGGAACAATAACGAGAGCATGAAAGAGGGAAGCCCGGTCAAAAATCTGGTGCTGGTGCGTATCCGCGTTGTGGATCAGTTCAGCTATGAGGCGGAGACTGGCGAAAGCGGGGAAACGCTGCCCACCGTTAACGCGCAGGATGAGAAGCGTGTAATATGCAAAGTAAATGAAGAGATGTGGACGGTCACCCGCGAGAGCACCCGTTTGATGGTGCGGCCCAAGAGCGGTACGCTGGCAGGCATCTTTGAGGCGGGGGAAAAGTGGAAGAACATCGGCACACTGACGGTGGCGGCGCCTATGTCGGACTATAAGCTGGCGGCAGTGAACGGCAAGCAGATCAGTAATGGCGGCGACATCTGGACTTGCGAGCAGTTCTTCCCGCAGTCCAATGGCCAAAACGGGCCGGGAACGGCGACAACAAGAACGTTCACGTTAACATGGGTATCCGGTGATGCGCAATATGATGAACAGTTTACCCTGTACATTGGCGAGATGGCCACTACAGCACAGGATCGATTCAGCCAAATAGTGAACGCCGGTAGCCAATCCAGCGTTCCCGTGGTGGCACCCAGCGAGGAGTTTGCCAACGAAGCGATGGGCAAGATTACGGCGGGTTCCGGCTTAGACGTAACATACGACAAGAGCACCGGCAGATTCCAGGCTACGTTTGACGGCAGCAAGGGCTTGCCCTCATTGGCTGACCTGGACAAGGGGTTTGTGCTGGTGCCGGACGATGCATTTAAGGACAAGGTCGCGGGTTTCCACACGCACCCCTTTGAAAGCACAGGCGATCCGGCGGAATTTGACGCGGATTGGTTCAAGATGGTGAAGCTGGGCTTCGACCAGGAGCGCAGCGATCCGAACCGGACGAACAGCTATCCGGAAAACACAGTGGCGAGGACTATCCCCTTTGTGGCCACCAACAGGCTGGTACGTGACGGTGTGACGATCTACTTTGCCTTTACTCAGAACTATCGCGGCATGGTCATCGAATGGGTGGACGCGAATAATACCGTTCTGGGGTACACCATAGCCTATGGCAAGAATGGCCCGTTTGTCATGACTACCAAAACGGAAGTCAGCGAAAATGAGCCGGAGCATGACAAGACGTACAATGAACCCTTTGCCGTGGCAGAGGGCGGCGGTGAATTCTGGTGTGAGCGCTACCCGCAGGAGGGCGGCAACGGTCAGAAGTGGTACTTCCGTCTGCGTGTGAGTGGACATAGCGAGTGGATCGGTGAATATACGGTCTATCTGCCGTACAGCTATCTGGAGATCACTGACGCAGAGGCGCAGCGGCTGATCAACAGCGGGCGCAAGGCGCGGATCGACCACTATGTGAACGGCGACGGTATGGCACCGGAGACCCTTGAGGGCACCTACACAGAGTGGGGCATCTGCTTCAAGACCAGTAGCTTCTCGCCGTTTGTGATCAGCACGGCGGCGCAGAGCAGCTCCGGCGGCGGGTACTACTACGGCGGCGCGTCCACGCCCGGAATTTCCGCGGTGAAGACGGCTGATGCCGCCAAGAGCGCCACGGATTACACCTCCGGCATCTACGGGCTGACGTTCCGCAGCACGGCGGCGTTCAGCGGCTTTAAGGGCGTGCAGGTGGACGGCAGGACCATCGCCGCGGCCAACTACGTCGCCGAGGACAACGGCGGCATTGAGGTCTATCTGAAGGCGGTGTATCTGCGGACGCTGAAGGACGGCAGGCACACGGTGACCATCCTGTCCGACGCGGGCAACGTGACCATGAACTTCACCATCGGCGGGGTGGACAGCCCCACCACGTTCGACGCGGGCATCGGGGCCTATATCGGCATGGCGCTGGCGTCCGTGGGCGGCATGGCCTGGATGCGGAGAAGGAAGCGCTGACCGGCCTATACGGCGGCGCGCAGCCAGTACCCCGGCTTCGCCGGACCGATCGTGCGGCATACGACCAGTACCCCCGGCGAAGCCGGGGGTACTTTTTTTGAAATCAGCTATTGCAAAAACGCGAAAATGTGGTATCATACGTGCGAGCGCCGCACTCTGCTGGACGGAGGCGGCAGCAGGAGGTAACAATATGAATAACGAAACGAAGCGCGGGAAATACACCGTGCATGACCTGGTGCGCATTTCCGTGCTGGTGGCCATTATGCTGCTGCTGGAGGTCACGGGTCTGGGCATGATCAAGATGCCGGGGCTGGAGATCACCCTGCTGATGGTGCCGGTCATCGTGGGCGCCATTGTCATGGGGCCGGCCAGCGGCGCCATTCTGGGCGGCGTGTTCGGCTGCATCAGCTTCTGGGAATGCTTCGGCAGGAGCCAGTTCGGCGCGGTGCTGCTGGGTATCAACCCCATCTACACGTTCCTGGTGTGCGTGCCCACCCGTATTCTGGCGGGCTGGCTGTGCGGCGTGGCCTTCAAGGGCCTGAACAAGCTGGACAAGACGAACCTGTGGTCCTTCGGCGCGGCGGGCCTGATCGGCGCGCTGTGCAACACGGTGCTGTTTATGACCACGCTGTGCCTGTGCTTCTACAACACAGAGTATATCCAGGGCTTTGTGGCCGCCCTCGGCAGCGCCAATGCGTTCCTGTTCGTCATCGCTTTTGTGGGCGTGAACGGCCTCGTGGAGGGCGTGGTGTGCCTGATCACCGGCGCGGCTATCGCCAAGGCGGTCATGTACAGCCGGGGCAAGCTGGCTGCCCGCAAGACCAACGCATAAGACGGGAGGCGCGCGTATGCTGCTGGCTTTGGACGTGGGAAATACCCATGTGGTCGTGGGATTGATGGAGGGGCGCGAGGTGCGCCGCAGCTTCCGTATCGCCACACGGCGGGACAACGCCGTGGGCGATTACGCCGTGGCACTGAGCCAACTGTTGGAGCTGGCGGAGGTGAACAGGCAGGAGGTGGAGCAGGTCATCATCTCCTCGGTGGTGCCGCCGGTGACCCGGGCCCTGCAGGGCGCGGCGCGGCTGCTGACCGGAAAAGAGCCGTTGGTGGTGGGCGGAAACGTCCGCTGCCGCGTACCGGTGCGTATCAAGCGGCCGGAGACGCTGGGCGCGGACCTGCTGACCGCCGCCGTGGGCGCGCTAGATCTGTATCAGCCGCCGCTGCTGCTGGTCGACATGGGTACCGCCACCACGGTGACGGTGCTGGATGAGCAGGGAGCGTTCCGGGGCGGAGCCATCCTGCCAGGGGCAAACCTGGCGCTGTCGTCCCTGGCGGGCGGCACGGCTCTGCTGCCGGATATCCCGCTGGCGGTGCCGGATAGAGCCATCGGCGACGATACGCTGACGTGTATGCAAAGCGGCTGCGTGCTGGGCTCGGCACTGCTGCTGGACGGACTGATCGACCGGATGGAGGCCGAGCTTGGCCGAAAGGCCACGGTGGTGGCTACCGGCGGCATCGCGCCGGTGATCGCGCCGGCGTGCCGGCATGAGATGCACATGGCCGCAGACCTCATTCTGCGGGGACTGGCCGTGCTGTATGAGCAGAATAAGTGAAGGAAAGACCGCCTCCGGCAGTGCCGGAGGCGGTCTTGTCATATTTCAGCGGTCACTTCAGCAGGTTGAAGGTCATGATGGCGGCGCCGAGGATCACCAGCACCACGCCGGTAGCGCGGTTCAGCGTTTTAGGTTCGGCCTTGTTGGCAAATACCGCGGCGACCCGCGCCCAGATCAGCGTGAAGACCACGCACAGCGCCAGTACCGTCCAGTCCGGTGCGCCGCCGATAGTGAAGTGGGAAATGGCGCCGGTCAGCGCCGTAAAGGTCATGATGAACACGCTGGTGCCCACGGCAGTTTTCAACTCGTAGCCCAGCACGCTGGTGAGGATGAGCAGCATCATCATGCCGCCGCCCGCGCCGATAAAGCCGCAGATGAAGCCGATAAGCACGCCGCACACCACCGACTGCACCGCACGCTTTTGCGCGCTGACCCCCTGCATGGCTTCCTTGGTGGTCATGACCGGGCGCAGGATGAACTTGACACCCAACAAGAAGGTCATGAACACCGAGAAGCCGCCCATGGTGGCGGAGGGCATCTTGCTGGCCACCCAGCTGCCCACCACCGTAAAGGCAAGCACGCTTGCCATCATGATCAGGCCGTTTTTGATGTCCAGATTCTTGTTTTTATGGTAGGTATAGGCAGACACCGCACTGGCCAGCACATCCGAGGAAAGGGCAATGCCCACCGCCATGTAGGGGTCCATGTGCAGAAAGGTGATCAGCATGGGGCTGATGACCGCCGCCGCGCTCATACCGGCAAAGCCGGTGCCAAGGCCGGCACCCATGCCGGCAAAAAAGGTGACAAGCACCGTAAACAGCAAGTGCATTTTATCCATTCTCCTTTAAGATCTCGTCCAGATTTTTCCCGATGACCTCCATGGTGCGGAAGAACGCCTCCCGGGTGGGAGCGTCCGTGTTGTCCAGCAGGCGGGCAAAAAAGCGCTCCTGCACCTCGCGCCCCCGTGCGATGACCGGCTGCGCCTTTTCGGTGCACAGCAGCTGGGTCTTGCGGCGGTCGCCCGCCACGGCGCGGCGCTCCAGATACCCCTCCTGCACCAGACGATCCACGTTTACCGACACAAGGTTCGCTTTGATCTTGCGGATCTCCACGATATCCCGGGCAGTGGTGCAGTCCGGGTTGTTTGCCAGAAACATCAGGATGTCAAAGGCGGTCTGGGGCAGCTTGAGCTCCTGACACAGCGGCTTGCACATGGCGTTGTAGGCCTGCGCAGTCTTGAAGCTGATCTCTATGGTAGGGTTCATGCAGCGCTCCTTTTTGTCTTTTTATGGATAGTTCATTTTTGAAGTATTATAATGCAGATAAGGAGAGATGTCAAGAGAAAAAAGGGTCCTGAAAATCGAACCAGTGTTTCAGAACACCGCCACGGCGACCAGGCGCACCAGCAGGGCGCACAGCCATGCCACGGCGCACTGGTTCACCACCATGATAGCAGCCCACTTGCCGCCAAGCTCCCGCTTGACCGAGGCCACCGCCGCGATGCAGGGGGTGTACAGCAGGCAGAACACCAGCAGCGGTGCGGCCTGTGCCGGGGTGAGGGCTGCGGTCAGGGCAGCGGTAGAGCCGAAGAGGACCAGCAGCGAGGACACCACGCTCTCCTTTGCCATAAAGCCGGAGATAAGAGCGGTGGAGATGCGCCAGTCCGCAAAGCCCAGCGGGGCAAACAGTGGGGCGATATCGCCCGCAATGCGCGCCAGAATGCTGGTCTGCGGGTCAGCAGTCAGCGACAGATGCAGGTCAAAGTTCTGCAAGAACCAGATGACGATGGTGGCACCAAAGATGATTGTAAAGGCTCTCTGCAGGAAGTCCCGCGCCTTTTCCCACAGCAGCTGCGCCACGTTTTTCAGGCCGGGCAGGCGGTAGTTGGGCAGCTCCATGACAAAGGGCACGGCCTCGCCCTTGAACACGGTGCTCTTGAGCAGCAGCGCCGCCAGCACGCCCACCAAGATGCCGGTGAAGTACAGCAGCACCATCACAAGCCCTGCGTACTTGGGGAAGAACGCCGCCGCAAACAGGCTGTAAATGGGCAGCTTTGCGGAGCAGCTCATGAACGGGGTGAGCAGGATGGTCATTTTGCGGTCGCGCTCCGAGGGCAGGGTGCGGCTTGCCATCACGCCGGGCACGGTACAGCCAAAGCCGATGAGCATGGGCACGATGCTGCGGCCGGACAGGCCGATGCGGCGCAGCAGCTTATCCATCACAAAGGCCACACGCGCCATGTAGCCGGTATCCTCCAGCATGGAGAGGAAGAAGAACAGCACCACGATGATGGGCAGAAAGCTCAGCACGCTGCCCACGCCGGTAAAGATGCCGTCGATGACCAGCGAGTGCACCGCCGCGTTGACGTTCCAGTTGGTCAGGGCGGTGTCCACAATGCCGGTCAGGGCGTCGATGCCCATCTCCATGAGGTTCTGGAAAAACAGGCCGATGACGTTGAAGGTGAGGAAGAACACCAGACCCATGATGGCGATAAAGGCCGGGATGGCGGTGTACTTGCCGGTAAGGAACTTGTCGATGCGGTTGGAGCGCAGCTGCTCCTTGCTTTCGTGGGGCTTGACCACCGTCTGCGCCACCAGCTCCTGAATAAAGGAGAACCGCATATCCGCAATGGCGGCGGCGCGGTCCAGCCCGCGCTCCTGCTCCATCTGCACGATGATATGTTCGATCATTTCTTTTTCGTTGGGGTCCAGCTTCAGCGCTTCCTCAATGCGGGGATCGCCCTCCACCAGCTTGGTGGCGGCAAACCGCACCGGAATGCCCGCCGCCTTGGCGTGATCCTCAATGAGGTGCAAAATGCCGTGGATGCAGCGGTGCACCGCGCCGCCGTGGTCATCCTCGCTGCAAAAATCCATCCGCCCGGGGCGCTCCTGATACTTTGCCACATGGACGGCGTGGTCTACCAGCTCGTCCACGCCCTCGTTCTTGGCGGCAGAGATGGGGATGACCGGGATGCCCAGCATCGCCTCCATCTTGTTGATGCGCACCGTGCCGCCGTTGCCGCGCATTTCGTCCATCATATTCAGCGCCAGCACCATGGGGATATCCAGCTCCATCAGCTGCATGGTCAGGTAGAGGTTGCGCTCGATGTTGGTGGCGTCCACGATGTTGATGATGCCGGTGGGCTTTTCGCCGATGATGAACTGCCGGGTGACGATCTCCTCGCTGGAATAGGGGGACATGGAGTAGATGCCCGGCAGGTCGGTGACCTCGGTCTCCGGGTGTCCCTTGATGGCGCCGCTCTTGCGGTCCACCGTCACACCCGGAAAGTTGCCGACGTGCTGGTTGGAGCCGGTGAGCTGGTTGAACAGGGTAGTCTTGCCGCAGTTCTGGTTGCCCGCCAGCGCAAAGGTCAGGGTCTTATCCTCCGGCAGGGGATGCTCCCCCTCCTTGGTGTGGTACTTGCCGCCCTCGCCAAGACCCGGGTGCTCCACCATCTTCTCCGCCACCGGGGCGTGCACCGCCGGGGTCTTTTCGGTGGGGGTCACGGTGATCTGTGCCGCGTCGTCCAGACGCAGGGTCAGCTCATAGCCGTGGATGCGCAGCTCCATGGGGTCGCCCATGGGTGCCAGCTTTACCAGCGTGACCTCCGCCCCGGGAATCAGACCCATATCCAGAAAGTGCTGCCGCAGTGCGCCTGCACCGCCCACGGCCTCCACTATGGCGCTTTTGCCGATCTGTAACTCTTTTAACGTCATATCCGTTGCCTTCTTTTATATGTACTGTTCTTGTGTGTTAGTCCGTGTTAACAAATGTAGTATAGGCTAACTGACAGCGGATGTCAATAGAGAATATAGACACAAAAAAAGCACCGCACACTCTCAGGCGAGAATATGCGGTGCTCCGATTCAAATCATTGTTACTTCACGGTGTGGTAGCCATCGGGGTTGTTCTTCTGCCAGTTCCAGCTGTCGGCACACATCTCTTCGATGCCGTACTCAGCCACCCAACCCAGCTCGTTCTTGGCCTTGGTGGGGTCGGCGTAGCACTCGGCGATATCGCCGGGGCGGCGGGGATCGATGACGTAGGGGATCTCCTTGCCGCAGGCTTTGGAGAAGGCGTGGATGACATCCAGCACGCTGTAGCCCTTGCCGGTGCCCAGATTGCAGATGAAGAGACCGCAGCCGGTCTCCAGCTTGCGGATGGCGCACACATGACCCCGGGCCAGATCCACAACGTGGATGTAGTCACGCACACCGGTGCCGTCCGGGGTGGGGTAGTCGTTGCCAAAGACGTGTACCTTTTCCAGCTTGCCCACAGCCACCTTGGCAATGTAGGGCATCAGGTTATTGGGGATACCGTTGGGGTCCTCGCCGATCAGGCCGCTCTTGTGGGCACCGATGGGGTTGAAGTAGCGCAGCAGCGCCACATTCAGGCTGGGGTCCGCCTTGCAGACGTCCTGCAGAATGCGCTCGGTGAAAGCCTTGGTGGTGCCGTAGGGGTTGGTGGTAGCACCCACGGGGAAGTCCTCGGTGATGGGCACACTGGCGGGGTCGCCGTAGACGGTAGCGGAGGAGCTGAACACGAAGTTGTGGCAGTCGTGATGGCGCATCACGTCCAGAATGACCAGCGTGCAGTTGAGGTTATTGTAGTAGTACTCGATGGGCTTGGACACGCTCTCGCCCACAGCCTTGTAGGCTGCAAACTGGATGACAGCGGTGATGTCCGGGCACTCGGAGAAGATCTTCTCCACATCCTCATGGCGGGTCATGTCTGCCTTGTAGAAGCGGAAATCCTTGCCGGTGATCTGCTTGACCCGATCCAGAACCACAGGAGAAGCGTTATAATAGTTATCTGCCACCACGATATCGTAGCCAGCGTTCAACAGTTCGATGCAGGTGTGGCTGCCGATGTAGCCGGCACCGCCGGAAACCAAAATTGCCATAGCCGAGTACCTCTCTCACATAGTATTTCTTGCTTTTTCTCTTTGCGCCGGGCGCTGCCCGGTCTGCTTAAAGAATACCGCTTTTTGCCGCCGACTGCAAGGGGCGCTTTCTTTATTCAGATATATTTTTGTTGCATATTCGTACAGTACACATTTGATTGACAGAGATTTTTCGCACTTTTCACATGGAGAGAATGCACCGTTTGTGCAAAACATAGAAATGGAGAGGGAGGATACCCCTTCCGTCATCGCTGCGCGATGCCACCTTCCCCGGGGAAGCACGCCCTCTCAGGCGCTCCCGCGCCAGATTCCCCCTTTTGTCACCTGCGGTGACAAAAGGGGGAATCTGGCAAAGCCGACAGGCTTTGACTGAGAGGGCGCAAGGCGCAGCCTCCCACCACGCAAAAAACGTCTGCCGAAGCAGACGTTTTTGCATGGTGTATCATTTTTAAAGCTTTCCGCACTGCTTGCCGGTGAAGAACCGCAGGGTGGTGGTAGCGCGGAACACCTTGCCTGCCCGCAGCACTGTGGAGGGGAACTCCGGGTGGGAGGGGCTGCAGGGGAAGTGCTGGGTCTCCAAGGCAAAGCCGCCGTACTTGCGCAGGGGCTGGCCGCCCTTGCCCGGGGCGGGGCAGTCCTGCAAAAAGTTGCCGGTATACAGCTGGATGCCCGGCTGGGTGGTGTACAGCTTCATGCTGATGCCGGTCTTATCACTGGTAGCCCATGCGCAGATGCTCTGGCTGGAGCTGCGTGCGCGGTCGATGACATAGCAGTGGTCATAGCCGCCGCCCACCATGGTGGTCTGGGAGAAGCCGGTGTCGATCTCCTTGCCGATAAGCTTGCCGGCGGTAAAGTCCATGGGGGTGTTCGCCACGGGCAGGATATTGCCGGTAGGGCAGGTGGTATTGTTGCCTTCCAGATAGCGGGAAGCGTAGATGCGCAGCTTCTGGTTCAGCACATCGCCGCCGCCGTCCAGATTGAAGTAGCTGTGGTTGGTCAGGTTTACAAGGGTGTCGGCGTCCGAGGACACACGGTAGTCCATGCGGAAGGTGTTGTCGTCGGTGAGGGTATAGCGCACCGCAATTTTCAGCGTGCCGGGAAAACCGTCCTCGCCGTCGGGGCTTTCGGCTTCCATCAACAGCGTATCGCCAAAGGACTTCACCGTATAGATCTTGCGGGAGAAGCAGCCGTGCAGATGGTGCTCACCACAGTTTTTTTCCAGCTGGTAGGTCTTGCCGCCCAGCGTAAAGACGGCGTTTTCGATGCGGTTAGCATAGCGTCCCACAAAAGCACCGCAGCAGGTGCTGCCGGACGAGGTGAAGTCGTTTTCGTAATCTGCCATGGTGTCGTGACCCAGCACCACATCCACCGGGCCGTTTTTGGCCGGGACGATGATATTTTTGATCACGCAGCCGTAATCCAGCACACTGACGGACATACCGCCGGGGTTCGAGAGGATGTACTCGGTAACATTAGCGCCCTCTTTGGTCACACCGAAGGGCTTGGAACGGATCTGTGCCATTGGGCCTCGCCTCCTAAAGCTTTTTTCGGAAATGCAAAAGGGGGCAGACTGCCCCCTTTTGCATCTTGTCTGTATTTATGATTATATCACAGTTTTATATCTTTGTGGGGAACGGATTTTAGAATTTGCATCCAATTTTTC
>OLXD01000961.1_pt1 | contig 11271 bp, 8 predicted proteins | sample 1673881 | NCBI WGS metagenome assembly OLXD01 (sample SAMEA103958131, study PRJEB25191) | human gut metagenome
ATGTTCCTTTTTACATCAATGTTTTTGTCTTCTTTTTCGCACCGCCCGTTTTCGGGGATGCCGAAAGGCACGCAGAAGCCGCACAGCCGCCGAAAGGGGGAGACCCTTCGCCGCTGCGCTTTTCTCTGCGTGTGTGTTTGCGGGCATACCCGCTTTTCAAATATATTATATTATGCCACCCGCAAAAGGGTTTTGCAAGCCTATTTTGTCCGAAAACGCGGGAAAACCCGCCTTAAAAAATCGTTTTGCGGCGCAAAAATCTGTCTAAAAGAAAAATTCTGCGAAAAATTTCCGAAAACAGACGATTTCTCGAAAAAAGGTATGGAAATTCGCAAATATATTTGGTATAATAGAGTGCGGCGAAACAGTGAATAAGTTTTTTATGCCTTTTTCGCCGGAAAAATCAGTTAATACTCGGTTTAACCGTGTAAATTTTCAAGGAGGTAGTTTCCAATGAGCAAAAAGTATGTCTACCTGTTCTCGGAAGGCAACGCTACCATGCGTGAGCTTCTGGGCGGCAAGGGCGCGAACCTGGCCGAGATGACCAACATCGGTCTGCCCGTGCCCCAGGGCTTCACCATCACGACCGAAGCCTGCACCCAGTATTACGAGGACGGCCGCAAGATCAACGACGAGATCATGGCAGAGATCATGGAATACGTCGCGAAGATGGAAGAGATGAACGGCAAGAAGTTCGGCGATCTGAAGAACCCCCTGCTCGTCTCCGTCCGTTCCGGCGCGCGCGCTTCCATGCCCGGCATGATGGATACCATCCTGAACCTCGGTCTCAACGACGACGTCGTCGCCGCCATGATCGCGGGCAACCCCGACCCCAACTTCGAGCGTTTCGTTTACGACTCCTATCGCCGCTTCATCCAGATGTTCTCCGACGTCGTTATGGAAGTCGGCAAGAAGTATTTTGAGCAGCTCATCGACGCGATGAAGGAAAAGCGCGGCGTCAAGCTCGACATCGAGCTCACCGCAGCCGACCTCAAGGAACTCGCCGAGCAGTTCAAGGCCGAGTACAAGCAGCAGATCGGCGAGGACTTCCCCTCCGACCCCAAGACCCAGCTGTACGAGGCCATCCGCGCCGTGTTCCGCTCCTGGGACAACCCGCGCGCGAACGTCTATCGCCGCGACAACGACATCCCCTATTCCTGGGGCACTGCCGTCAACGTCATGCCGATGGTCTTCGGCAACCTGAACGACAACTCCGGTACCGGCGTCGCCTTCACCCGTGACCCCGCCACCGGCGAGAAGAAGCTCATGGGCGAGTTCCTGACCAACGCTCAGGGCGAGGACGTCGTCGCCGGCGTCCGCACCCCGATGCCCATCTCCCAGATGGAAGAGAAGTTCCCCCAGGCTTACGCCGACTTCGTCAAGGTCTGCGACCTGCTCGAGGATCACTACCGCGACATGCAGGACATGGAGTTCACCGTCGAGAACGGCAAGCTCTATATGCTCCAGTGCCGCAGCGGTAAGCGCACCGCGCAGGCTGCTCTCAAGATCGCCTGTGACCTCGTGGACGAGGGCATGATCGACGAGAAGAAGGCCGTCTCCATGATCGACCCGCGCAACCTCGACACCCTGCTCCATCCCCAGTTCGATGCGGCTGTCCTCAAGAAGGCTCCCGCCATCGCCAAGGCTCTGCCCGCCTCCCCCGGCGCCGCCTGCGGCAAGATCGTCTTCTCCGCTGAGGATGCCAAAGAGTGGAAGGAGCGCGGCGAGAAGGTCGTTCTCGTCCGTCTCGAGACCTCTCCGGAGGATATCGAGGGCATGAAGGCCTCCCAGGGCATTCTGACCGTCCGCGGCGGTATGACCTCCCACGCGGCTGTCGTCGCGCGCGGCATGGGCAAGTGCTGCGTCTCCGGCTGCGGCGAGATCAACATGGACGAGGAGAACAAGAAGTTCGAGCTCGCCGGCAAGACCTATCACGAGGGCGACTTCATCTCCATCGATGGTTCCACCGGTAACATCTACGACGGCATCATCCCCACGGTCGACGCCACCATCGGCGGCGAGTTCGGCCGCGTCATGGCTTGGGCCGACAAGTATCGCCGTCTGGGCGTCCGCACGAACGCCGATAACCCGCACGACACCGAGCAGGCCGTGAAGTTCGGCGCTGAGGGCATCGGCCTCTGCCGCACCGAGCACATGTTCTTCGAGGCTGACCGTATTCCCGCCATCCGCGAGATGATCTGCTCCGACACCGTCGAGCAGCGCGAGAAGGCGCTCGCTAAGCTCGAGCCGATGCAGCAGGGCGACTTTGAAGCCATGTATATCGCGCTCGAGGGCCGTCCGATGACCGTTCGTTTCCTCGATCCCCCGCTGCACGAGTTCGTTCCCACCGAGGAAGCTGACATCGAGCAGCTCGCCAAGGACATGGGCAAGAGCGTTCAGGACATCAAGAACATCATCGCCTCCCTGCACGAGTTCAACCCCATGATGGGTCACCGCGGCTGCCGTCTGGCCGTCACCTTCCCGGAGATCGCCGTCATGCAGACCCGTGCCGTCATCCGCGCCGCCATCAACGTCCAGAAGAAGCACCCCGACTGGAACATGGTGCCTGAGATCATGATCCCCCTGGTGGGCGAGGTCAAGGAACTGAAGTTCGTCAAGGACGTGGTGGTCAAGACCGCTGACGAGGAGCTGGCTGCTGCCGGTATGAACATGAAGTACCTGGTGGGCACCATGATCGAGATCCCCCGCGCTGCACTGACCGCTGATGCCATCGCCACCGAGGCGGAGTTCTTCTCCTTCGGTACCAACGACCTGACTCAGATGACCTTCGGCTTCAGCCGTGACGATGCCGGCAAGTTCCTGCCCGCTTACTACGACAACAAGATCTATGAGAGCGATCCGTTCGCCCGGCTGGATCAGGTGGGCGTGGGCAAGCTGGTGGATATGGCCTGCAAGCTGGGCCGCGCCACCCGCCCCGACATCCATCTGGGCATCTGCGGCGAGCACGGCGGCGACCCCTCCAGCGTGGAGTTCTGCCACCGCGTGGGTCTGGACTATGTGTCCTGCTCCCCCTTCCGCGTGCCCATCGCCCGTCTGGCCGCCGCCCAGGCTGCGATAAAGGACGCCAAGTAAGGGCTCGATTTCCCGCATAATCATAATACCAGGCGCCCGGCTATCAGCCGGGCGCTTGTGTTTTGGGCGGAAGCATGGTAAAATATAACAATAGATCAACAAAAGCAGACAAACGGGGTCGTATTATTTGCTGGAGGGATCGTATGGAAAGACGAGGGGATAAGGTCGATATTGTGCAGAGGGTGTCCTGCTGGATATCGGATATGGCGTTTGCCAGGTTTAAGAGCTTTAGTGATCGTGTGCTTGGAATACAGATCGATGAGATTCCGACTGTGGAGAGCATCCTTATGCGGCAGAATTTTTCGGTCGTATTTTATGCAGCCATTCTGTTTATACTGACCAACGGGATCTACCTGGTCAAGAACATCGCGGCGCGCTCGATGATCCCCATTGACATGGTGCCGCTTTACATGATGATCGGCGGCTCGCTGGCGATGCTGGTGTTTACGATCGCCTATAAAAAGCGTGGAGGAGAATACGATGCGCCGCCGGCGCGGTTTGCGCTGCTGGCCTACTATGGGGTGGTGATCGCCAGCGTTACCGTCTTTATGGTCTCCTGCAACTTTCACCGGGTCGGGTTGTCCATCTCCATGTGCTATCTGTTTGCGATCATGATCGCGCCCACATACCGCCGTGTGGATACCGTGGCGGTATGTGTTCTGATATTGATCAGCTGGTGGCTGCCCGGACAGCTTCCCTACGCGGAGAACTATGATCTGTTCAAGCATTTCCTGCTGCGATTTTCCATCATTGTAGGTTTTATCGTGCTGCGGTCCATCTTCCTTCGGCAGTCTGCCAACGAACGGCACATCAAGGAAATGGGTCACGCTTTCATCAAGCTGGCCTACAACGACGTGATGACGGAAACACTGAATAAAAAGGCGATGGAGACGTATGGCACGTTCATTGCCGATAAAACCGCGCCGGAACGGGTCAGCGTCATTATTTTTGACGTGGATGATTTCAAATCGTACAACGACAACTACTCCCACATGAAGGGCGACGAAGCGCTGCGGCGTGTGGCCGGAAGCGTGGTCGGGGTGTTGGCGGCGGCTGACCGGTATCTCTTCCGCTTTGGAGGCGAGGAGTTCGTGGCGATCCTGCCGGATATCGGTGAGGAGGAGGCCCGCCGTATCGCCGGTGCGCTTCTTGACGCGGTGCGCGCCGCGGCTGTTCCAAGAGAGGACCTGCCGGACCGGCACATTGTTACGGCCTCTTTCGGTGTTGCGTGCGGGACAGGCCGGGAATTGAAGGACTTTTCACTCATCGCAAAGGCGGACAGGCAGCTGTATATCTGCAAAAACAACGGAAAGAACTGTGTGGCGGCCAGCGGCGCCATATACAGATGAGGTACGCAGGCGCCCGGCTATCGGCCGGGCGCTTGTGTTTTGCGGGGAAATATGATAGGATGACAATATAAAGAAGCGGGGAAATATGATAGGATGGCAGGACAAAGAAGCAGGAAAATATGATAGGATGACAGCACAAAGAAGCAGCAAAACATGATAGAATGACATTACAAAGAGGCGGAAAAACTGATAGGATGACAGGACAAGGAAGCAACAAAACATGATCGGATGGCGATACAAAAAAGTAACGGAGGGGATACCGCTATGTACGAACTGATACAGCTTACCGAGAGGACGTATTACATCAAGAGCCCCACCAACATCGGCCTCTTCCGGCTGGATGAGAAAAACGTCTGCCTGATCGACAGCGGCAACGACAAGGACGCGGGGCGGAGGATACGGCAGGTGCTGGACGCCAACGGCTGGCAGCTGACGGCGATCTACAACACCCACGCCAACGCCGACCACATCGGCGGGAACCGGTATTTGCAGGGACAGACGGGCTGTAGGATCTACGCGCCGGGAATCGACTGCGCGTTTACCCGGCACCCGGTGCTGGAGCCGTCGTTTCTCTACGGCGGATATCCGCCCAAGGACCTGCGGCACAAGTTTCTGCTGGCACAGGAGAGCGACGCGGCGGAGCTGACGGCGGACAAGCTGCCGGAGGGCTTTGCGTCTATCCCCCTGCCCGGGCACTTTTTCGACATGGTAGGCTTTCGGACGCCGGACGACGTGGTGTTTCTGGCGGACTGCCTTTCCAGCCGGGAGATACTGGACAAGTACCAGATCGGCTTTATTTACGACGTGGCCGGGTACCTGAAAACGCTGGAGCAGGTGCAGGCCATGACCGCGAAGGTATTTGTGCCCTCGCACACGGAGGTGACGGAGGACATCGCCGATCTGGCGCAGTACAATATCCGAAAGGTGCATGAGATCGCGGAGAGGATCGTGGACCTCTGCGCCGCGCCCCGCGGCTTTGAGGACATCCTGCAGCAGCTGTTTGCCGCCTACGGGCTGACCATGAGCTTTGAGCAGTATGTGCTGGTGGGCAGCACGGTGCGGTCCTATCTGGCGTGGCTGAAGGACACGGGGCGGCTGACAGCCCTGTTCGAGGACGGCTGGATGCGCTGGGCGCGGGTGTGAGCGCCAACGGAATACGAAAAAAACAAGCGCCCGGCTTCTGCCGGGCGCTTGTTTTGCGGCACGTGCCGCAGGGGGGAAGAAATTTGTGAGAGAGGGATGTGTCAGTTAGTTGTACTTCTCCAGGTACTTGCCGAACTCCTCCAGGCCGGCCTTCAGCACCTGGGGATCGCGGAAGGCGCCGTAGCCCACACGGATGGTCTTGGGCATATCGAAGTAGTCGCCGGGGACCACCAGGATCTGCTCGGTGGCCATGGCATCCTTGGCCAGGGTCTCGGAGTCCACGTCGTAATCATAGTCGATCAGGCAGGTGGTGCCCATGGCCTTGGCGCGCAGGTGCAGATGGGGCTGGGAGGCCACCCAGTCCTCCACGATCTTGCGGTTGGGCTCCAGAATGGAACGGGCGCGGGCCCACAGGGCCTGGTAATGCTCCAGCGCGATGGAGGCGATGATCTCGTCCCAGATGCCGCAGCAGATGGTGTTGTAGGAACGGCGGGTCTTCATGACCTCGTACATCTCGTGGTCGCGGCAGACGATCCAGCCGATACGGGTGCCGGCCATGGAGTACATCTTGGACATACTGCTGATGGAGATGGCCTTGTGGTAGCCGTAGTCCAGAATGGAGGGCATATAGTTCTCGTCCAGCCCGCGATAGACCTCGTCGCAGAGGATCCAGGCGTCGTGCTTGGCGGCGATGTCCACGATCTTACGCAGACCCTCGTCGTACAGGGTCACGCCGATGGGGTTGTTGGGGTTGGTCAGGACGATCATCTTGGTGTTGGCGTCGCAGGCCTTGTCCAGGGCGTCGAAATCCAGCTGATAGTTATCCTCGGCCTTCAGCTGGACCACGCGGGTCTCGATGCCGCTGCCCTTGGGGATATCGTAGTGCTGCTGATAGGAGGGCTTGATCACCACGCAGTTGTCACCCGGCTCCAGCACGCTCATCAGCACCAGGTCATTGGCGCCGGTGCCGCCGTGGGTGATCATGACTTCCTCGGGCTTCACGTTGCCCTTGGGGTAAATGCCGGCCACCGCCGCCTTGATCCGGGGAGAGCCGGTGGCGTCGCCGTGGTGATAATGCAGGCTCATGGTACGCATTTCGTTCAGGAAAGCGTCCAGATCCTCGCCGGTCAGGTCAAACAGCTCGTCCATACGAAGGGCGCTGACGCAGCTGCTGCCCAGATTGATACGGGCGAGAGAGTCCATGGGATTCAGCCACTCTTCCACACCAAACCATGCCAGTTTCATTTTATTGTCCTCCTCATTTCGTCTGTTTTGTAGGGTAAGCGGATATATTCCGCGGGGTTACAGGTCGGCCTGCAAGCCCACGCCCTCGGCCAGTGCGCGGTCGATGGCTACCTTGGCGGCGGCCAGATCCAGAATGTACAGGCCGGTGGCGTCGAAGATGGTGGTCTGCGTGTCGCTGGTGCGGCCGGGGACCTTGCCGTCGATGAGGTCACCGATCTCGCCGGTGATGTCGTCGGCACTGATGACGCCCTGCTTGATGGGCAGCTCCATCTCACCCACGCGGATGCACTGGGCGCGGTCGTCGGCGTAGAAGGCGGCGCCCTGGAAGATGGTACTCTCGATCTCCTGCTTGGATTCCATGTCGGAGCCCAGGCAGCTCAGATGGGTGCCGGGCTTCAGCCACGCCTTCTGGATGATGGGCTTGCGGGAGGGCGTGACGGTGATGATGGCGTCACTGTCGCCCACGGCGGCGGCCAGATCCAGCGCCGGAAGGAACTCCACGCCGGAGGCGTCGATGCCGAAGTCATCGGAGAGCTGCTGGGCAATGTGGGCGGCGAACTGCACCGCGTTGTCGGGGAACATGGGGTCGGCGATGTAGACCTTGTCGATGGCCGGACGCAGCAGCAGCGTGGCGGCGATCTGGAAGGGGGCCTGTTTGCCGGCACCCAGGATGAACAGGTGCTTGGCGTCCTTGCGGGCCAGCAGGTCCACGCCCAGCGCGCCGGCGGCGCCGGTACGCATACAGGTGACGTAGGAGGCGTCCATGACGCTGACGGGAATACCGGTGTTGGAGTCGTAGACCATCATAATGCCGTTGAAGGGCGGCAGGCCCTTTTCCCGGTTCTCGGGAAAGTTGTTCAGCATCTTCAGGCCGTGGAGCTGTACGCCCTTGATATAGCCGGAACGGATGTCCATGGCGGCGTGCTCGTCCACGAATTCATAGTTGACCAGCGGCCAGATCACGGACTTGCCCTGGGATTTCAGACGATAGACCTCGCGCACCTCCTGGATGACTTCCTTCATGGAGATGACCTGCTTGACCTGCTCGCGGTTCAAAATCAAAACGCTCATATACATCCCTGTCCTTTCGTTTTTTCGGGAGGGCGGAGAGGGGCCGCGCCGGCCATGCTCCGCCTCGGTTTGATGTCATTGTAACCGGGAGATGTTGCGCCGCGCGTGGGAAAAGCGTTGAATTTCCGTTGTTGCTAAACATTTTAGCAAATCATGCCGCGCTTTTCAACAAACGATTTGGTACATTTGCCGCCGGGGACACAGCGCCACTGGACAGACGGCCCGCCCTGGTGTACAATACGGCCATAACACAACACGGCTTTCAACAGGAGGACGGGACGCTATGTACGCGGATATCATCATTAAAAACGGGCGCTGCATGACCATGTGCAGCGACGGCGGGGCCGACTGGGTGGCCGCGGCGGGGAAAATGATCTGCGCCGCGGGACGCGGCGATGATTGGCAGAAGCTGGTGCGCCCCGGCACGCAGGTCATCGACGCCAGGGGCGGCACGGTGCTGCCGGGGTTTATCGACAACCACTTCCATGTGATGCAGACCGCCGTGAACATGATGAGCGTGGATCTGGGCGGTGCGCGGTCCCACCGGGAGCTGGGCGAGATGCTGGCCGCCGCCGAAAAGCGGGAGGGCGCGGTGCTGGGCTGCCAGGTGGAGGAGTCGCAGTTCGAGGAAAAGCGTTTTCCGGACCGGTATGTGCTGGACAAGTATTGCAGCGACAGTCCGGTGGTGCTGTTTTCCAAGGAGTACCACGTCAGTATGCTGAACACCCACGCCCTGCTGTATTATAAGGTGCCCTTCTCCCTGGAGGGCGTGGAGCTGGACAGCAGCGGCCTGCCTACGGGCATTTTCCGGCGGAACGCCAACTATGTGCTGCGCTCCAATGTGCTGCGGAGCCTGCCGGACGAGTTCCGCATGGAGGCCATCCATCTGGCCATGTCCCGGCTGCTGGAAAACGGAATCACCACCGTGGCGGCCATCGAGGGCGGCTGGCTGTTCGACGACCGGGACGCGGAGTTCATCTACGCCCACAGCGGCGAGTTCCCGGTGGATATGCCGCTGTTCTATCAGACCATGGACCTGGCGAAGGTCTGGAAGCTGGGGCTGCGCCGGGTGGGCGGCAATATTATGGTGGACGGCACCCTGTCCAGCCACAGCGCTGCCCTGTCGGCACCCTACGCGGACCGGCCGGACTACCGGGGACAGATCTTTCTGCCCCAGGACGGACTGGACGAGTTCGTGCAGCAGTGCTACCGGCAGGATATGCAGCTGGCGCTGTACAGCATCGGCGACCGGGCCATCGAGTCCGTGCTGCTGGCCCACGAGAGGGCCATCCGTCAGGGCGGCAGCACTGCCCTGCGCCACCGCATCGAGCACGCCATCATGGCCACGCCGGAGCAGATCGCCCGGGCGGCGGACATGAAGCTGATCTTCTCGGTGCAGCCGGCCTACGCCTATCTGTGGGGCGGCAAGGGCGGTATGTACGAGCGCCGGGTGGGCGAGCGCTATCTGCACTCCAACAACTTTGCCGCCATGTTCGCCGCCGGCGCGGTGGTGTGCGGCGGGTCGGACAGTGACGTGACGGAGCCGCGGCCCATGCTGGGCATCCACGCGGCGGTGAACCGCGCCGTGCCCCAGTGCGCCGTGTCCGTGGAGCAGGCCATCGAGATGTACACCGTCAACGGCGCTTACGCGCTGTTTGAGGACAAGCGCAAGGGAAAGCTGGCGCCGGGATACCTGGCGGATATCGTGGTGCTGGACCGCGACATCCGCGCCGTGCCCGCAGAGCAGCTGGAGCAGACCGACGTGACCGTGACCATCAAGTCCGGGTCGGTGCTGCACAGCCGGCAGTGAGGTGACGGCCATGCTTCAGATCAGACTGTTTGGCAAGCCGCAGGTCATCTGCGACGGCACGGACATCACCCCGGAGCTGGGCAACAAGGGGTGCGCCCTGCTGTGTATCCTGTTCCTGCGGGGCGGGGACTACTACGCGCGGGAGAAGCTGGCGGCCTACCTCTGGCCGGACAGCGCCGCCAGCGCTGCCAAGTATAATCTGCGCTATACCCTGTGGAAGATCAAAAAGAGCACCGATACCGGCGAGGGCGGGCGGTCGCTCATCAAGCTGGACCGGGAGTACTGCTGCATCGACCGGGCATACGACTATATCTGCGATCTGCAGACCATCGACGAGATCGACCCGGAGACCCGGTCGGCGGACGAGCTGAAGCGGGCGTGTGACGCCTTCGGCGGCGAGCTGCTGGAGGGGTACTATTTCAACCACTGCGAGGACCTGAATGAGCTGATCCTCAGCCAGCGCATCTATTATGAGAAGCGGAAGAACCGGCTGCTGATGAAGGCGGCGGAGCTGTATGAGCAGCGGGATATGCTGCCGGAGGCCGTGGGCATTCTGGAACGGGTCATGGAATACGAGCCCTACAACGAGCAGCTGGCCCTGCGGCTGATGACGCTGTATGAGCGCGGCGGCGACCGCAGCCGTGCTATCCGGTTTTTCAACGAGTTCCGCAACCGGCTGGCCTCCAATCTGGAGATCTATCCCGGCAGCGCCATCACGCAGAAATACGCGGAGTTGAAGGCCGCGCCCGCCGCGCCGGAGGAGCCTGCGGCGGCGCGGACCGATGCGCCGGGCCTGCACGTGCGGACCTACTGCATCCGGGCGGTGCCCTGCTTCTGGATGGCGGACACGGTGGGGAAGCTGCTGGACGCCGTCGGGAACGACGTGCGGCCGGACGACCGGGCGCTGCTGCGGGTGCTGGGGGCTATACAACCCACTGCGGCGGTGTGTGCCGGCGCGGAGGGCGAGGTCACGGCCGCACCGGCGGCAGTGGCCCAGGCGTTTATCCGGTGGCTCACCGGTCTGGCGGCGCGGCAGCCGCTGGCGGTGCACATCCGCCGCGCCGGGGAGATGGACGACGTCAGCCGCGGTGTGCTGGAGTATCTGCTGGCGGAGCGCCCTGCCGGGTTGACGCTGCTGACAGAGGACGGCTGCACTCTGGGCGATATGCCCAGCGGAAAATGACGGCGGAAAGTGCCGGATATTTGCCGGAACAACGGACGCATCCGAACTTTAAAGCGCGAAAGCGCCTGGAGAGGCGTTTACCCCGGGTAAATATTTTTGGCAGATATGACGGTTGACGGTGGCTCCCTGTTGTGATATCTTACAGAAAACTTCGGGAAAGGAGAACGCCACACATGATGAAGCAGCTGTACAAGGCATACGCATTTAGCTTTTACTTTACCTATGCGGATAAAGTAAGAGTGATTTGTGATGCCCGGAAATGCTGCTGATGAAATGAGGACGTTCTCCCACGGAGACGCACTGACATCAAAGCCGCCCTATGGATCGCAGATCTGTAGGGCGGCTTTTTTGCAGCCAAATTTTCAAAAATACCCATC
>OLXD01000967.1_pt1 | contig 11207 bp, 10 predicted proteins | sample 1673881 | NCBI WGS metagenome assembly OLXD01 (sample SAMEA103958131, study PRJEB25191) | human gut metagenome
TGTTTCGCAGAGGGCGCGCAGATAGAGCGTCGCAGACTCAAAGAAATATGCGGTTTCTTCCAGCGTGAGCTGCAATTTCTCGCGGCTCATTTTGCCGCCGTCCGCAAGCGCTGTCAGCGTATTGGCTTTCTGCAAAGCCCGGCTGATGACCGACTGGATCTTCTTCATTTCCTTTGCAAAGCGTTCTTCGTTCATACTTCTTGTTCCTTTCTCTTTAACAAATCTGTTGGGGATGTTGTAATGGCATCGTATTCTTTCTGCGTTGCGTAGAACGCAATGGGTACATGATTATAACCGATGCACAGAAGCCCTTCGCCGCGGCGGAATCTGGTGATCTGACGGACTTCTTCTTCGGATAGATTGAGTACGTTCTGGATCAGCCGCGCCTCCTGTTCCTCCATCTGCATGACGATCTTGATACGGCTGGAATCCAGGATGCCTTTGCCGTATTTGCCGTTGTCCAGTGAAAATAGGTCCTGCATACCCTGTGTGGACGTGATGGCGATACCGCCGAGGCCGCGGATGGTCTTGACCATTTCCTGAATGTAGCCTGCCGCCAGCGGATTGGAGTTCGCGCCGACGAGCGACCACAGCTCGTCGGAGATCAGCGCCGAGAGCTGCCCGCCCGCGCCGGAAATGAGGTCGTTTGCAATGTCCGTCGCCCAGAAGATGCCTGGCAAAAGCAGATCGTCGGGCATACCGGATGTGTCAATGACGATGTATTTGTTATCAAGGTCAATTTCATTCCGGCTGCCCATCGCGGAGGCCGAGCCGGTCACATAGCGCGCCAGCACAACGGCAAGATGCCGCGTATCCGCGCTTTTCTGCAGCACGTCGTACCAGTCTGCCAGCACAGGCATTTTGCGAAAACTCCCGTCCTCGTTCAGAACGGAAGCATTGTCAAACGTGATGCCATAGCGCCGGTAACACTCGACCAGCGATGTGTCCAGATAGTTCCGGTCTTCATCGCTGAGGTCGCGTTTTTGCAGGCTGTACCAGATGATAAGCCGCGAAATTTTATCCGCCAGCACGGAATCGTCGCGGGAGGCAAGCCCTTTGAGGCCCGCATAGGTGTCGAGCGATTTACGACGGATCGCCATGATATTCGGGCAGTCCGGCGAGGACGGGGACATCCGCAGATACAGACCGCCAAGCTGTTCGCAGCGCGGGCGAAACTCATGACCTTTCTTCGGAATGATGTAAATGACACGCTTGCCCTGTTGCCGTAAGCGTCCGCCGACGCATTGGAGCGTGAACGTCTTACCTGCACCCGACGAGCCGCCGATCCAGATGTTGCCGTTCGTATATTTATAGTCGTCATAGGGATTCAGAAAGACCGGAGAACGGTTGTACATATTGAGGCCAAGAAAGATGCCGTTGCGGTCAGACAGTTCATAAGACGCGAACGGAAACGCTGCCGCCACGCCGCTGGTAAGCGCATTGCGGCGCGACTTGCGTTCAATGTCCGGGTCAAGATAGAGGATGGGGAGCATGGACAAAAACGCCTGCTCCTGCTTGTACTCGCAGCGGCGGGCGATCATGTCCACGGAGACACAGAGCTTTTCGACCGCCGTGACGCGATGCTCCAGCGTTTCAGGATCACCGGCTGTGACCTCGATGAGCGTGTGCATATAATAAAAATCCTCGCCCTGCCGGTTCATCACGTCCTTGAGGTACATTCCAGAGGCGATGGCGCTGTCCAGCTCCTCGAAGTCCTGCCGGGTGTCGGCAACGTCGCGCATCCGGCTGCGGTTCATCATAGTCTGCTGGGAGATCTTCGCCAGAATTTTCTCCTTGGATTGCTTGTCAAAGTGGAACGAAATACTGACGCCCTCGCCGGCCTCGACCAGCGGGGCCAGCCAGCTTGCGCCGACGGTCGTGGAATAGCCATAGCCCGTGATGTAAAGATAGGCATGAAAAATGCCGTCCACTACAATGTAGTCCCGGCTTTTGGTGTCCACGCTCGTGGGCGAAAGAATGTCCAGAATTGTTGTAGAGCCGGCCTCCAGCTCGCTCAGATCCGGCGTTTCCTCGCCGAACAGCAGGCGCTTGAGAAACGGCTGCTTCTTCGGTTGTTCCTCGATGGGCGGCTTCTCCTCCGGCGGCAAGCCGGGCGGCGGGGCGTTTTTGTTCTTGCGGTGCTTTTTCAAGTGGATCACACTCCTTGAAATGGTTTATGATTGCTTTTGTTCATAGAAAATTCAGAACGGAATTGTTCGGTATGGTGTTGATTTTTTGCATTATGTCACATATAATATGCATGAATCGAAAGATTCTCAGCAGGTGTTTCGCCGCCTATATCCCAAGCGCGATGCGTTAATGATGTAGCTGGCTTGGGCGTAAGTTCTTTGGGCCACCGCAGGCGGGAAGAATTTCCCGCCATTTTTTATAAGCGCATGGGGAAGACCTCAGTTCGTGACGGCTTGACAATATATCATAAAAGGAATATACTAATAGTGGGCAGATAAAAGGTACATATATGTTTGAAATTGAGTTTTATCAACTACCGAATGGAACAAAACCGGCGGAGGAGTTTCTGGACTCGCTGGATACAAAGATGCGCACAAAGGCCTTGCACAGTCTTTCGATTTTAGAGGAGTTCGGAAATCAACTGCGTGAGCCATATTCCAAACAGTTAGAAGACGGTCTGTTTGAGCTTAGGATCAAATTTGCGAGTGACATTTCCAGACTATTTTATTTCTTTGTGGTCAATCATACGATTGTTATTACAAATGGATTTGTAAAAAAGACCACGAAAACCCCAAAATCAGAACTGATACTTGCCCGTAAATATAAGGCAGACTATGAAAGGAGTCATTACTATGAGTGATTTCAAGAATTATCTTGCACAGCAAATGGAAGATCCTGCGTTTGCTGCTGAATATGAAGCGCAGCGGCCGGAATACGAAGCGATTCGCGCGGTGATCGCTGCGCGGCTTGCCTGTAATATGACGCAGAAAGAGCTTGCTGAAAAGACCGGGATCCGGCAGTCCAATATCAGCCGGATCGAAAACGGCTCTGCAAGTCCCACGATCGATACACTGGCAAGAATTGCGGCTGGGCTCGGAAAGCAGTTAAAAATTGACTTTGTCTGAATTGAATCCTACCCATTCAGGAGGAACGGAGAAATCCGTTCCTCTTTTTTATTCCCCATATACCCCATGCACCTCCGTTGTCATGTCAAACACACCTTCCGGCAGCTTAACGCGCAGGCTCGTTCCCTTGTTGATGAGCTCGTACAGGAGCTTCAGCACAAAATCGTCCGTGTAGCGCGGCTCTAAGACCTCCAGCTCGCAGATGTCCAGATAGCGCCGCGCGGTGTCCGCTTCTTCGTTCAGGCGCTGAATGATGCCTTTGACGGTGTTGCGTTTGGCGCGCATTTTCGCTTCGTACTGAAACACGAGGAAGAACCGGTGGCGGATAGACTCGCTGGCAATGCCGAGGCCGATCTTTTCAATATTGTCCTCGATCTCCGCGCGGCAATTTTCACTTTCCTCGGTTTTCTGGAACTGCCGCATCTGCTCGACGTATTCGCTCGTATCCGGCGGGAGCGTGCGCACCTCGCAGCTCATGCTGTCCGGCGCAATCTTCAGATATGCGGCGTAGGACGTAATGATATTCTGCTGGTCAGACGGGGATTTCAGATAAAAATTGACCGGCAGTACCTCAAGAATTTTAATGAAGCGGTTGTCTTTCGTGATGACCACGCCGCCAATGATGTTCTTGACCGGCAGCCACGCCTGGATGCTGTCACGATAGGTCGCGCCGCCGTGACTGGATGGCGCGGCCGTGCCGAAAATGGCGTCTTTCATGCTCATAGATGTACCTCCCCGCGGTAAAAGATCATGCGCCGGTGCTTGCGCCAGTTTATCCACGCCTTGAGCCATCTGGTGAGGCTGTCGCCGCCGATGCCAATGAGCGCAAAGCCGCCCACGGGGACGAGAATCGCCATCGTGACGATGATCTTCGGCATAAGCGTCAGCGGCAGCAGTGCCAGACAGAGAAAGAGGATAGGAATGCACAGCATCACGGTTTCGACCGCATTGCGGATCTCAAATACACCGAACAGCTTGCCCGCGTCCGTAAAATTTACGGGGATATGATAGGTTTCATAGCTCATATTCGTATTCTCCCACGCGCTCCATCAGACTGTTTTTGCAGGCGATATATTCTTGCTGCAATGTATCAAGTTTTTCTCCGCGCTGGGCGATGATTGCTTCAAAGCCGCTTTGGATTTTCTGTACAGTCTCCGCCGACGGCTTGGTTTCGCTCAGTTCCAGTTCGCTGATCCGCTGCGCGGATACGCCGCAGGCCCGGCCAAGCTCCACCATGCTGACATGGTGCCGCAGGCGGAGAATGCGGAATTTTCTGACCTTCATAGGCCCTCCTTTAGTCGTCATATTGTATGTATGGGATCTTGCACCAGCCCTGCCAGCCGCGCCCCTCGACCTTTGTGCGCACCACGCCGTATTGGGTTCCCATCGCTTCAATGGCATAGCCGTTCCCGACGTAGACGCCCCAGTGTCCCTGCTTCCAAAGACCAAGTCCAACGATATCGGGCATCGTGTCCATGCCGCCGTACTCCGTGCCGTTTTCCTTGGCAGACGCATACATCCGGTCGGCATTGTAGTCCGGCATCCCGTTTGTGTTGTAGTCAATGGTCAGCGTGTCGGGATTCAGCCAGCCGTAGCCTTTGAGAAGCCCTACGCAGTCCGTTGTGCGCCGGCCAAGCCAGTGCTCGCGGATAAACGCCTCCGATGCGCCGATGTCCGGGTACTGCTCCAGCTTGTATTGGAGCATGGATTCCGTCAGGACGGTTCCAAACGTCCCCCACACATACCCCCAACCGTGTTCCCACGCCTGTATCGCATAGGCGGCGAGATCATGGTTGTTTTTTGTGCGCGGATTTGTAAAACCGGAGATATCAATGGTGTTGTCGGCGCTGCCGCCGCTCTCCGCACTGCCTCCGCCACCGGGCGAGGGCTCGGTCGGGCCGGTGTAGCCGGTATCGCCCGCGTAATTTGGCTTATAAGCTTCAAATTTGTCTTTGTATTTACCAAGCGCGTCGCTCTCATAGATCGTCTCAAACAGTGCGCCTGCCCACGTTTTGGCGTCCTTGTCAAACTCCAGATCATCCATGAGCTTGTCTTTATCGAGCGGCTGGAAGATGATACGGAGGACAGTCTGGTTGCCGGAGGATTCCAGCCGCGTCGTGTGCTTGAGATTGGAGATCAGAAGTGACTGGACCTCCTCCGGCTTCATTTCTGACAAGTCCTGCTTGTGGGCAACGGAATTGATGGCAATATACCAGCAGAGATCTTCGTCATCAAACTTGCTGGACACCCGGATCTCATCGATGGTGACGCCCTGATTCTCATACGCGGCAGCTTCGCCGGTAATAATGGCGTCCTGCTGCGTCTTTTCAAAGTCCTCCAACGATAGATATGCGCCGCCGATGGAAAGCGCCTGCTCCCGCATGGTGATCTGCGGGTCCTTTTCGGACGTTTCGTAGCCGAAAAACATATTTGGCATAGCGGAGATCACGAACATTGGGATCACGATGATGGCAATGAGAACGCCGACGGCAAACTTGATGATCGTTGGCAAGAGCTCCTTCGCAGCGGCGGCAGCCGCGCCGTGAAGCCCTCCTGCGATTGCCGCCCGCACGATGTTGACAGCTGCCTTGACCACGCGCGCCGCATTCGCCATGACCTCCGCAGCGGAGCGGCGGTTCCGGTCATTCATCCGATGTCACCTCCGGCTTGCTCTCCTGCGGGCGCTTCGTCGTCTTCTGCGAGGTTTCATGCAGATCGAGATGTGACGGAATGGATTCCGGGGTTCTGCCGGTCAGCGGAACAAACGGCTTCTTGACCGTCTTTTCCGCAGCGGGCTTCTGCGCCGCCGATGCTGCTTCCGTGTTGATCCCAACTGCCGTGGGCGCAATTCCTGCGGCACCGGGGCGATGGTAGAGCGTCTGCTCCTTCTTCTGCGGCTCCGGTTGTGTACCAACCCTGCGTTCCTGCGGTGCCAGACGCTTGGCGGAAGGTTCCGCTGCTGGACTTCTTTGCGGCCCGCGCGATTCCTGCGATACCGGAGCCGACGCAGTCATGCTGCCTATGGGAGCCGGGGCGGGCGGTTTCCTGCTCTGCCGTTCGGAAGAAGCGGCGGAAACAGGAGAAGCTTGTGTGCCAGTCTGCGGTATCGGCTTTTCTGCGCTGCCGCTTTGTGCGGGAATTGGGCGCTGCGAAGCGCGCTGTTCTGCCGGACGTGCCGCATCAGACCGCGCGGTCGAGCGCGGAGGCGTACCAGTTTCGCGGTTGGAAGACGGCGCTGCCGGGGATACCGGCGTTGTGGGTGCGGGATGCTCCCGATTTGTGGAGCGGCCATCCATACGGACTCCGCTGGACGGCTGCACCGTGCCGCCGGACTGCTGGGCAGAAACATGGTTCTGCTGCGTGATCTGGGTGTTTCCATTCGTGGAAACGCGCGTCGTCTGCTGCACGGGCTGGGTATAGTGCCCGCCGATGGACGTGCGCTGCGTTCCTGCCGTACCGGGCGCTGGCGTATTCTGCGGACTGCCCGGTTGCTGCGGCCGCGCACCAGTTCCTGCGGTATCGCGGACCGATGTGGAACGGGGGCCTTCTGCCAAATTGGAAGCTGGCTGTTTTCCTGCCACACCGTTTTGTGCGGGAATTGGCGGTGTGCTGCTGTGCGGCACAGACGGATTTCCTGCCATGCCGAACCGCGGAGAAGCAGGAGAAGCCGGATGATCTGCTGCTGGCTGCGCGCCTGCCATGTTCGGAGCCTGCACAAAGGTACTGCGCTGCTGCGTCGTTTCTGTATGCGCAGACTGCATCTGACCTTTTCCTGCGCTGCCGACAGGCTGTGCCGGGTTGCGCGGAGTGGCAGACAGCGATGCAGGATTGTTTGGCACTGCATTTGGCGCGGCCGCATTCGGTGCGCCTCGCTGTGTGTCAGGCGGCTGCACAAAGGTGCTGCGCTGCTGCGCGGATTCGGTCTGAATCGTCTGCCCCTGTGCATTGCTGCTGTGATACGATTTTCCTGCGGGACCGGTCGGCGGATTGGTGCTGCGCGGCGGATTCGGAGCTGCCGCTTTTCCTGCCGCACCGGGCAAAACAGTCCCGCCGCGATTCTGCACCGTTGCGCTGCTGCGCGGATGGGATTCCGACTGGGAATGTACGGCCTGTTCCTGCTGCGTATTCTGTGTGACCGCGCCGCCCATGATGGGCTGCACCGTTCCTGCGGGATGATACGGCGCACTGGGCGCTGCTTTTCCTGCCGTGGGCGCTGCATGGTTCTTCGGCGCTGCCATGTGGCCCGGTGCACGTCTGGTGCCGGGCGGCACAGCAGTTTTGCGCGTAGAGTTGGGCTGCTTGCCGGTGCCAGCAGGCGCGGCTTGTGGGAATGCGCCCGCCATCTTTTCGGCGGCGGATTGTACGGTATCCGTCTGTGCAGCAACCGTCTGAGCCGAAATAGATTCTTGATTGAATGCAGGATTCGCGCTGTTTTGCTGCGCAGACGTGCTATGATGATAGCCGTTTGCGTGCGAGGGCGCATTGACATTGGAAGCGCTGCCCGCGCCGCCAGAGCGCGGTCCGGTCGGTGCATTCGGCTTGGACTTTCCGCTGCCGCTGCGCGGCTGATGGCCATTCCTGCCGATGGTATGCGCTGCATTGGACACCAGCGAACGTACGACCATCATCGTCATTGCGCCAGGGAAGCCGCGGCCTAGTGGATCGCCCGTCATGGCAGGATTCAGGCCGATGCGCGCAAGGATGCTGTCCGCTTTTTTCGCTACCTTGACGATGGTAACGACCAGTACCATCCATGGCAGCACGTCAAGGCCGCTCGGATAGTACGACAGCACAGATAAAAGCATCTTGACGAACATCACGTTCGTCGCCATGAGCAAACACATGGAGCCGAACATCCGGCACCAGCCGGTAAAGATATCTGATGTGTTCCGGCTGCCGCCCATGCCAAAGGCCAGCGGCGAGGTGATCGTCAGCACAGCGAGGATAAAATACCGCTCCGCCATCTCCATAATGAGTTTGAACGTCTGAAACATGACGATGATGCCGCAAATCACGACAAGCAGCCAAGAACCGGTCAGACCGCCGAAGGAGGCTTCATCCGCAAATGTAATATCCACGGCGTCCGGCATTTGCAGAAGCTCGATGACAGTTGAGGTCATGTTCAGCCCCAGCTCGCAGATCTGCGGGCTTGCCACCAGCAGAAACGAAAAGGCAAACGTCCGTGTGAAAAGCAGCTTCGGGTCTTCGGCATCAAAGCCAAGTCCCGCCGCCATGCCGCGCGTTGCCTGAAAGACGAGATTGCCGATGAGCAGCGCCCAGCCGACGCCAAGCATGATCTGCCGGATGGTGTCGATGATGGGAATGTGCTCCCGCAGATACGCGAAATCCAGACTCATGAGGTCAAACAGCACGGACGCAAAACACTCCCAGCATTCCAGGATCAGGCCATAGATCCATTCGATAAAGCCCTGAAAGAGCAGTTCCAGCAAGCGGCCCGCACCTCCTTTTCCACCGGATGATTCTGTTTAGCCTTGGATCGTTGCAAGGCCCTGAAACAGCGGGGCAACATAGGCAATGAACGCGCCGATGCCGTTGATGACCGCCCACGCGATCCAGATGCGGCGCAGCCAGTCCCACGCCTGATCGACCTTGTGCTGGTTGTTGGAGAGCTTCGCGCCGACGACCGCGACGGCGGACATCAGACCGGCCAGCACCGTGCTGATGCCTGCAATTTTGCTGTAAACGTCCACGATGATGCGGTTCGCCGCCGTCCACATATCCTCGACAGCAAACGCCTGCACACAAAACAGGCTGACGCACAGCAAAAGCAGCAGGCAGAGTGTATAAAAACGATATAGCTTTTTCATTGATTCCTCCAAAAATGGATGTACCGAAGACTGAGCAGCCCCCGGCGTTGAAATGTTCACATTTGAACGGTAAACTAAAAACATAAAGGAGTGAACGCCATGCTCTACGCATGTAATACCTGTGAGCAAACCTTTTGGGGCTTTGACCGCTTCATGCCGCAGCAGTGCCCGGAATGCGGGTGTATGACGGTGCGCAAAGCAACCGAGGAAGAACAGACCGTCTATGAATTGGAGCAGGCCCTGTCATGGCAGGCTGCGCACAACAGAAAAGAAGCATAAACCTGAGAACGGAAACCCGTTCTCAGGTTTTTTTGATCATTCACCGCCCCATTCCAGAACAAAGACAATGGAGAGAACTTCCTGCTCAGTGACTGCTTTGGATACGGCGCTAACAACGGCATCATAGCTGATGGGCAGTCTGCCGTTCTCGGCAATCGTCCATGGCGCAGTCAAGTTGAACGTTTCTGCGTCGCCAGTTTTGTTGGTCTGCGCATCATTGATCTTGAAACCGAGGAGCTTCGCGTCAACCTTTTCATGCGCCATGTCAGTCGTGTAGGGAACGAGCTGCCAGCCATTCTTCGTGCTGATGCTAACCGAAGATACAACAACTGTGCCGGTAGAAGCATTGATGATCTCCGCGCTGCCCGTGTGAACCTCGCCGCTTTCATCGACAACGAGGGGCAATGTGACCGGAACAGTGACCGAGAAAACCTCGGTGATCTCCCAATGGGCGTAATACGTTTTATCTGCGGTTTCCGTGAAAGTGTCATTCGCCGTTACTTGTGTGCCGCCGACCGCTTCGGTGAACCAGCCGAGGAACTCGGCATTCTTGCGTGTCGGCTCGGTAGGCAAGACAAGTTTTTCACCATAGGTCTGCTTTGTTTCCTCTGTCGTGCCATTGCCAAGATCCCACGTCAGCGTATAGCTGTTGGCAGTAAACTGCGCATAGAAGGTCTTGGCTGCCGTAATGGTCAAAGTGTTGTACAGACTGCCGCCGGAAGCGGACGTGTACCAGCCCTTGAAAGCGTGACCGGTCTTGACCGGCGTACTTGTCGGGGTGGTCGCTGTGGTATTCGGCTTGCCCGTCGTGGTGATGCTGGCCTTGCCGTCAATGGTGCCGCCGTTGCTGCCTGCGTCCCAAGTGACGGTCAGGCTGACCGTCGCGCCGCAGTCGTCACACTTCCCGTCACCGTTTGCGTCGGTGTGGTCTGCATATTCTTCGCCGGAATCGCCGCAAGCGAAGCAGGTTTTCGTGCGCTTGTGCTGCGTATCGTCCGCTTTTGACCATGCTCCATAAGAATAACTATGGTCCGCGTAATCATAGGTCGATGCGCTGCAGGACGTGCAGGTTTTTGCACGGCGGTGCTGTGTATCACTGTACTTGCTCCATGCGCCAGTGGAATAGCTATGATTTCCGTATTCAGTTGTGGAGTACCCACAAGTGCGGCAGGATGCTGTTCGGCTGTGCTGACTGGAGGAAGAATTGCTCCAGGAGCCATAACTCATGCTGTGCGAAGCGTAGTCATAGTTTGTCGCGCCGCAGTTCCGACAGGAACCAGTGCGCCGGTGCTGACTGGACGAATACTGCTCCCACGAACCATAGCTGTAGCTGTGGCCGCTTGCATAGATGGTTTCGCTCTTGGTCTGACCGCAGGCGCAGGAATACGACCGGTAACCGTTGCTGGTACAGGTGGCAGCCTGCTCATTCTGAAGAATCCATGTGTGGCTGCCGCAGTCCGGGCAGGTACCGGAACCGTAACCACCAGCGCCGTGACTCTTATAGGTGTAAGTGCCAAGGTACTGGACGTAGTGGCAGAGATAACACTCATTATAGTTTGCATGGCCGCGAGACGAATGTGCGACTTCAACGTATGTGCCCTGGAACGAATACTTTCCGCATGAAGGGCAGTTGCCAATGATGGAGCCGGTGGACTGAACAGAGATACCCGGCGCTTTCTTGATGCCGTTGAGTGCAGTGGTGGCGGCGTCTGCGTTCTGATACACGCCGTACAGATCATAAAAATACCGGCTGCTGCGATTGGACGCCGCCCAATCATAGGTGTAGAACGGCACCGTTGCTTCCGGGTAGCCGATGATGTAGGCGATATAGAGCGTGTCGCCGGAATCGGCTTCGCGCCAGAACGCATCCTCGCCGATGCTGTTCAGAACCGTTTCGCCGTAGTACATGGTCAGCGTAGAGAGCTTCGGGCAGTTATAGAACGCATGGCGGCCAATGGTCGGCGCGAGCGGCAGCTCGGCGGTGGTCAGGTTGACGCAGCCCTCG
>OLXD01000991.1_pt1 | contig 10923 bp, 3 predicted proteins | sample 1673881 | NCBI WGS metagenome assembly OLXD01 (sample SAMEA103958131, study PRJEB25191) | human gut metagenome
CCGGGTCTCTCCAGATCCAGTCCCTAAAGGCTTCCCGGATCGCCTGCTGTTTTTGAGCTGCCAGGGTGGTCTCCTTGGCGTTCAGAACCCGGCGCTCTTTTCCGTCTGCGTCCTCTATGGTGTCATAGATGCGGACATCCCGCAGGTTCAGGCTGTCCTCTAAAATCTTGTAGGCATTGGCACGACTGGTCCCATAGGTGGTATAAGCTGCCACATCGTTGTAGGATACAGAAGATTTCCCCTTGATCTGCCATTCAGCGGTAAAGGACGAATAGTTGACCCCAATACTGCGCTGGAGATAAAACGGGGTATTAAAGGTCTCATACATAAATTGCTGGATATATTCCTTGTCAATCCAGGTAGCGCCCAGACGCACCTCAATCTCCGACGCATCCAGGTCTTTGGGCTGGGCGGCGGTAAGAGCTTCCACATTGACTGCATAAACCGGGTCCTGCTGTGCGGCCCGCTGCGCCTGACGCAGTTTGCGGCGTACATTGCCGGAGAGGTATTCATCAGCAGTCACATAATGAGGCGTTCCGTCCTGCTCCAACTGTCCCGGTACACGGAAGATCACGCCTTGCAGTTCTCCAGCCAGTGCTTCTTTTGTTTTTCCGGTAAGCTGGCTCATATAGTCCATATCCACGCAGGCTTTTTCCGAGATGGACACCGCCAGTGCTTCACTTGCCGTATCCACCACAGCCACCGCCTGATGGGGCTTGATGGTCCGCTTGGTGAACATATCTGCCTTACGTTCCAGTTTCCCGTCCTCGTCGATGACTTCCAGCGCACAGAGCAGGTAATAGGAAGAATCATCTGCATAGGCCAGTCGGTTTGCACGGTCATTGATGAGACCGTATTTGGCAGAAAAGCTGTCATAGAGCTGGTTCAGTTCCGACTGCTTCTCCCGAATGGTGCTGTCCGGAACCGCTGCATCCATCTGAAGGTCGATCAGTTCCTGCACACAATCACGCAGTCCCACAAGACCTTTTACACGGGCTTCGGCGGTGGCGTTGAGGTCAGGACGCACCATACGGCTGTTTTCCCGGTAGTACACCTGCCCGTCTACAATGGCATAGGAATAGTTCTTCACATTGGGGTCGGCAGGAATGGAGGTGTCAATAGCTTCGCCTTCGCCCAGCTCCGGCAGCTCTGCCTCCTGATAAGTGCCATGAATATACTTCACCGCATCATGCAGCTGGTCGGAAAGCTCCAGTCCCTCGATAGGGTTTACGGTGTAGTCCATACCATGAGCAGTGCTTACCGGCTCCTGTCTGCCCAGCACCATTTCCGGGTGGTCGATAAAATACCGGTTGATGGCAAATCCGTCCTCCGTCTGTCCGGTTTGAGTCCATTCCGGCACGATGTCCAGCGGGCGGTCCCGCTTTTGGAGGAAGATGATGTCTGATACCACCTCGGCACCGGCATTCTTTTTGAACGCGTCATTCGGCAGACGGATAGCCCCCAGCAGCTCGGCACGCTGGGCAAGATAGCGGCGCACGGTGGAATCCTTGGCGTCCATAGTATAGCGGGAGGTTACAAAAGCCACCACGCCGCCGGGACGCACCTGGTCCAGTGCTTTGGCGAAAAAGTAGTTGTGAATACTGAAATTCAGCTTGTTGTAGGCTTTGTCATTGACCTGATACTGACCGAAAGGTACATTGCCGATGGCAAGGTCAAAGAAGTCACGCCTATCGGTGGTCTCAAAGCCGCCTACTGTGATGTCCGCCTTGGGATAGAGCTGCTTTGCGATGCGCCCGGAAACAGGGTCCAGCTCCACGCCGTACAGACGGCTGTTTCGCATTTTCTCCGGCAGCATACCAAAGAAATTGCCCACACCCATAGACGGCTCCAGAATATTTCCGGTCTCAAATCCCATACGGTCCACCGCTTCATAGATGGCCTGAATGACCGTAGGGCTGGTGTAATGGGCGTTGAGGGTAGAGCTTCTGGCGGCGGCATATTCCTCCGGGGTCAGCAGTTCTTTTAGCTGGGCATACTCTAAAGCCCATACCGGTTTCTCCGGGTCAAACGCATCAGAGAGACCGCCCCAGCCCACATATCGAGAAAGAACCTCCTGCTGTTCGGGGCTTGCCTGCTGTCCGGCAGCTTCCAGCTCTTTCAGCAAACGAATCGCATTGACATTTGCCTGGAACTTGGCTTTCGGACCGCCTTCGCCCAAATGCTCATCGGTAATGCGGAAGTTTTTTGCATTGCGGCGCAGGTTAGCCTTGTATTCCTCATAAGATGCTTCCTCGGCAGCTTTGGCATTGGGGAAGGTCTGCCACTGGCCATTGACCTGAATGGAAACCGGGTGTTCATCCAACACTTCCTCAAAGGTTTTCTCCGGCTCAGTCACAGGGGCTGGTGGCTCCGGCTCCTCGATATGCAGTCGTTCCACCACCACATCATAAGGCAGATTGTTCTTATCGCCCGGATAGACGGCCATGGTCTCGGAATGGAAGGTCGGGGATTCGGTAGCCGGTTGGGGCTGCTCCTGTCCAAAACCGTCCTGCTGACGGGCATACATCCCGCGCAGCAAAGACGCAACCTCATCCCAGCGGAAATACAGCATAGCCAGACGCTTTTCCTCTGCATCCATGACTTCCAGCTCCATGCCCTGTGCCGTGGTACGGTAATCGGCAATATCGCCGGTCTCCAGATTCAGTGTCTCGATCTCACCGGAATAGGCTCTGCTCAGCCAGTAGGCGATCTCGCTGTTGCTCCTGCCGGATTGCAGCAGCGTGGAAATCTGCTTTTTATCCGCTTCATCCATCAGTCCATGAGCCAATACATCCCGCAAGTCCTGATCTGCCTTGTCCGGGTCAGTAGGAAGAAACTCGGTATAGTAAGCATTGCGGCGGTCTGCCCGAAGCAGCTGCTCGAACTGTTCTTTGCGCTCTGCCCGGTAGATGGGATATACCATCCCAGTGGGCAGAAGCTGTACGGTGTCCTCCCGCAGCTCGGTGATCTGATAGGCGTCATCCTCGATATACACGGTATCGCCCACGGCATAGACCGGGGCGGCTGGGTCATAGGAGGTTCTTTGCGGAATTGGGCGGCGAACTGCGTCATATTCCTCATCGGAAATGGAAACTTCGGAAGTCTGCTCTGTCTCGGCATCTGACATCACCTGTTGGATAAACGGGGCATTGTCCAGTTTTTCCGGGTCTGCCACCTGGCCGTTGACGATCCCTCTTTCCTCCAGAGCTTCCCGGATGGCGATTGGGTCGATGTCGTCAAAACGGTCCTGTTCTTCTTCGGTATAGAACCGATCCTCCTGAATCAGCTGGGCAAGCCTGCGCTGTACCTTCGGCCAGGGCAGCTGCGTTTCCTCCGGGCTGCCGGCACGGACAACGAACAGGCTGTTGCTGTTACTGCCGCCGTATTCCTGAGCCAGCCATGCAGCGGTATCTTTCTCTCTTGCATGGTCTTTCATATAACGGACGACAGCGTGTTTACTCTCGATATTGCCGTTCCATGCACAAAGGACAGTATCAATATCTTCCTGAGAAAGAGGGCGCAGAAGCTCATGGAGCTTTGGATAGGTCTCGTCGATCACTTCCCGGTGTAAACGCTGACGGAACTCCGGCACATCCGAATAGAGTCGGATCAGCTCCATATCCTTAGAACCAAGGACTGCACGGCGCACAGCGGCATTACCCTCGATGACAGCATTTTCACGGTCAGAATGACCGCAGGCATTGCGATATGCGGTATCCTCGGAAATGGCGGCAGTCACCACAGGCTTATACTGCTCAAACTGCTCCCCAAGGGTAGGCTTTGGCGTTTCTTTCTCCACCTCCGGCTGCTGTGCTTGAATGGCATCTTCTTCTGCCAGTTCCTTTTCAGCCTGGATTTTGTCATACTGCGCCTGTTCCTGTTCGGTAAGATAGCGGTCTTTCTGGACAAGTGAGGTAATGCGCTTGGCAACCTTTTCCCAGTTCAAGTGAACATCCGGGCAGTCCTGCTTTTTATAGTGCAGTCCTTTCCCATCGTGATCTTCGCCGCTGTGTGTTGCGCCGGACAGGGCATGAGAGCGTCCGCCAATGCCATACTCGTCTTTAAGGAATCTCACTTTTTCCTTATCCGTATGGTTTTCCATGAAGAACGCATAGATACGGCCTTTTCCTCCGGCAAAACTGCTGCCGCCGGTCATGGCGGTGTCGATCTCATCCTCTGTAATGAAATGCTGGACGGTTGGCACTTGGGAAAGGTCCGAAGAAAAAGTCCTGCGGGGCAGGTCAAGGTCTTTCAGGTTCTCCCAGATTTCCCTTGGCCTATGGTAATGAAAGCGCAGCAGGTCACGGTCCTGCTGATAGGCAGTCCAGAAGGCGGCGTATTCTTCCTTGAGTGTCTGGCGGAAAGCCGGGTCATTCAACTGCTCCGTCAGGCGGCGGGTCTCCTCCGGGAACCCATTGCCTCTGATTTCTGACAGGCAAGACAAATATCCTGCTTCTCTGGCTTCCTCGCTGAAATCGTGGTACAGATACCAGAGCTTTTCTGCAAGGAGGGAGCGTTCATAGCCTGCCGCTTCTGCAAGCTCCACATTGGAGGCAAACTGGCCGCTCTCCAAAAGCTCCCCGATACGCTCTGCGGCGCTCTCCCAGGAAATGACCTGGGCAGACCTGTCATAACGGACAGACTTCCCGTGGGAAAGATGGATACCATCCTCGGCATACCATGCGCTCACACTGCCAAGGCCGTTGCCGCCGTGGTACAGCGCTTTCAGTATCTCGGCAATCTCAGCGGTGGTTTTTTGCTTTTCAAAGGCAGCAACCACACGCTCTCTCTGGCGGTCTGTATTGCCGCCCAAACGCAGCACATGGTCAATATCATTTTGGGCAAAAGAAAAAGCAGAGGATGTATGCGCTACATTCTCTGCTTCATCTATGGATTGGATCTGCTCCGCTTCGGAGAGGAACAGGTTTAGGGTCAGCTGTTGATAAGCTCCGCCATCAGGATCTCCTCTGCCTGGGCTTTGCAGGTGTTCATCAGGCCCACCCACTTCATGGGATCGCTGGCTTTCAGTTCCTCGGTGGCTCCCGCTTCCTTCGCCAGCTGGGGCATCATCTGTTCCAGTCTGCTCTGGGCGGTCTCGTCGATCTCGATGAGGTGCGGGTACAGCTTCTCGCTCAGCAACATCTGGTTGTAGAGGATGGGACGGTGTTCTTTCAGGTAGGTTTTCCTCATCCTGCCGTACTTGCCCAGGGGTTTCTCCGGCTGCTGGCTCAGCTTCAGGTCGGGAATCAGATAGTCTCCGTTCTGGATATAGGTCATGGGATTGTTCATCTTGCTTGCTCCTTTCTTGGTTGGCTTCGCGCTCTGCATTTCGGACGGTAACGCCGATCTGCCGCAGCACCTGCTGGTTGATCTGGCTGACCGCTGTTCCCAGCGCCCCGATGGTGGACGGGGTGTTGAAATCAAAGATCGCCATGAAATCTTCGTGGTCGAAGTAGCGTTCCGGCTCCAGTCCACAGCGGGACATCAAAGCGTAAGTGATGCTGACGGTGGCGGCTGCCTTGAACTGCACTCCGATGTTATACTCATCATATTCCTCCAAAAAGGAACCGTCAACGATATAGAAGAAGTCCTGCTGATGCTCCGTCCAATATTCCTCGGCCAGTTTTCCAGCTACCTCCGTGAGCTGTCCGGCAAGATCATCACCGGAAACATCATAGGTGCGCTCAAACATGGCCTGCACCGAATCCAGATGGCGCTCCTCCAACTGCCACAGCCAGGGAGTGCGGGAATGTTCACGGGTTCCGGTGTCGGAAATGTCAAAGACATAACGCAGGCGAGGTCTGTCCCCGGAATCATCCACCAGAGCGATTCCCTTGGAACCGCGCCTTACATAACGGCCCATCTTTTCATTCCACAAATCGTACTCCGCACAGGCGGTGGCGTCCGGTCGCTGGGCATAGATCATCAGCTGCTCATGGAATGGGTACTTGTAAAGGCGGGAAGCAGTAGTGAGAAACCCTGCCCATTCCTGCCAGCTCCCCGTGAGCTGTGTTGCCACCTTGTCCGCCATCTGTGCATATAGTTCAGCTTTGGTTGGCATAGTGTTCTGTCCTCCTTTCAGTTTTGGGGTAAAAAGGCGGGGTGGCAGATCGCCACCCCATCCCTGCGGTTATGCTGTTTACTGGTCAAAATCCGGGTACAGCTCCAGTTCGGCAAACTCGGCATCACTCATGGCCTGGAGCTTGCCCAGTGCGCTGTCTGTCAACTCCCGCAGCTCGGTTTCCTCCGGCGAAAGCTCGCCGCGCATCTCACGCAAACTGTCAATCAGCCCGGTGCGGCTGCCGGTATTGTAAATGCACATCAGGTTCATTTCCTCAAAAGTAAAGTTTCCCATATCAAATCTCCCTTTCCGCACTCTTTTTGGGTGCTGTCTTTTTGTGTTCTGCCTTGGGCTGGCTTTTCAGCTGCTCCATGACGGACTTTTTCTTTTCCCGTTCCTCCCGATGGGCAGCGGCAGCCAAATCCATGAGGGAAATGGGCTGACCGTTGCGGGCCTGCTGTTCCAGCTCTGCCACCGTAGGCTCTTTTGCGCCATTGTTGATGATACCGTCGATCATGCCGTAATCGTCCTCCACGGCCATCTCCGCATTTTTCAACGGATTTTCCGGCAGGAATCCGGGGATCTGGGTAAAACCAACACTGTCACAGTAATGACAGGATACCTTACCGTCCTGTCTGATCGCAACGATGTCGCTGACGCTCATGGAGGGACTGTGAAAGTCCACGGGCTTTTCCAGATTGAATTGCTGATAGAGTTTTTCCAGCTGCTCCGGCACAGTGCCAGACTCCCTCAGAGGAGCTGTGTAAATGAGGTCATAATTGCTGCGGTCTATGGAAATGTCGTGGGACTTTAACCAATCCAGATTCATAAAGCGCACATTCTGCGGATCGTCACTACTTACCTGATAGATGGCAAAGCAATCTCTGTTCTGAGAGAGAAATGCCTGTTCGCGTTCCTGCTGATGTTCCTGACGCTCCATGACCTTTTCGTGGAACTGAGGGCTTTTCTCCCATTCCTCATGGTCCACACCGAAAAGACCGCCATGATCCATGATCTCCTGCGGGTCAAACACCATGCTCTCCGTATTGTCCTCATGCAGCACATAGACAGTCAAACCAGCGGCATCCAGTTCCAGCGCCCGTTCTCTGGTGACAGGGAGCATCCCATCATAGAAGTAGCCGTATTCCTGCATATCCGGTGTGGATACCTGCTCATCAGGCATAGGGTATTCATCCAGCGCCTGCTCTTGTGCTTCCGGCAGCTGGGAAGAAGCAGCCATCTGACTGACCTCTGCCTGCATCTGCTGGTAGGCAGCTTCCTGCAAGGTCTCAATCATGGACAACGGTGCGTATTTTACCGAGTCTCTGCCCAAATCGTTGTCATCACAAATCTGGAGAACTGCCTTCATGCGGGAAATCTCCGGCATATCCAGCTGACCACCATCCAGCTCTTTCATGGACGCGGCATCGTAAAGGGTATAGTCCCAGCCGCTGTCACAGGACTGGATATGAAGATAGGTGGCATCGTCAATCAGAAACAAAGCCTCCTGCTGGTTGGCGTCCGCCCCCAGCACTTCCATTTCCGGCATTGCCGCAGCCAGTTCCTTTACCGCTTTTTGCACCAGAGGATTATCACGGTAATAGTCGATTGCCTGGATGGTGTCCAGGTCAATGGTCTGGCCGGTCAAAATCGGAAAAGGTCCTTCATAGTCGCTTCCGTCTTTCAGCTCAAAACCAATGCCCTTGATCCCGTTCATTCGTTCTGCCGGAATCTCCTGATAAATGCGGATTGCTTCCTCCAAAGACAGGTTATCGTGGTATTCTCCGAGGTTTGGAAATTCCATGCACTCTGCTACATAGTAGGTCAGATCGCCGGTCTGCTGTCTATCAGATACCTTAGCGGCATCTTCTGGCTGCTCTATCGGGGCGGGTTCCGGCTCTACCTTTGCATGAGGGTCGATTCCGCGCTCTTTGCAGATTTCCTTATAGTGGCGCTCAATGTCGGAGATCAAAGTGCCGGAGGTTTTGTTGATGGTCTCCAAACTGGCTCTCAGCTCTTTCAGCTCTTTGCCCTGGCTCCAGCTTGCAATATAGCCGAAGCTGTTTTCTCCGGTCTCGATGCCAAAATACTTGCAGACCGCATAGGAGATGCTTTCAGCCTCCACTTCCTCCGTGTGGCGGTTTTTGATTGCCTGTTTTTCTGCGGTTGGATCTTCCTCAACTGCAAGACGCCATTCAAACTGATTTTCGTCCACATAACGCCAATCCATATCAGAAGCAAACTGTTCGGCTTCTTTTTCTGTGGCAAAATCCAACTTGAAATCATGTTTGGTTCCACCTTCACTCTCCTGCACAACCTTCCATGACGGTAGCATTTCATATTTTTTAGGGTCATGGAGCTTGCTGTGGGCAATCTCGTGTACTGTGGCTGAAACCGTCTGAACCTCACTCATGCCCTGACGAATGGCAATTTTCTGATGATCAGCAGAAAAATAGCCGTCCGTATCAGCGGCCATTGCTTCAAAAGTAATCGGCACCGGTGCGCTGCGGCGCAGGGCCTCCATGAATGCCTCATAATTTGGCACATTGCCGGAAAGGGAGGAAGCAAGCTCCGGCAAAGGTTTCCCGTCGGTCTGGCTCACATCAAAAACCTTGACCGGACGGAACATAGGGATCTCGATTTCTTTTTCCTCTGTGACGATCTTTCCGTCTTTATCCAGAATCGGAGCCTTGGTATCCGGGTCCAGCTTCTGCTCCTCGATTTTCTTCTTATACGGTGTGGGGGCGATGATGGTAATGCCATGCTCGCCCTTTTTTACATGACGCTCAAACTGGTCTTTCCACTTATTGTATCCGGCTACCAATGTAGCGTCCGGCTTCTGCATATAGATGAGCATGGTGTTGTTTACCGAATAGCGGTGGAAGCGGGACATGACGGACAGATAGCGCATATACTTTTCACTCTCAAACAGTTCCTTGATCCCCTGCTCGATGCCATCTGTGATTTCCCTTAGCCGTTCTCGGTTGGTGGGTTTATTCTCAGCCATGATTTTCAATCTCCTTTCCAAGTGTGTGATTTCTGCTGTGTGTTCTGCAATCCATGCCTTTTGTTCTTCTTCACTTTCATAAAGAAAAAGGTCCAGCAGGTACTCTACATAGGTTTTCTTCTGGATTGCTTCCACAAAGCGGGGGTGCGGTTCTTCCTCCGGTGTCCGGGGAGAATGGTCAATCCCCCATTTTTTCAGCAGATGGTAGTAATCGGACAGTACGCGATAACACCGCTGCCGATCCTCACGAAACTGCTGTGCCTCGGTTTTCTGCCGGACATATCTCCTGCGGGGAGGGGCCTGACTGTCATAGATCAGGCCAAAGTCCTGTGCCAGTTTCTCCGCCGCTTCTTTTGAGGAGAGGTCAAAGAGCTTTGCGGTAAAGTCGATCACATCCCCATCTTCACCGCAGCCAAAGCAGTGGAACCGCTGGTCTACCTTCATGCTTGGGTTCTTATCATCGTGAAAGGGACAGCAGGCCATGCCATTTCGTTTGACCTCGATCCCATAAAACGCTGCCGCATCTCTGGTGCTGACCGACTGCTTGACTGCTTCAAATACATTCTCTGTCATGTGCCTTTAACTGCCGGACTTTCGCATAGGAGGCTGGTATCCGGCGGCTTTCGCACGCTCACTGGCGGCTTTGCGGCGTTCTGCGCTATATGGCTCCCGGACTGATACACACCGCTTGGGGACGGTAAAGTTATGGGCGTCCTTTCGGATGATCTGGTCGGGGTGCTTTTTTGCCAGCAGATCCAGCTTCTCCATCAGACGGGGATCATGAGTATAGATCTCAGCCATTGGTTCTGCCTGGTTATAGAGGAGAATGGTTTCCCGTTCCACTAAAGAGAGCTTCATCGGCTGCCTCCTTTCCGCTGGTCAAATTCCAGCTTGAAGTTGGCGTACTGTCCATCATCCTCCAAAACCACAGCGGCATCGTAGGTCTTTCCGGTTTTCTCCGAATATAGGCCCGTCACACGGACACGGCCATCGTTAAGCAGTGCAGACACCACAGCCTTGGTCGGCTGTTTTTTCTTGGCAGCCCACCATTTGTTGTTTTTCCAGATTGCAAATCTGCAAGAATCATTCTGACAGAAGAAACCTTTTTGCAGTTCTGCAACTTCCCCGCCGCAGCGAGGGCATTTGCCCACCACCTCACGGGGCGGAGTGAACAGGTACTCAGTTCCCTTAATGACCTGATAAGTTCCCACCAGATCTTTCAGCATGGTGCTGATCCCGTCCAGAAACTCCTCCGGGGCAAGCTGCCCGTGCTCGATTTCCCCCAGGCGGTACTCCCACTCGGCAGTCAAAAGCGGAGATTGCAGCTGTTCCGGCAGAACGGTAATCAGGGAAACTGCATCGTGGGAAGGGAGAAGCTGCACCGTTTTCCTGCTCTTTTTTCGTTCCAGAAAACCGGCAGATACCAGCTTTTCCAAAATACCGGCACGGGTGGCCGGTGTCCCCAGACCTTTTCGCTCGGCATCCTCCGGCATATCCTCTTTTCCGGCAGTCTCCATCGCGGACAATAGGGTGTCCTCCGTAAAGTGCTGAGGCGGACTGCTTTTGCCTTCTTTGACGATTGCCGCAGCAACCGAAAGGGTCTGTCCTTCAGTCAGCTCCGGCAGGGCTTTCTCTGCGCCCTCTTTTTTCGGCTCCGCATCCTTCATTTTGGCACGGTAGGCGTCCTCCAGTGCTTTCCATCCGGGGTGCTTCACCGTTTTTCCTTTGGTAGTAAACTCCCCACCGGCACACGCTGCAATCACAACGGTTTCCGAATAGATATGGGGCTGGGCCACGGCACACAGCAGACGCAGGGCCACCAGCTCCAGCACCGCTTTTTCTCCCGCAGGAAGGG
>OLXD01001002.1_pt1 | contig 10835 bp, 8 predicted proteins | sample 1673881 | NCBI WGS metagenome assembly OLXD01 (sample SAMEA103958131, study PRJEB25191) | human gut metagenome
GGCAGCTGCTGCCCGCCGCGCCGGAGGCCGACGCGCCCGCCGCGAACAACAACTACCTGTTCGTGCCGGACGCGCAGACCGTGCTCGACAACGTGCTCGAGCTGTACCTGAACAACACGGTCTACGCCGTGATGCTCGAGGCCCGCGTGGGCGAGCACGCCGCGCGCATGACCGCGATGACCGCCGCCACGGACTCGACGGCGGAGCTCATCGAGGACCTGAATCTGGAGTTCAACCGCGCGCGTCAGGCCGCGATCACGACGGAGATCTCCGAGATCGTCGGCGGCAGCGCCGCGCTGAAAAAATCGGACAAATCGGACTAACACCGCGGCGGCAGCGCCGCGTCCCACGAAGGGAGAACGTATGGAAAACGGTATCGTCAAAAGGGTCATCGGCCCGGTGGTGGACGTGCAGTTCCCGGCCGGAAAGCTGCCGGAGATCAACAACGCCATCGAGGTGCACGCCGGTAAGCGCCGCATCGTCATGGAGGCGGTGCAGCAGCTCGGCGACAATGCGGTTCGCTGCATCTCGCTCTTTTCCACCGACGGGCTGCAGCGCGGCTGCGTCGCCGTGGACACCGGCACGAGCGTGAAAATGCCCGTCGGCGAGGCGACGCTCGGCCGCATGTTCAACGTCATCGGCGAGCCGATCGACGGCAAAGGCCCCGTCAACGCCACGGAATATCTGCCCATCCACCGCGAGGCCCCGGCCTTCACGGACATCGCCCCCGCGACCGAACTGCTCGAGACCGGCATCAAGGTCGTCGACCTGCTCGCGCCCTATGCCAAGGGCGGCAAGATCGGTCTGTTCGGCGGCGCAGGCGTCGGCAAGACCGTGCTGATCCAGGAGCTGATCCATAACGTGGCCACCGAGCACGGCGGCTACTCCATCTTTACCGGCGTGGGCGAGCGCTCCCGCGAGGGCTGCGACCTGTGGGGCGAGATGAACGCCTCCGGCGTGCTGGACAAGACCGCACTGGTCTTTGGCCAGATGAACGAGCCCCCGGGAGCCCGTATGCGCGTGGCCGAGACCGGCCTGACCATGGCAGAGTACTTCCGTGAGGAGACCCACAAGGACGTGCTGCTGTTCATTGATAACATCTTCCGTTTCGTGCAGGCCGGCAGTGAGGTCTCCGCTCTGATGGGTCGTATGCCCTCTGCCGTGGGCTACCAGCCCACGCTGGCCAACGAGCTGGGCGCTCTGCAGGAGCGCATCACCTCCACCAAGGACGGTTCCATCACCTCGGTGCAGGCCGTCTATGTGCCCGCCGATGACCTGACCGACCCCGCCCCCGCCACCACCTTTGCCCATCTGGACGCCACCACCGTGCTGTCCCGTAAGATCGTGGAGCAGGGCATCTACCCGGCTGTGGACCCGCTGGCCTCCACCTCCCGCATTCTGGAAGCGGACATCGTGGGCGAGGAGCATTACCGCGTAGCCCGCAAGGTGCAGTCCATTCTGCAGCGCTATCAGGAATTGCAGGACATCATTGCCATTCTGGGCATGGACGAGCTGGACGAGAACGACAAGCTGACCGTCATGCGCGCCCGCAAGCTGCAGAAATTCCTGTCCCAGCCCTTTGCCGTGGCCGAAAACTTTACCGGCCTCAAGGGCAAGTATGTGCCCCTGAAGGACACCGTGCGCAGCTTTGCCGCCATTGTGGACGGCAAGGCGGATGACCTGCCGGAGTGGGCATTCTTCAACGTAGGTACGCTGGAGGAAGCACGCGAAAAGGCAGAAAAGAAGCTGGCTGAGGAAAAGGGCGGTGCCGTCTGATGAACAAGTTCATGCTGAGCATCACAGCGTCCAGCGGCGAGTTCTATCAGGGTGACTGCGAGGATCTGACCCTGCCCATCAGCGATGGCATCTACGGCGTACAGGCCGGGCATAACCCGGTTCTGGTGGCGCTGCACATGGGCATCCTCCACTTTGTAGTGGACGGCAAGGCCCGGGATGTGCTGGTGGGCGACGGCATTGCTGAGGTGACCCCCGCCTATGTGATGGTGCTGGTGGACAGCGCCGAGAACCCGGAGGACATCGACAAGAACCGTGCCGAGGCTGCTCGCATCCGCGCCGAGGAACGCTTGCAGCATAAGCAGAGCATGCACGAATATTACCAGAGCAAGATCGCGCTGGATCGTGCCATGCAGCGTTTGCAGACCGCCGCAAAGTATAAGCGCTGAGGCAGCATTCCTATTCCCATATAACAAAACCTCCCCGTGCAGGATAACTGCATGGGGAGGTTTTTTCTGTCTGTCAGCGATGCGAAAATTGTGTCACAGGGTCATTTTTTGGAATCGTCCTGCGTGTTGCCGCGCCTTATGCCCGCACATCCTCCCGGCGTAAAAGCAGCCATGCCAGAAGGAACATCGTCCCCAGCCAGAAGATGCAGCTGAAAGCAAACAGCCCGTAGCTGCCCGCCAGAGCATCCGCACTTTTGTTGGAGTTCATACCGAGCTGCATCAGAGAATAGGGCCACAACAGCCCATGACCCTCGGAGCTGATAAAGATGCCGGTAATGCCGCCCAGCAGCCCCAGAAAAATGGGCACGGCAAAGCTGCGGATGACCATGGCCAGCACCAGCTGTGCGGCAATGACAGCCAACGCACCCAGCAGTCCCCGCAGTAAAAACAGCGGTAGGGTGACCGGCGGCAGCCCGGGCAGATGGGCAAATACCTTGCCGCAGAACACGAACAGTGCAAACACAAAACCGTGGGTCAGCAGCGCCAGCTTTGTTACCACCGCAAACTTTGCGGCAAACAGGTCCAGCGGCGGTACGGGGCTTGCCATGATCAGGTTCCAGTTGTGCCCCAGATGTTCCAGCCGCCACAAGTAGGCAGCATAGGTGGCTACCATGGCAGGGAAGAAGAGCATGGAATAAAACAGGGTGTGCTGGGTCCACAGGCTATACCAGCCGTCGGTGAGGATCTCAAGATTTTGTAAATAATTGAAGGTGCCGTAGGTGGCTGAAAGAATGGGCAGCACAAAGAACATTGCCCAGATAGGGGATGCGTGAAGTTTGCGGTTCTCCGCAAGAATGCAGCGTTTCAGCATGGTTTTATACCTCCTCGTCCTGTACCTTGCGCCACGCAAGGGCAAACAGCACTGCGCCCAGCGCAAGGGTAAAGGCCAACAGCCCCCAGTTGAAGGGGCGGGTGCCGTAGGTGACGGTGTGGGTGGCCTTGTCCCAGTTCGCCACTTCGTAGGCGCTCAGAGGGATGTAGTACCCAAAGGGCACAAAATAACTGGCAAGCGGCGGCATAAAAGCAGAGAACAGACCCACCAGCGCCCCTACAATGCCCACGCAGAGCGCCGGCAGGGGATTGCCTACCCACAGCATCAGCAGAAATTCTCCAAAGAAGAGCATTGTGTCCACCGCCAGCGTGCAGACGAACAGATAGACCAGCTGCCCAGTGGGGAAGGCTTCGGTATAACCATGGACACGCCCCAGCACCGGAACACAGGTCAGCTCCAGCACCGTAACCAACAGCACCTCCAGCACTCCAAAGACCGCCTTGCCTGCAAACAGGCTGCGGCGGCTCTGCAGGGTGTAGAGCAGCTTGGCGGTGTTGCCTTTGATCTCCATATCCCACAACCGGGAGGCCAGCACTGCCATCATCACCGGCATCAGAATGGCTTCAATGACGGGCAGGCTGTAAAGCAGGGCACTGTAACCGTTGGCAAGCTCCTCCGGGTCTGCCGGGGCAAGGCCGCCCACCCATAGCACGACAATGCCGGGGATGAGCAGGCAGAGAGCAAGGTCATGCCGACGGTGGGCTTTTTGCAGTTCTGCACGGAAAGCTGCCATCTTACGCCACCTCCCCGCTGGTCTGGGTCAGGCTGAGGAAGATATCCTCAAGGCTCTTTGTCTGCGCAGTCAGACCCACCACACCCACGCCGCTTTCGGCAAGGGTGCAGACCAGTGCCGCCAATGCTTCGTCCGGCAGCGGGGGAAGCTGCAGGGTGTCCGGCTGGTCTGCCGGTGCGGTGGCTTTTACTCCCTGCTGCTGCAGGACGGCTGCGGCTTTGGGGGCGTCCAGCACCCGCAGCAGAATGCCGCCCCGGCTGTGCTTTTGCAGCTGCTGCAAGGAGCCCTCGAACAGCAGTTTGCCGTGGTTCAGGATGCCCACCTGATCCACCATCTGCTCGATCTCGCCCAGCAGGTGGCTGGAGATCAGCACGGTGGCTCCGGTGGTCTGCGGCATGGAAGCAATCAGACTGCGCATCTCCTGAATGCCTGCCGGATCTAGACCATTCGTAGGTTCGTCTAAAATCAGCAGTTTGGGGCTGCCCAGCAGCGCCATGGCAATGCCCAGCCGCTGCTTCATGCCAAGGGAATACTGCCCCACCTTCCGGTCAGAGTCTTTGGTCAGGTGCACGATCTCCAGCACCCGGCTGATGTCCTTCCGGTCTACGTCTTTCAGGTCAGCCACGATGGAAAGGTTTTCCCGGGCGGTCAGGTGCAGGTAACCGGAGGGGGATTCGATCAAACTACCGGTCTGCCGCAGCAGGGCAATGCGGTTTGCTTCGTTCAGGGTGTGCCCCAGCAGTTCCACACTGCCGCCGGTGGGGTGTACAAGCCCCAGCAGCATCTTCATGGTGGTGGATTTGCCCGCACCGTTGGGGCCTAAAAAGCCGTAAACACAGCCCTCCGGGACAGTCAGGTTCAAATGATCCACCACCGGACGGCCATGGTAGCTTTTGCAAAGGGCATGGGTCTCGATCACAGGTTTCATAAATGGTCTCCTTTCGCATTCATGGATTTCGGAACGATGCCAGAATACACCCGCTGCCTTAAACTGACCGGAAGCGCAGCTTAATTTACCCTTAAATTTGCAGGCGTTTTCCGCTGCGGCGCAAAAAGTGTGGTATAGTAAAGGCGGGAAAGGAGAACTGCCCTTATGGATACCATTTATGATGCAAAGTTTCTCGTTGTGGATGACAACGCCGAGCTGCTGGCACTGCTGTGTGAGCAGCTGCGGGGCGCAGGATATGGCCATATTAGAACTGCCCAAAGCTGCGCCGCTGCCCGCGCCTGCTTTGCGGCAGAACAGCCGGAGCTGATGATCCTGGATATCAACCTGCCGGATGGGGATGGCTTTTCGCTGTTCCGGGCGCTGCGGGCAAAAGCGGATGTCCCGGCACTGTTCCTCTCCGCACGGGACGCGGATGCCGACCGTCTGTTCGGGCTGGGTCTTGGCGCAGATGACTACCTGACCAAGCCCTTTCTGATGCAGGAGCTGCTGCTGCGGGTGCAGCATATTTTGCAGCGGGCGTACCGGGCAGAGCTGTCCTGTACAAAACCGGCACCTTTGCAGCTGGGGGAGCGGTGCGTAGACCTGAATGATGCCATTGTTACCCTGCCAGAGGGCAAAACACTGGCGCTGACCGCTACCGAGCTGGCACTGCTGCGGAAATTGGCAGAGAACCGGGGACATATCGTTACCTACGATGCCCTTTGTGCGGCGGTCTGGGGCGCAGATTACTATGGCTACGAGAACAGTCTGGGGGTACATATCCGGCATCTGCGGGAGAAGCTGGAAGCCGAACCCGGTGCGCCGCAGTTTCTGCGGACGGTGCGGGGCATTGGCTATAAGCTGACAAAGGGGGAAGAAGCATGAAAACCTTTGTGCGCCTGATCCGGCGGTATGTGCTGGCGGCGGTGGGCATTGTTCTGCTGCTGCTGTTTTCCGGTGTTGCAGTGCTGGGCTGGCTGGGTTGGCAGGAGGGCTGCCGCCTGCCGCAGCGGGAGTATTCATCCAGCGAGATCGCGGATTCCATGGTGGAGACCGCCGAAGGGCTTGCCTTTGGGGCAGAACGCACCCCGCAGGAGTGGATGAACGGCTACGAGTGGGCGATGGTGCTGGACGATGTGGGAAACATCCGCTGGAGCTACGGCCTGCCGCAGGATCTGAACCATGCCTACACTCCCGGCGATATCGCCAAATTTGCCCGCTGGTATCTGGCGGATTACCCGGTGTTCTGCTGGACAGAACCCTACGGACTGTTCGTCATCGGGCTGCCAAAGGGGAGCCTGTGGAAGTACAGCATTTACAGCTCACCGGACTTTGCCCTGAGCATGGTGCGGGTGCTCCCAGCGGCAGCGCTGGGAATGCTGCTGCTGGGTCTGGTTCTCTGCTTCTGGTTGAGCTGGCGGGGGGCAAAGCGGCTGGAGACCGTGGCAAACGGTCTGGAAGCACTGGCGCAGGGGCAGACCGTCCGGCTGCCTACCGACGGCTTTGCCGGGGAACTGGCAGAAAAGCTGAACCAGACCGGGGCGCAGCTGCAAGCCAAAAATGAGATGCTTTCCCGGCGAGACAACGCCCGCACCCAGTGGATCGCAGGGGTCAGCCATGACGTGCGCACCCCGCTGGCGCTGATCTTAGGCTGGGCAGAGCAGTTGGAACAGGATGCACTTTTGCCGGACAGCTCCCGGCAGAAAGCGGCCGGCATCCGCACCCAGTGCGAAAAGCTCCGCACCCTCATTGATGACCTGAACCTGACCAGTAAGCTGGAATACGGTGCCCAACCCCTGCGCCGGAAAGACCTCCGGGCAGGGCCGCTGTTCCGGCAGCTGGTTGCGCAGTTCTGCGAAAGCCCACTGGCAGAGCGCTGCGAGATCACACTGGAACAGGAAGAGCCAGCAGAGCAGACCGTGCTTTCAGTGGATGAGGCGCTGCTGGCACGGCTGCTGGAAAATCTGCTGAACAACAGCGTCCGGCATAACCCAAAGCCGGTGAACATTACGGTGCACACCCGGCAGGTAGGGGAGCGCTTCTGCCTGACCGTGGCAGATGATGGTATTGGCTATCCGGCTGCCGTTCTGGCGGCACTGAACGCTGCGGAGCCTGCCGAAAATGCGCCTCATATCCTTGGCCTGTATGTAGTGCAGCAGATCGCCGCCGCCCATGGCGGCACGGCAGTGTTTGGGCAGAACACCCCCTGCGGGGCAAAAACAACGGTCTGGCTGCCCGGCCGAGCGTGAACGGGGCAAAAAAAGAAAATAGCGCAAAAAACAGGCCGCTGCTTGCAGTTGTTGCAAACAGCGGTCTTATTGTTATACGTTTTTGCTCTTATCCAGTGCATCAAACTGCTGCAGGATCTGGGGGTCTTTCAGTTTGATGACCTTGCCGGAGAGGTAGTGCAGGGTGTTTTCCTCCGGCACATCCAGAAAGCTGATGCGCACCGCGCACAGTGCCTGCGTCTTGGTGCCGGTACGCTCGTTCATCTTGCGGTTGCCGTATTTGATATCGCCCAGCACCGGCTTGCCCAGATAGGCCAGATGGGCACGGATCTGGTGGGTGCGCCCGGTGACAAGGCCGATCTTGCACAGGGCAAAGGGGCCTGCGGTGCGCAGCACGTCCACGTCCGTAATGATCTGCTTGCGGCGCTCGTCCTGCGATTGATGGGCGTGGATGCTGACCTTGTTGTTTTTCTCGTCGTGCTCCCACCATGCGGTGAACCGCCCGGACTGCGGAATGCCCACCGTGATGGTGTAGTACTCCTTCTTCAGCAGGTCGGTGCGGATGATCTCGTTCATGTCCCGCAGGGCGGCGTAGTTCTTGGCGGCGATCACCAGCCCTTCGGTGCCGCGGTCCAGCCGGTTGCAGATGCCGGGCTTGAAGCGGTTCTCGCCGTGGGGATCGTATTCGCCCTTCTGGGTCAGGTACTGGGTAAAGGCATCCACCAGATTGGCATCGCCGGTGCGGTCGCTGTGGCACAGCAGATGGGTAGGCTTGTACAGCACCGCAAGATTTTCGTCCTCGTAGATGACCGTCACCTTGGGCTGATTGGGCTGCTTTTTGGGGGCAGCCTTCTGCACCGGCTTTGCGCCCTCGGGCGGGAAGAACTCGTCGTTGATGTACAACTCGATCAGGTCTCCCGCCTGCAAACGGTACTCCGGTGCGGCCTTTTTGCCGTTCACCTTCACCCGCTTGTTGCGGAAACTCTTGTACAGCAGGCTGGTGGGAAAATCGCGGGTCACGCTCTGCACAAAGCGCGAAAGACGCACGCCGTCATCGTTGGCGGTGGCAGTAAATTGTTTCATAAAGCTATCCTCATCGTTTTTGTCAGAATCATGCTTTTATAGTAATACAGGCGGGGCGGGAAGTCAACGCGCATTCCGGTGCAAAATCCGGGTTATTTTTGCAGAACGCTTGTGTTTGCGCCGCAAAATGGGTACTATAAGGAGAGAACATAGAAAAAGGAGTACCGCCATGGCAGAGAATAAACGGCACAAGGGACATCGCCAGCGGATGCGGGAGCGGGTGCAAAGCTACGGGCTGGACAGTCTGGCCGAGCACGAGGCGCTGGAATATGTGCTTTACCTGACCAACGCCCAAAGGGACACCAACGGCATCGCCCACGACCTGATCGATCGGTTCGGGGATTTTGCGGCGGTGCTGGAGGCCAGTGAGGAGGAACTATGCACCGTGGAGGGCGTAGGCCCCTCTACTGCCCGGATGCTGCATCTGCTGCCCCAGATCAGCCGGTACTATGGCCGCAGCCGCACCAGCACCACTCGCTGCATCAAGACCACCGAGCAGATGGGCAGCTACCTGATGGCAAAATTTGCGTGGTCGGACTACGAGCGCGCCATGCTGGTCAGTCTGGACAGCCGCAAGCGGGTGCGCGCCGCCGTCTGGCTGCGGGAGGGCACCTCCGACCGGGTCAGTCTGGATATCAAGAACGTGGTGGCTGCCGCCATCAAGGGCGGTACGGATGCCGTGGTGCTCTGCCACAACCACCCCAACGGGGTGGCGCTGCCCTCGCTGGAGGACATGGACGCTACCGGCAGCATTGCCCGGGCACTGGGACTGGTAAATGTGCACCTGTTGGACCACTTTATCCTGACCGACACCGAGTATTTTTCCATGCGGGACGCCAACCGCCTGCCTATCTACGATTTCAAGACCGGCACGCTGTTCTGGCCGTAAAACAAAAAACTGTTTACATTATAAATTGTGCGTGCTATAATACAACTTGAAGCAACAACGGATTGTGGTTATACGCACGGAAGGGAGAAAACGATGGCAGAGGAAAAATTTGAACTGGTGTCGAACTATGCCCCCACCGGTGACCAGCCTCAGGCGATCGCGCAGCTGGTGGAGGGGGTGCAGCGGGGTGACCGCTGCCAGACCCTGCTGGGCGTGACCGGCAGCGGCAAAACCTTTACCATGGCCAACGTCATTGCCCAGTGCAACCGCCCCACGCTGGTGCTGGCGCACAACAAAACGCTGGCGGCACAGCTGTGTACCGAGTTCCGCTCGTTTTTCCCCAACAATGCGGTGGAGTACTTCGTCAGCTACTACGACTACTACCAGCCGGAGGCCTACATTCCCAGCACCGATACCTATATTGAAAAGGACAGCGCTATCAACGACGAGATCGACCGTCTGCGCCACTCGGCTACGGCGGCGCTTTCCGAGCGGCGGGACGTTATTATTGTGGCATCGGTGTCCTGCATCTACTCGCTGGGCGACCCTATCGACTACCGCAGCATGGTCATCAGTCTGCGCCCCGGGATGCAGATGGAGCGGGACGAGCTGTGCAAAAAGCTGGTCACCTTGCAATACGAGCGCAACGATGTGAATTTTGTGCGCAATAAATTCCGGGTGCACGGTGATACGGTGGACATCTATCTGGCCTATATGAGCGAGCTTGCCATCCGGGTGGAGTTCTTCGGGGACGAGATCGACCGCATTACCGAGTTCAATCCTCTGACCGGCTCCAAGCAGAACGTGGTCAAGCACGTTGCCATCTTCCCGGCCAGCCACTATATCGTCAGCGCGGAAAAAAAGGCCGCTGCGCTGGAAAAGATCCGCGCCGAGTGCGATGCGCAGGTCAAACAGTTCACCGCCGAGGGCAAGCTGATCGAAGCCCAGCGCATTGCCCAGCGCACTAACTACGATATCGAGATGCTGAACGAGGTGGGTATCTGCAAGGGCATCGAAAACTACTCGGCAGTGCTGTCCGGTCGTGCGCCGGGCAGTATGCCCACCACCCTGCTGGATTATTTCCCGGAGGATTTTCTGCTCTTCGTGGACGAGAGCCACGTCACCCTGCCGCAGGTGCGCGCCATGTACGGCGGCGACTACGCCCGCAAAAAAACGCTGGTGGAATACGGTTTCCGTTTGCCGTCCGCCTTTGATAACCGCCCCCTGAAATTTGAGGAGGTGGAGTCCAAGCTCAACCAGATGATCTTTGTCTCCGCCACCCCCGGCGAGTACGAGCGCCGGAACAGCTCGCAGGTGGCGCAGCAGGTCATCCGTCCCACGGGTCTTTTAGACCCAGTCATCTCGGTGCGCCCGGTGGAAGGGCAGGTGGTGGACCTGCTGGGCGAGATCAACGCCCGCATCCAGCGGCAGGAGCGGGTGCTTGTGACCACCTTGACCAAAAAGATGGCCGAGGATCTCACCGATTACCTCACCGAGCAGGGGATCAAGGTCAAGTATATGCACCACGAGGTGGATACCTTTGAGCGGATGGAGATCATCAAGGATCTGCGTTTGGGCAGCATCGACGTGGTGGTGGGCATCAACCTGCTGCGCGAGGGGCTGGATCTGCCGGAGGTGAGCCTTGTGGCCATTCTGGATGCCGACAAGGAGGGCTTTCTGCGCAGCGAGACCAGCCTGATCCAGACCATCGGCCGCGCTGCCCGCAACGCGGAGGGCATGGTCATCATGTACGCCGATGTGGTGACCGACAGCATGGAGCGCGCCATCACCGAGACCGAGCGCCGCCGCGCCATTCAGATGGCCTATAATGAGGAGCACGGCATCGTGCCCAAGACCATCGTCAAGGCCATTGCTGACAGCATCGAGATCAGCGATAAG
>OLXD01001004.1_pt1 | contig 10826 bp, 12 predicted proteins | sample 1673881 | NCBI WGS metagenome assembly OLXD01 (sample SAMEA103958131, study PRJEB25191) | human gut metagenome
CCGTTTTTTAACTCATAATTCCAAGTTTTTCATGTATTCCGTCGCAATAGGCTTTCCATAATCGGGGTATATCTTTCCATTGATAGGCTTTTGCAAACGGACTGGTGAACAACGCGATGAAAATATATCCCATTACTCCGTTGAAGCCGCGAAGATATTTCACTGCTATGTTGCGTCCGTAGTGATGGTTTAAATAAGTTGAATTACGGATCTGATAAAAGCGTTTCCACTTTTTCTTCTTGCTTCGCTCATTCCATGTGTCGTTGGAGAAGAATTTCTCTTTATCCATCAGGGCATCAGGTATATAGAGTATTTTGTACCCTGCCCGTATGGTGCGGAGACAGTAATCTGTATCATCACAGAAAATGAAAAGGTCTTTATTGGGAAGACCTATCTTCTCAACGACTTCGCGGCGGATGAACGGACCTTCGAAAGCTGTTCCCGTAATTTCTGTCGGTGAGGTGATGTGCCGTCCTGCCAGTTTCTTGCTGTACATGGATACAAAAGGATTGCTCAGGTTGTATGCCTGGAAGTCATGGGTGAATATTTCTCCTTCGAGCAACCTGCGAGGGGCCAGTATGCCGATATCTTTCTTGTCGGTATACGGCAAGAGTTGTTCCAGACAGTCGGCCCGCGGAAATACATCGTCATCCATGCACCAAATCCAGTCGGCACCCGCCTGATAAGCGTATTGTATGCCTGTATAGAATCCTCCCGCACCGCCCACATTGGTCTGATTGATTACTGTCAGCCCTTCCTGTGCGGCAAGCCATTCCGTTGTACCGTCCGTGCTTCCGTTATTTACTATTACAATGGAAGATATCGGCTTGTTTTGTTGCAGACAACGAATATTTCTTTTCAGAAGTTCCATTCGGTTGTAGGTTACAACTACGGCTATAATGTTCATGATGCATTTAGTTTTTAGTAAAGGTTATCTATTTTTCCCGGCTGTACGCTTCTATAGGCTCTCATGAGCTCAAAGCATTTTTCCACATCAAAGTTCCGTGTCTTGGCGTATTCTTCTGCCATCCATCGGTGCATTTGTGGAGTTGCCGGCAGGCGTTCAAAGTTTTTGCAGCCGGTCTTCATATCTATGGGGCCGATGTACATCCGGTTCAAATCGACAATTTCTATTGTTATGCCATTGGGAGTTTTCTGAAACAGGATGTTGGCACGTCCGTAGTCTTTGTGGGCGTATCCGTGTTCGTGAAGACGGGCGGTCACTTTGCCTATGGCGCGGAATACTTCCTCGGCGTAGTCAAATTGCTGTGTGAACAGGTTGTCGTAAATGTAGGGGCAGGTGGAGAGGAGGCTGATATAATAACTTTTATCGAACAGCAGCCCTGAACGTATATTCATATATCCCACCGGTTGCGGGGTGCCTACACCTATTTTCAGCAGCATTTCTGCATGGTCGTAAGAGCGTTTTGCCTTGGATGGACGAAATATGCCATATACAAACCGGTTGATAAGGTGGGGGCTGTGAAAGGATTTGATAACATATTCTTTGCCATTGTATTCCATTTTCCGCAATTCATTGCGCCCTTGGTGAATAACAGTACCTTCATTCCTTTGGAAACGTTCGGGAATGGATACTATAAATTCTTCCAGATTTTTGAAATCAGGGTGAATCACTAAGGTGCGGGGATGAAACAAACGCTCTGTCTTGCTCATATCATTATAATAGTGTTAAATTTTGTCTAGTCCTTTGGTATATTTCAACCAGTAATATTTTAAAGGATTCTTGTATTTCAGTTGTTTCCACGGACGGCTGCTATGGGGCCTGTGCCATACGGGCAACGTGGTGAACAGGTAGTTTTGGAAACCTCGTTTCAGTGACTCGTGCGAGATGGTCACATCATACCAGTTCTTGCTTGGGTCTAATGTCTGAAAGTCAAATGCTTTCAGCAGTCCGGGGGTGAGTAGTGAACAGCAGAAGCTGCAATGCTTTTTTTCCGGGTACACTTGATTCTCGTGTCCCTTGGCGTGTAGGTAGGGGTAATTGATTATGCCTTTTTCATCGGTTGTCACAGCTGCTGCAATTCCGCATTGTTTCTGTTGCAATGCTCCATTGTATAGTGATTGCAATGTGTTTTTTTTGACAATAACATCCGATTCCACAATCAGCAATCCTGCATCTGCTTCGATGGCTTCTTTTTGTGCTGTTTGTAACACCAGTAGATAGTTGGGAGAGGGGTGGTCGGTCAGGTCTGATAAGTTGACCAGACGAAAATTCCATTGACGGGCGGCCTCTTCCAGCCGATGGGTATTTTCTTCCGTGCTGAAATCGTTATAGACAGTGTAAGTGAAAGGAACCAAAATATCCGATTCCATGATTGCTTTTACGGTTTCAAGCGTGGAGTCAATCGAATCTTTTACGGGTGTTATGATATGAAGGCACTTCATTGGTTTGTTATCTATATTGTTTGTCAATTTAGGAATATCATGCAAATTTAGCGGAAAACCTTGGGGAGTCCAAGGATTTCCTTTTATTTAAATGTCTTTTTGCATAAGGCGAGGGCAGCGGCTACGGTATCGTCCATGTCGGCGTATGCGTATTGTGCCAGACGGCCTCCGAATAAAACGTCTTTCCGCTCAGAGGCCAGTTTTTTATATTGGCTCATCATTTCGGTGTTCCGCTTGTCGTTTATCGGATAGTAAGGTTCTTTGCCCGGCGCGAAATCATCGGGATATTCATACGTGATTACAGTGGTGGGCTGTGTGCCGAATTCAAAGTGCTTGTGCTCAATGATTCGGGTATAGGGTACCTCACGTTCTGTATAATTGACTACTGCGTTGCCTTGGAAATCCTCTGTTTCCAGCTGTTTATGTTCAAAGCGCAGGCTTCTGTATTCCAGATGTCCGCATTGGTAATCGAAGAACTGGTCTATGCATCCGGTGAACAGGATATTGTCTGCCAATGCGTCCAGTTCATTGCGGTTGCTGAAATAATTGGTGTTGAGACGAACCTCGGTTCCTTCCAGTAACGCATCGATAAGGGCGTTGTATCCGCCTTTGGGGATTCCTTGGTAGCTGTCATTGAAATAGTTGTTGTCATAAATGAAACGGAAAGGAATACGTTTGATGATGAATGCCGGTAATTCTTTGGCGGAACGTCCCCATTGTTTCTCTGTATAACCTTTGATAAGGCGATGGTAAATGTCTTTTCCACATAGCTTTAATGCTTGCTCCTCCAGGTTGGCGGGGGTGGTGATATGGTCAAATTCTTTACGTTGCTCTTCTATCTTGGCCTTGGCTTCCGCCGGGGTCAGCTTCATCTGGCGGCGGCCAAAGCCCTGCAGATCAGGGAAACCGGGGTGCGCCCCCACCGCCGCGCCGCTCTGTTTGCACAGCGCCACGGTGCGCTGCATCACCAGCGGATCGCCTGCATGGAAGCCACAGGCCACATTGGCCGATGTGATAAACGGGATCACCTTTTCATCCATTCCGATGGTATACGCGCCAAAGCTTTCGCCCAGGTCACAGTTCAAATCAATATGCGGCATGGCTCAATCCTCCACTTTCAGGCATAAGGCAATGCTTCTGCCCCGCAGGGGCGCACAGTGTGCGCCCCTGCGGTTTTTACTATCTGCTCTTAATATTTCAGCTCCACATTTTTTACGTCGGTCACAAACATGTGCCCCGGCGCATGGGTGATGCAGAACTCCGGCTTGGAGTGCATCACAACGTTCTGCGGGGTCACGCCGCAGGGCCAGAACACCGGTGTTTCGCCGGGGTTGATGGTCACGGCATCGCCGTAATCCGGGTGAGCCAAATCATGGATGCCGATGGCTTCCGGCTCACCGATTTGCACCGGCATACCGTGCACGCGGGGCATGCCCGCTGTAATGGCAGCTGCCGCCGGGACCTGCCGGTACGGGATGGGCCGCATGCTGACCACCATGTTTCCGCTGAACACCCCCGCCGGGGTACAGGGAATGTTGGTGTTGTACATCGGCACATTCACGCCCTCTTCGATCTGGCGCACCGGGATGCCCGCTTCCAGCAGTTCAGATTCAAAGGAGAAGCTGCACCCGATCAAAAAGCTGACCAGGTCGTTCCTCTCCTCAAAGAATTTGCTCACATCGGTGTATTCCCCGGTCAGCTCGCCGTGTTCGTACACCCGGTAGCGCGGGATATCGGTAGCAATATCGCTGCCTTTGCCAAATTGGGCAAAGGTTCGCTCGCCTGCGTCCGCCACTTCCAGCAGCGGGCAGGCTTTGGGGTTGCGCTGGCAGAACAGCAAAAAATCCCACGCCAGCGCCTTGGGCAGCACCACAAGGTTGCCCTGGGCATAACCGTTGCACATGCCGGTGGTCGGGCCGGTCAGTTCGCCCTTGCGGATCAGCCCGCGCAGGTCGGCCGGTTTCATGGCTGCAAAGTCCATTATTTCATCCGCTCCCTGATTTTGTCAAGCACGGCCGCCTGCGCCCTGGCTCCTGCAACAGCCTGCGCCGCGGTCACATATTGGAACGCCAGCTTTTCGCCGGGGCGCAGCTGCGCCATGGCCGAAAGGTCAGCGCTGATGACGGTTGCAATTTTGGCATACCCGCCGGTGGTCTGGTGGTCAGCCAGCATCACAATGGGCTGCCCGTTGGCCGATACCTGCACCGAACCCGCCACAATGCCGTCCGATACAATGTCCGACCCATCCACAGTCTCGATCTGCGGCCCCTGCAATTTGCAGGCCATGCGGTCACAGTCTGCTGTCAAAGCATATACCCCGTGTACAAATGCGGCCTGCCCCACTGCGGTAAAGGCATCGGTCTGGGGGCCGGGCACCGCACGGAACAGCGGCAGCTTCCGCCCGCCCAAAAAGCGCCACGGCCTTGCGGGGGTGCGCGCCGTGCCCAGCGGGCGGTTTGCCCCTTTGGCGCAGATCTGCTGCCAGCGCTGTTCCACCATGGCGGGTGCCGCCCCAATGGGCAGCACATCCCCAGCTTTCAGTGCGCGGCCATCCAGCCCGCCCATCCGGCATTTTAAGTCGGTGGAGCGGCTGCCCAGCACGGGCGGGGTATCCACGCCGCCAAACACGGCCAGGTAGCCGCGCAGCCCGCTGCGGGCCGCGCCGATTGCCAGCACCTGCCCCGCGCGGGCTAAAAGCGGCGTATAGGCGGGCACCGGGCGGCCATCCAGCGCGGCGGGCATATCGGCCCCCGCCAGGGCAAAAACAGCGTCACCGTCAAACTGATACTTGCCGCCCTGCAGGGTCATTTCCAGCACGGCGGCACCGGCTGCCTGGGGGTTGCCCGCCAGCAGGTTGGCGGTCCGCATAGCGTAACCATCCGCCGCTCCACAGGTGCGGAACCCCCGCGCGGCATAGCCGGTGCGGCCTGCATCCTGCACGGTGGTCAGCGGGCCGGGGCTTATCACATGCAAGTTCACAGTGCCGCCCCCTGTTCTTTCTGGATGGTTTCAAACTTTTCCGGGCTGATGGGCACAAACCGGATGCGGTCCCCCGCCGCGTAAGGCAGTTTGCCGCCGCCAGCCGGATCAAACAGGCGCAGCGGCGTGCGGCCGATCAGCTGCCACCCACCGGGGGAAGCCAGTGGGTAGATGCCCGTCTGCTTGCCGCCAATGCCCACCGCCCCCGCGGGGATCTTGGTGCGCGGGGTCTGCAACCGGGGGCAGACAATGCGTTCATCCATGCCGCCCAGGTACGGGAACCCCGGCAGGAACCCCAGCATAAAAATGCGGTAGTCCCGCCCGCAGTGGATGTCGATGACCTGCTGTTCGGTCAGCCCGGCGTGCTGTGCCACAAAGGCCAGGTCGGGGCCGTAATCTCCGCCGTAACACACCGGCACCTCCACCAGTCGCCCGGCCGCGGTGCTGCTGACCGGGGGCAAAGCGTCCCACAGACGGCGCAGCGCGGGGATCAGGGTATCGGCATCGGTCTGCAAAGGGTCCAGCGTGACCAGCAGCGCCGCATAGGTGGGCACTGTTTCCACCACGCCGGGCAGCTGCGCCGCCTGCACAGCGGCATCCAGCGCCATAACCTGCGCGTTCACCTGTTCACTGATCTCACTGCCGCAGACGGCCAGCACGCCGCTGTCCCCCACGGGGGTAAACTGGATCATAACAAAAATCCCCTTTGCGTCCGGTATTTTGGGGCTGGTCAGGAATTGTGCGGTGTTGCCTTAGGTTCGCGGGCGCACATTGTGCGCCCCTACGGTCCCTAAACGTGCCGTTTTGGGTTCACTGCTTCCTGACCAAGGCCAATGTGCCTATTATAGCACAACCTGCTTTATGCCTGCTCAAAAAATTTCTTTGCCAGCACCGGGCCGAACCAGTGGTCCGAATTGTGGGAATACCGCACCGCATACGCCGTGCACTGCCGCATCATGCTGACAATGCCAACGTTCATGCGGGTATCAAACCCATCCACACCCGGCAGCAGCGAGCCTGTCATATCGATCATGCCATTGCGGGAAAGCACCCGCATGACCTCGCTTTCCATCTCCTCCCGGTGCAGGATGTCCATATCCTTTTTCAGGTAGGCCAGCGCGGCCATCAGCGCATAGCAGCCCCAGTCAGAGCAGGTTGCCGTGATGATGTTATCGGTGCTGCTCGCGGCCAGAATGCCGCCGCAGCAGCCGTCCTGGCATTCGCCGGGGGCGGTGAAGGGCACATATTTTTTAATGTGCTCCCCAATGGTGCCCATGCCGATCTCATTGCCCAGATCGCCGATGGCCACATTGGGCACGCCGCGGCCGCGCAGTTCGTTCCACAGCACATCGCTTTTGGCTTCCAGTGCGGTCACATCCTTGCCCACCGCATTGTGGTAAACACCCTTGGCGTTGCCGCCGCAGGCTTCCACCGAGATCACCGCTGCGGGTAAAATCTTATCCGCCAGCGCTTTGGCCTGGGCGGGGGCTTTGGCCTTATCTTTGGTAAAGGCCACAACGCCAAGGCTCAGCGGCAGCTCCATGGCGGTATCCAGGTTCTCATACACATGCAGACCCACCACATTGCCGCATTTCTTAAAGGCTTCCACGCTGTCCTGCGGGCAGACGATGATCGGTTTTGCCCCAAAGGCCAATACCAGAGACCGCGCCAGCAGGATCGCGCTGACAGAACCGTCCATTTCCGGCACCTTGTGGGGCAGCAATACAAACCCGACCAGGATATACACCGGGTCACCGGGGTGGATGGCTTTGCACAACGCTTCGGCTGCGTGCATGGCGGTCGGCTCCTCGGTATATGCCCGGCTGCCCGCGTACAAAATGCGGCACACCCCGTAACCGCGGGGGTCCAGACACATGATGGCATCCAGGTTTTCGCCTACATTGCGTTTTTCCAGTTCGTCACGGGTCATGGTGTTTTCCCCCTTTTCAGCCCCACAGACTTTCGCAGCCGGTATAATCATAGAACTCTTTCAGCACTTCGTCCTGGATGGCTTTCAGGGTAGCGGGGTCCTTGCCGCCGGCGGGCTTGCCCTCAAACTCGCAGGCATGCAGGCAGAAGTTGGAGGAGGAGGTCACGATGATCTCATCCGCATCGCGCAGGAAATCCACCGTGAACGGTTTTTCCATCACGGTAATGCCCAGGCGGTAGCAGGCCTGCAGCATATGGGTCTTGGCAATGCCGCGCAAAATCAGTTCATCGTTCGGGTGGGAATAGAAAATCCCGTCTTTCAGCACTGAAACGTTGGAGTGCGCACATTCCGTTACAATATCCCCGCGGTGGAACACGGTCTCACTCATGTCGGCCAGCTTGGCGCGCTGGGCGGTCATAACGCTGGGCAGCAGGTTCAGCGTTTTGATGTTGCAGTGGTAAAAGCGAGTGTCCTCCTCAGAGTTCAGGCGGATGGGCTTGTCGGGGTCGTTCAGGGTGTTGGGCCGGATGGAAACCCACAGCTTGCCGGGCACGCCTTCCTCATACACATGGTTGCGGGGCTCCACACCGCGGGTGACCTGCCAGTATACAAAGTTGACCTTGCTGTCCACCTTGGCCAGCAGGTCGGTCAGCAGCCTGCCCAGCTCGGCCTTGCTCATCGGGATGTTGATATCCAGTGCCTTGGCGCTGGTAAAAAAGCGGTCCAGGTGGTCCTGCAGCAGGTATACCTTGCCGTTCGCGCCAACGGTGGCATCGTAGCAGCCATCGCCAAAAAAGTGAACGCGATCATTGAACGGCACCATCAATTCTTCCGGTGCGCCGATTTTGCCATCATAATATGCAATGGATTCCATTTTCCCTTACTCCTCTCATCTTGGTTGCCTTTATGTTCAGCCGTTATTTGGCTTTCCCATCAAATTTCAGTTCAATCACTTTTTTAATCAGCTCCACGCAGTTATCCAGCCCAATGGCGGCGGAATCCAGGCAGAGGTCATAATTTTCCACCCGCTTCCACTGGTGGCCGGTGTGGTATTTGTAATAGCTTTCACGGTAGCGGTCCAGCTTGTCAATATAGTGCTTGGCCTGGCTGCTGCCAATGCCCTGGCGCTTCATCTCGCGCTCCACACGCCAGTCATAGGGGGCATCCACATACACGGTCAGCACGTTGGGCTTATCCCGCAGAACAAAGTCCGCTGCGCGGCCCACGCAGATATAGCTTTCCTCGTTCAGCAGCTCCCGCAGCACCTTGGCCTGGTAGTTGAACAGGTTTTCATCGCTGATAAAGTTGCCGCTTTCCGGCGGGATGATGCTGCCGTCATACACCCGTTCCGAAACCCGGTACAGCATGGTTTTGCGGGTGTTCTCATCGGCGCGGGCAAACAGTTCCTCGCTGATGCCGCTGTCCTCTGAGGCAAGGCGCAGCAGCTTGCGGTCATACAGGTCAATGTCAAATGCCTTTGCCAGCTGCTTGCCAATGTAGCTGCCGCCGCCCGAACCACAGGTGCGGGTAATGGCGACTGCAAAATACGGATAATTGGGATACATTTTCCACCCCTCCTTACTGGCCCAGATAGGCTTTCTTCACGCGCGGGTCGTTCAGCAGATCCGCGGCGTTGCCCTCAATGCTGATGTTGCCGGTTTCCAGCACATAGGCGCGGTCCGAGATGGCCAGCGCCATCTTTGCGTTCTGTTCCACCAGCAGGATCGTGATGCCCTGCTTGTTTACTTCCTGAATGATGGCAAAGATCTCTTTGACCAGCAGGGGCGAAAGGCCCATCGAAGGTTCATCCATCAAAATCATTTTGGGCTTTGCCATCAGGGCGCGGCCTACGGCCAGCATCTGCTGCTCGCCGCCGGAAAGGGTGCCCGCCAGCTGGCGGCGGCGCTCTTCCAGACGGGGGTAGCGCTTATACACATCCTTCATCGTCTCTTCCATCCCGGCCGGGTCGGCATAAGCGCCCATTTCCAGGTTTTCTTCCACCGTCATCTGGGGGAAGATATGCCGCCCTTCCGGCACATGGGCCAGCTTGTAGGTAATGATCTTGCTGGGTTCCGCCTTGCGCAGGTCGTGCCCGTCAAACATCACGCTGCCGGACGCAGCTTTTTCCAGCCCGGTAATGGTGCGCAGGGTGGTGGTTTTGCCCGCGCCGTTTGCCCCGATCAGGGATACGATCTCGCCGTCATCCACATGCAGCGATATGCCGTTCAGCGCGTGTACCGCGCCGTAATTGACATGAAGGTCTTTTACTTCAAGCATCCGCTTCGACCTCCTCCTCTTTGTCTTTGCCCAGGTATGCTTCAATCACATGGGGGTCATTGGCGATCTCTGCCGGTGTGCCGGAAGCGATCGTGGTACCAAAGTCCAGCACCTGGATTCGCTCGCAGATTTTCATGACCAAACTCATGTCATGCTCGATCAGCAGCACCGATACCTTGAATTTGCTCCGGATATAATCAATAATCTCCAGCAGTTCCTCCGTTTCAGTCGGGTTCATACCGGCGGCCGGTTCGTCCAGCAGCAGCAGCTTCATGTTGGTGGCCAGCGCGCGGGCAATCTCCAGGCGGCGCTGCTCACCATAGGGCAGGTTGTCAGCCTCCAGGTCCTCCTTGCCGGAAAGGTGCACCACCTGCAGCAGCTCTTTGGCGCGTGCGGTGGCGGCGGCTTCCTGCTGCCAGTACGCCTTGGTGCGGAAGATGGCCTGCGGCATGTTGTAGGTCAGTTCTTCCAGCATGGCAGCTTTGACGTTTTCGATCACCGTCATTTTTTTGAACAGGCGGATATTCTGGAAGGTTCTAGCAATGCCTGCATGAACGATCTGGTGGGTCTTTTTGCCGTTCATCCGCTCACCATTCAGGTAAAGGGAGCCTTCGGTCGGCTTATACACACCAGTGATCAGGTTGAACACGGTGGTTTTGCCTGCGCCGTTATAGCCGACAAGACCGTAAATCGACGACTCCTCAACTTTGAAGCTTATATCCTCAACGGCAACATAATCACCGTATTTTTTAGTCACATTTTTAATTTCAATCATTGCCGTTATCCTCCGAGTATATTTCATCGATTAGAGAGACAACCTCATTCTTGCTGACGCCCTTAGCTTTGCAGGAGGACAAAACAAGCTTTGCATCCTCAAGTGCGGAAGCTTTAATTTTTGCATTTCCTATCGGGTTTTCACTTACAAACATTCCCCTGCCCTGAGCCGAATATGTAATTCCGTCATGCTCAAGCTCACCGAACGCACGCTTAATCGTATTAACATTAATATTAAGCTCATTTGATAAATTCCTTATCGACGGCAACTTATCGCCCGGCTTATAAACACCTGTATTAATAAGCATTATTACCTGCTCTTTTATCTGCTCATATATCGGCACACGGGAATGATAATCTATAAAAAGCACGTTTGCCCCTCCTTTTTTTCAAAATAGCTGCATCATACAACTGTGATATCCAAGATATCACAGTTGAACTATATCACAGTTTTCACCGC
>OLXD01001005.1_pt1 | contig 10823 bp, 8 predicted proteins | sample 1673881 | NCBI WGS metagenome assembly OLXD01 (sample SAMEA103958131, study PRJEB25191) | human gut metagenome
TTCAGTACCTTTGCAGAAGGCATCCATTTCAAAAACACCCATGGGCCCGTTCCACACGATCATTTTAGCATCCTGCAGCGCATCCTGATACAAAGTGCTGGTCGCAGGGCCAATATCCAAAGCCATATATTTTTGATCCAGCTTAGCTACTTTTTCAACTTTATGGCTGGCATCAGCAGCAAAAGTCTCTGCCATTACCAGATCTACCGGCAGCAGCAATTTTACTTTACGTGCTTTGGCCTTAGCCAGCAGTTCTTTTGCTAAAGCGATCTTATCATCTTCAACTAAAGATTTGCCCATTTTATGCCCTTGAGCAGCTAAAAAAGTATTGGCCATACCGCCGCCGATCAGCAGGGTATCGACTTTTTCCAAAAGATTTTCGATCACGCCGATCTTGTCGGAAACCTTTGCGCCGCCGAGGATAGCAACGAATGGTCTAACAGGTGTTTCAACTGCATTTCCGAGATAGTTGATCTCTTTCTGCATGAGGTAACCAACTGCTGTTTCCTTAACGAACTTTGTAACGCCAGCTGTAGAAGCATGAGCTCTGTGAGCTGAACCGAAAGCGTCCATTACGAATACTTCGTCGTCAACGAGGTCAGCAAGTTCCTTAGCGAAAGCTTCGCCGTTCTTTGTTTCCTCTGCGCCTCTGAATCTTGTGTTCTCAAGAACAACGATATCTCCGTCAGCCATTTCAGCAACTGCCTTCTTAGCGTTGTCGCCAACTACTGTATCGTCAGCAGCGAATGTTACCTTTGTTTCAGGAAGAAGCTCTGCAAGTCTTGCAGCAGCAGGAGCAAGTGAGAACTTAGCCTCTGGGCCGTTCTTCGGCTTGCCGAGATGTGAACACAGAACTACCTTGCCGCCGTCAGCTACCAGCTTCTTGATAGTTGGGAGAGCAGCTGTTATTCTGTTATCGTTTGTAATAACGCCGTCCTTAAGAGGAACGTTAAAGTCAACTCTTACGAGTACCTTTTTGCCCTTTACATTAATGTCATCAACAGTAACTTTGTTTAAACCTGCCATTTTAAAGACACCTCTCAATTTAATTTTTTTATTCACGTTGTTAAAAATCTAACAACCTTACCTTTATTATATAACATACCGTCATAAAAATCAAGTATTTTTTTATAATTTTTACCCTGATTTTATAACTTTAGGCTTTTAAAGTGCGTCCACCTTTATCTCTCCGTTGTCAGCGGATATTGCCACGGCGGACACTGCTCCCTCGCCCTTGTCTATAAGCAGTTCGGCTATCTTATCCTCCACCTCGTTTCTTATGACACGGCGGATATCTCTTGCACCAAGCTTCTGACCGTATGCCTTATGTGCAATAGTTTTCAGAGCTTCATTTGTATATCTCAGGCTGATATGTTTCTCCTCCAGCGGCGACTTCATCTCGTCCAGCATAAGACCTGCTATGCCTGCGAAATTCTCCTCTGTGAGCGGATTGAACACAACTATCTCGTCAATTCTTCCAAGAAACTCAGGTCTCAGGAAATCTCTCAGGGCTTTCATTGCTTTATCCTTGGCGATATCACTGTCGGTCTTATTGAAGCCCACACCTGTATCTCTATCAGTCGAACCTGCGTTTGATGTCATGACGATAACTGTGTTCTCAAATGAAACGCTTCTGCCCTGTGAATCGTTGATACGTCCCTCGTCAAGTATCTGGAGAAGTATGTTCATAACGTCAGGGTGAGCCTTTTCTATCTCGTCAAAAAGCACCACTGAATATGGTCTGCGGCGCACCTTTTCGGTAAGCTGACCTGCTTCATCAAAGCCTACATATCCCGGAGGTGAGCCGATAAGCTTTGATACTGAGTGCTTCTCCATATACTCGGTCATGTCAACTCTGATAAGCGGTTCGGTGGCGTCGAAAAGCTCTTCTCCAAGGACTTTCACAAGCTCTGTTTTTCCAACGCCTGTTGGGCCGACGAAAATAAATGAAGCCGGTCTGCGACGTTTTGAAAGCTGAACCCTTGTACGCTTTATTGCCTTTGCGACCTTATCAACGGCTTCGTCCTGGCCGATAACACGCTTTGAAAGGGCTTCTTTAAGATGCTTTATCTTGTCATACTCGGTCTGAGCTATCTTATTGGCAGGGATACCTGTCCAAAGCTCTATTACCTTTGAGATATCTTCCTCTGTGACCTGAACGTTTTTAAGAGTTTCTTCCACTTCTTTGAGTCTGTTCTGTATCCTGAGTATCTCGCCCTTTTCCTTTGCGATTATCTCATAGTCAGGGTCTGACTTCTGTTCGTAATCCTCAACGAGCTTTTCATGCTTTTTAAGCTCCTCGTTAAGTGCGTCGAACTCCTCTATTTCAGGCGTTCTGATACTTGTGCAGGCGCAGGCTTCGTCAAGAAGATCTATCGCCTTGTCAGGGAGAAATCTGTCGTTGATATATCTTTCAGAAAGCACTGCACACTCTCTGAGCATATCGTCTGATATCTTTACTCTATGGAAATTCTCGTAATACTGCTTTATGCCTTTGAGGACTGTGATTGTGTCCTCAACTGTCGGCTCGGAAACTGTTACAGGCTGGAAACGTCTTTCAAGTGCAGAGTCCTTTTCGATATACTTTCTGTACTCCTTGAAAGTCGTTGCGCCGATGACCTGTATCTCGCCTCTTGAAAGGGACGGTTTCAGGATATTAGCTGCGTTCATCGTTCCCTCATTATCGCCTGTGCCAACAAGGGTATGCACCTCGTCTATAAAGAGGATAACATTGCCCTGCTCTTTTACTTCCTCTACAAGTCCTTTACAACGGCTCTCGAACTGTCCTCTGAACTGAGTGCCTGCAACAAGTGCGGTAAGGTCGAGGAGGTAAAGCTCCTTATCCTTGATATGGAACGGCACATCTCCGCCAACTATCCTCTGTGCGATACCCTCGGCAATGGCTGTTTTACCAACGCCAGGTTCGCCTATAAGGCATGGGTTGTTCTTCTGACGTCTTGACAGGATATGGATAACTCTTGATATCTCCTTATCTCTGCCCACAACGTTATCAAGCTTGCCCTCTCTTGCTTTCTGAGTAAGATTTGTGCAATAGTTGTTGAGAAATTTAAGCTTTTTCTTTTTATCCTTTGGCTTGTTCTCTCCGCCCTCATCGGTGGCTTTAGGCATACCTCCTGCGAGGTTGCTGAAAAGATTGGCTGCATCACCGCCGAAAAGATTGCTCAGGAAGTTCGTTCCGCCCGGCTCAAAATCGTCCCCGTCGGAAGCCTCCATAAGCTGATTTGACATTGCTTCAAGGTCATCGTCTGAGATGCCCATTGCCTTCATATAATCGTCCACCTGCGAAATGCCAAGCTCCTTGGCACAAACAAGGCAAAGTCCCTCGTTCTTCTTGTGCTGAGGGTCCTTGGCGTTCATCTGTGAGATGAACACCACAGCAGGACGCTTTTTACATCTTGAACACATTAACATTTTTATTTGCTCCTTTCCTTACTGATACACCTTACGGTAATCATTTATACAGAATATCAAAGAAGTAACTGAACAGATAGGTATTTTCAAAAACAGCGCTGTTGAACTTGGGAAGCTTGTTCTCGGTAGCATTTATCACAGTGCAGACCATAAAGGCTATCAACACCAGATACAGACCACCTTTGCAAAGACCAAGCACCATGCCTGCGAAACGGTTTGCCGCTGTCAGACCTGCCATTCGGGTAAAAACTCCCGACAGACGCAGGATAAGCCTTATGACTATCTCCATAAGCACATAAACCGTCATGAACACGCAAAGCCTTATAAAAGTCAGGGCGATCGGTCGGAAAATGTTCTTTTCCAGATACTCAGCACCAGTTCTGCCACCCTCAGAGAGAGCCTTGACGGCTTCGTCTATCTGCTCGGCAGTGAACTTCACCGCCTTAGACAGACTTTTTCCAAGCTTATTGCCCTCCAGCTTTTCGCTGAGCTTTTGGGGCATAACGCTGTGGATATACTCTGAAAGCTCCTCGCCCTTTTGCTGAGCAGTATCAAGGTCTGTTCCCTTTGAAACAAGCAGCTTTTCGGTATTCTCCGCAAGAGTGCCTGCCCCTGACAGGACGTTTTTTATCTCCTCATCTGAAAGGTCGATATCAACGCCCTCGTTTTTCAGTTCATTGCTCACAAGCTTTGAAAGATCCGTCTGTTCAGCAGCGTTTTCAAGGCTCGTTATAAGCTGTGTTTTGAAATATTTGTTATATACATTTTCAGCCGACATATTGGCTATAAGAAAAGCCACAAGAACGGCTGCCACTGTTCCGAGCATTGTGATGACATATCTCACAAAGCCCTTACAGTATCCTGTCAGAGCGGTCACGATAAGGATCATTATAACTGCTCCGTCAAAAAAATATGCCATATTTTCCTGCCTTTCGTCAGGTCTCGAAAGCTATTTTGTTTATCTCATGCAGACCCAGGAAATAAACGCTGTCGTTGAGGTAAACAAAGTCGAGATACTCAGAGGACACTGCCGCTGTTGCAAGTAGATTTCCTGCACTGTCATAGGCTTCTATATTATCCTCGCCGAGAAGGATCACCTTCTTGTTCTCTGCGGTCATTTTCTTAGGCTTGCCGCTTTGAGTATAAACAACGCTATCAGGCTTATCTCCGTCAGAGTCCGAACGGAACACCGCAAGAGTTCCTGTTTTACGCTGTATGCCATCGAATGCTACTGCGGCAGTGGTGTCTGTCAGGGCATAGTCTGAAAGCTCCTCAGGATATTCATACTGCATAAGTATTTTACCATTGCTGTCAAGCTTGTAGAAGCAGGTATCGCCCACTACCCAATAATCGCCGTTATCGTTTCGCTGAACGGCAACTGCGAGAGTTTCAAGCTGTTCGCTCTTCATCTTCTCCTTTGTGCTGTCAAAGGTCACATAATAGACGACCGAGCGTAACGCTCCACCACTGCTGGAAAATGTTGAGATACAACAGCCGCTTCCGTCCTTATCAAAGCTTATATCAAGTATTCTTCGTGAGCTTGACCACTGATATATCTCTGCTCCCGAGGAGTCATAAACTGTCAGCACTGCGGCATATTTCTCAGTCTGGGTGACCACTGCAACTGTGCTGTCAGGGGCTATCTCCGCCAAAAGTATAGACTGGTCTATATCCTTTGAGAGCAGCTCGCCCTTTTTATTCAGCACTCTGAAAGAATTTCCACCGTTATCGTAAACAAGCACACGCTTTCCAGATGTTCTTACAACAGGGTTTGCAAAGTTGTGAGAATTATCCGATATCTTATTGCCCGACTCGTCATAAAAAGCAATGTTCCTGTCGTCAACTCGAACTATACCGTCGGAAAGCTGTTTTATAACGTTAACGGAGCTTTCATCAAAGGTCAGCGGGAAATTTCCGCTTTGCTTTTTTCCGTCGTTTACTATAGTGGCATGAGGTCTGTCCAAAATGCCCTCAAGCTTCGGCACCCACACTCCTCTTGAAGCGTAAACGCCAACTCCGAAAGCGACCACCACTGCTATGGCGGCTATCTTTTTATAGAGCTTTTTGTTTTTCTCTTTCTTTCTTGCCGCTCTTATATCGGTGACGTTAGATATCTCCTCGTCAGACCTCTCTGCTTTCTCGGCTTTTTTCTCTTTTCTGCTTTTATGCTCGGATTTTTCCTCTTTGCTTTCTGAAGCCTGCTCTTTATTTTCACCGCCTGATACTGTTATCTTGCTTTCATCAGCTTTTTCAGGCTTTTCCTCCTCGGCTTTATCCTCGGTGTTCGTCAGCTCTATTCTGCTTCGTGACTCCTCGGCTTCTTCCGCTTCTTTTCGGAGCTGTTCTTCCTGCTCACGTTCCGCCGCTTTCTGAGCCGCCTTTTTCTGGCGCTTTATCTCTCTGAAAGTAACGTTCGGCATAGGCTCTTCTGCACCGTGAAACTCGTCACGCTGAACAAAATCCGTCTGCTTGGTTATTCTTATTGTTTTTTCTTCTTTGGTAGGCGGATTTTTCTTTCTCCGCCTGCTCTTTGATCTTTTATCATTCACCTTGTTCAGATCCTTTATCTTTATCATAATACACTTCGTTAAGATACAATCCCTGCGGCGGAACGGTCTTTCCGCCTCTTGTTCTGTCCTTTGACGCAAGTATATCGGGTATTTGAGTTTCTCCTATCTTGCCCTCATTTATAAAAATAAGCGTGCCTACCATTATCCTTACCATATTGTACAGAAAGCCGTCTCCCGAAACTGTGAATATCACAAGCTCGCCCTCACGTCTTACATGAAAAGAGAATATAGTCCTAACTGTATTCTCCTTGGTGCAATCGGTGGAACACATGGCTTTGAAATCGTGCGTTCCCACAAAATCCTGTGCCGCTTTATCGAGCTTTTTTTCGTCTATTGGAAACCAACTGCGGTAGGCTGTATCTTTATAAAAAGGATTTTTTATCTCGCTGTTATGTATAATATACTCATACTCCTTGCCGCTGCACATATATCTTGCATGGAAATCAAGGGGGACTTTTTCGCACTCCAGCACTGAGATATCGTCCGGCAGCTTTGAATTAAGTCCGAAAACTATCCCACGGCAGGTTATTGTGGACTCTATAAGAAAGCTTGCACAAAATCTTCTTGCGTGCACTCCTGCATCTGTTCGTGAACAGCCGTTCACTGTGACTGTCTGTCCCGTCAGCGAGAGGATAGCTTCTTCAAGCACCTGCTGGACGGCAAGGGCATTGTTCTGCCTTTGCCACCCATGATATGCTGTGCCGTTATAGGCAAGTATTATCCTGAAATTCGTCATGAGTATATCCCGTTTCTTTAGTCGAGTGTTATGGAATCTATATTGTCAAGTCTTACTATCATGGTGCTGTCGCTTTTCTTTTCGTGGACGATAAGCTTTACCCACTCGTCGTCTGCGTCAAGAATAGTACAGCTATGACCATAAATCCCATCGCCGTCAATGGTACATTCTCTGCCGATAAGGTCTTTTATAATGCCTGACATTTTACTTCCCCCATTTGCATTTCTCTCAAGTTTCTTGACTTTTCTTTCCAAAGCATCAAGTCTGTCATCCTGGTCCATATCTTTAAAAACACTGCTCACAATACCCCTCCTATATGACTATATTTATGACGATAACGCCGGCAAGGAACAGCACGCAGAATATCGAGCCGTAGAGGTCGACTATGCTCATGTGGAGCTGTTTCATTCTTGTTCTGCCCTCTCCGCCGTGATAGCAACGGCATTCCATAGCAAGGGCAAGCTCCTCAGCGTGTCTGAACGATGCCACAAAAAGCGGTATCAGCACTGGGATAAGGGCTTTGGCTTTCTGAATGAGCGAGCCTGTTTCCATATCCGCTCCTCTTGCTTTCTGTGCCGACATTATCTTGTCTGTTTCCTCGATAAGGGTAGGGATAAATCTCAGGGCAATAGTCATCATCATTGCAAGCTCATGGACAGGCACTTTTATCTTTTTCAGCGGTGAAAGCAATCTTTCGATAGCGTCTGTCAGGTCGATAGGCGAGGTGGTGTAGGTAAGAAGCGAAGTGCCGACAATAAGGCAGATTATCCTTATCATCATGAACACTGCCGTGTCAACGCCTTCATCGGTTATCTTGAGAAATTTCCACTCAAAATAGGCTTTGCCCGTTCTGATAAAAAGCAGATTGAGTATCGCCGTGAATATTATTATCGGCACAATAGGCTTCAGGCTTTTTAGCATGAGTTTACCGGGTATTTTTGATATGATAAAAGTGAGAATAGTAAAAGCTATGCCCACAAGAAGTCCCCACACGCTGTTTGCGGCGAAAAGCATTACTATGAAAACCGCCGTCATTATTATCTTTATTCGTGCGTCCATTCGGTGAATGACAGAATTTCCGGGAAAATACTGTCCTATAGTAATATCCTTTATCAAGGTATATTCCTCCAATTTTCTATCTCAACTTACACAGTCCTGCTCTCTGCTCATATGGGTCAAAGGCAGTCCGCTGCTTACTTATTCTTTTTCTGCTCCAGCATTTCAAGGATGACCTTTTTCGCATAGCCAACTGTATACACATCGTCCTTAATATCAATGCCCATGGCTTTGAGCCTGTTTATAACTCTTGTTATCTGCGGCACTGCAAGTCCCATTGACACAAGCTCCTCAGAGCGATGGAACACCTTTACTGTATCGTCATAGCAGAAAAGCTTCGATTCGTTCATGACGAGTATCTTTGAAACGTTCTTTGCGATATCCTCCATAGAGTGGGATACCAGCAAAACAGTGTTTTTCATCTGCTCATGATACTCTCTTATAAGACCAAGTATCTGCTCTCTGCCCTTAGGGTCAAGACCCGAAGCAGGTTCGTCAAGGATAAGCACCTTTGGGTTCATTGCCATAACGCCTGCTATAGCCACACGCCTTTTCTGTCCGCCTGAAAGCTCGAAAGGCGATTTGTCAAGTATCTCAGGGCTTAGCCCTACCATTCTTGCGGCTTCTTTGACATACTTGTCTATTTGATCTTCCTTAATACCCATATTCTTAGGTCCAAATGCGATATCCTTATAACAGGTCTCCTCAAAGAGCTGATACTCAGGATACTGAAACACAAGACCCACCTTAAATCTTATAGGGCGAAGCCTTGATTTATCGTCCCACAGCCTTTCTCCGTCTATATAGACGCTTCCGCTCGTGGGCTTCAAAAGACCGTTGAAATGCTGGATAAGGGTAGATTTGCCTGAGCCTGTATGTCCTATTATACCCACCATTTCGCCGTCATTTATCTCTATATTAACATTGTCTACGGCTGTTTTGCGAAAGGGCGTACCCTCGCCGTAAACATAAGTCAAGTTTTCCGTTTTAATTACTGCCATTGTTACTCCCTATCACTTAAGCATTTCATAAAGCTTCTGAACGCACTCGTCCTCGTGGATTATCTCGGTGGAGATGTCATAGCCTGCCTTTTTAAGCTCCCAGCAAAGCTCTGTCACCTGCGGCACGTCAAGTCCCAGATTTTTCATGGTTTCCACATTTGAGAATATCTTCTTCGGAACGTTATCCATTATGACCTCGCCACCGTCTATTACAACAACACGCTGTGCCTGTGCAGCCTCTTCCATATAGTGGGTGATAAGCACGATAGTAACGCCCTGCTCGTTGAGCATTTTGACAGTTTTCATTACCTCGTCCCTGCCGTGAGGATCGAGCATGGCGGTAGGCTCGTCAAGAAGTATACAATCAGGCTTCATTGCGATTATGCCAGCGATAGCCACACGCTGTTTCTGTCCGCCGGAGAGCTCATACGGGAACTTCTGCAGCAGCTCGGCAATGCCAAGCTGCCGGGCGATGGGCGCAAGGCGCGCGGCCATCTCCGGATACGCCTTGCCGGCGAGCACGAGCGGCAGGAAAATGTTATCCTGCACGGAGAACGTATCGAGCAGGTTGAACTCCTGAAACACGAAGCCGAGCTGCGAGCGGCGGAAGGCCGCGATCTCCCGCTCGGGGATGGTGCTCAGCGGCCGGCCGTCGAGCACGACCTCGCCACCGGTGGGCTTATCGAGCGCGGCGAGGATGTTGAGCAGCGTGGTCTTTCCGCTGCCACTCTCGCCCATGATGGCGACGTACTCGCCCTTCTCGACCGTGAAATTCACGTCCGTGAGCGCCTGCACCTTCGTGCCGCCGAAGCGGGTGGTGTAAATTTTCTGAACATGACGAACTTCCAAAAACGACATGACCGTTACCTCCTGTGTAATGACAGGCTCAGTATAAACCGCCGGGGAAATGGCTGCCATGCATCTGGCTTACATTTTCCCGGCGGAAACTTACGATTCTGTAAGGCTCACTCGACCTCGAGCGCGTCCTGCTGCAGACAGATGCGCACCGTCGTGCCCTCGCCGACGGTCGAGGTGATGGCGATCGTGTGGCCGAGCTTTTCAAGGATGCGGCGGCAGAGATACAGGCCGATGCCGGTCGCGCGCTTGTCCGTGCGGCCGTTGCAGCCGGTGAAGCCCTTTTCAAACACGCGCGGCAGGTCCTCCGACGCAATGCCGATGCCCGTGTCGCGGATGCAGAGCGTTTTCGGCGCCTCGAGCGTGATGGAGACCGAGCCGCTGCGCGTATACTTGAGGGCGTTGGAGAGCACCTGCTCGATGACGAACAGCAGCCACTTCTCGTCCGTGATGACGCTGACATTCAGCGGCGTGTACTCCAGGCGCAGCCTGCGCCGGATGAACTGCGAGGCATACTTGCGCACCGCCTGCCGGACGATATCGTCGAGCGCGTAGTTGCGGATAACATAGTCTGACGACGGGCTCTCGAGCCGCAGATAGCCGAGCACCATCTCCACATACTGCTCCACGCTCTGCACCTGCTCGAGCAGGGCGCGCTGCTCGTCCGTGTCCGCGTCCTGCAGCAGCAGGCGCATGGCGGCGATGGGCGTTTTGATCTGGTGTACCCACGCGGTGTAGTAGTCCACCATCTCCCGGTGGCGGGCGGTGTTGGCCGTCTCTCGCTCCGACGCGGCGCGGCGCAGCGTCTCGATGGCGGCCATGCAGTCCGCCTCCCCGATGGTGTCCGGGGCGGGCAGCGCCAGCAGCATGGCGTTGGCCTCCGTCCGCAGCTCCGCCATCCGCCGGTGGCGGCGAACGGTGCGGGCATAGTCCCATGCCGCCGCGGCGGCGCACACCAGCAGACACAGCGCCGCCGGGTAGGCCACCGCCGCCAGCGGCAGCTGGTACAGCGCAAAGCTGCCCGCCAGCAGTGCGCAGCACAGCACAAATACGCATATCGCCAGCCGGTGCCGGCGGATATAGCGCCAGAAAAGTTCCATATCGCTCCTTACTCCACCAGATAGCCCACGCCGTGGCGGGTGGTGATAAAATCCTCCAGTCCCGCTGACGCCA
>OLXD01001017.1_pt1 | contig 10759 bp, 8 predicted proteins | sample 1673881 | NCBI WGS metagenome assembly OLXD01 (sample SAMEA103958131, study PRJEB25191) | human gut metagenome
CCTTGGCGGTGTCGGACAGTTCCACCTGCGTCATCACGGAATTTTCCCGGTAGAACACCTCGCCGTCCACCACGGTGTAGGAGAAGTTTTTTACATCCGGGTCAGCCGGGAGAATATGCTTCTCATTTTCGACATCCGCAATATCTGGTGTTTCTACCTCAACTTCGGTGTATTGCCCCTCAATATGCTGTACTGCTTCTGCAAGTTGGTCGGCAAGGCTGGTGCCCTCGATGGGTGCAACCGTCAGTTCCTCCCGTCCGTACTGGGTGCTTTCGGTGGTCAGCTCGCCCAGCACCATCTCCGGGTGGTCTACGAAATACTGGTTGATGTCAAAACCATCTTCGGTCTTACCAAGCTGCACCCATGCAGGTTCGATATCCGCAGGGCGGTCACGCTTCTGCAAAAAGATAATGTCGCTGACAACATCTGTACCAGCGTTAGCACGGAACGCATTATTCGGCAGACGGATGGCCCCCAGCAAATCGGCTCGTTCTGCCATGTGTTTGCGGGCGGTACTGTCCTTGCTGTCCATGGTATAACGAGAAGTCACAAACGCCACAATGCCGCCCGGACGCACTTGGTCGATGGCTTTCGCAAAGAAATAATTGTGGATACTAAATCCCAGCTTGTTGTACGCCTTATCGTTGACCTTGTACTGACCAAAGGGAACATTGCCCACCGCTAAATCGTAGAAATCACGTCGGTCGGTGGTCTCAAAACCGGCTACGGTAATGTCAGCCTGCGGGTACAGCTTTTTCGCAATGCGCCCGGTGATGGAATCCAGCTCCACGCCGTACAGCCGACTGCCTGCCATGCTGTCCGGCAGCATTCCGAAGAAGTTGCCCACACCCATAGACGGCTCCAGAATGTTACCGCTGCGGAAACCCATGCGCTCCACCGCATCGTAGATACCACGGATCACGGTGGGGCTGGTGTAGTGGGCGTTCAGAGTAGAAGCGCGAGCAGCGGCGTATTCATCCTCAGAGAGCAGTTCTTTCAGATGGGTGTACTCGGCAGACCAATTTTCCTTGTTGGGGTCAAAGGCATCTGCCAGACCGCCCCAGCCCACATATTGCGAAAGCACCTGTTGCTCCTCGGCGGTGGCACCCCGGTGCTCCTCTTCCAGCTTGAACAGGGTACGGATGGCTTCGATGTTCCGGGCGAATTTCTGTTTGGGGCCTCCGACACCCAAATCATCATCCGTGATGTGGAAGTTCCCGGCAAGTTCAAGTGTGGATCGTTCCGGTTCAACTGCATCTAGAGTAGGTGATTTTGAGCCAATCGTCTGGATCACAATATCATAAGGCATACGGTTTTCTTCAGCAGGGTATATGGCAACCGTTTTTACAGTATCATCTGGCTGCGTAGTAACCTGTTCATTCTGCCGCAAGCCATCCTCGAATTGTCGTTTGTTGATAACTTCGTTATCCCACGACTGCCCCTGTGCGCTGGTGTCGATGCGCACATCCGTTTCACCCACATAGCCAACTTTCCCCTCAATAGTTCGAGTGGGGAGTTTGACCACAACATTGTCACCGACCTTGTAATCGGGCAGGGGGGGTTCCATCATATCCTGCTCCTCGTACAACTCCCGGACAAGAGCCAGCGGTTCCTCCCGGAAAACTGGCATCCGCATTTCTGCCAGTGCCACATCCTGCAGGGTCACGCTACCCCTATCATAGTTTACCGTATCCACTCGGAAAGCCCGCCCTTCCATGTGGACGGTGGCACCCAGCGGCAGATAATCCTCCCGGCGCAGATACTTGGTCTGGTGGTGGGTGCCGTCCTCGTTCAGCCCGGCAAGGTAGACGTTCTCGCCGCGCTGCCATAGTTGTTTGGCACGGTACACCCACTGGTTACTGGGAAAGCCGGTGACCGGGACGGTGCCCAGTGCTGTTTCTTTTTCCAGAAGTTTGCCGCCCAGAAGTTCGCAGACCTTCCGGGCATCCTCACCGTAGAACTCATAGTATCCGTTCTGCTCAAAGCCTACCAGCGCATCCGGGTACTGTTCCTTCAGAGCGTTGTACTCGGCGGCGGCATCCAGCTGCAGCAGTGCCGGGCGTTCCTCTGCCTTGCTGTGATAGTGCTCCAGTTCCTCGTCTGTGACGCTGACCAGTTCCGAAAAATCCAGAGCCTCCAATTCGGTTTCGGTCAGATCTTCCAGACTTTCGTACTGCCGCTCGTCGATCAGCACTTCACCCAGATACCGTTCCACCCGGTATCCCACCAAATCCACATTAACTTGAATCGGAATCTCCTCGTCTGTGGCGTTGGTGTAGGCGATGCCGATCTTGGACAAATTGGAGAAGTCCGGTTCAGAATCATATTCCTCCAGACAGAAATCCCGGATCAGGTTTTTGGCATGGGTCAGGGTGGCATCTGGCTCTGCGCTGACGGGCGGCGTGTAATGCTCCTTTTCCTTGTCCGTCAGGTAGCGGTCAGACTGGATCATCAGGTCGATATACTTTTCCACCTGTGCCCATTTCAGGGTGATTTTCTGGTGCTCAGGGTAATGGTCAAATTCCATTCCTCTCCCGTCGTGGTTCACGAAGCCTCGACTGCCGTCCAGAAAATCGTGGGAGTGCCCACCGATTCCGTACTCCTTTGCCAGTGCCTTGGCACGGAGAGTGCGGTCTGGCTGGGTCTGGTACAGTGCCATAATGCGCTGTTTACCGCCTGCAAATCCTGAACCGTGCTTACGCAATTCGTTTTCGATTTCAGCCTGCGACAAAACAAAAGCGGAGGGCGTTTTTTCGCTCTCCGCTTGGTCGATTTTTCCAATTTGTTCAGCTTCGGTAGGAATGTGGGCATCGAAGAAACTTAGCTGTAGATCAGCTCCGTCAGCACCAGTTCCTCGGCTTGCGCTTTCAGGCTGTTCATGTGCTGTACCCACGCCATCTGCTGGCTCTCCTTGTCCGGGGCCGGGTTCTGTTTCAGAAGCTGCGCCATGGTCTGCTGCATCCGGCTCTCTGCCGTCTGCTCCACCTCCATCAGGTGCGGGTACAGGCTCCCGTTCAGGAGCATCGTGTTGTACAGCACTGGGCGATGGTTCATCAGGTACGTCCGGCGCAGCCTGCCGTATTTGCCCAGCGGCTTCCGGGGCTGGTTCAGGGTCAGGTTCGGGAGCTGGTAGTCCCCGACGGTCGAGTAGGTCACGTTTCTGCTGTTCGTATTCATATTGGCTCCTTTCTGCATTGCGGCGGCGAATGGTTGTTTTTACGGTGCGCTCGATGTTCCGCAGCACCTCCCGGCTCATGTCGCTGACGGCTGCGCCGAGGGCGTAAACACTGTCTGGGGTGGAAAACTCGTGGATGGCTCGGAAGTCGTCCTTGTCGAACCACCCGGCAGGCTCAAATCCGCAGCGTTCCAGCAGTGTGTAGGTGACGCTGATTGCAGCAGCGCTTTTGAACTGCATCTCCACCCCGGCTTCATCATAATCCATCAGCAGTGAACCGTCAACGATGGCACGGATGTCCTCGCCGTTGTTGTCCCAGTAATCCGCCACCAGTTTCCCGGCAACATCGGCAAGCTGCTGGCTGACACGCTCCCCGCTGATGCCGTAGGTCTTGCTCAACATTTCCGAAACCGGCTGTTTCAGGTCGTCATTGTACTGCCACATCTCCGGGTCACGGGAATTGCGGCGCACCCCGGTGTCGCTTACGTCAAAAACGTAGTGCAGTCGAGGGAATCCACTGGATTCGTCCAGCAGAGCGATGCCCTTAGAGCCACGCCTGACATAGCGGTTCATCCGGTTGCGCCAAATGTCAAATTCGGCGCAGGCGGTGGCATCGGGCCGCTGAGCGTAGATCATCAACTGGTCTGCAAAGGGGTACTTGTACAACCGGGATGCGGTGGTCAGGTAGTCCGTCCAGCTTTCCCAGTATCGGGTCAAGCCGTTGGCCGTGCGCTGGGCAAGGGCGAGATATTCTTCGGTTTTGCTTGGCATAGCGTTCCTCCCTTCTTTTTTGAGCATAAAAAGAGCGGGTAACCGTTTTGTGGTCGCCCGCTGGAAAGTGTATTGAGATAAGATTATTTGCTATTGTCCTTTATGTACTTCATAACGCAGCACCCCATCACGATGACAGGAAGCACTGTTCGTAAACCGAGGTCGCCGACCCGCACATTTGCATCAATCACAAGTCCTGCAAACCATGCCGCTAAAGTGAAAACAGTTGCCCAACCGTAGCTCATTGAAATCACCTCGTAAAGCTGTCTCAGTGCTTTGCCGCCAAGTTCTCGGCCATCTCCAGCAGACGGTCAAAGGTCTGCTTTTCTTCCGGCTCCTCGATCAGCTTTGCAAGGAGCGCACGGAACACATCGGTGCTGTCGTGTCCCAACGCAACTGCAACTTTGTCGATGCAGTCGTGCAGTTTCTTGACAGCATCATCGGAGGGCTTGGATTTCGCAAGCAGGTCGGACAGGTAGCTGATGAAGGGATAGGTGGAATCATCGTTGATGATCTCGTTAGTTTCCTCGATGATCTTCTGGTTATCTTCGGGGGTCATATCACCCTTTTCTTCCCATATATCACGAGAAGAAGTGCGGCCTTTCAGAAAAGTGGCAAAGAGCAGGCGGTCAAGGGGAGAGCGTTTTGTGGTGTCCATTGGCAAGCCTCACTTTCTATTTTTGTCCGTACAATAAAACTGATTTTAGTATAGCATGAATCGAAGTGTACTATCAAGACCACTTTCTTGCGGGTTATGAAAAAATTTTCGGAGCAAGGGCCTATGGCACTATCCCGCTTGACGACCATCGGCAAACTGGAACTTGTCGGGGCAAAGCCCCTCCATCTTGCTACGCAAGACCGTTCTGTCGCTTAAAAGCCCCACTGGGGCTTTCATTGTTCCGCTTCGCTCCACAAACGCGAAGTTGGCAATTTCCTATACCTATAATTTCTTATCAAAGAGGCTGCATCATTTCAAGGATAATGCCATCCGGGTCTCTGAAATAAAAAGCTCGGCTCTCCCCAAATCCATTTGCTCTAAAGTCGAAATACTGCGGTTCAGATAAGCACTCCACATGATTTTCGATAAGGATATTATAGACAGAATCAATGTCATCCGTATAGAAACATACTTCCGAGATGGATGTCGTAAACAAGTCTGATTGTTCTTTATGAATCTCGCTATCTACGAACTGAATCAGCTCGACCGGTGGCGTTTCAATAGCTTTAGAACCGTTCAAATAAGCGACCCTTGCTTTGCAATTCGACTTGCGAAACATTTTATCGGTTTCTTTGCCTTCCATAAAAATCTCTCCTTGAAACGCAAGTCCAAGAATATCTCTATAGAACGCAATTGAGCGATCCAAATCAGAAACGGTCAATCCAACATGATAAATTCTTCCAATCATATTTTTATAGCCTCCTGAGAAAATTCCGAGTTGTCGAGTTAAGTATACCACACCAAATCGCATTGTAAAAGAGCCTATGTACGCCGCCCGCAGGCGGCAAAATTCAGTCGAGCGGAAATTCCAACTCGGCAAACTCTGCATCGGTCAGCAGTTTCAGCTTTTCAATGACCTGTTCCGACAGTTCCCGCAGGGCGGTTTCGTCAGGCATCAGATAGCACTGCATCAGCCGCAGTTCGTGGATAAGCCCCAGCCGGGTACCGGAGTTGTAAAGCATCATCAGCATCAGTTCCTCGTGGTTAAAGTTCATGGTCAGCCCTCACTTTCCGGCATACCGTGGGATTGCACTCCGGGGCATCGCACTTTTCCTTGAGATTCATCAGCACCGAAGGACGTTTCGGCTTTGTATCCAGAAACCCCGGCAGTTCCTTGAAGCCGATGCTGTCCACATAATGCGCCGAGATTTTCCCATCCTGATTCAGCATGATCACATCGCTGACCGACAGGCTGTGCCCATGGTAATCCGTCGGGCGGGCGAAGTTGAATTTCTGGTACAGTTGTTCCAGTAACTCCGCTTGCGGAACGCTGCGCTTTCCTTCCGGGAGATTGCCTCGGTACAGGATTTCGTAATTCTCAACGGACGGAGCAATGCTCTGCTTATTCAGATAGCGCATGGCGGCAAATCGGAGCGCAGGGTCTGCATCCTGATGCAGCTGCATGACCAGATAGCAGTCGTGCCCGCTCTGCTGGAATTGCTTTATCCGATACGACTGTATCTCGTCTCGGTCTGCGAGTTTCTGTGCAAACTCCTCTTGCGTGAGCGGGATGCAGTCCTTGTTCCGTAGGTTATGGCTGTACAGGATCTCGTCCCGCACCTCCTCGATCATCAGTTCGGGCGCATCAATTTTCCCACGCTCCAACAGGCAGCAGTCACCCTGATAGAGTGCATACTCCCATGCGCCGCCGTTTGCCTGCACGGTGAGATAATAATCGTATTCCAGATTCCACGCCCGACAGTCCTGCTGTGTCAGCGGCTCTGGCTCCACGATGGCATGGCTGCGTGCCATGCGCTCTGCAAATTCACAGATGTGCTGCACCGAGGACCCGATCTTCATGTGGTAGTCATCGAGATATTCGACCTTCTCGGAACGCTGGTGCCCATCCGGGTAGGTCATCTGCACAACACCGCCGTCTGGCACCCGGAACAGCTCGTTGTACATCGGGTCGATGAATCGCACATCATTTTCCGGGAGGGAACGTGGAGCCAGATTCCGGCGTTTGCGAACCCCGGAGCGAAACTTCTCCAAGGTGGTGACAGCGACATTCTGAATCCTCCCCACAGGCTCGTCCTGATGCTCTGCCAGATAGTAAGCACGGGCAGTCTCGATGCGCCGCTGGGTGTTGCCCAGAGCTTCCCGTGGAATCTGCCCTTCCTCCACCGGGAGAGGGCTGTTCTTGTCGAAAACCTCGTACCCGACCCCTGCGAGATTTTCCCGCAGGTGCAGATACGTTTGCTCGTTGAGGAGGTAGACCGCCTCGTTGTCCTTTATTACAGCGTCATCCTTCATCAGTAGCCCCCTTCAAATTCCAGAGAAAACTTGCTGCGGCCATCCGCTTCACAGGACAGCAGCACGGTGGCGTTGTAGGTCTTGCCCTTGGCACTCTTGCAGTCCTTCAGGCGGACCCGGCCATCCCGCAGCAGTTTGTCCGCCACATGAGCGTCCAGTCGCTTGCCCAGACGCTTGAAGAACGCATTGTCCTTCCACAGCACGAAACGGCACTCCCGGTTCTCACAGAACCAGCCCTTTTCACGCTCCACAACATTTGCACCGCAGTTCGGGCAGATACCAATAATCTTGTTTTTCATAAGCGCATTCACTCCTTTTTTCATTTCCGTGTTCTTTACCAGTTCGGTAATCATCGTATTGATCTCGGTCATAAATTCGCTCGGCTCCATTTCGCCACGCTCGATTTGCAGTAGCTTTGTTTCCCAATCGGCGGTCATCTCCGGCGATTGGATTTCTTCGGGCATCACGGTGATGAGGGCTTTTCCCTTATCCGTGGGCAGCAGCACCTTGGTTTTCTTGGTGCCCTTGCGTTCCAGAAAACCCTTCTGCACCAGTTTTTCAATGGTGGCGGCTCTGGTTGCCGGAGTACCGATACCCTGACGTTCTACGCCCTCCGGCATACTGTCTGCACTTGCGGTTTCCATTGCATGAAGTAGAAGGTCCTCGGTGAAATGCTTCGGAGGGGACGTTTGCCCTTCCTTTAGCTCGGCGTTGAGAATGCCGCACTCGTTTTCCGCTGCATTGGGCAGGGCGGTGAGTTCTTGCTTCCGGTTCAGGATGTCTGCCAGCACCTTGCGCTCCACCGCTTTCCAGCCTTCTTCCAAAATCTCCTTTCCCTTGGCGGTAAATTCCTCCCCGGCACATTCGGTGGTCATCAGGGTTTCCAGATACCGGAAGGGCTTGCTCACCGCCATCAGCGTCCGGGCGATGATGAGCTTCAGGACGTTCTGCTCCCCCTTGGGCAGTGCGTCCAGATCGGCTTGCAGCATACTACGGGTGGGCAGGATGGCGTGGTGGTCGGTGACTTTTTCCGGGTTTACGGCGCGCCGTGTCCGGGGCACAGCCTCGTCCACATCTTCCGGGGTAATGTCGAGAAAAACCTCCAGTGCCTCGGTCAGTTCTTCCAGCATTTCCTCGTCATCGTCAGTGATATAGCAGCTATCAGTTCGGGGATAAGTGGTAAGTTTCTTCTCATACAGGCTCTGTACATAGTCCAAAGTCTGCTGTGCGCTGTACCCCAGCAAGCGGTTAGCGTCCCGCTGAAGGGTGGTCAGATCATACAGCGGTGGTGGATTCTCGGACTTTTCCTTGCGGGTGATGCGCTGGATCGTTGCTACCATCTCCTTTCGGCAGGCTTCCAGCAGGTTTTCTGCAACGGATTTTTCGGGAATGCGGCGGCTGGATGCCGTGCAACCGCTGGTCAGTTCCAAATCTACCGTGTAGAATTTCTCCGGCACAAAGGCGGCAATGGCGGCTTCCCGCACCACCGTCATGGCAAGCACCGGGGTCATAACACGCCCCACTGCCAAGGGTTGGTTGTACAGACACGAAAAAAGCCGGGACGCATTGATGCCGACCATCCAGTCGGCACGTTCCCGGCAGAGTGCTGCATTGTACAGCGCATCGTATTCAGTTGACGGTTTGAGGCGGGCAAAACCCTCTCGGATTGCAGATTCCTCCATGCTGGACAGCCACAGGCGAGAAAATGGCTTTTTGCACCCGGCTTGCTCATAGACCAGCCGGAAGATGAGTTCTCCCTCCCGTCCGGAATCGCAACTGTTCACAATGCTCTCCACATCCGGGCGGTGCATGAGCTTTTGCAGGATGCCAAACTGCTTTTTGGTACCGGCAGACACCAGATACCGCCACTTTTCTGGCAGGATGGGCAAATCTGCGATGCTCCACTTGGTGTACTTTTCGTCGTAAACGTTGGGCGGTGCCAGCTCCACCAGATGCCCGATGCACCAGCTTACCAGATAGCCATTCCCTTCAAGGTAGCCGTCCTGACGGTTGGTGGCACCGAGGACTTTGGCGTAGGACATGGCAACCGAGGGCTTTTCTGCTACAACTAGAATTAAAATAAGCGTTCCCTCCAATCTGTTTTCATTTGGATATGTACGGCGGCAAATGCCGCCTTGAAATCAGATGGGTTCGGTATCTTCCTCACCGGGTTCCTCCGGCTCGTCCTCGGTGGGAATCTCGAAGTCGCCCTTGTCCTCGGTGTAGTTTGCATCAGGGTCAAGGGCTTCTTTTTCGGCCTGCTTTTTCTGCTTCTGCTTTGTGAAAGCATAGAAAATGCCGCCTGCCGCCAGCGCAATCAGCACCACCACGCCCAGAAAGCCGGATGCGATTTTTGTGACCTTGTTTTCCTTGGGCTGTTCCGTGCCGGATGCCGCCGCTTCTTCCGCAGCTTTCTTGGCTTCCTCCTCGGCTTTCATCCGATCCTGTTCCGCCTGCGCCGCCGCTTCTTTTTCGGCGGTATAAGCGTCCGCTTCTTCCTCCTCCATCAGTGTCAGCAGGTCGGCTTCGTCCACCAGATTCATAAAGTGGACGGTCTGCTGCCCCTTGGCGTTGCGGTCGATGACCAGATAGAACGTGTTGCCGGATTTGCTGACCAGCGTAATGAACTGCTGCCCGGAGCCGTCCGAATAATTGGTGTGGTAATCGTCCACCAATGTCAGATTGCCCTCCGGGGTCAGGGCACCAGAGGTTTCATCTGTGATGGTGACAACATCTTCCTCCACGACTTCCGGCAGAACCGGCTGCTCCACCGGGGCGGCTTCGCCCTCAAAAGCAAAAGCGGGAGCTGCCATGCCAGCGCACAGTGCCGCCGATACCAGCAACGCACCCAGTTTCTTAATCTTCATCTGCATCGACCTCCTTCTCAAAAGTTGCACCCACAGCAGACAGCGCAGCCGGGGTCGGGGTGGCGGTTGCGGACTGCCGCAGCAGAGCAGCAAGCTGTTCCGGCGTGACCTTTGCAGTCCGCACCATCTCGTTGACCTCGGCGGAATCCTCCTCCTGAATGCGCCGTTCCAGAATCTCGATGCGGTTGTTCAGCTTGATGCGGCGTTCCTTCTCTTTTTCCAGCATTGCCCGCAGCTTATCCGATTTTTCGCTCATAGTAACTCCTCCAATCATTTTGAAAGCCGTCCGAATCCGGCGAGATGCTTCTCCCAGTAGGACGAGTGAATGTTTGCGTACTTGATAGGGTCTCCGGCACTGACCATCATGCCATTGCCCAGATAGATCCCGGTATGGCTCATGCCGGGGGTGTCGTAGGTGCCTTTGAAAAAGACCAAATCTCCGGGCTTTGCTTCGGCTTCGGAAATATGCTGGCTTTTGTTCCACAAGCCGTTGGCGGTGGTGCGCCCCACATTGTAGCCGTTCTGGTTGTAGACCCAGCAGACATAACCGCTGCAATCAAACCCTGTTTCCGGGGTAGAACCACCCCACACATAGGGCGTACCAACATACTTTTGAGCTTCCTTGTAGATGGCGGCGAACTCCTCATCCGTCAGGGCTTCTGCCGGAATCTGATAGTCGATGCCCGGTGTGCCGGAGCCATCCGAGCCACCGGGCGGCAAGCCTCCATTAAAAAGATAAGGTCTGCCGCCCAGCGTATCCTGAAAGATCTCGTACCGTTTCCATTGGTCAGCATCCAATTCTTCCCGGATGACCACCTCCAAGCCACGATTGACCAGCTTGGTGTGGAAGATGCGGTACTCATAGGGCACCTGCGTGGGAACCGGGATTCCTGCCGGGCTGATGACCCACACGGTCTTATACCGTATCTGCACCTCCACCCATGTGGTGAGCTTATACTGCTTTTTGAAGGTCTC
>OLXD01001025.1_pt1 | contig 10702 bp, 8 predicted proteins | sample 1673881 | NCBI WGS metagenome assembly OLXD01 (sample SAMEA103958131, study PRJEB25191) | human gut metagenome
GAAAGGGTCAAGGGACGAAGTCCCTTGCGGAGTCCAGAGGCAGAGCCTCTGGTGGTTCCCCTCACAGCTCCCTTCGTCCCTCCATCGCCTTCGAGAGCGTCACTTCGTCGGCGTATTCAAGGTCGCTGCCGACGGGGACGCCGTGGGCAATGCGGGTGCACTTGATGCCCATGGGCTTAATGAGCCGCGCAATGTAGGTTGCGGTTGCTTCGCCCTCGATGTCGGGGTTCGTCGCCAGAATCACTTCGCTGACCGGCTCGGTCTGCAGGCGCGTCATCAGTTCCTTGATGTGAATATCATCCGGCCCGATGCCGTCCATCGGCGACAGCGTGCCGTGCAGGACGTGGTACAGCCCGTGGTAATCGTGCATCCGCTCCATGGCGGCCACATCGCGCGGGTCGCGCACGACGCAGATTTGCCCGTTATGGCGGTTTTCATCCGCGCACACGGCGCACTTTTCAGCGGAGGAAAAATTGCCGCACACGTCGCAGTAGCGAATCGCCTTGCGCCCCTGCCATAGTGCCGCCGCCAGCGCGTGAACATCCTCCAGCGGCATCCCGACGATATGGTACGCCAGCCGCGCCGCCGTCTTGTGACCGATGCCGGGCAGCCGAGACAGCTCCGACACCATCCGCTCAATCGGTTCGATTTGTCCGGGCATTAGAACAGACCGCCCATACCGCCCATGCCGGGCGCCATCTTGTTCATCGTCTCTTCGCGGTTTGCTTCGCCCTTGCGCAGCGCTTCGTTCACCGCCGCCATCACAAGGTCCTGCAGCATTTCCACGTCGTCGGGGTCAACGACCTTGGGGTCAATCGTCAGGGACAGCAGCTCGCGCTTGCCGTTCACCTTCACGCTTACCACGCCGCCGCCGGACTGCGCTTCGTACTCCTGCGCATCCAGCTTTTCCTGCGCGTCCGTCATCGCCTGCTGCATCTTCTGCGCCTGACGCATGAGCTGCTGCATGTTCGCGCCGCCGCCGAAGCCAAAGTTCTGTCGTGCCATAAAAATCGTCCTCCTAATTATTCGTTTTCTGTCAGTTTCTCCGGGGAAATCCGCCGGATGGTCAGGTTGCCCGAAGCCGTCGTCACGCGGACAGACGGTGCGCCATCGACGATGGATACGCCGTCCGTCAGCAGCCGCCCGGACACCGAGCGAAGAATGGCGTCACACTGCGCGCCGGGAATCTCCAGACTGATGCCGCCTGCGACCGAGCCGCCCTTGAAGGTGGAGAACATCTCCGCAAAAGAGAGCATTGCGCCCCGGCTGACCGAGGACAGCGAGATGTTCAGAAACGCAAGGCGCTCCAGACAGAGCATCCCCGTCGTTGTGAACAGACTGCAATCCTGACCGGACAAGTCGCTGCCGGCAATGTCGCCGCTGCCGTTCTTGACCTTCAGGCTCAGGCTGCTCAAGTCGGAGAGCATCACGAAGCCGGAGAGAGACTCCACGGACAGGTCACTGACCTGCAAACCGCGGACATGCACGCTGCCGGACGTCGTGCGAATCTCGACCCGTCCCTTCCATGTGCGCGGAATGCGGACGGTCACTTGCAGCCAGCGGGCGCTGAGCGGCAAGGGAGAGAGTGCGGCGGCGGACTGCTCCAGCGTCAGCGTATCGCCGTTCTGGGCGAGCGAAACTGCCTTCATATCGTGGTCGTCACCGGATGCCATGACTTGGATTTCCTGCGTGTCATCGGCATAGAGTTCCAGCAGGGCGCCGGTGAGGTGAATCACCAGCTGCGTAATGGTCAGCGAGGAAAAAGAGTTGCGCGAATTCATACGCGTTCACCTCCGTCATTCGTCCTCATCATATCACGTTTTGGCGCTTGTTGCAAGGGGAAAAGCCAACTATGAAGCAGTTGGATGCTTATGCGGATAGGCATAGTTGACTTCATTTCCATAGTGGTAACTTCCGCGAGTTCCAGAGGACATAAAAACAGACGAAGTCTGCGATCGCCCTCTGGACTCCTTCGGCGTTCGCCTCTGGATGCTACTTGATTTTTATTGGAAGTTTTTTAGTTTGTGCGCAGGGACGCTTCGCTGCCTGCGGCGAAGTTGCCGGACTTGTTTTTCCTCTTTGAGTAGGTTTAACGGAGCAACAGTTGGGGCGTTGCCCCAAGCCCCATAAGGGGCGCCGCCCCTTAACCCCGCAAGGGGCATTGCCCCTTGACCCTTTTTTCGGCGCCATGCGGGTGCTGTTATTCCAGCAGCTCCGCCCCCGTCACCACGTCGTCCATCACCGCGATAACCAGCGGCATTCCGCGATCCTGCTTGCCTTGCAGACGCACGTTGTCCCTTTCCACCAGCGTCGCGGGGGATTTCGCCTGCTGCACGCGAATCAGGTGATCGTCCTTCTCCAACCGCACCACGCCCGCAAGCTGTTTGCCGTTGCTGCCATTCTTGTTGAAATAGAACGACTTCACGCCCTTGCCGTTGCGGTTCTGCTTCTCGAAATCGACGGAGAGCAGGCGTTTGGCGTAGCCGCGGTCGGTCAGCAGCACGATTTGGTCGCTGTCTTGCAGCTGCCCGCACCAGATGACCTCGTCGCCGTCCTCCACCTGCATACAGCGCACCCCGGCGGCGACGCGCCCCTGCACCGGCACGCTGTCGAGCGAGAAGCGGATGCACAGGCCGCTGCGGGTGAACAACAGCAGGTCGTCGCGACTGGCGGCGGGGAGAACGGTCAGCAGACGATCGCCGTCCTTCACGTTCACGGCGGCAAATTTTTTGCTGCGCACGTCGTAATCCGCGGCGGCGGTGCGTTTTACCATGCCCTGCCGGGTGATGAAGAGAATGTCCGGCAGATGCCCGACGTCCGCCATGCGGATGCACGTCATCCACAGCGCCTTCTCGTCGTCCTCCAGCCCAGCCAGCACGCCTGAAAGCAGCTGCCCGCGATCCTTGGGCTTGACTTCGTTCAGCGACGCAACGGGCAGGGGATAGCAGTTGCCGCGGTCGGTGAAGATGAGCAGCGTCTCGTCTGTTTTGGCCATGAACAGGAAGTCGGCGAACTCCTTGTCGTCCTCCGTGCGGGTCGGGAGCGGCGTTTTCTTGTAGAGCGCGGGATTCATGCGCTTCAATTGCCCCGCGCCCGTGAACGCCACGATGACCTCTTCCGGCGCGGCGGTCTCTTCCTCAACTTCCAGCGGGGATTCGTCCGCTTTTTCGATGGTTGTGCGGCGCTCGTCGGCGAATTCCTCGGCAATCTCCTGCAATTCCTTGCGGATGACCGCCAGCAGCTTTTTCTCGCTGTGCAGGATGCCCTCCAAGCGGTCGATGAGTTTCAGGATGTCCTCGTACTCCTTGCGCAGGGCGATGATTTCCAGATTCGTCAAGCGCTGCAGGCGCATGTCCAAGATTGCCTGTGCCTGCGCGTCGGACAGCTCGAAGCGCTCCATCAGGCGAGCTTTCGCTTCTTTCGGGTTCTTCGAGGAGCGAATCAGCGCGATGACCTCATCGAGGTTGTCCACCGCAATCATGAGGCCCTGCAAAATGTGCGCGCGGGCTTTCGCCTGCTTCAGGTCGTACTCCGTGCGGCGGGTGATGACGTTTTTTTGATGGCGGATGAAGTGCCCCAGCATCGTTTTCAGCCCCATCTGCACGGGCTTGCCCTCGGCGATGGCGACCATGTTCACGCCGAAGGTGACCTGCAAGTCCGAATACTTGTAGAGCACTTTCAGCACCTTGTCCGGGTCGGCGTCCTTCTTCAGCTCGATGACGGCGCGCATTCCCTCGCGGTCGGATTCGTCGCGGATGTCGTAGATGTTTTGCAGCTGCCCCTTCTTTTCTTCCGACAGCTTCAAGATCTTCTCCAGCATCGCGGCCTTGTTGACCATGTAGGGGATTTCCGTGATGACAAGCAGCTTGCGCCCGTTCACGCCGTCTTCCACATGCACGCGCGCGCGCAGGGACAGCTTCGAGCGCCCGGTCTCATAGCCTCTGCGGATTTCCTCGTTTTTCACCAGCACGCCGCCGGTGGGGAAGTCCGGGCCGGGGATGATTTTCATCAGCTCATCCAGCGGAATGTCCGGATTCTCCATCACAGCAATCGCCGCGCGGATGCTTTCGCCCAGATTGTGCGGGGGAATGTTCGTTGCAAGCCCTACCGCGATGCCGCTCGCGCCGTTGACGAGCAGATTCGGAAAGCGCGCGGGCAGCATATCCGGCTCTTTGAGCGTGTCGTCGAAATTCAGGCGGAACGGCACGGTGTCCTTCTCAATGTCGCGCAGCATTTCCAGCGCAAGGGGCGTCATACGCGCCTCGGTGTAACGCATGGCGGCAGCGCTGTCGCCGTCAATGGAGCCGAAATTGCCGTGCCCATCGACCATCGGCCCGCGCATGGAGAAGTCCTGCGCCATGCGCACCAGCGCGTCGTACACGGAGGAATCGCCGTGCGGGTGATATTTGCCCAGGCAGTCGCCGACGATGCGGGCGCACTTGCGGTGCGGCTTGTCGGGCGTCGTGCCGAGTTCCATCATGGTATAGAGAATGCGGCGCTGCACGGGTTTTAAGCCATCCTCGACGCGCGGCAGGGCGCGTTCCAGAATGACATGCTCCGCGTAGGGGATCATGGACTGGTGCATCACGTCCTCGACAGTCGTTTGCAGGATGCGCGACGGATCGTCCTTGGGAATCGGGCGGTTATCGCTTGTTTTCTTTGCCATAACTTACTTTCCTTCCCCGCGCTGACCTTCCGGCAGCTCGAAATTATCCGGCTTATTGAAGTCGGCGTTCTCGATGATGTAGTCGCGGCGCGGCTCCACCTTGTCGCCCATCAGGATGGTAATGCGGCGGTCAGCCAGCGCTGCGTCCTCAATCGTCACCTGCATCAGTTTGCGCTGGGAAGGATCCATCGTCGTCGCCCAGAGCTGTTCGGGGTTCATTTCGCCCAAGCCTTTGTAGCGCTGGAGCGTGTAGCCTTTGCCCGCTTCCTTGATGCACTTCGCCAGCTCCTTGTCGTCGTAGGCATAGAGGACTTTGCTGCCCTTTTGCACCTTGTACAGCGGCGGCATTCCGATATAAACGTGACCGCCGGTGACAAGCTCTTTCATGTAGCGGAAGAAGAAAGTGAGCAGAATGGCGCGGATGTGCGCGCCGTCCTGATCGGCATCGGAGAGGATGATGACTTTGTTGTATTTGAGGTTGGCGAGGTTGAAATTCTCGTCGATGGACGTGCCGAGCGCGGTAATCAGCGAGCGGAACTCCTCGTTGCTCAGCACCTGATCCAGCCGCTTCTTTTCGGCATTGAGGGGCTTGCCGCGCAGGGGGAGAATCGCCTGATAGCGGCTGTCGCGCCCCTGCTTGGCGCTGCCGCCTGCGGAATCGCCCTCGACGATGAACAGCTCATTGTCCTCCGCCTTTTTGCCGCGGCAGGCGCTGAGCTTGCCGACCAGCGGCGCGGCGTCTAACTGATTTGCCTTGCGGGCGTTGTCGCGGGTCTTGCGCGCGGCTTCCCGCACCTGCGCGGCGCGAATCGCCTTCTGCACAATCTGCTGGGCAATCTCCTGATTCTTGAGGTTCTCCAGCCAGTCTGTCAGCTGCTGGGTGATGATGCCCTCCACCGCAGGGCGCACTTCGCTGTTGCCCAGACGCCCCTTCGTCTGCCCCTCGAACTGCGGATTCTTGACCATCGTCGTCAGCACGCAGCTCAAGCCTTCGCGGAAGTCCTCGCCCGTCAGGTTGCTGTCCTTTTCCTTCAGGAAGCCGTTGCGGCGGGCGTAGTCGTTGAACATCTTCGTGAATGCCGCCTTGAAGCCTGTTTCGTGCGTTCCGCCTTCACCCGTGGGGATGTTGTTGACATAGGAAAAAAGGCTCTCGGTATAGCCGTCGGTGTACTGAATGGCGACGCGGCAGATGACGGAATCCTTCTGTCCTTCGAGGTAAATCGGCTGATCGTGCAGGACGGTTTTGCCGTCGTTCAAATACCGCACATAGTCGATGATGCCGCCCTCGTAGTGGAAGGTCGTTTCGCGGCGGGCAGGGTCGCTCACACGCTCGTCGAGAAAGACGATTTTCAGACCCCGGTTCAGATACGCCAATTCCTGCAGGCGGCGGAAAACCGTGTCGTAATTGAAGCGCACGTCCTCGAAAATCGCGTCATCGGGCAGAAAACGCACGAGTGTGCCCTTCTTGCGTGTGTTTCCGACTTTTGCCAGCGGCGCGTCCGGCTTGCCCGCAACAACCTTGCCTTTTTTCTCGTCAAACTGACTTGTGAAGCGCATGGCATAATGGCTGAAATCGCGGTAGATGTCCACGGTCAGCCACTTGCTCAGCGCGTTGACGACCGACGCGCCCACGCCGTGCAGACCGCCGGAATAGCTGTAATTCTCGTTGTTGAACTTGCCGCCCGCGTGCAGCACGGTGAAAATGACCTCCGCGCCGCTGACGTGCATGGTCGGGTGCTCATCCACGGGCATACCGCGCCCGTTGTCGTACACCGATGCGGAGCCGTCTGTGTGCAGCGTCACGCGCACCTCATCCGCAAAGCCGTTCGACGCCTCGTCAATCGCGTTATCCACAATCTCCCAGAGCAGGTGATGCAGACCGCGTGTCGAGGTGGTGCCGATATACATGCCCGGACGCATCCGAACCGCTTCCAGCCCTTCCAGCACCTGAATATTGCCCGCATCATAGTGATTTGCTTGATTTGCCATGAAAAAACTCCTCTTATAATGAAGGAAGTATATCAAAATCGCAACGGTGACAAAGCACCAATTTTCATTATATCACAATTCCGCCGATTCATCAAGGCGAACAGCAAAATGACGCTCGGACAGCAGAGCGGCGCGAAAAATTTTCACCCGCTCAACAAAAACGTAACATTTTATCAAATATCGGAAACATGTTCATGGGAAAGCAAAAATAGATATTGCAAACGGGCAGATAATTGCCGAATCAAACAGGGGGAAATCCGCGAAAACGCCGCAGAATTTACAATTCACAGGGAAAAAGCCTCTTGACAATGAAACAATTTTGTAATAAAATCAGGCTGTACGGAAAGGAGTGATTTCCCCATGATGAATTCCGGTCTGCGGCGGCTTCTGTCCGGCGCGGTGGCGCTGATGCTGCTGGGCTGTTCCTCCGCCTTGGCGGATACGGCGACGGTCACTGCGCGCAAGCTCATTCTGCGCGAAAAAGCATCCTCGACCAGCGATGCCCTGCAAACCCTGCCCAAAGGAACGAAGCTGGAGGTTCTCGGCAAAAGCGGCAGCTGGTATAAAGTGACTTACGGGAAATACACCGGCTATGTCTATAAAACGTATGTCAGCGTGAACAAGACGGCCAGCAGTTCCAGTTCTTCCAGCAGCGCGACGCGGCTGGAAAAGGGGAGCACTGGCAGCGCCGTCAAGGATTTGCAGACAAAGCTGAAAAAACTCGGCTATTATGATGCTTATGTCGATGGCGATTATGGCGACACGACCGTCGCGGCGGTCAAGGCGTTCCAGAAGAAGTATAACTTGACGGCGGATGGCATTGCAGGCAAAGAGACGCTCAAAAAGCTGGACAGTGTCTACAAGAACGCGGACAGCGACAAGGACGATGATTCGCTCCGCATGGGCGACAGCGGCAGCGCGGTCAAGGACTTGCAGACGAAGCTGAAGAAGCTTGGCTATTACGACGGCACGGTGGACAGCACGTTTGGTTCGGGCACATACGCGGCGGTCAAGGCGTTTCAGAAGAAGTATAACCTGACGGCGGACGGCGTAGCGGGCAGCGAAACGCTCAAAAAGCTCGACAGCGCGTACAAGAACGCGGACGGCGACAAGGACGACGGCTCGCTCCGCAAAGGCGCAACCGGCAGCGCGGTCAAGAATTTGCAGACGAAGCTGAAAAAGCTCGGCTTCTACAACGCGTCCATTGACGGCGATTATGGCGATACGACGGTTGCGGCGGTCAAGGCGTTCCAGAAGAAGTATAACCTGACGGCGGATGGCGTGGCGGGCAGCGAAACGCTCAAAAAGCTCGACAGCGCGTACAAGAACGCGGACAGCAATACCAGCACCGATGACGATTCGCTCCGCAAAGGCGCAACCGGCACGGCAGTCAAGACGCTGCAGACCAACCTGAAGAAGCTGGGTTTCTACACGGCATATGTCGACGGTTCGTTCGGCTCGACGACCGAGAGCGCCGTCAAGGCATTCCAGAAGAAATACGGTCTGACGGCGGACGGCGTGGCGGGCAGCGCGACGCTCAAGAAGATTGAATCCGCCGTGGCGAGCGCCAGCAGCGGCAAGATTACCACTGAGCGACTGGACTGGTTCAATGGCGGCAAAAACGTCATCCCGAACGGCGCTGTATTCCAGATTAAGGACGTCAGCACGGGGCTGATTTTCTCCGCGCGCCGGCAGAGCGGCGGCAACCATATGGACGCCGAGCCGCTGACGGCGGAAGATACCGCGATTCTCAAGAAAATCAACGGCGGCACGTTCAGCTGGCGTCGCCGCGCGGTGCTGGTTAAGTACAACGGGCATGTGTATGCCGCGTCGATTTACTCCGAACCCCACGGCACAAACACAATTCTGGACAACAACTTCGATGGGCAGTTCTGCCTGCACTTCTACGGCAGCAAGACCCACGGTACAGACCGCGTGGATGCAGATCACCAGAAGTGCGTGGAACAGGCCATGAAGGCGACTTGGTAAAAATCCCAGTCAAAGGGCAAAGCAATGGGCACTGCTGCAGCGCGGCAGTGCCTTTTTGCGCACATCCGAAATCATCCGCCGATGCCCTATTGACAAATCGCCCAAAATCCTTACAATAAAATTGCGGCTGAAATCATTCATTTTTCATTCATTCCGATGGACAGCCGAGGACAAGAGAGAGAGGAAAGTACCATGTTCGGATTCCGACCCGACGGACGGCGCGTGTCGTCCATTGACCCCATCGTCGGCATTACGCCGTACCTGATGCCCATGCGCTGCGACGCGCAGGTTTTCCTGCAGCATCGCGTGGATTATGAGCTGCTGACGCGCTACATTGCGGCGCAGGCGGCGAAGGGCGAGAAAATCACGTTCATGCAGATTATTATCGCCGCGTTTGTCCGCACTGTGTCCCAGCACCCGGAAATCAACCGCTTCATCCTCAATAAGCAGTTCTTTGCGCGGAACATGTGCGCCGTGTCCTTCACGATGCTCAAGAACCCGCAGAACGCCGAAATGGGCGAGACGGCGGTGAAGGTGAAGTACGACCTGACTGACACCATCTACGACGTGCGCGACCGCATGGAAAATGTCATCAACGCCAACCGCGGCGAGGACAAGAAGAACTTCGCGGATAAGCTGGCGAAAGCGGTGCTGGTCGTGCCGGGTCTGGCAACGGGCATCGTCGCGCTGGTTCGCCTGCTTGATCGCTACGGGCTCTGCCCCGGCGCACTGCTGGATGAGCTGCCCTTCCATACCAGCATGTATATCACCAACAACGCCTCCATCGGCCTGCATCACGTCAACCACCACATCTACAACTTCGGTTCGGTTACGCTGTTCTTCGGCATGGGTACCGTGGAGAAGGTTGCCGTGGTGGAGAAGGGCGAGGCGCGCATGAAGCGCTTCCTGCCCATCGGCATCACGGCGGATGAGCGCGTCTGCTCCGGCGCGCACTACGCGGCGTTCTTCGGCACGATGTCGTATCTGCTCAATCATCCGGAAGAACTGGAGAAGCCGCCGGAATCCGTCCGCTTTGACGAAAAGTGCGAATACCACGTCCCGAAAGTTGGCGAGCAGCCGGCGAAGAAGCAGAAAAAGCAGCAGAAAGCTACGGTTCAGGCGTAAATCAGCAGGAAAAAACGCATGATACGTCGAAATCCTCCGTTGCAGCGCATTCCTTGAAACGGGAGTGCAGAAGAACGGAGGATTTTTTTATGCAGAATGTAGGTATTGTCGGCTTGGGACTGATTGGCGGCTCACTCGCGAAAACCATCAAGCTCCACACACCTTACACGGTTTATGGCACGGACAAGAATGCGGACACGATGCGCCGCGCGTTCCTGATGGAGGCGATTGACGGCGAACTGACGGCGGAGACGCTGCCGCAGTGCGATGTTGTGCTGGTCTGCCTGTACCCGCAGGGGATTATCGACTATGTGACCACGCACGCGGCGGACTTTAAGCCCGACAGCCTTGTGATTGACTGCGGCGGCGTGAAGCAGGTGATTTGCGACGCACTGTTTCCCGTATCACAGCGGTATGCGTGGCATTTCATCGGCGGACACCCGATGGCGGGGCGCGAGTACAGCGGCTTCAAGTACGCCCGCGATGATCTGTTCGACCATGCGTCGATGATTCTGTGCGGTCACGGCGACGACGACCCGGCGGTTTTGCAGCGCGCCCGCGACTTTTTCATGAAACTGGGCTTCCTGCGTGTGCAGTTCACGACGCCGAAGACACATGACGAGATGATTGCGTATACGTCGCAGCTGGCGCATGTCGTGTCGAGTGCGTATGTGAAGTGCCCGCTGGCGGATAAGCACCGCGGGTTCTCGGCGGGGAGTTTCGCGGATATGACGCGCGTGGCAAGGCTGAATGAGGATATGTGGACGGAGCTGTTCTTTGATAATCGAGAGGCGCTTCTGCCGGTGGTGGAGGACTTGGTGCAGCGGGTGACGGAGTATCGGGACGCGCTGCGGGATGAGGATCGGGAAGGAATGAGAAAATTATTGCGTGAGGGACGCGAGACGAAGGAACGCCTGACGGAGTAACACGCGG
>OLXD01001040.1_pt1 | contig 10486 bp, 7 predicted proteins | sample 1673881 | NCBI WGS metagenome assembly OLXD01 (sample SAMEA103958131, study PRJEB25191) | human gut metagenome
CTATGCCCTCTCCGGCATCACGGCGGCGGGCAGCGCCGACGGCTATGCGGACGCGGACGCCATCTCCGCCTGGGCGGTGAACGGTGTGGCGCTGTGCACGGCGCGCGGTCTTGTCCAGGGCGACCCGCAGGGCCGCTTCCGCCCGCAGTCCGACCTGACCCGCGCGCAGATCGCCGCGATCCTGAGCCGGATGGCGAAATAAACGCGAAAAAATGCCCGTGTTTCAAACGGTTCATGTTCATAGGTACACAATGTGACCTATGGGGCAGGCCGGACGATACAGGGCACGAAAAAATAAGTCGGGGGAAATTCCCTCGACTTATTTTTTCTTTGATCCCAAGTTTATCTGCGTGACGATGCTCCAATCAAATATAGCCAACAGCAGCCTTGCCGGAACACCGGTAAGGCTGCTGATACTTTTATGGCAAGTCCTTCTCCATTTGAGAAACGGTTTCGTTGTAGAACACGTCCAATTCACCGACGTATCCGGGCTTCCACGGCTTATTCCGCCCGCAGTAGTGGATGACAGCCGAGCGCTGCCGCACATCGTCCAGCGTCATGCCATCCCCGTTGAACCGGTGAAGGGTGAATAGCTTTTCCGTCATGTTATATTGGATCGGGTCCAGCGGGATGATGCTTTGTCCGTACAAGGCGCTGATGATGTCCTGATCCGGCAGCATGAGCCGTCCCTTGTGGGCGTCCATGTAGTCGAATACCGCCTGCGTATCCTGTTCCGCCCGCAAAGCCTGCAGATTCATCAGCATCACGCCGGAATTGATATAGGGACTGTCCTCGTCCATGTCCAGACGCAGCTCATTGAAACGGTGCAGAAAGCCGCGGATGTGGGTGGCCGCCGCGAAAAACGCCGCGCCCATGGGCATCTCATACAGCTCCCGCAGGCTCTGGCGCACTACAATATCCGGATCGAGATACAGCACCCGATCCAGCGTGTCCGGCAGATATTTGGCCGCAAAAATACGGTAGTAAATGGCTTTTGGGTAGCGGTCGGAGGTGGGCGCGTCCGCCAGACCGTCCTCGTCCACTCGTATCAGGTGCAGTTCGCCCCGCTGCCCCAGCAGTACTCGCGTTCCCACCACATCCTCCTCTGACAGTCCCTCGTCGTGCAGCAGGTACACGTCAAAATGCGCGGCACTGTCGCAATGCAGTGCGGAGAACAGCATCACATTCAGCTGCGGAACATAGTTCCGATCCAGTGTCATCAACAAGTTCATATACATACCTCGACTTTTTGCTTTCAGTATATTCTACGTTCTGTCAAAAAGCAAGGATGCCAACGTCACGCGCGGGCAAAAAAAACGTTTTGCATTGTCTATGAAAGCAAAACGCTGCATTATGCTTCGTTTCGCGAATTCAGCTCATAGGTACACAGATAGAACAGGAACGAGGTCATCTGATAGCGGCTGATATGGGTGTCATAGGCCGCCAGCAGCTCACTCAGTCCGCTGTCGCGGGTGGTGATATCCCGATCGTCACACCACAGCATGGCCTTGACGACCTCGCCGCTGAGCCGGGGATTTCCCCACATGGTCTGCCGCAGCAGCTCCTGATCTACGCGGGTGTCAATGCCGGACATGGCGGCGTAGCGATAGATCAGCAGACAGGCCGTCTGGTAATCCATGTCGTCGTCATAGGCCGTATGCAGATCGCCCTGACGGAGCAGCCCCGTTTGATACGCCCAGCACACGGCGTCGTAGTAGGGGCAGGCGGAGCCGTTGAATGTCTCGTTTTCATAGTCGGGCGGCAGGGCGGTGTTGTCCGTCTCCGGCCTTTGGGAGATGCGGTACAGCACATCCACGAATTCGCCCACCTTTGCCGTGGCCTTTCCGCCGAAGGTGTCCGGCGTTTCCGGGTCTATATATCCGTTGCGGTACATATAGAGGACGCTGGCCTGGTTGAAAATGCCCGTGATGTCCGTAAACACCACCGTATCCTCCAGCGTGCCGCCGCTGGACGCCTTGCCAAAAACGTGGGCGTAGTAGTCACTGTTGACAATGTTGCTGGACATCTGGAACTTATTGTCCACATACAGCCGGTAGGCCTCCAGCTGCTCGTCAGAAATAACGATGCTCTCGTCGGCGGGGATCACCGTCTCCGTGCCGGCGTCATAGCGGAAGGTCTTTGTCAGGAAGGACTTGTCCGACAGCACCGCCATATGTATGCCGTTGGACAGCACGTCGGTGCCCGCCAGCAGCCGGGAGTCGTAGTCCACGCCGAACAGGTTCAGCAGCGTGGGCAGGATGTCCGCCGTGGAGCAGTACTCATCCACCACGATGTTCTCAGAGAGGCCGGGGACGTAGCAGATAAAGCTGTTGCGATACTTCTCGAAGGTGAGATCCATCTCCCGCCCTGCCAGCTCGTTGTACTCGTCCTCCGTCAGACCGTAGGGATAGTGGTCATTGGTCAGTACGATGCAGGTCTTATCGGCCACGCCCGCCTGCTCCAGCCGCTGCAGCAGGTAGGTCAGCGCGTTTTCCAGCTCCAGATTGCAGGCGATATACGCCTTCACCGGCTCGGAATAGGGCAGATCCTTCACCGCGTCGTGGTTCTTGGCGCTCATGGCGTTGTCCCAGTTGTACCGATAGTGGCCGCTGAAGGTCATGTAATAGGCGTGGAAGGGCTCCCTGCTGCTGAGGTAGTCGTCCACGGAGGCCTCCATCATCTCCAGATCGGAGGAGGGCCAGTCGATCTTTATATCCAGCCCGGAGTCCGCCGCCTTGAAGGTATAGCCCATGTTGGCGTGGGTGATGTTCCGGTTGTAGAAATCGCCGATGTAGTCGTGATAGCCCCAGGTCTGGTACCCCTTCTCCGTTAGGGCGTTACCCAGGCAGAAGGGCAGATAGTTGGTGCCCGCCACGTTGAAGCTGGAATCGGTCTTAGTGCGGGACATATCCGGATACAGCCCCATGCACATGGTGTACTCACCGTTGGTGGTGACGGATTGGAACGTGCCGTAGTAGTTTTCAAAGATGATGCCCGTGTGGGACAGCTTGTACAGGGTGGGCGTCAGCTCCTCGCTGATGAACCAGGGGCAGAAGCTCTCGGCACAGATGGTGATCAGGTTGTAGTCCTGCAAAAGCCCGGTGTAGTTGTTCTTCCGGGTGGGGACCACCTGCGCCAGATACTCATCCGTGGTCCTGCACATGATGTTATCCGCAGACTCCGCCAGCTTTGCAAAGTCGATGCTCTCGATCACATTGTAGGAATTGCTGCTGTAGAGCCGTCTGGTGTCTGTGCCCAGCGGGGACGGCGTAATGATGACGCTGCCGCTGCTGCCGAAGACCATATAGCGAAGCTCCTGCACCGTGGTGGCCAGCATGCCCACGCTTTTATAGCTGCTGTCGGTAGAGGTGTTCACGTTGGTGAAGGTCTTGTAGACGGAGAACGACTTGCCCCGCCCAGCGTACATAATGCCCGTGGTGGCCAGCAGCAGCGTCAGCAGGATGCCCAGCGTCGCCAGCGCCTGCCTCCACTTGAGCCGTACGGTCAGCACCCGGAGCTTGCGCAGAGCAAGGCAGAGGATCATCACGATCAGCGGTACCAGCAGCAGAAGGATGGGAACGATGTTCTTGCCGATGCTGTACAGGATCTGCGAGTCGAAATTGGTGATGACGTTCCCGCCCATGCTCACCTGACTGATGGGCATGAAGTTGCCGAAAATGGCGTGGTACATCAGCTGCACCTCGGCAAACAGCACCTGCACGGCGACCAGAAGCACGCCCACGATCTGCCGGGCGATCTTGGGCAGGTGCGTGGTCAGCAGTGTGCAGACCGTGCCGCCCAGCAGTCCGAACAGCACCAGATAGACCGCCCGCCTGTCCAGCGAGCGATAGACGCACAGGTGCAGGCACAGCTCCACATAGACGCTGGCGCAGCAGAACAGCAGCAGGCTGCGGAGCCACGCCTGCCACATGCTGCGGCGGAGGGCCTCCGCCGTTTCAGGCGCCTCGCAAGGCGCCTGATGGGTGTCTGTTATCTCATTGGATTTTGTTTTCAGCATATATGTCTCCTGCCGCAGGCCTCTCTCAGGGGAAGGCGGCTGCGAAATCTGTCAAAATATTGGCGCGGGGCATATCATACTGTAATTGTAAAGAAAATGCAACGATTTCTGTGAAAATTAAAGAAAGGTTCACAGTCGATCTCGGTCGTTTTGAGCCGAAAGTTTAACAAAATCTACATAGCCGAAACGCGAAAACCGTGCTATACTGTACGCGAAATTGGGAACGCAGTCGATTTTAGGAGGTGAGTCCCGTGACAGAATCCGGTTTTCATCTGAAACACCATCTGACATCCTTCCAGATCATGATCCTCGGCTTTGCGGGCGTCATCCTGCTGGGCGCGCTTGTGTTGATGCTGCCTATCGCCACCGCAAGCCACACATGGACGCCGTTTCACGAGGCGTTGTTTACCTCCACCTCCGCCGTCTGCGTAACGGGGCTGGTGGTGCAGGACACCGGCAGTTACTGGTCCGGCTTCGGTCAGACCGTCATCCTGCTGCTGATCCAGATCGGCGGCTTAGGCGTCATCACGGCGGCTGTAACGTTTTTGATGCTCTCCGGCAAGAATATCTCGCTGAAGGAGCGCAGTGCCATGCAGGATGCCATTTCCGCTCCGGTGGTGGGCGGCATCGTGCGCCTGACGCGGTTTATTCTCAAGGGAACGTTCTTTGTGGAATTGGTCGGCGCTCTTGCGCTGCTGCCGGCGTTCTGCCGGGACTATGGACTGCGGGGCGTGTGGATGGCAATATTTCACTCCGTTTCCGCCTTCTGCAACGCGGGCTTTGACATTCTGGGGCGGGCGGATACGCTCTACCCTTCATTGACGGCCTACATATCCGACCCGCTGGTCAACATCGCCATTATGCTGCTGATCATCGTGGGCGGTATCGGCTTTCTGACGTGGGACGATGTCTGCACCCACCGGCTGCACCTGCGGCGGTACCGGATGCAGAGCAAGGTCATTCTGAGCGCAACTGCCATCCTGATCGCGCTTCCGGCATTGCTCTTCTTCCTGACAGACTTTGCAGAGCTTCCCGCAGGACAGCGCGTTCTGGCGTCGCTCTTTCAGGCGGTCACACCGCGAACGGCAGGCTACAACACCGCTGACCTGACGAAAATGAGCGACACCTCACAGGCAGTCACGATTTTGCTGATGCTGACCGGCGGCGCACCCGGCTCCACGGCGGGCGGCATGAAGGTAACGACGCTGGCTGTGCTGGCCGCCAACGCGGTCGCCGCTTTCCGCAGGCGAGAGGATCCGCAGCTTTTCAAACGCAGGCTGGAGCCCTCCGCTGTACGGAATGCCGCCGCCATCCTGCTGCTGTATCTGGGGCTGACCTTCGCGGGTGCGGCGGTCATCAGCGCGGCGGAGGGACTGCCGCTGGGTGCCTGTCTCTATGAAACGGCATCCGCTGCCGGAACGGTAGGGCTGACACTGGGGCTGACGCCGCAGTTGGGTACGCTGTCGCAGAGCATTCTCATTCTGCTGATGTTCTTCGGGCGTGTCGGGGGACTTACCCTGATCTACGCCGCTTTCTCCGGGCATGATCTGACCTATGCCCGGTATCCGAAGGAAATGATCACCGTAGGCTGAAAGGAGCGCACGATGAAAAACGTATTATTGATCGGACTCGGCCGCTTCGGGCGGCACCTTGCCATGCAGCTGAGCGAGCTGGGGCATCAGGTGATGGCGGTGGACCGGGACGAGGATCGCGTCAACGAATGTATGCCCTTTGTCACCAACGCACAGATCGGTGACAGCACCCGCGTGGATTTCCTGCGCTCACTGGGCGTCAGCAACTACGATGTCTGCTACGTTACCATCAGCGGAGACTTCCAGAACTCGCTGGAAACGACGTCGCTGCTCAAGGAGCTGGGGGCGAAATATGTGGTGTCCCGCGCCGAACGGGATGTACAGGCAAAATTTCTGCTGCGCAACGGCGCGGACGCGGTGACATACCCGGAAAAGCAGCTGGCGAAGTGGGCGGCCATCCGGTACACCGCCGACCACATCTTCGATTACATAGAGTTGGACGAGAAGCACGCCATTATCGAGGTCGCCGTCCCGGACAGCTGGCAGGGGCACAGCATCGGTGAGCTGGACATCCGCCGAAAGTATGGCGTCAATATCCTCGGCGTGAAGCGAAGCGACAAAACCGATGTGACCATCTCGCCGGAAACCGTGCTGGACAGCAGCCTGACGCTGCTGGTGCTGGGCGAGTATACGGCGCTGAAAAAGTGCTTCCGGCTGTAAGGCCGCATCTGCCGGTGCTCGTGCGGTTGCAAGCGGCTCGCCGGGGTATGTTACGCTGCCAAGCTCTCCACTAAAAACTTCGGATTTGAGGCTGCCGGTATAGAAAAAGCGCCCCTGCGAGGATCGACCTCGCAGGAGCGCTTTTTTGTTTCAGGTGTCGGGAGAGCTGTGTTTACTCGCCGATGTCATCCAGCGACAGTACCTGCTCATAAGAATCTGCACCGGCGACAGAGCCGATGGGCAAGACTACGTGGAGATTTCCGTCACCGTCAGCGTATGTGCGGACGTCCATGTTGATGTTCTCATCGGACAGCGTCCAATCGCGGCGTTCCGTCAGGAACTCATCCGTATCACCGCCCGCAATTGCTCCATACTGTGTGTCGAACTTTGCAGCGGCAGCGCGGCGTACCGCCTCCAAGAAGACTGTCTCATCCACATCCAGTGCCTTCAGCAAGCCCGCTGTGGTGAGCTGCTGGCCGCTGACGATGTCATACAGATAGACATTGTATTCGTTCACATCGGCATCCCAACCGCAGGAGACGACCAGCGACAGGATATTCTCATACTGATATGACTCCCATGCCACATAGAAACAGGACAGGCTGACCTTATCCGAGACATCTTCAAGCACGCCATTCACGATAGGGGTGTACGCATCGGAGATGGCCTTGTTGATAGCCTCCGCGCCCTGTGTGTCCGCCTCGATTTGGGGCACACGGTAGGTATAGTGGCCGCTGTTGCCCACGCCGTCGGTATAGTCGAAGTCCTCGTTATACAGTTCGGTGATTTGAGGTGCTTCATAAGACGCGTCGGGCGTCTCGGCCTGATGGTCGTCCTGTGTGTTGTTATTGTCTGTCCCATTGGGCGTTGCGCCGCAGGCGGCCAGTGCGAAAATCATTGCTGTGGCCAGCAACAACACAAAAATCTTCTTCATGTAAATATCCTCCTTACTTCCACGAGAACCGACCCACAACGGCTTCCGTATACTGATCGTCCGTGATAGCCGTATACCTCTCCCCGTCATACCAGTCGGTAAAGCCGTCGTCCGTCTGATAAATCTCGCCGGTCTCCGTGTCCATCACCCGCTCAAAGCCCATGGTGGCGTCGCTCTGCTTCTGGCTGATGATGTCCTGACTGGTATTCCGGCTTTCCCATGAGGACATGATGGCATCCTGCATCTCATTGGCGGATTGGCTCAACTGCTGGGATTGCCGCATCGCCGCGTCGCTCTGCGCCATGGCGGAGGAGGTATAGCTGCCGGAATAGTCCAGGCTGCCCAAGCTCCGTGTCAGGATGTCCTCCCAGTTCTGGAACATCCCCTTTTCAGCGGAGACGATGGTGGTGCTGTACGCCATGTAGTACCCGCCAAGGCCGGGGATGGGGAAGGGCACAAGCTCCACGGAGCACATACCCTCCGCCTCGACGCCGTCCTGCGTGAACTCCGCACGCAGCACACCGGCTGTTCCACCCAAAGAACCGGTCGCGTCAAAGGTCTCTGTCACCGTGAAATCCTCATACTGCGGGAAGTGGAGGCTGCTGTAAAACGGCTCTGCGGCAACCGCCGACAGATACTGCGGCAGCACGTCAAAGTAACCCTTCACGGACTCCTCTGCCATTACGGGGAACGCTGCGTAGGCAGCGTTCCAGTATGTATAATTCTGCTTCAGGAAGTCATCCGCAAACAGCGGCTCTGCCTTCAGGATATACAAAATCTGATTTACCATGCACGCGGGGTCATACGCTCGCAAAGCATGGTACATACCCGCGTTGGACGTGGCCGCCTCCACCATCCAGCCCTCCGGAACGCTCATAGAGAAATCCGCACAGCTATACGGTGCCAGCTCCAGCCCGGAGGCCATGGGCGTAATGACAAATTCTTCCGTCTGCTGTGTGTTTCCGCCGTAGTCCTGTGTGTCATCTCCGCCGCTTTTACTGCCGCAGCCGCACAGCAGTGTTATGGTAAAGGCTAAAATGATACAGATAATTCTCCTCATAAGTCCCCCTCCTTGCCAATTATGCTCCAAGTATAGCACAAGTTCTGCCCCACCGCAATGTGTTCTGCGATGCGCCCTGTCCAAAAACGATCATGCATATATTTTCTTGGCGAAGATGCGCGGCAAACAGCAACTCCCTGTCAAAGAAATGCAAGAATGGCAGCAGTGAAACGGCGCTATACTGCACGAGCCGAGACATACTGCGCAGACGCGTTCTCTAAGATTTTACGGTGCTCGTGTTGTGAACTTTACGTTGGCCGCCTACTTCTGTTGCTCCAATTTCGAGCTTTAACCGTTCCTGCTCCGCCTCATAATCAGCTGTCATTTTCTTATACTATACCGATAAACATACGGTTTCCGTAGCGCGCATACGATGGACTATTCTCGAAGAGGAGGTCTGTTTATGCCGAGCACCAAGCAAGCACCCGCCCCGACGATCACCGTCACTCGCAATTTCCTTGGTCAACAGACGGCAGAGGCGCTGGTGGTTGAATTGATCCGCGCCCACACACAGGCGGCTTAATGGCTGCGGGCAGTCTACGGAAAGGAGGGGACTTATGGAGAAGCGATTACTGCCTACTGCGCTGTACTGCCGCCTGTCCCGGGAGGACGGAGACCGGATGGAGAGTGATTCCATCGGCAACCAGCGGAAGCTGCTGGAGGAGTATATCGAAAATCATCCTGAGTTGGTAATGGCAGAATGCTATGCCGATGATGGCTATACCGGCACGAATTTCCAGCGCCCCGCCTTTCAACGGATGCTACGGGACATAGGGAACGGGCGCATCCGCTGTGTGCTGGTAAAGGACCTGTCCCGTTTCGGCCGTGATTACATCGAAACAGGCCGCTATCTGGAGCGTTGGCTGCCGGAGCACGGCGTGCGGTTCATCGCTGTCACGGACAATATCGACAGCGACCGCGGCGCCTACGACATGATGATGCCGCTGAAGAATCTGTTTAACACCCAGTATGCACGCGACATCTCCCAAAAGGTCAAAAGCTCCCTCCACGCCAAGCAGCAGCGAGGAGAGTTTATCGGGGCCTTTGCCAGCTACGGCTACTGTAAGGATCCGCAAAACCATAACCGTCTGGTTATCGACCCGCCTGCGGCGGAGGTGGTACGGCGCGTCTTCACCCTGTTTGAAAATGGAATGGGTAAGATCCGTATTGCCAAGCAGCTGAACGAGGAGGGCATCCCCTGCCCCAGTGAGTACAAGCGGCTCACCGGCGAAAAATATCGCAACAACCACCGGCTGGAAACCACCACCTACTGGACATACGCTACCATCCACCGTATCCTGCAAAATGAGATGTACATCGGAAATATGGAGCAGGGACGGGACGACCGCCTTCAGATGCACGGGAAAGCCAAGCGGAAGGAGCGCTCCCAGTGGACGGTAGTATCCGGCACCCACCAGCCCATCATCGAAAAGGGCCAGTGGCAGCGGGTGCAGGCTCTGCTGAACACTAACGCCCGTATGCCGGATTTTCAACAGAATGTCAGCCCCTTTGCGGGCTTTCTCAAGTGTGGCGATTGTGGACGAGCCATGGTCAAGACCACCTGGGGCGGCAAAATCTTCTACACCTGCGGCTCGTATAAGCGCTACGGCGCATCCGTGTGCAGCAAGCACTATATCGCCCATGATGTGTTGACGAAGGTGATACTGGATGATTTGAACCGGCTCATTGCCGGCATGGAAAACCTCCGCCAGCTGGCACAGCAGGGCGCGGCGCAGCGCCCGCGCTCCGGCACCGACCAACCCCAAAAGCTGGAAGCTGCATTGCAGCGCATTCAGCGCCGCCGCCAGAGCGCCTACGAGGACTATCAGGACGCGCTTATCTCCAAGGAGGACTTCCTCCGCTACCGCGCTGATTATGACGCACAGGAGCAGGCGCTGCAGGCCCAACTGGACAAGCTGCGCGACTCGGTACAGGATGAGCCGCTGTCCTTGCCCTGGGTAAAGGAATTGCTGGCGTCGGGGCAGCTGGCGGAGCTGGATCGCCCCACAGTCGCCGCCGCCATCCGGGAAATTCGCGTCTACGAGGGGAACCGTATAGAAATCGACTATCTGCTCCCGGAGGGCTGCCGCGCTCTGCTGGAGGGGTGAGCGCATAGTGTTCCGTGTAGAGAAAAGCGAAAAAAGCAGGGAGCGTAGAAAGGTTTTTGCTTCACACCCTGAACATTATAGTGGTGGAAAGTTTCACAACTCCCCACCACTATT
>OLXD01001054.1_pt1 | contig 10368 bp, 5 predicted proteins | sample 1673881 | NCBI WGS metagenome assembly OLXD01 (sample SAMEA103958131, study PRJEB25191) | human gut metagenome
GGTGATGCGCTGGAGCAGCCGGTGGTAGATGACGCCGGCGGACAGGCTGAGCACCAGAGATCCGGGCTGCAGCTTTGTCAGCGCCGCCTGCAGGCGGCGGTGGGCGGCGGCGATGGCGGCAAGCACCCGGGGCGAGGAGCTGAAGGGCGCCTTCACCGCGGTGTCCACGTTGCGGCTGAGGACGATGGGGCAGCGCATATCCACGGCCAGGGCGTCCGTGCTTTCACCAGCCGGGACGAAGCCCTGAAGCGTCAGCAGCTGGCGGCCGTAGCCGGAGACGGCGCCCTCCAGGGGAAGGTAGAGGGCATAGGTGAACTCACGGCTGAGGGCCAGGGTCAGCACCTCGGTGATGAGCAGCTGGCAGAGGTCGCTCTGGCGCTCGCCCCGGGGCACGAACAGCCCGCTGATGAGCAGGGTGCGGCCGCCGGCGTTCTGGCGGACCAGGCCGGAGAGGGCCGGGTCGCCCAGGCGGGCGAAGAGGCGGGCGGAGTCCAGGCAGGCGTAGCTGGCCGCGCCCAGAATGGTGCCGTCGGTGTCCCGGCAGACCATCACGTCGTCGCCGCGGCTCTCGATCTGCGTCCGCAGCGCCGCGGCGGTGGGCACGGAGAGCATGGTGCGGAGGAATTTCTCCGCCGTCTCCGGCGAGGCGGGCAGGAAGCTCAGGTCCTCGGTGCGGAGAACGGGCTTGTCCTGGGGCTCGCGGAGGTACAGGCCGCGGCGATAGATGAACTCCTGCACCGTGGGATCGATGAGGTTGGAGATGTCGCGGTTGGCATCCACCGCCTCGCGGATGCGGGTGGAGCTGATCTCCTCCAGCTGGGGCGGGAGCGTCAGCTCCAGCACCTTGCCGGTGATGCAGCTGTAATCCGCCGGCTCGGCATCCGGCTCGGTGCGGCGGAAGACCACATGGTCGAAGGTGTGGATGGAGTCCGGCGTGACGGACTTTTTGTAGGACGAGGCGTGGAGCACCACGTCGCTGCCCACCACGATGGACACGCTGCGGCCCGGGAAGGCGGCGCGCAGCTCGTGGAGGTTCTCCGGGTTGGCGATGTTCACCGGGAAGTTCTCCGGAAAGATGTGGACGTGGAACTCGTTGGCCACGGACATGGCCGCGATGCGGCGGCGGATGCGGTAGGGCTGGGTGCGCTTGGACCACGAGAACTCATCGATGGCCAGCAGCACCTCGAAGCCCCGATCCCGGATGGTGCGGACGATGGCCTTGTGGGACAGGGTGAAGGGGTCGAAGGTACCGGGGAAAAAGGCCACGGGGCGGGGCGCGCCGAAGTCAAAGCCCTTGTGGAACAGGCGCTCCTCGGTGATGAAGCGGTAGAGCTTGCCCAGCATGGCGGCCCGGTAGTAGAACGTCAGGCCCTCGCCGGGGAATTCGTCCTGGGCGGAGAGCAGCTTGCGCTGGGTGAGCATAAAGGCGCGGCGCTTTTCGTGGCGGCCCAGCTCTCCGGAGCCGAAGACCCGGCGGCCCAACACGAACAGGGCCTCCTGCCGGGTGGCGCCGTCAATGCCGCTGAGGCCCCGCATCAGCAGGCCCAGCAGCCGTTCACGGCGGCGGCGGTAGGCGTCGTCCGTCTCCGGGAAGCGGGAGCGATAGGCATCGTACGCCTCATAGATGACGCCCACGGTATCCAGCACGGAGGCGGTAACGCGGCTGTCGGAGGAGCTGAGGTTCACGCGAAGGTCGTCCAGCACCTCATCCAGCTCCGCCGGTGGCAGCCACAGGGCAAAACGGCCCAGGTAGTCGGGGATATACTTGGTGAACTCCTGCTGGCCCAGCTCCAGGCCGCGGCACAGCTCCACCGCCACCTCGTTGCGCTGGTCGGCCGTCAGGCGGGGCGCCAGGGCCAGCAGGGCGTTGCCGGCACTGTGGCGGACGGTGACGCGGTCGCTGACCTTGATGAGATTGGACAGGTGGGTGGCGATATGGAGGGCGGGGCTTTTGCCGCTGCGGGCAAAGTCCGTCAGCAGGCGCAGGTTGCCCTGCTTGGTGATCCACGGCGTGGCAGTCTTCAGGTTGTCCAGGAAGATCTCGGAGACCACGTCCTCCGGCAGAAGAAGGGGCGCGCCCTGAGAGAGCACATCCTGCTTGAGATAGCGCAGGGTGCCGCTGTCGCCGTCGGGGACGGCGGTCACGGCCTCCAGCGCGCGGCCGTCCTCCGGGTACAGGCGGGCGAGACGGTCCAGCAGCAGCACGGCGGCCATGCGGATGGTCAGGTCCTTACGCAGGGACAGGGCGGCGGCAAAGTCCGTCATCTGCCGGGCGCGGCTGGCCGTATAGGCCGTATCCGGCAGAGCGGCGGCGGTATCCAGCAGCTGGAAGGCGGTGTAGTCGTCCAGATCCTCCGGCCTGCGGTAGTAGGCGAACACCGGGGCCAGGAAGCGCTCCTCCCGGCCGGGGCAGTGGCTCAGCAGGGAGCCGACGGCGAATTTCAGGGTATAGCCGATCCAGCGGCGGTGCTGGGGCATGAGCTTATGGTCGGGATACAGTATCTTGTCCAGATAGAGCCTCCACTGGTCCACATCGGTGATGGCCCGGGGGTCCGGGCGGATGTCGGCGGGGCGCTCCTTGGCGTAGCCGGCGTGGAAGCCGGCGATGATCTCGCCCAGCAGCGCCGCCGCCTGACGGCGGATATCGCCCTCGCGGTGCATCAGCAGCTCGTAGAGGAACGTCAGGGTCTGGACCTTCTGTGGGATATGCAGATAGAGGGAGTAGGACTCCATCACCGCCAGATAAGCGCGGAGACGGCGCCAATCCGTCTCGCCGCGGGCCTCCTCCAGCAGACGGGCGAAGCTGCGCTGGTCGGTGAGGCGGTGCATCAGCTCCATATTGTGGCCCACGCAGCGGAGCGTCAGGGCGCGGAGGGCCTCGTCGTCGGTCATAAGGGCGGTGTGCTTCTCCGGCAGCGGGGGCGTATCGCCGCCGGACATGGTGACATCCACGCCGCAGCTGACCATGAACTGCTCAAAGTCCTCCAGCCGGGCGTAGACCCGGGTATAGCGCTTCTGCTTCTCACCGTCCACGTCATCCAGCTTATCCAGGATCACCTGAAAGGCCTGAGCCAGGGTGGAGATACGTGTGATCTCCCGGCCCTGCGCATCGTGGAGCTGCTTGACGCGGAAGTCGGCGTAGATCAGCAGCAGCGCCTCCACGGAGAGGTAGTCGGGCTCCAAGTCCCAGACGGAGTGGTTGGCGGCCACGTGGCCGATATCGGTCATCCGGCGGCGGCGGAACCACTGGTCGGTGTAGAAATAGTGCAGGTAGGGCACGCGCTCGCCGGGGCGGCAGCCGAACTTGCCCAGATCGTGGCCGGCGGCGGCGCCGGAGACCAGGGCCACGTCCACGGCCACGCCGCTTTTCCGCAGGGCGCGGGCGGCGGTGACGGCGATGTGGTGGACGCCGGCGATATGCTCAAGGGTGCGGTAGGGCGTGACCTCCAGGCCCAAACGCATCAGCTCATAGACGAACTCCCGCCTCCACAGGCGCAGGAAGCGCTGATAGGACGGGGCACAGGGACTGCCGGCCAGCTCATCATCGGTCAGGAAATCGAAGGTCCAGGCCGGGTCGTGGGGCAGCAGCTCCGCCTCGGCGGCAAACAGCACCTGCAGCACCGACAGCAGGAACACCGCACCGGGGGCGAAGGGCTCCGCATCGGTCTTTTCCGGGTAGAGCAGGCGGCGGGCATAGTCGTAGGCATAGGCCAGCCAGCCCTCGGACGGTTCGCCGGGGCACAGCGTCTCCAGCTCCGGGCGGCAGAGGGCCAGCACGTCGGCGCAGCGGAGGCGCGCGCCGCTGAACAGCCCGGCAAAGCGCTGCATATAGCCCTCGGTCTCAATGGCGCGGAGCAGGGCGTTCCCGGGAGCAAAATAGTCCGCGGCGGGACGGTCGGAAAGGCGGCGGCGCAGGGCCAGATCCATCTGGCGGATACGTTTTTTGTTCATGGCAAAACCTCCTGCCGGTGGTATCGTACGCGGGCCGTGTCCGCCGAAAGGCGCCCGTACACCGGTAAGATGTCCGGGATGGACACGGCACACCATAATAATAGGACACTCCCCCGCACGCTGTCAATATTCCGCGGGGCGTTTTGCCACCGTTTTGATACGGAACCTTAGTAAGGTCTTAAGCGTGTGTTCACGATTTGTTCACATTTTGAGGGGCAGGCGCATGATATGATATTGTCGGGGGCAGCGGCGGAACGGAATGACAATTTCTGCCGTCTAAGTAAATAGGAAAATCATCCCGCGGGCGCGCGGGAAGGAAAAAGGAGAACACGACATGAAAAAAGCGGCTTTTGTACTGGCGCTGGTGATGCTGCTGGGCTGTGTGTCCGGCTGCGGCGCAGCGGAGGGCGAGGCCTCCGTGCAGTCGGTGTCTATGATCTGCGGGCTGGGGTCCGTAGGTCTGGCGGACCGGTTCGCAGGCATCGTCAGCCCGCTGGGCGAGACGACCATCAAGAAAAACGACGCCATGACCATCGACACCATCAAGGTGAAGGTGGGCGACAGCGTGAAAAAGGGCGACGTGCTGCTGACCTATGACCTCAGCCAGATCCGCACCGACCTGGAGATGGCCCAGCTGGAGCTGGAGCAGCTGAACGCCACGCTGGAGGACCAGCAGGCGGAGCTGGAGCGTATACAGAAGCTGATGGACAGCACCTATGACGACGCCACCAAGCGGCAGTACGCCCTGGATCTGCGGGAGCAGAACGTGAAGGTGCTGGAGACGAAGGCCAACATCGCCACCAAGAAAAAGGACATTGAGAAGCTGAAGGCCAACACCGCCGACAGCACCGTCAAGTCCCCGGTGGACGGCGAGGTGCAGTCCCTGAACCCGGACGGCGGCACGGACAACTCCGGCAACGCCCTGCCGTTCATGACCATCGTGGAGACGGGCGGCTTCCGCATCAAGGGCTATGTGAATGAAAACAACGCCAGCGTGCTGACCGAGGGCACGGCGGTGGTCATCCGTTCCCGGGTCAGCGACCAGACGTGGAAGGGCAGCATCAGCTCCATCGACTGGAACAACGCCCAGCAGAGCCGCAGCGACTACGGCGACAGCGACACCGCCATGTCCAGCAAGTATCCCTTCTATGTGACGCTGGAGGGCGACGGCGAGGGCCTGCTGATGGGCCAGCACGTGTACATAGAGCCGGACTACGGTCAGGAGGACACCCAGGACGAAAGCCTGATCAACCTGCCCAGCTACTTCATCAACGACGCCGAGGGCAAGCCCTGGGTGTGGGCTCAGAACAGCAAGGGCAAGCTGGAAAAGCGGAGCGTCACCCTGGGCGAGTACAACACGGAGACGGACACCTATCCCGTGACGGACGGCCTGACGGCGGAGGACTACATCGCCTATCCCGACGACAGCCTGAAGGCGGGCATGACGTGCATCACCTATGACGACGCCACCTTTGACCCCAGCGCCAGCGGCGGCGAGGTATACCCCGAGGGCGGCGGTGAAAAAATCGACGAAAACGTGCCCATGGACGGCATGGACGGCGGCGATATGCCCGCTGAGAACGACACCGTCACGGACGACGGCGGCACCGTGTCCGTGCTGCCCGGCGGCGCGGACGCCTCCGCGCCGGTGATCACACCGCCGATGGAGGGCTGAGCATGATTTTGGAAATGCGCGATATATGCAAGGACTACCCCATGGGAAAGTCCGTGGCACATATCCTGAAAAACGTGAACCTTGACGTGGAGGAGGGGGAATACCTGGCTATCATGGGTCCCTCCGGCAGCGGCAAGACCACGCTGATGAACCTGATCGGGTGTCTGGACGTGCCCACCAGCGGCAGCTATCTGCTGGGCGGACGGGACGTGACCACCTGCAACAACAAGCAGCTGGCGGAGGTGCGGAACAAGGAGCTGGGCTTCGTGTTCCAGAGCTTCAACCTGCTGCCGAAGCTGACGGCAGTGGAGAACGTGGCGCTGCCCCTGCTGTACGGCGGGGTGAAGAAGGCGGAACGGCTGGAACGGGCCCGGGCCGCGCTGGAGACAGTGGGGCTTTCCGACCGGGTGGACCACCGACCGGACCAGCTGTCCGGCGGACAGTGCCAGCGGGTGGCCATCGCACGGGCCATCGTGGGCAAGCCGAAGCTGCTGCTGGCCGACGAGCCAACAGGCGCGCTGGACAGCGCCAGCGGCGCGGCGGTGATGGAGCTGTTTCAGCAGCTGCATGACAGCGGCTCCACCATCATCATGATCACCCACGACCATTCCATCGCCAACCACGCCGCCAAGGTCATGACCATACGGGACGGCGTACTGTCGGGAGGTGACGACTATGAGTGAGAAGCTGACGCTGCGGGAAAAGCTGCATATCGGCGAAAAGCGCCCCGACGGTGAGAAGCCCCGCATGAGCAAGAAGCTGAAAAAGGGCATTATCGCCGCCGCCTGCGTGGTGGGCGTGTGCGGCGCGGTGTGGGGCGGACTGACCATCGCCCGGAACGCCCAGCGGGGCGACGTGAACGTATACGCCGTCAACGAGTGCGCCATGACCGACTACTGGGGGGACACCTCCAACACCAGCGGCATGGTGACCACGGACAAATTGCAGAAGATCTACATCTCCCAGAGCCAGACGGTGAAGAAGGTGTGGGTCAAGGAGGGCGACAGCGTCAAGAAGGGCACGGCGCTGGTGAGCTATGACTCCACCCTGACACAGGCCACCGTGGAGCGCGCCAAGATCGACTATGACCGGCAGGCGGAGAACCTGGAGGTCATGAAAAACGAGCTGGAGCTGCTGAAGAAGGCGAAGAACAAGGAGACGCTGGAGGCGGAAAAAACGAAGCTGGAGGCGGAGCTGCAAGCGGAGATCAGCCGGCTGGACGGCGCCGGCGGGTACGACCCCGAGAAGGCCGTGGAGCCCGGACTGGTGACGCCTATGGCCGAGGGCTCGGGCAACAGCAAGGATAAGCCCATTTACTACTACTGGCTGACCGACGAGCCTCTGAGCGATAAAGTGCTGCGGAACCTCCTGCATGGTACGGAGATAAACCGGGCCACACCTATGGATAAGACCCCGACAGTGAGCACCTATCTGGTATTGGTGTCCCGGGACAAGGATAAGATGGGCGGTATGCCCACCAGCCGCGGCCTGCTGATAACAGAGACATTTACACCGGACAGCACAGAGCAGCCTGTTGAGGGTGCACCCATTTCCGGCACGGTGAGCATTTCCTTCCGGTTCTGCGATCTGCCGGAGTACATCGACCCGGAGCGCACCTACGACAGCGACAAGTACAAAGAGCTGACCCGGAAGATTGCCCAAATTCAGGAGCTGCTGGATGCCTCCATGACCCAGTTGGAGATCAACAAGGCCATTCTGGAGAAGGCTCAGGCGGTAAAGGAGCAGGAGGTCAACCTGAAGGTGGCGAAGCTGAAGCTGGACAAGAAGCTGGCGGAGCTGGGCGACGGCAACGTGTACGCGGAGTTCGACGGCACGGTGAAGGCCGTGCGGGACCCGGACGAGGCCTATAACAACAGCGAGGCCGTGGTGGAGCTGTCCGGCGGCGGCGGTTACTACGTCACCGGCACCCTCAGCGAGATGGATCTGGGCAGCGTGCAGGTGGGCGACAGCGTATCCATCAGCAGCTGGATGACCGGAGCGGCCTGCGAGGGCACCATCGTGTCCATCGACGACTATCCCACCAGCAACGGCAACAACTGGGGCGACGGCAACAGTAACGTGTCCTACTACCCCTTCAAGGTGTTTGTCACCGAGGACGCGAATTTGCAGCCCAATGACTATGTGGATATACAGTACCAGAAGGACACCAGCGCGGAAGAAAGCGGCAGCTCACTGTATTTGCAGAGCATGTTCATCCGGACCGACAACGGCAAGAGCTATGTGATGGCCCGGGGCGAGGACGGCAGACTGGAGCAGCGGTGGGTGCAGACCGGCCGGGATCTGTGGGGCAGCTACACCCAGATACGGGGCGGGCTGACCATCGACGACTACGTGGCGTTCCCCTATGGGCGCGACGTGGTGGAGGGTGCCCACACCCAGGAGGCCACGACCGACCAGCTGTACAACTACGGCATATAAAGGAGGCGGGATAACCATATGTTGGAAAATATAAATCTCGCCTTTCAGGGCGTGTGGAGCCACAAGCTGCGGTCGTTTCTGACCATGCTGGGCATTATTATCGGTATCGCCGCGATCATCACCATCGTGTCCACCATTCAGGGCACCAACGAGCAGATCAAGCAGAACCTGATCGGCGCGGGCAACAACGTGGTGCGGGTGACCATCGGCGCCACGGACAGCCAAAACTATTTCGACCTGAACTACTCGGCGCTGCCGGAGGGTATCGACCCAGTGACCCGGGAGATGCGGGATGAGATGGAGAAGCTGGGCAGCGTGTCGCTGGTGAGTATGTACTACTCCCGGGATTGGTGCGACAACGTGTACGTGGGCAATACGGCGTTTAGCGGGTCGCTGTACGGCGTGGACGACCACTATCTGACGGCCGTGGACTACGCGGTGAACTACGGACGCTCCTTCACGGCGGGGGACTATGAGAACCGGCGGAATGTGGCGCTGATCGACGCGAAGTCGGCAAAGTCGCTGTTCCAGGGCGAGAACCCCATCGGCGGCACCATCGAGATCAACGGGATGCCGTTCACCGTGGTGGGTGTGGTGTCCTCCCGGTCCAGCAGCGGACCGGTAATCAACAGCTTTAAGGATTATCAGATGTACGCCGGCAGCACAGCGGGGACCATTTTCATCCCGGACGTGTGCTGGTCGGTGCCGTACCGGTATGATGAACCCCAGTACGCGGCGGTGCGGGCCACCAGCACCAACGACATGACCGCCGCCGGCGACAATGTGGCCAAGTATCTGAACGAGAACGCCATCCGGACCACGAAGTACAAGTACGAGTCCAAGGACCTCCTCCAGCAGGCCAGCGATCTGCAGAGCCTGTCGGAGAGCACCAACAAGCAGTTGATCTGGATCGCGGCTATCTCGCTGGTGGTGGGCGGCATCGGCGTGATGAACATCATGCTGGTGTCCGTCACCGAGCGCACCCGCGAGATCGGATTGAAGATCGCCATCGGCGCGCAGCAGAGCCGCATCCTCTGGCAGTTCCTGACGGAGGCGGCGGTGCTGACCAGCATGGGCGGCATACTGGGCGTGGCTACGGGCATCGGCCTGGCGGAGATGATGTCCCACATCATGGGGACACCGGTGGCCATCAGCGTACCGGCGTGCATCATCGCCGTGGCCTTCTCCATGGTCATTGGCGTGGTGTTCGGCTTCGTACCGGCCGTGAAGGCCTCCAAGCTCAATCCTATCGAGGCTTTGCGCCGCGAATAAGGCATACACAAAAAGAAAGACCTGCCAAAGCAGGTCTTTCTTTTTGTGCATATATCAGCTTTCCTCCTGTGCGGGGACGAATACCAGCCGGGCCATGTCCGTCAGCACCGTCTCCGAAGCGCCGCTGTCCACCGTCAGGCCATAAGTCAGCCCCGGGGCCACATCCTTCCAGATGACGGCGCCCGCGCCGCCCTCCGTCCAGCGCAGCCGGGCGGCACACCAGCGAACGGCACTCTCCGCCGTCTCGCTGCCGCCGGTAAGCTGCGAGATATCGGGGATATTCTCTGTCACATCGGCGGTGGCGGCCATGCGGTAGCGCCACGTCAGCCCATCGGACCGGAACGACACCTCCGTGACGGTCATGCCGTCCAGGTAGAGAATATCGTACCCCAGCACCTCCGCGCCCTCCGGCGGGGTAGGCACTGTATAAGCCTGCGCGTCCATCAGGGAGAAGGCCGTCACCAGCGGCTCACCGCCGTCCCACGGCACACAGTACCACTGGATGCCGGCCCCGGCGTCGTACCAGCCCACCGCGCCGCCATCGTACAGCAGCAGCGTCAGGCTGCCCACCTCCCAGCTGGCGGAGGGCATGGCGCCGTCCGGCGCGGGCAGCGGCTCCGCGGCGTACACCGCCGCGTAATCGTAGTCGCAGCCGTCCACCGCCACAGTGCAGGACACGGCGGTCACGGCGCCGGCATCGTCGGTGCGGGTATCGTAGCCCGAGACGCGCACCGCGTCCGCCGGCAGGGCCAGCGTGGCGCTGAGGGGCTCGGCGCTGCTCTCCGCCGGTGCGGTGAAGGGCGCGGCGTTGTCGGTGCCGGCGGCGCTGTCCGCCCGATCCGCCCGCCACGGCTGTGCCAGCAGCAGGGCGGCGGTGATGCACAGGCAGGCCGCCAGCGTGCCCCACCGCAGGGCGGGACGGCGGGCGGGCAGGGGACGCTGGGCCTCCTCCAGCAGGTCGTCGTCGATGGCATCCATCATCATGCGCAGCATAGGCTCGTTCACAGCATCCCCTCCTTTTCCAGTCGCTG
>OLXD01001061.1_pt1 | contig 10290 bp, 9 predicted proteins | sample 1673881 | NCBI WGS metagenome assembly OLXD01 (sample SAMEA103958131, study PRJEB25191) | human gut metagenome
TTCTCAAGGGCGGACTGTATCAGGGCGCGGGGAAGACCGTCTGCGTGCCGGGGCTGAACTGCTACTCCTGTCCGGCGGCCTCCGGAGCCTGCCCCATCGGGGCGTTTCAGGCGGTGGTTGGGTCTTCCAAGTTCAGCTTCTCCTACTATATCACAGGCTTCCTCATTCTGCTGGGCGTGCTGCTGGGGCGCTTTATCTGCGGCTTTCTATGCCCCTTCGGCTGGTTTCAGGAGCTGCTGCACAAAATCCCCACTAAGAAGCTTTCCACAAAGAGGCTGAAGCCGCTGACATACCTGAAATACGCTGTCCTGCTGGTGATGGTTTTCCTGCTACCGGCGTTCCTTGTGAACGATGTTGGCATGGGAGATCCGTTCTTCTGCAAATACCTCTGCCCCCAGGGCGTGCTGGAGGGAGCCATCCCGCTGTCCCTTGCCAATTCCGGCATCCGGGCGGCGCTGGGCAAGCTGTTTACATGGAAATTCAGCATCCTGCTGTCGGTGATTGCGCTGAGCGTACTGTTCTACCGACCGTTCTGCAAGTGGCTCTGCCCGCTTGGTGCGTTCTACGCGCTGTTCAACCGGGTGTCCCTCTTCCAGATGAAGGTGGATAAAAACAAGTGCGTCTCCTGCGGGAAATGCGCCAGAGCCTGCAAGATGGATGTGGATGTGACGAAAACGCCCAACCATACCGAGTGCATCCGCTGTGGGATGTGCATACGCGCCTGTCCCACGAAAGCCGTGTGCTTCCGCTACGGCTTCGGCGATGGGAAAGAAACTACAACAAAAATAAATACGGAGGAATCAAAATGAAGTTTCAAAAGTTTACTGCGCTGCTGCTGGCGGTCCTGCTGGTGCTCTCTCTGGCAGCCTGCGGCACAAAGGGCGGAGACAAAATGGACGGAATGAGCAGCGAACCGAAGAATGCCGAGGAAGCGGTTGCCATGCACAAGGAGCTGATGGCGCAGGAAAATGCCATTCTCTCGGAGGACACAGCGCTTTGGGAAAAGGTTTTCATGGCGGCCGACAAGGGCATGACCATGCAGGAGGACGGAAAAAATTACGGCGAGTTCCTGCTGGATACCATCGAGGGTGCCAAAGACCAGTTCACCGACGAAGAGTATGAGATGCTGAAGGAGTCGGCCACGGAGATCAGCAATATCGAGAACAAGCTGACCATGATAGAGAAAAAGTACCCCGAGGCGGCACAGCAATCCCTGGACAGCGCTATGAGCGTGCCCGCGGGCAGCGACATGACCACGCCGCCTGATGACGGCAGCATGCAGAAATTCCCCGCCTTTGAGGGCAAGGACCTGGATGGCAACACGGTGAAGAGCGACGAGCTGTTCTCCGCCAACGCCGTCACCGTGGTGAATTTCTGGTTTACCACCTGCAATCCCTGCGTGGGCGAGCTTTCCGAACTGGATGCGCTGAACAAGGAGCTTGCGAAGAAGGGCGGCGCACTCATCGGTGTCAACACCTTCACATTGGATGGCGACGAAGCGGCAATTTCCGAAGCAAAAGATGTACTGGCCAAGAAAGGCGTGACCTACCAGAATGTGTATTTCGCTTCCGACGGCGAGGCGGGAAGGTTCACTACAAACATTTTTGCCTACCCCACCACCTATGTGGTTGACCGCAACGGCAATATCGTGGGTGACCCCATCGTAGGCGCCATCACGGAAAAGAAGCAGGCGGAGACGCTGCAAAAGCTCATCGACCAGGCTCTTGCCGCCGATATGGGCTGACAAACGAATTTATCTGGAGGGATACACCGTGTATCGGAGAGTATTGCCGCTTCTGCGCTCAAGACTTGAGCGGGAATAAACATACCGTCCCCTGCCCGGTATCAGAAAATCTGGCCGGGCAGCTTCTTTTTCTCCTTTGGCGGGAAACGCGCCTCGAATGCTTCAAAGCCTTCGGGATCCCTTTCAGCCACAAGGTAGCTTTCGGGGTCGTGATAGGTGCCGGTTATGCTATCGAGAAAGCCGGTTTCCAGCTCCTTTATGAGGAAATATGGAACTACCGTGTCATCGGGATCGGCATCGGCATAACGGATGCCTTTTGTGCTGGCCACGACAAAGCCGGACTTGCCGTAGAAGTCTATGTTGCCTGTGATGGCCAGCGCCTTTGCACCCATATCGCGTGCCTTTTCCATTGAGTAGTCCAGAAGCCGCTTGCCGTAGCCCTGCCGCTTGTACCCGGGGGCGATGCTGATGGGGCCGAAGGTCATTATGGGTATGGCCTTGCCGCCGGAGGTCGTTATCTCGGAACGGGAGTACATGACGTGACCTATCAGCTCACCGTCCTTTTCCATCACAAAATCCAGCTCAGGCACAAAGTCCGGCGCGCTGCGATAGCAGTGCAGAACATAATGCTCTGTGCAGCCGGGGCGGTATACGTTCCAGAAGGATTCGCGTGTAAGGTTTTCTACGGCGCGGTAGTCGGCCGGGTCTCGTTGCGTATTATTATACGCATATCTATATCCTTATCTCTTTGGTTTAGTTTTGTTGAATTTTGCTATGCTCTTGAATTTACGCTCCTTTGCGGCGCGGCTGCCTGTGGGGCCGGCTGCATAGGCGTTTTCTAACGCCAGCTTTTCATAAGACAAAAAGCGCTCCTCTGACAGCTCGCCCCTTTGCAGCGCGGAACGCACTGCGCAGCCGGGCTCGTTTTTATGGGTGCAGTCGCCGAAACGGCATCGGGCGGCCAGCTCCTCTATATCGCTGAAGGCTGTGCTGAGGCCAATGGAGGCGTCCCATATGCCAAGCTCCCGCATGCCGGGAGTGTCTATCACCGCTGCGCCGTTGGGAAGCATCAGCAGTTCCCTGTGGGTGGTGGTGTGGCGGCCCTTGTCGTCGTTCCTGAGGCCGCCGGTATCCTGCCTGTCCTCGCCCAGCAGCCTGTTGATGAGGGTGGACTTGCCTACGCCGGAGGAACCTACGAAGGCAACTGTCTTTCCTTGGGAGATATAAGGCAGTATCTGGTTATAGCCGTCCAGCGCCATGGAAGAAGTGACAAGTACATCTGCCCCGATAGCGATGCTGGCGGCCTGGGCGGCCTTTACTGCGGGATTATCGCAAAGGTCGGCCTTGGTAAGCACCACTACGGGCAGGGAACCGCTTTCCCACGCAACGGATAAGTAGCGTTCCAGGTGGCGCAGGTTAAAGTCGCTGTTCAGCGACATGCAGATGAATACGGTGTCAATATTAGCGGCAACGGCCTGCTCCATCCTGGCTGTGCCTGCCGATTTACGGAGAAATAGGCTTTTACGGGGCAGCACACGGTTTATAACGGCCGCTCCGCCGTTTAGGGCTGCCATCACATAGTCGCCCACAACGGGGTAATCCGAAGGGGAGGCTGCTTCATGCTGGAATTTACCGGATACCGACGCCAGCTGATCCCCTTCGGCGCTTATGATGCGGTACAAGCCCTTTTCCTGGGAAACTATCCGGCAGAGGGAAAGCTCAGGGTATTGGATGCTTTGCTCCAGGTACTGTGCAGGTATAAGGGTGAGCTTCATATGTTCTTTTCCTCCCTCAGCCTGTTTCCGGCTTTTTCCAGATAGCTGTCCGCGGCGGCAATTATGCCGTCCTTGGCCTCTGCCCCGTCATATACGCTGTACATTAGGAACATAGGCCCATAGAAGCCCAGGGCTTTTTCCATAGGGTCGGCGTATCCGAGGCTGCCGAAAATATCCGCAACATAGCCCAAAGGACCGGAGACCAGATACTGCTGGTACAGCCTGCCCATCTCCGGGCTGCGGTACTGCTCAAGCGTCAGCATTCTGCGAAAGGAGGAAGCAAAGCTGTCCTGTGTCCAATACCGAAACTGCGCCTTGCCGTATTCCACCAACCGGTCTACAGTGACCCGGAGGTATTCCTCCTCCATATTGGAAACAGACCCCGTGGGCATTTGAAATTCATTTGCGCGCTCGGCGTCATGCCGCTCCATGCGGCTTACGATGCTGTCAAAAATATCCCTCTTGTTTTTATAGTGCTTATACAGCGCACCCTTTGTTATGCCCAGCTCGCCCGCTATGGCGCTCACCGGCACAGCCTCGTAGCCGTCTCTGGCGAACAGGCAGAGAGCTGACAGCAGAATGCTCTTCTTCGTATCGCTCATGCAACCTCCGTGTCATGTTATAAATAAAGTAAACAATCGTTTACATGCATTATGACAAACGATCGTTTACTTGTCAAGAGAAAAATTCCGGGGTTTTTCGATAGAGAAGGCCGGAGCATAGCCCCGGCCTTGAACAGTTGAATGGTTGAATAGTTGACGCGGATTAACGGCCGTACTGGCAGTCGTTGTTGCCGGATTCGGTGATCCACATTTCAAGCATGTTGATGGGGTCGTTGAAGTCGGCGATCCAGCCTTCGCGGGCGAAGTCGAAGTTGCCGTTCTTGCGCTCCTGGAGGAATACGTTCCAGTCGCACTGCTTGATGGTCATGTCGATGCCGATGGCGGCCAGATCCTGCTGCATAGCCTCAGCGATCTTTACATGGCTGGTGGCTTCGTTGGTCAGATACTCGAGGGAGATGGGGGTCTCGGCGGAGAGCATGCCATCGTCGCCGAACTTGTAGCCGGCAGCCTTCAGCAGCGTGCGGGCCTTCTCAACGGTGCCCTCATAGTCGTTGTTGATGGCGAAGGGATCAAAGTAACCCTGCTCTACCAGGTCGGTCTTGAAGATGCCGCCGTTGCCGTCCGCCATGCCGTAGGGGATGAAGGAGTTAGCGGGCTTCTGGCCGCACTGAGCTACGTTCTCGATGATGTAGTCGCGGTCGATGAGGATGGAGAAGGCCTCGCGCATGCAGGCGGCCTGCTCGGGGGTCTTATCGGCAAAGAGGGCGCTCTTGCAGTTGAAAGCCGCATAGTAGGTGCCCAGAGCGTCGATGATGTGGAACTCGGGGTTGACGTCCTTCAGGGAGGCGATCTCATTGGTGGGAACGGTATCGATGAAGTCTACGTCGCCGGCGTTGTAGGCGGAGTAGATGGCGGTGTCATCAGCGGAAAGCATAAACTGGAGCTTGTTGACGGTCACCTTGTCGGCATCGTACCAGTAGGGGTTCTTCTCATAGGTCATGGAGGTGTCGTGGTTCCACTCGGTGCAGACAAAAGCGCCGTTGGAAACGAAGCCGGCATCCTGGCACCAGCCGCCGGGAGAGGTCTGCCAATCCTTATAGGCCTCAACGGCAGCCTGCTTCACGGGATAGAAGGTGGGGAACGCCATAAGGTCCTCGATGTAGGCGCAGGGCGCGGTGAGGACGAACTCGAAGGTGGTGGCATCCTTGGCGGTCACGTTCAGCTCATCGGGATAGCCCGCGAAGCCGGCGAACATATAGCCATAGTCAGCTGCGGTGGCGGTGGCGGCGGCGCGCTTCCACGCATACTCAAAGTCGGCGGCGGTCAGGTCGGAGCCGTCGGACCACTTCAGGCCCTCGCGCAGGGTAACGGTGTAGGTCAGGCCGTCGTCGGATACGGTGTAGCCGGTGGCGCAGGCGGGAACGGTGTGGCCCTCTGCGTTGTAGGTGTAAAGGCCGGAGAAGGAGTTGGCTGCCAGGCAGGCGCCGTCAACGGAGCTGTTGAGGGCGGGATCCAGGAAGTCAGGCTCGGAGGCCAGGTTCAGACGCAGGGTGTCGGAGCCGTTGCTCATGGTAGCGTACATGAAGAACTTGGTCTGGAAGAGGTTGGCGTAGATGCCGTCCACATATTCCTTCTGCATATACAGGTCGTTGTAATAGTAGAAGGGCAGTATGCAGTAGTTGGACATGAGGATGTCCTCGGCCTTATGCATGAGCTCGGTACGCTTTGCGTAGTCGGTCTCGGTCTTGATCTGGGTGATCAGGTCGTTGTACTGGGTCCAGTCGGCAGTGGGGTTGATGAAGGCGTCGCTTACCAGAGAAGCAGCGTCCGCATCTTCTGTGGTGGCGGGAGTCTCCTCGGTGGTAGTGGGCTCGCTGGGAGTTTCAGCAGCAGGGCTGGAGCAGGCAGCAAATACGCCGCAGCACATCACAGCGATGAGAAGCAGTGCGAGTACTTTTTTCATGGTTATTCCTCCATTTTTTTTATTTAGTAAATACCCGGAAGGGTAAAATACTTTTGAAGTTATTTGTTCCAGCAGGCTACCATGTGGCCGCCGCCCCTGTCGGTCAGCTCGGGACGCTCCATGGCGCACTGCTCCGTAGCGTAGCGGCAGCGGGTGCGGAAGGGGCAGCCGGAGGGCATCTTGAGGGGGCTGGGAACGTCGCCCTCGAGAACTATGCGGTTCTTTTTGCGGGCGGTCTTGGGGTCGGGTATAGGCACTGCGGAAAGCAGGGACTGGGTGTAGGGGTGCTTTGGATCGGACATAAGCTCGTTGGCATCCGCAAGCTCCACTACGTGGCCCAGATACATTACCGCTATGCGGTTGGAAATATGCTGTACGACCAGCAGATCATGGGCGATGAAGAGGTATGCAACGCCCAGCTGGTTCTGCAGATCCTCAAACATGTTGATGACCTGCGCCTGAATGGATACGTCCAGTGCGGATACCGGCTCGTCGCAGACTATGAATTTGGGGTCTACGGCGAGGGCCCGGGCTATGCCTATACGCTGGCGCTGGCCGCCTGAAAATTCGTGGGCGTAGCGGGTGGCATGCTCGGAGTTAAGGCCTACCAGCTCCATAAGGCTTATTACCTTCTCCCTGCGTTCCTTGCGGTTGGCACAGAGGTGGTGTACGTCGAGAGGTTCGCCGATTATATCCTCGGCAGTCATGCGGGGATCCAGAGAGGAATAGGGGTCCTGGAACACCATCTGCATCTTGGCGCGCATTCGTTGAATGTTCTTTTTTGTGACTTCCTCGCCTTCAAAGCGCACTGTGCCGCCGGTGGGGTCGTACAGGTGAAGCAGGGAGCGGCCTACGGTGGTCTTGCCGCAGCCGGACTCGCCTACAAGACCCAGTGTCTCGCCGGGCTTTATGCAGAAGGATACGTCGTCAACGGCCTTGAGCGTCATGTTCTTGAAGCCGGAGCGCACTTGGAAATACTGTTTCAGATGTTCAACTTCTACGAGATATTCGCTCATATTATTCAGCCTCCTCAACAGTTCCGATATTATCGCGGGTGTTTATCCAGCAGGACGCCCTGTGGGACTCGTTGATTATGCGTTCCTCGGGCACCTGTTCAAGGCATATCTTCATGGCCTTGTCACAGCGGGCGCAGAAGGCGCAGCCCTTGGGCATGTTCAGCATGTTTATGGGGGTGCCGGAGATGGGCACCAGGCGCTCCTTCATGTTGGTGATGTTGGGTATGCTGCGAAGCAATCCCCTGGTGTACTCGTGGCGGGGGTTGTAGAATATCTCGTCGGCAGTACCCCGCTCGCAGAAGCGGCCGCCATACATGACCACTATCTCGTCGCACATTTCCGCTATTACGCCCAGGTCGTGAGTGACCATTATTATGGCCATGCCCAGCTTCTTCTGGAGGCTCTGCATCAGCTCCAGTATCTGTGCCTGTATGGTAACGTCCAGGGCGGTGGTGGGTTCGTCCGCTATAAGTATATCCGGTTCGCAGGCCAGCGCCATGGCTATCATGACACGCTGGCGCATACCGCCTGACAGCTCGTAGGGGTACTGCTTGAGGCGCTTTTCGGGTTCGTTTATGCCGACCAGCTTCAGCATCTCAAGGGCCTTTTCCATGGCCTCGTGCTTGCTGCTCTTTGTGTGCAGCAGTACCGCCTCGGCTATCTGGCTGCCTATGGTGAATACCGGGTTGAGGCTGGTCATGGGATCCTGGAAGATTATGGAGCAGCACTTGCCCCGAAAATCCTGCATCTTGGATTCGCCCCAGCGGGATATATCCTCGCCTTTATAGAGTATCTCGCCGCTGGTTATACGGCCGTTGTCGGCCAGTATCTGCATGATGGAGTAGGCGGTGACGCTCTTGCCGGAGCCGGATTCGCCCACTATGCCCAGCACCTTTCCGGCGTCCAGGTTGAAGGATACGCCGTTTACCGCCTGCACCTCGCCGTGGTCGGTGGTGAAGGAGGTGTGCAGGTCTTTTACGCTAAGAAGATGTGTAGTATTTTCGCTCATGTTTATCACCTCTTCAGCTTAGGATCGAAGGCGTCCCTCAGGCCGTCGCCCAGAAGGTTCATGGAGAGAACTATAAGGCAGATGGTAAGCGCGGGGAATACCAGCTTATAGGGGTATGACTGGAGACCGTCGCGGGCGTAGTTTGCGAGGGAGCCCAGAGAGGGCATGGGAGCACGGACGCCCATACCTATAAAGGAAAGGTAGCTCTCGGTAAATATTGCCGAGGGTATCTGCAGGGCGGTGGTTATGATTATGACCGATATGCAGTTGGGCAGAATGTGCTTTCGGATTATGCGCCCGGAGCCTGCGCCTATGGACTCCGCGGCCAGTATGTAGTCGTTCTCCTTTATGGAAAGTATCTGGCCCCGGATAAGGCGGGCCATACCTACCCAATACAGAAGGCCGAATACCAGGAACAGCGATATCATGTTGGCTCCCAGCTTGTTGAGAAGGGAACCGTTCGGGAAGTGTATCAGCTCATCGAACACCACCGCCAGCAGTATTACCATCAGCATATCGGGCAGGGAGTAGATAATATCCACTATGCGCATCATTATCAAGTCCACTTTACCGCCTAAATAGCCGGATATACTGCCGTATATGACGCCGATTATCATGACTATGATGCTGGCGAAGAGGCCTACGCAGAGGGATACGCGGGTGCCGTATATTACGCGGACGAAATAGTCGCGGCACTGCTCGTCTGTGCCGAAAATATGGGGGAAGCGCTGGCCGCCCTGGGCTATGTACTCCTGCTCCATCTCGCTGTAGGTGAAGGGAGCCATGTTCTTCGCGCCCTTATCCCGCCTGCCGTTTACGGAAAGTATCTCGGAATACTTGTAGGGTACGATCATGGGCGCAACTATTATGGTGATTATGATGAGAGAAAGAACTATAAGGCTGCCCACGGCCAACGGGTTCTTGAAGAGTTTGCGCATACCGTCCCGGAAGAAGGTAGTGCTCTTGCTCATAACGTCCTGCTGCCGCTTTTCCTCTTCGGTGGCGGGAGCAAACTTATCAAGGTCTATCTGCATGCTCAGCGGGTTCTTTTTGGGAAGTGAGCTGTTGTTCTGTTCCAAGAGTATCTGCCTCCTTTCTTTAGTCGTAATTGATGCGGGGATCCACCAGCTTATACAGCAGGTCGCATATGAGCGTCGCCGCTACCATGAGCGTTGCAAGGAAGATCGTGGTCGCCATTATCATGGTGTAATCCCGGTTGGTTATGGCGCTTACGAACTTGCTGCCTATGCCGCCTATGGTGAATATGGTCTCGACTATCATGGAGCCGGTGATTATGTAGGCGATCTGCGGGCCCGCATAGGTTATCACGGGAATGAGGGAGTTCCGCAGGGCGTGCTTGAATATAACGGTCCACTTGTGTACGCCCTTTGCCTTTGCGGTGCGGATATAGTCCTGACTCAGCGCGTCCAGCATGCTGGTCTTGGAAAGACGGGTGATGTAAGCCATGGGGTACGCTGAAAGCGCTATTACCGGGAGCACATAGCTGGGGTTGTTAGGGCTCCAGACGGGCACCCAGCCCAGCTTTATACAAAATACAAGCAACAACAGGGTTGCCAATACAAAGCTCGGTACTGCCGTAAACAGAGTAGAAAGGAATACTATGACGCGATCCGGCCATTTGTTGCGCATGAGCGCGGCAATGCTGCCGAATACCGTTCCGCATATCAGAGCGATGGATATGGCGCGAAGGCCGACCTTGCAGGATATGGGGAAGGATTCGGATATGATGCTGCTTATCTCGCGGCCGTTCTTGAGGGATACGCCGAAGTCGCCCTTGAAAAGTTCCTTGATATAGATGCCGAACTGCACCACGAGGGGTTTATCCAGGTTATATCTGGCGTTTAGCGCGGCGATGGTGGCCGGGTCGAGAGCCTTTTCACGGTTGAACGGGCCGCCCGGGATGGCGTGCATAAGGAAAAATGTGATTGCGCATATTATGAATACGGTGAGAACTGCAAGCAGGAGGCGCTTGATGATGTATTTTGTCACATTCTTCCCTCCTTTCTGAGTTATTATTTTTTACCGACTGTGTATTTATTTATTATAATATTGACGGCGTTGCTCGTCAATATGTCATTTATGTGGCAAAGCGATAAAACCCCGGCCCCGCCAAGGGGGAGAGTATGTAGATGGGAGGCAGAGGAAAATAATGATCCCCCGGCAAAGCCGGGGGTATTTCTTAAACGGGCAAAGCCCTAT
>OLXD01001066.1_pt1 | contig 10233 bp, 10 predicted proteins | sample 1673881 | NCBI WGS metagenome assembly OLXD01 (sample SAMEA103958131, study PRJEB25191) | human gut metagenome
TACGGCGTCACCATGCAGGAGCAGGGCGTCTCCAAGATCCTCCGCCTGAGCCTCGACGAACTCGCCAAACAGCTGGGCATCACGGCGTAAGACGGATATCACGTTCCAAAGCCTCCCCTCCCAGGGGAGGTGGCCCGGCGAAGCCGGGACGGAGAGGTCGTTTCAAATTTGCGACAACCTCTCAGTCAGCCTGCGGCTGACAGCTCCCCTTTCAGGGGAGCCTTGGGCTTTGCCTTTTCCACTGCCAAACCATCCAGAAAGGATTCAGATACATGGGATTTTTTGAAAAACTCAAGCAGGGACTGAGCAAGACCGCCAGTTCCATCAGCAGCGTTTTTACTGCCAGCGAACTGGACGACGAGTTTTATGACGATCTTGAAGAAAGCCTTATCGTCTCCGACCTTGGCATGGACACGACAGAGGCTGTTATGGACCGCCTGCGCCAGACTGCGAAGGAGCAGTGCATCAAGACCGTTGATGAAGCCAAGGTTGCCCTGCGCGGCATTCTTGCCGACATGCTAAACGTCGGCGATCCGGCGCTGAAGCTGGACACGAAGCCGTCGGTCATTCTTGTCATCGGAGTCAACGGCGTCGGCAAAACGACAACCATTGGTAAACTCGCCCACCAGCTGCACGATCAGGGGAAAAAAGTCCTCTTGTGCGCGGGCGATACCTTCCGCGCCGCGGCAGCTGATCAGCTTGAAATCTGGTCGGAGCGTGCGCACTGCGACATTATCCGCCAGCATGAGGGCGCCGATCCCGCCTCCGTCGTCTTTGATGCTATTGCAGCGGCAAGAGCACGCGGCAGCGACGTCATCATCTGCGACACAGCAGGCCGCCTGCACAACAAGCAGAACCTCATGAACGAACTCAATAAGATCTCCCGCATTCTCGACCGTGAACTGCCCGGAGCCAGCAAGGAGGTTCTGCTCGTCCTCGACGGCACGACCGGCCAGAACGGCCTGCTTCAGGCCAGGCAGTTCCAGGAATGTGCGGGCGTTACTGGCATGGTTCTCACGAAGCTGGACGGCACGGCCAAGGGCGGCATCTGCGTCGCCATCTCGCAGGAGCTTGGCGTGCCGGTGAAGTTCGTCGGCCTCGGCGAGGGCATCGACGACCTGATGCCCTTTGACGCGAAAAGCTTTGCGGAGGCGCTCATATGAAGGTGATTTTAGCCAGCCAGAACCAACATAAGCTGGTGGAACTGTCTGCAATCTTGTCCCAGCTTGGCTTCGAGATCGCATTGGAATCGGAATACGGCCTGCATGTGGATGTCGATGAAACAGGCACGACCTTTGAGGAAAATTCGCTCTTGAAGGCCGAGGCTGTCATGAAAGCCAGCGGCCTGCCCGTTCTGGCTGATGATTCTGGCCTTATGGTCGATGCACTGGACGGTGCGCCGGGCGTCTATTCCGCCCGCTACGGCCACAAAAACTCCGATGCCGAGCGCATCTGCTATCTGCTTGCAAACCTGAAGGATGTTCCGGCGGGCAGCCGCGCGGCGAAGTTCGTCTGCGTCATCACCTGCCTCTGGCCGGATGGCCGGAAGATCGCCGCGCGCGGCGAGTGCCCCGGACAGATCCTGCTTGCACCGCAGGGACAGGGGGGCTTTGGATATGACCCCGTGTTTTATCTGCCGGAACTTCAAAAGACCTATGCCGAACTCCGCCCGGAGGAAAAGAACGCCATCTCCCACCGCGCGCGGGCGCTTCAGGCATTCTGCAGAATCTATCGGGAGGAATTTGAACATGATGACAAGTAAAGAGCGCGCCGAATTCCGCGCGCAGGCCAATACGCTGGACGTGACGCTCATCGTCGGCAAGGGCGGCATTTCCGACACGCTTCTGGATGAGGCAGTCGTCCTGTTGGACAGCCACGAACTGGTCAAGGGCCGCGTCCTTGAGACCTCAGGCCTCACAGCCCGCGAGGCTTCCGACGCCATCTGCGAGGCGCTGGGCGCCGAGGGCATTGCATGCGTCGGCACGAAGTTCGTGATTTGGCGCAAGTCCGAAAAAGTGGAGCAGGAAAAGAAAAAGGCAGCCTCAAAAAAGCCGGCCAAAAAAGTCTCCGGCAATTATAATCCTGTCAAGGCTGGCCTTCGCGCCCGCAAGCAGGCAGCTGAGCAGCAGCGCAAGCAGCGCAAGCAGTATTTCCACGACAAAGCAGTTTCCGCCGCGATTGAGCGCAGCCGCCAGCAGAAGGAAGAGCAGTAAACAGACAAAACACAGACGGAGGTGCGCAGCATGGCAAGGATCGGCGTTTACGGCGGCAGCTTCAATCCGCCGCATCTGGGGCACATTTTTGCCGCACGGAAGGCGCAGCAGCTGCTGGGACTGGACAAAGTTCTGCTGATTCCGGCGGCTATCCCGCCGCACAAGGCTGTGGCCGAGGGCTCACCGGACGGCGAGACGCGTCTTGCACTCACAAAGCTTGCCATAGCAGGAGAAGCGGGGATGGAGGTCAGCCGCATCGAACTGGATCGTCCCGGTCCGAGTTACACTGTGGATACGCTGCGCACGCTTCGGGAATGCTATCCGCAGGATGCGCTGTATTTACTCATGGGAACCGATATGTTCCTGTCCTTTTTCCAATGGCGTGATCCGGAGCACATCGCAAGACTGGCCGTGCCGGTCTGCATGGCCCGCGTCCGCACAGACGAAGCGCTTTCCGCGCAGCTGCTGGCGCAACAGGCAGCAATGGAGGCTGCGTTCGGTGTCCGACCCATTGTTTTACAGAATGATTGTCTGGAAATCTCGTCAACCGAGGCCAGAAGGCTTCTGTTTTTTGGCATCGCGGATGAGGTCCTGCACCCGGATGTGCGCTCCATGATCGAGCGGGAGAATCTCTACGGCGTGGGCGGCAAGTATCATGCACTGCCATTTGATGAACTGCGCCGCGTCAGCCTCTCCCTTCACAAAGAAAAACGCCGCGCCCACGCGCAGGGCGTGTCCGATACTGCCGTGCTGCTGGCGAGGAAATACGGCGCGGATGAGACGGACGCCGCTCGGGCAGGAATCCTGCACGATATCACCAAGGCGCTTTCTCCGGCGCAGCAGCAAAAGCTGGTCGATCATTGGAAGCTGCCGGTGTCGCCGTTTGAATACACGCAGACCAAGCTGCTTCACGCCAAGACCGGCGCAGCCGCTGCCGAGCGCATCTTCGGCGAAGATGCCGCTGTCGTCTCCGCCATTGACTATCATACGACCGGCAGAGCCAACATGACCCTGTTGGAAAAAATCATTTACATTGCAGATTACATGGAGCCGAACCGTGATTTTCCGGGCGTTGACCGCCTGCGGGAAACCGTCTGGCGTGATCTGGACGAAGGCGTCCTGCTCGGCATCAATATGACGCTCGAACAGCTTGCCCAGAAGGGCCAGCCCGCCTGTACCGATTCCCTTGCAGCACGCGACTGGCTTCTGAGTACCCGAAAGGAACCCTGAATGAAACTATTTGGAAATCGCCGCCGCGCGGCGCATGCGAAGAGGACCTCCCTTCCGCGCGGAGTGCGCACGGCGCTGATCATTACAGCGGTGATACTTCTGCTTTCAGGCAGTGTGTTTGCGGCGTGGAAGCTGCTTGTAAAGCCAGTGGAGCGGCCGGCGATCTCTGCGCCGGAACCGGAGCCTCCTGCCGTTGAGCCTGAGACGCCGGAGCCCTCTGTCGTCCATGTGACGCCGCAGGAGGTTGAGCCGGAGCCGCAGCCGGAGGAGGATGTGCCCACCGAGCAGCCGAAGGCGCTGCGCGATGGCGTGTATAACATCCTCATCTGCGGTACGGATGGCGACGGCTACCGCACCGACACCATCATCATTGCCCATCTGGATGCAAACAACCATACAGTTGCGCTTCTGTCCATTCCGCGCGACACGCCGGTCGCAACTGGAAACGGGGGCCTCATGAAGATCAACTCGGTCTATGCGGGCGGCGGGACGGACGGTATGGAGCGCCTTGCCTCACGCCTTCAGAGTTTGCTTGGCTTCCCGGTTGATGGTTATGTGCTCGTTGATCTCGAGGCGTTCAAAAAGACCGTCGATCTGGTTGGCGGCATCGACTTTGACGTGCCGCAGGACATGAATTATGACGACGCTTCGCAGGATCTGCACATCCATCTGCAAAAGGGAATGCAGCATCTGGACGGCGAAAAGGCGATGGAACTTGTCCGCTTCCGCAAGGGCTATGCCTCACAGGATATCCAGCGCACACAGGTGCAGCAGCAGTTTTTAAAGGCGCTGGCAAAACAGTGCCTGTCTGTTGACAGCCTGACCAAGCTTAAGGAATTTGCAGACATTTTTGTAGAATATGTCACGACAAACCTCACAACCGGCAATATGGTCTGGTTCGGCAAGGAACTGCTCAGCTGCGATTTTGACAATATGAAGACCTACACCGCCGAGGGCGAGGGCGCGATGATCAATGGTGCGTCCTATTACCCCCTCTACGCCGGAAAGCTGCTGAGCGTCGTGAACGAAGCCTTCAACCCCTACGATACGCCCATCAGCGCCGGGAGCCTGACCGTCATCACGCCGGAGACGGCCTATTCCTACCAGAAGCAGGCCGACCCCGCCCCGGAGATCCCCGAAACGCCGGAAACCACCGAAGCCCCCGACGAGACCCCGGACCTTCCCGCGGAAGATCCCGCGGAGGACCCCGCCGACCCCGTACAGCCGGAACAGCCGCTCCCGGACGACCCCTTCGCGGGCGACGCGCTCTGGGAAGACACCGATCCTGAAGAATAGAAAGGAAGCAAACTATGCTCAGTGCAAAAGAAGTCGCCGCGCGCGCGGCAAAGGCGCTCGACGCCAAGATGGGCGAGGACATCCGCCTCATCGGCATCACCGACATCTCGACCCTCGCCGATTATTTCCTCATCTGCACCGCTACCAGCTCCACCCACGTCAAGACGCTCTGCGACGCCGTCGAAGAGACCATGGACGAAGCCGGCGAGCCGATGCTCTCCCGCGAGGGCCATCGCGGCGGCACGTGGGTGCTCATGGACTTCGGCAGCCTTGTCGTGCATGTCTTTACGGCTGAGGCCAGAAAGTTCTATGACCTCGAGCGCCTTTGGCAGGACGGCCATCAGATGAATCTGTCTGCGGTTTTGGGCGAAAACGCTTGACAAACGGAGCAAAAAAACGTACAATGACCCGGTAAAAGGCAAAGAAGGGGAATACCCTGCGCGATTTTTTCAGAGACCCGGCGGTCGGTGCAAGCCGGGAAAATCAACCGGACGTCTCTCACCCCAGAGCCGCCGCCCCGAAGGCAGTAAGGGCGGACGCATGGCCGCGTTAAAGGCCGCTTGAGGGCTGCTAAAAAAACAGCCGAATCAGGGTGGTACCGCGTATCTAACGCCCCTGACCGTATGGTCAGGGGCGTTTTTTATGAACGAAATTATGAGACAAAGGAGTTTGTTATGAAATACGATTTTGCAGCTATTGAGAAGAAATGGCAGGAAAAATGGGAGCAGGAGAAGCCCTATGCCGCCGTCACTGGGGACAAAAAGCCAAAGTTTTACGGCCTGATCGAGTTCCCATACCCCTCCGCTGCCGGTCTTCATGTCGGCCATCCGCGTCCGTTTACAGCCATGGATATCATCTGCCGCAAAAAGCGCATGCAGGGCTATAACGTCCTGAACCCCATCGGCTTTGACGCCTTCGGCCTGCCGACGGAGAACTTCGCCATCAAGAACCACATCCATCCCGCCATCGTCACCAAGCGGAATATCGAAAACTTCACCCGCCAGCTCAAAATGCTGGGCTACAGCTTCGACTGGGACCGCGTCGTCGATACGACCGACCCGAATTACTACCGCTGGACACAGTGGATCTTCCTCCAGATGTACAAGCACGGCCTTGCCTATAAGACCACCATGCCCGTTAACTGGTGCACCAGCTGCAAGTGCGTGCTGGCGAACGAGGAGGTCGTCGAGGGCGTCTGTGAGCGCTGCGGCGCGCCGGTCATCCGCAAGGAAAAGAGCCAGTGGATGCTGCGCATCACGAAGTATGCCGACCGCCTGATCGACGATCTCGACGACGTCGACTACATCGAGCGCGTGAAGACGCAGCAGCGCAACTGGATCGGCCGCTCCACCGGTACCGAGGTCACGTTCAAGACCAACACCGAGGATGATATCACCGTTTACACCACCCGTGTCGATACGCTGTTCGGCGTGACGTACACGGTCATCTCTCCCGAGCACCCGCTGCTTAAAAAGTGGAAGAGCATCATCAAGAACTGGGACGAGGTCGAGGCATATCAGGCTGCCGCCGCCCGCAAGAGCGACTTTGAGCGCGGCGAGCTCAACAAGGATAAGACCGGCGTTCGCCTCGACGGCATTGAAGTCATCAACCCCGCGACCGGCAAGGTTGTGCCGATGTTTGTTTCGGACTACGTTTTGATGGGCTACGGCACCGGCATCGTCATGGGCGTTCCGGGCCACGACCAGCGCGACTGGGACTTCGCCAAGGCGTTCGGCCTGCCCATCGTTGAGGTCGTCGAGGGCGGCGACATCACGAAGGAGGCCTTCACGCTCAAGGATGACACCGGCATCATGGTCAACTCCGGCTTCTTAAACGGTATGACCGTCAAGGAGGCTATCCCCGCGATGAAGAAGTACGCCGTCGAGCAGGGATGGGGCCATGAAAAGGTCAACTACAAGCTGCGCGACTGGGTCTTCTCCCGTCAGCGCTACTGGGGCGAGCCCATCCCCCTCGTCAACTGCCCGAAGTGCGGCTGGGTGCCCGTGCCCGAAGAGGAGCTGCCGCTCGTCCTGCCGCAGGTGGACAGCTACGAGCTGACCGACGACGGCGAGAGCCCGCTCTCCAAGATGACCGACTGGGTCAATACCAAGTGCCCCAAGTGCGGGTGCGACGCCAAGCGCGAGACCGACACCATGCCCCAGTGGGCGGGTTCTTCGTGGTACTTCCTGCGCTATATGGATCCGCACAACGACCATGAGCCTGTCTCTCACGAGGCGGAAAACTACTGGGGCCCTGTGGACTGGTACAACGGCGGCATGGAGCACACCACGCTGCACCTGCTGTACTCCCGCTTCTGGCATAAGTTCCTGTACGACATCGGCGTGGTGCCCACCAAGGAGCCCTACGCCAAGCGCACCAGCCATGGCATGATCCTGGGCGAGGGCGGCGAGAAGATGTCCAAGTCCCGCGGCAACGTGGTCAACCCCAACGACATCGTAGCCCAGTACGGCGCGGACACCATGCGCCTGCACATCATGTTCATCGGCGACTTCGAGAAGGCCGTCAGCTGGAGCAACGAGGCTGTCAAGGGCAGCAAGCGCTTCCTGGACCGCTGCTTCAATCTGCAGGATATCGCCACCGACGAGGAGTCCATCTCCGCCAAGAACGAGTCCATCGTCCACAAGACCATCAAGAAGGTGACGCAGGACATCGACGAGCTGAAGATGAACACCGCTATCGCCGCCATGATGACCATGGTCAACGAGTTCTACGCCAATGGCTGCTCCAAGGGCGACGTGGAGATGCTCTGCCTGCTGCTCAGCCCCTTTGCCCCCCACATGGTGGAGGAGATGTGGGAGAACATGGGCTTTGCCGCCAAGTACGGCAAGATGGCCATGCAGATGGCGTGGCCCGCCCATGACGAGGCCAAGACCGTGGACTCCCATGTGGAGATGGCCGTGCAGGTCAACGGCAAGCTGAAGGGTACCGTCACCGTCCCCGTGGACAGCGACGAGGCTGCTGTGGTGGCCGCCGCTATGGAGAGCGATAAGGTGAAAAAGGCCACGGAGGGCATGAGTGTTGTCAAGACCATTTTGGTCAGGAACAAGCTGGTGAACCTGATCGTGAAGCCCGCGAAATAAAGCGTTGTATCCCCCGGTGCAGCCGGGGGATACTTTTTCTGGAGGGCGGACCGCCGGGACGCACACTTTTTTGCCGTTTTTGTAAAAAAACGACTTGACAAGCTGTGTTATCCCCGGTATAATACACCCGTTAGTCATGTAAATGGCTCTTAAAGAGCACCCAGGATCGAGCCGGGTGTATCGGAGGGAGGGAAACATAAATGTCCGAAGTCCATGTTAAGGAAGGCGAGTCCCTGGACAGCGCTCTGAAGCGTTTTAAGAGAAGCTGCGCCAAGGCGGGCGTCCTGGCCGAGGTGCGCCGCAGAGAGTGCTACGAAAGCCCCAGCGTTAAGCGCCGCAAGAAGTCCGAGGCTGCGCGCAAGAACCGCAACAAGCGTTACTATTAAGTGACAAAGAAGCCTGAGAACATAGGTTCTCAGGCTTCTCTTTTATCTATCCTGTCAGGTCCCGCAGTATGTCGGCGCACTCCGGCAGGGTCAGCAGACCCCGGTGTATGCCCAGGCGCTCGCCCAGAGCGATTTTTCTATGCAGGGTGTCACCGTCGTCCAGCAGGACGAACCGTGTCTCGCCGCCCCGGCGGTACGTGAAATACCGGGCGCCCAGCTCCCGGGAAAAGAATATCTGGCGGCCTGTTTGCAGGGCGGCTAGCTGTTCATCTGTCAGCGGTATACCCTCACCAGTGGGACAGGGGAGAGGGAAGTCCATCCGCAGGCGCTGGAGGTCCAGCACGATACGGTCCGGCCCGAAGGCACGGCAGCAGGCGGACAACCGGTTTTCGATATCCCCGCCGGACAGGGCGGTGCATACCAGTACCCGCGCGCCGGGAGCCGTGTGGGCGCATTTCTCGTGGACCCACAGGGCGATGCCGGACCGGTGCAGGGGCTGGGCCAGCGCCTCCGTCAGTTCTGCGGCGGGGAAGGGGACGATCACTGTGCCGTATCTCCGGCGGCGGCACTCCTGCACCACGCCGGCTGCCGTTTCCGGGCTGAAGGGTCCCGCCGCGCCGGTGAGCAGCATGGCACCGCCCCGCAGGGCAGGCGGCATGGGCAGGGCACACAGCACTCCGTTTTCTATCCGGTAGGCCGCGTTGGCGATGGGCAGCTGTGTGCCGCAGGCCATCTGGCGAAGCGGCGGTGCGGCGGCGATCATCAGCTGCATAGGTGCACCCCCTTGCGAGACCACGATGTCCGTGGTACAATACTGCTGTACTTTATGAGAGGAGTCGGATACCTATGCCCATTTCCATGACGCCCTACCGGGTGTTTGACAGCTACCGCAGCATCACGCCCGCGTTTTTTATGCGGCACGGCATCCGGCTGCTGCTGTGCGATCTGGACTATACCCTGGCGCCCAAGTCCCAGCCGGAGCCGGACGCGGACCTGCGCCGCTGGCTCTCCGATGTGCGGGCGGCGGGTGTGGAGGTCATGATCCTGTCCAACAACCGCAGCCCCGTGCGAGTGGAGCGATTCTGCCGCGATCTGGGGATCACCTACGAGGGCCATGCGGGCAAGCCGTCCGTAAAGGGCTTTCGCCGGGCCATGGTGCGCTGCGGCGTCACCCCGCGGGAGACGGCCATGCTGGGCGACAAACTGCTGACGGATATGCTGGGTGCCAACCGGGCTGGCGTGCTGCCGCTGATGGTGGAGCCGCTGGGCGGGCCGCGCGGCGCGTGGAATAAGGTGCTGCATGGCCTGCAGAGGCCGTGGAAGGCCGCCAGTTTGAAAAAACATCCGGAACGGTGACTTTTTTACACGGAAACACTTGCCAAACAGCAGGTTATCATGTAAAATATATAAGGCCGATTTTGGCTGGTATTATTTATTCAGAGGGAATGGAGATATTCCCTCATACACAATGGGAGGAATATCAATATGGCAACTATTACCGCCGGTGATTTCAGAAACGGCAAGACCTTCGAGATGGACGGCAAGGTCATGCAGGTCGTGGAGTTCCAGCACGTCAAGCCCGGCAAGGGCGCGGCTTTCGTCCGCACCAAGATGCGTAACGTGGTGACCGGTGCTGTGACCGAGACGTCCTTCAACCCCACCGCCAAGTTTGAAGAGGCCTTTGTGGACCGCCGCGATATGGCCTATAGCTACAACGACGGTGATTTGTACTACTTCATGGATCAGGAGACCTTTGACATGGTACCCCTGAACAAGGAGCTGCTGGGCGATGCGTTCCGCTTCATCACTGAGAACACCGTGTGCAAGGTGCTGAGCTATAAGGGCAGTGTCTTTGGCCTGGAGTGCCCCAACTTCATGGATCTGGAGGTCACCGAGACTGAGCCCGGTCTGGCCGGCAATACCGCCACCAACACCCTGAAGCCCGCCACCGTGGAGACCGGTGCCGAGGTGAAGGTGCCCCTGTTCATCAACATCGGCGACAAGATC
>OLXD01001079.1_pt1 | contig 10153 bp, 8 predicted proteins | sample 1673881 | NCBI WGS metagenome assembly OLXD01 (sample SAMEA103958131, study PRJEB25191) | human gut metagenome
TACAGTCTGGATGTAACTTTTCAAAGGCAATGTTTTACGAAATGTTTTGTGAACAAAGTTTGCCTCTGAAAAGTTGACAGAAATCAAAAATATGCAATAGAAATGAGTAATAAACGGGTGATACGGTTTTGGACGGTAAAAATATAGATAAAAATACAAGAGTAGTCGATACCCTTGCACTTCGCAGGACCGCCAAGGAAGCTAAACGCTATGTGGTATTGATGAGATTGCTTAAAATACTTGCCATTATACTTATCGCTATCGTGGCGGCGGCTTATGCGGTGTCTTATTTTTACGACAAGTATGGTAGCTTTACAGTTAAGATAAGTAAGTATGATATGATAAATCAGGGGCTTACTCTTTCGGAAACTCCTGACTATACCACGAGCAATTCAAGGCTCAATGCGGATATCCTCTATGATATGACAAATATCAGTGGCGAAGATCTCCCTGATAATATCGACAAGATAAACGGCAGCCATAATGGCGAGGGGTATATAGCTTATACTTTCTATCTCATAAATTCCGGTGAAGACACACTTAGCTATGACAGCGAAATGACTATCGAGAACGTCACGAACGGTGTTGATGAAGCTATCAGAGTGGAGCTTTTCGTGAATGGTGAGAAAACTGTTTATGGTAAAACAAAGTCTGACGGCAGCGGTAAGGAAAGCGATTGCGACAAGGAGTTCGCCTCCTCTACTGAGGTCATGAAGGACCGACGTGAAAAGCTTGGTCCCGGTGAGAAAGACAAGTATACAGTGGTCATATGGCTTGAGGGAAATGACCCTGATTGTGTTGACAAAATAATCGGTGGCACAATGAAGCTTGGTATGAATTTCAAGATCGTTGAAACAACTTAAAGAATTAGAAGGGAGGAAGCCTCGGGTTTCCGAGGTTTTGAATTATGAAAAAAGCTTTGAAGATCGTTTTTAATGTTATCGCATGGGTGGTGCTTATCTTTGCACTGCTTATAACAATTCTCGTGTTCTCGTCTGATAAGAATAATGGTACGGCAAGTCTGCTGGGATATATCCCGCTCACAGTTGAATCTGACTCAATGAAGCCAACTTTCAAAAAAGGCGACCTTATTATCTCAAAGGAAATAGACGATATCAATTCTCTGAAAAAGGGCGACGTTATCACTTTCTGGACTCTTATAGAGGGCAAAAAGGTGAAGAATACCCACCGTATCGCAGAGGTACTCAATGATAACGGCTCTGTAGGCTTTATCACACGAGGCGATGCTAATAACGTAGATGATACATACACTGTTTATGCAGGTGATATAATCGGTCAGTGGAAAGGTGCAAAAATAGGCGGTTTCGGCAAGGTAATGGATTTTCTCAGAACAAAAACGGGATTTTTCATTTGCATACTTTTGCCGATAGCACTGTTTTTCCTCTTTGAGCTTTATAAGCTTATCGCAACCATAATCGAGATAAAGCGTCCTGCTATCACAGAGAGCGATGAGGAAGAAATAAAAAGACGTGCAGTTGAGGAATACCTTGCACAGCAGAAGAAAAAGGAAGATGAAAATGCACAGCAGGAGAAAAATGACAAATAACTGCTGCTTGGGTGATACATTATGAATGGATTTCTGAAATGGTTTTTTGTTTTCATGTCGTCAATGCTTGCAGGCTTTGGGCAGATCTTCAAGGGTCTGTGGAACGGCATAAAACAGATCTTCAATATAAAAAACTACATAAGGATATTCAAGACCTACTCGGCAGACTTTGGTGCGCTGGGCTGGATACTTTCTGTGCTTGCAATTATCGTTGTTGTGGCTATTTTTGTGCTTATTATTTTTATGATAGTGCTTGCTGTGAGAAAGTACATAAGATTCAGACACTCTATCGTCAGCAACGAGGATCTTATCGAAGAAATATCTGACCTGCAGCGTCAGGTGGTCAAAATGACCAAGGAAAAAGATGAGATCATGGCAATGAAGGTGGCACAGCTTGGCGTATATGATAACACCGCTCTTGCAGAGGGTGAAAAAAAGCTTGCAGAGGGCGAGCAGATGCCTGCACAGGGCGAAGTTCAAACCACTGTGGACGGCGTTGTTCAGACAGCAGACTGCCGTTTTTCAAAGCTTATCGAGGTGGACAATTTCTACAAGACCTACGAGCCGCCTGCTTACAATAATGACATCACCCTTAGCGGTATCTGCGAAGCATACAGAAACTTTGCCTGCTCAAGAATGCACCTTTATTATGACATAAAAACTATCCGACTTTTCATTGCAGGCATGGCTTCAACAAAGCTCATTATCCTGCAAGGTATCTCTGGTACAGGTAAAACATCATTGCCATATTCATTCGGCAAGTTCTTGCAGAAGGATACAACTATCGCTTCTGTTCAGCCGTCATGGCGTGACAGAACTGAGCTTTTTGGTTACTTCAACGAGTTCACGAAGAACTTTAATGAAACAGAAGTCCTCAAAAGAATTTATTCTTCTGAATACAATGACGATGTAAACTTCATACTGCTCGATGAGATGAACATTGCGAGAGTAGAATATTACTTTGCAGAAATGCTTTCAATTCTTGAAATGCCTGATCCTGCCGAGTGGGAGCTTGATCTTGTTCCTAACGTGTGGAGTACCGACCCTGTTCGCCTTGATAAAGGCAAACTGCGTATTCCGCAGAACATTTGGTATATCGGTACTGCCAACAATGATGACTCAACGTTCACTATCTCAGATAAGGTATACGACCGTGCGCAGCCTATCAATCTTGACGCAAAGGGAGTTGCCTTTGACGCACCTGACACGCCGCCTATGAATTTAAGCTTTGAACATCTTGATACACTCTTCAAGGAAGCTTTTCAAATGTATCCTGTTTCACAGGACAGCTTGAAAAAGATACAGCAGCTTGACCTGTGGGTAATTGAAAAGCTGAGAGTGGCTTTCGGTAACCGTATACTTAAACAGATGAACTTGTTTGTTCCTGTATATGTTGCCTGCGGTGGCGAGGAACTTGACGGCATTGACTATGTGCTTGCCACAAAGATATTCAGAAAATTTGAGTCGCTTAATCTGGCAATGCTGAGAGAAGAGCTGAAAGAACTTTGCACCTATATGCAGAAGCTTTTTGGCAGAAACACCATGAAAGAGTCTATAGCATATCTTGAAAGATTGCAAAAGCTGTACTAAAATTTGTACTCATAAATTTTGAGAGGAGGGACGGGCATGAGCGAATACAACGAACAGCGTGCAGCTTTTGATAATGCTGTAAAGACGCTTGACGGCAATAACAGCTTTGCGGCAGCCCGTGCCTTGCTTCTTTCGGGCGAAAAAACTGTATCTTTTAATCGTAAGATAATCGAGAAGAATATAGATTCGTCTTGGCTCACAGAGATAGAAAAAGCTCTGCCGCATCTTGATACGGTAATAAGAAATCCCAGAAACACCATTAAAGAAGTGGAAGAGATCGTGCCTATCGCTATGTCAAGGAAGATAACGGTAGAGTCCATAAAACATCTGGGACAGCATACCGATCTTATTCAGGATATCGACAAAAAGACAGGAAAGATAACTCCGTCAAAGATACTCAACATTCATAAAGAAGAAACTCTCGATACATATGAAAATAGATTTGTAAATACCCTTATCGACAGGCTATACATTTTTATAAATATAAGATACAATAAGCTTGTCCAGACCGCAGAGGCGCAGGAGGCTTATTCTTTTAATTACGATACCGTGTCTGACAGCGGCGACGGCAGAAAAGTCAACATAAGTTTTAAGATAGAAACTGTTGACAGTCTTGTCGGCGGCAGCAAGGATACTGACGTTTGGGCAAGGCTTGAAAGGGTCAAAAAGGCTATCGAGGGCTATAAAGGTTCAGTGCTTTGTACCACTCTTGGCAACGCTTTTATCAGACCGCCTGTTATGAGAACAAACGCTATCACTAAAAATGTGGACCTTATGGCGTGTCTTACCCTTTGGCAGTTTATCGAAAGCTACGATAAGGCAGGCTACGAGGTCAACGTTTCCGATACTGCACAAAGACCTGATGATTCTTATATAGAGGATATATATGGTCTGACCGCAATGAACTATATGCTTTTCCGCTCATATACCCATGGGGCAGACAAGTCGGAGGAGCTTAAAACCATACAGAGCAAGACCCTCGCACCAAAGGTTGTCAGGCGTTTTGATAAGCAGACGTCTGATAAATATGATGTCATAGTTGGCGATGGTGAACAAAGTAGTGCAAGTAAGACAGAAACGGGTATGACTGCCGAAGAGGCAGGAAACCTTACGGCAGAGCTTGACCGTATAGTTGAGATAGAAAAGCAGTTTCTCAAAGACGAGGAAGACCGTAAGAGAGCTGAGGAGCTTGCGGCTGCAGAAGCTGAAAGAAAGCGTGCCGAGCAGGAGGAACTTGAGCGTCAGCGGCGTGAGGAAGAAGAGCGCATAAGGCTGGAGCATGAAGAAGCTGAACGCAGGCGTTTGGAGCTTATCCGAAAACAGCAGGCGGAGCAGGCTGCAAGAGAAAAGGCGGAGCGTGAGGAACGTGAACGCCGTGAAAAAGAGGAAGAGATCAAGCATATCGCAAGACGCAAAAGGCAAATGGAAGAGCGTAAGCGCCGTGAAGAGGAGCAGCGTGTCCGTGAGGAAAGAGCTAGGATCCGAGAGGAGAAAAAGCTCGTCCGCAGCAGCCTTGGATCTGCTATGGATCAGCAGATCAGCACGAATGAAGAAGCCGTGTCTTCAAGCTTTGTGTCAGAGTATGAGTCCCCTGAGATCGCTGCAAAAAAGGCGAAAGAAGCACAACAGCAGCGTGAGCAGGAACGTCGTGAGCGTGAACGTGCTGAGCGTCTTAAAGCTGAACGTGAAAGCTTTGAAAATAAAAATATCAATGAGATATTTAAAGAATATTCCAAAAATCCATATTACATGGCAAAACGTGGCATAACATATGTTCTGGCTCACGCATTTGGGATCATACCTGTTGTGACGGATAATCCAGACTATATCAGAATGTTCAAAGTCAAGAAGGAAAAAGAACTGGCTGAGGCAGAGAGAAAACGTGCAGAGCGTGAAATTGAGATTATCTATGAAAAATATGCTCCGTATCTGAAATATGATGTAAAGAGGCATATCAAAAACAGGCAGTTTAAAAAGAGAAAACGTCTTGAGCGAAAGAACAGACCGCCAAGACCATATATTCCGCCACAGCGCACCGCTGAGGAGCAGAAAGCTATCGACACTGAAATGAAACGACTCTATAAGGAGTATCACGTTTCGGCTGTTGGCAGAATGGCAAGGCATTTGAAAGAGAAATATAGGAAACAATAACACGGAGGGAGAGTCGTTATCATCGGCAAGGCGTTGAGGATAGTAAAAATAGCTTTGACAATACTTGGCTCTGCTGTGTTTGCAGCACTGCTGAGTGTGACGGTGTACATAATGGTCTGCGGCTGTATCGGCAAAACAGCAAGCATTTTTGGTTACAGCGTACTGAAAGTCGTGAGCGGAAGTATGGAGCCGTCTATACATGAGGGTGACTATATTTACATCAAAAGGACGGATACTGACAGCTTAAAGGCAGGGGATATCATTTCGTTCTACTCTCAAGATGATAGCATTAAAGGCGAGATAAATACTCACAGGATATCTGAGGTTTTGAGCGATGGCACTTTTGTTACTAAAGGCGATGCTAACAAAATAGAGGACAGCGTGACGGTGCAAAAAGTCAGCATTATTGGAAAATACTATGGGAAACTCAGATTTTTCAAGTGGCTTGGTTCATTTGCATCAACAAAGAAGCTCCTCATACTGTTTGTGATAATCCCAACAGTTTGCATGGCGGTGTATGAGGTAAAAACTATCGCTGAGATAAAAATATATTCAAACCGTGAGGAAGCTTTGAAAGCGGCTGAGGAAGAAAAGGAAAAGCTCATGCGTGAGGCTGTTGAAAAGGAAGTTCAGCGGCTGAAAATGCAGGAAAACGAGAAAAAGGAGGCGAACAGCTTTGAATCAGGAAAAGATAATGAAGGCTAAAATGATAACGGCTATCGTTATTTGTATTGCGGCACTTGCAGGGCTGTTCGTTTTTATCGGGCTTTATATGGACAAGTCCGAGGAAGTCAGAAAGACTTACATTGCTAAGTATATGGAAAATCTGTCTGCCGCCTCTGAGGAGATAGACACTTATCTTGAAAGCGGCAAGAATCTTCCAACGAGATATAACATGATAATTTCGGACATGGGTGCGGCAAGGTCGCTGGTGTTTCTTATCGACGATTATACGGAGGAGCAGAAGGCTATAAATGAGCTTCATTATTGCTTTGTGAAGTATCCCGAACAAATGCAGGGTAAGCTTGAGGACGTGAAAAAGGCACTTGACCATATCACCGAAAATCTTGACAAAGGCTATAGAGAAGTCAACAAGATAGTTGATTCGGTTGATAAAATGGGAAATTAATGCAAGGAGGACAATAACGTGAGCAGTAAAGGGCAGCTTAAAAGAGAAATAAAGAAATGCAGACTTACTATTGAGGAAATAGAGCGTAAGAGATCACGTTCACAATCAGCACTGGTTCAGGCAATTCTTTTGCAGGAAGAGCCTAACGAAATGGACGTTGAGTGGTTCAACAAATACACAGGCGAGATAACCGCTTGCAGAAACCACATGATAGAATTGCAGAAAGAGCTTGACTCAATGAAATAATGGAGGTCGCCAAAGTGGCTGAGCATAAAGTGATAGAGAAAGCAGACAGCGAGGAAGAAAAGAAGAAACGCAAACTGCTTGTTATAAAAATAATACCAGTTGCAGTGCTGGCATTTATACTTATTGCGGTCAGCTTGGCTTGGTTTACCATTGATAAAGCCCTTGATCTTGATTCATTTGGAATGAAAAGCGTAGATTCGCCATTTGAACTGAAAACAGTAGGCAGTGCCAATGTGCTTAAAGCTGAGATACTTGACAGCAATGACTACTCTAAGGTGTCTGATGGGAGCAACATCACTTCTGACGAGAACAACAAGATCTACTGGCTTCTTGATGAAGAAAGCGGTATGACGAATGGTATTAATCCTGGTAGTCATGGAAAGCTTACTTTTTATGTTGTCCCGAACCAGTCGGGGGAAATGGAGATACAGTTCAAGTTGAGTATCACGGGGTATGCAGAGAATAAAAACGAAGACGCTGTTTCTTATGAAAAGATTACTGAAGAAGAAGTAACTAGATTTATGAATGGACATATCATGTTTTTTGAGAAATATGATGAGAACAATCACACATATTCCGATTTTCTTCATGATGAAACATTCACAAGGACGTTTAAAGATTGTAAAGTAGACGTTCCGCAGGAAGTGAACGTATATTGGGTATGGCCGAACACGCTTGGTCAGGTACTAATGAAAAGCACAGATGAAAATCTGACAGAGAAAAATGTGCTGTTTGATGATGACAGTGAAGAACGTTTGGATTTTGCGGAATATATGAAGGGTAATTTAAGCTTGTTCTTGTCAGGTGATGCTGATAAAGAACAAAATAAAAAGGTTATTGAGAAAATACTTAATGGTGATAAATACAGCACAGCACAGTTATCATCACTAAGCTCCATGTATAATGACGCTGACGAAAAGATAGGTACAAAGGTGCAATATATCCTTGTTGAACTAAACGTATAGATAAGAATATTAACTTTGCACGGAGGCAGTTGAAAGTGAAAGCTAATAGAAATCAGAAAATTAATAGAATATGCCACAAGCTTTACAGCAAGTATCGCAAGAATGTTATTTCTTTAGTTACCGCTGCCGTATTGCTTGTCACGAGTATGCCGCTTGCAGACATTTCAGGTGTTGTGTCTAAAATGGTATCAACTGTCACCAATGCTATTACGGCTATGGCGGCAGATACATATACTGACATTTCTAATGATATCAAAAATGGCGTTTATACCATACAGAATGCAGAAGATTTTAAAAAGCTTCTTAATGCAGACCCTTCTGTTTATCAGAATATCACTGTATTGTTTTCAAACAACCAATCTCAGTTTAAGGCTTCTGATTTTACAGGAATAGAAAAAGGACTTGGCAATGAAAAGTATCCTTTCAAGGGAACAGTCAAAGCAAATGAGGGTTCAGCTATTAATCTTCCTATTAATTTTGCTCTGTTTGAATATCTTAGTGACAGTGCAAATTTAGATACTATTATTTTTGCTAGACCGGAAGAAAAAAATTCAGCTTTGCTTGCTGAGAATGTTATACACGGCGATGTGGCTTCAGCTAATAAGTGGAAAATAAAAGCTGATCCTGTAGATGATTCAGGTGCTACAATTTATAAATCCTTCACGTCTGTTATAGGAAATATGAAAAATGGAGCAAATGTCGATCTGGATATCACTCTAAGTAATGATGTCCAGGTGGAAGTATCAGGCGGGGATAATGCAGGCCTTGCTTGCGGCACTATGGACGAAAACGCAAGTCTTGCCGTAAGCTTGTCAAGTAGTTCACTTGACGTTTCCGGTAAATCGAACGCAGGTGTATTTGTCGGGAAAATGAGTACTGGTGCAACACTGAACGTTGACAAGTGTGATGTCTTGACAGGCGTAAATGTATCCGCAAACAACGCAGGCGGACTTGTGGGCAGTGCAGAGAATGCAGAAATAAATGTCGGCGAAGGTGTCACCCTTACCATGACCGGAAGCGTTACAGGCTCTGTAACTGCGGGCGGTCTTTTCGGCTCTTATACATATAGTAAAGCCGACAGTAAAGAATTTGATATTTCAAAATTCAGTGGTATGAAAATGGCACTTGCTTGTTCATCAGGAGATACCGCTGACAGTGCGGCTGTTGGTTCTGTTTTCGGACTGCTGACAAATAGTACAGATAGTGCAAAAATTAGTATCACGGGTACCGCTAATGATACTATTACTTCAAACTTCAATGGCACTGTCAGGGCAGGCTTTTATGGTGGTATTGTCGGAAGATATTCTGCCAATGCTCTTAGCTCTGAACTAGCACTAAGTGATATCATTGTAAAAGTGACTGGCTCATGCAATGCCCTTGATTTTGGCGGCCTTATTGGTAAGATAGGTGATAACAGCAAGGCTTATGTAAGCGTCAAGAATACCACTATACGTATTAATAATCCCACATCATCACAAAATAATTATGGCGGACTTGTGGGCTATGCAGATCAGGCTTTTATAGATGTTGGCGGCAAAGTCACAGTTACTGCAAATAATGTTTCTGCAAACCAGAGCGTAGGTGGCATTGTTGGCAAATTTAATAAAAATGGCGTTGTAAGGCTTGGCGGTGAAACAAACCTTTCAGGCTTTTATCCTAAAGACCCTAACAAAAACGGATGTCAGATAGTAGGAAATAGAGGCAATGCTTTGATCTATAGCTTAAGCGGCTGGTCATTTACAAGGACATCTTCAAAAGTCATAGACGATATGGATTGGGGCGGAGTGCTTCGACTTAACAATTCCGATCTGTCAGAGAGTGCTAATGGTGTTCTGTCTTTTGATGGATCGGGGCATACTGTTACAATAAATGGATTTTCTAATAATAATATTACCATAAGCAATAGGGCAGATTTTGCCCGTGCGGCTTTGATAATGCAGCATGATAGCAATGATTTTGTTAAGTATAGCGGTGCTAGCAGGGCAGATATGCTTGCGGCAAATATCAGCCTTAGTGCAGATGTTGATATAAGCGACACAGGTCTAACCGGCTTTATGCGTGATAATGGTGAGGATACATTCACAGGCACTCTGAACGGCAATAGTCATACAATTACTATGAGCGTAGGCAAAGACGCTAAGATAGTTTTCCATACTCACAACGGACTTTTTGCAAAGACAAGCGGTGCAAAAATAAGCAATATAAAGCTTGTTTCAAAATTTAATATTGTCGGTGATAATGTTTCTGGCGGTGATGCTTGTTATATTGGTTCTGTGTCTGCATACAACAGCGGAGCTTTGACTATTGACAGCGTGACCGCTGATGTGACCGCATCTCCAAGTGGTGCGTATACTAATTTTGTCGGAGGTCTGGTTGGATATGTTGCTGACGCCACAAGTGAAGTTTCGTTCACTAATTCTGCTGTAACAGCAAATCTTACATACAATAATAGCACAACAAAGGTAGATTGCACTTGTCTTGGCGGAGTTATCGGAATGGTAGGCG
>OLXD01001085.1_pt1 | contig 10107 bp, 9 predicted proteins | sample 1673881 | NCBI WGS metagenome assembly OLXD01 (sample SAMEA103958131, study PRJEB25191) | human gut metagenome
CTGTATGAAATCAGCCGCCAGTTCGGCGCGTTCGTGGCAGTGGACAATCAATATTCCGCGCTGATTCCTCCGAAGGAAATGTACGGGGAATTAAAGGTCGGTGACCATGTGGAAGCCAGGGTTGTCCGGGTACATGAGGACGGCAAGCTGGATTTGAGCGTGCGGGAAAAGGCGTACCTGCAGATCGAGACGGATGTAGAGAAGGTCATGAAGCTGATCGACAGCTTCGACGGCGTGCTTCCGTTTACCGACAAGGCTTCTCCGGAGGTCATTCGCAGAGAGCTTGCGATGAGCAAAAACGAGTTCAAGCGTGCGGTCGGCAACCTGCTGAAAAACGGCAGGATTGAGATCACAGAAAAAGCGATCCGCAGGATATAAGGCGGCGGGTACGCTCCGTGGGGGCGGAGAGTGACGAAGCTGATACAACGGGGATGCGTTTCAAAGGCGTTTCGTTGTGAGAAAAGAAGTGAGTAGAGGGTTATGAGAAGGTATTCAGTTCTGGGAATTTCCTTAATGGATGTTTCCGCAAGAGAGGGCCTGCGCAGAGCGGAGCATTTTTTGCAGACCGGGGCACTCAATACAACAAGCTATATTAACGCGCAGTCTCTGTCGATGGCGTCCAGGGACGAACAGGTCAAGGAGTATCTGGAAGAGACGGATCTGATGTTCTGTCTGGAGCCGGATATTTTGGAGGCAGCAGGAATCGCATCTCCCGGCAGGGTTCGGGAAATCGAGGACCGGATGTTTTTGCGGGAGTTTTTGAAAAGACTGGCAAGACAGCACGACAAGGTTTATCTGCTGGGCGACACGGATAAACAGGCGCAGGAGCTGCAGGAGATGCTGGCAACTGTGCCGACGCTTCGCCGTCCGGCGCTGCGGCGGTCGGAGGACGCGAACGCGCTCTTCGCGACGGATTTGCCGCTTTTGGCGGACGCGGCGGATTTCTGCCGACTGGCAGAGAAGCACGGCTGGCGAACGTGGATGCAAGGCGGCTGGCTGCTGCTGGACAAGCTGCCGAATCCGCCGGATATGCCGACAAAAATCCCCGGTGCGCCGGGCGAACTCGGCTGCTGCCTGTCGCTGCTTGCGCGCCATCCGGATGATACGGCGGATGGCACGCTGCTTCGGGCACTGCTGAAATCGGCGGATGCCGGCGGTCAGGCGATGGAGAAATACTGCCGTATGCTGCATCGGGATTTAGCGGCGCGCTTGCGGACGCACAATCCGCTGCCGGGACGCTTGCTGCCGTACCTTTGCCGCGCGGCAGAAGAAAGGACGGGAAATCCATGATTATCAGCTGTATGGGGCACGCAAAATTTGTCATTGAGCTGGACAACGGCCTCCGCATCGTCACTGATCCGTATGATGCGTCGTGCGGCTATCCTGTGACGGCGAATCCGGCGGATGTGGTGCTGGTGTCGCATCAGCACCATGACCACAACGCGGTCGAGACGATTCCGGGGCATCCGCGCGTGATTGACCGGGCGGGGGATTTTGACCTCGGCGGCGGCGCGGCGGTGCGGGCGATTGAGGCGTACCACGATGAGCAGCAGGGGAAGCTGCGCGGCAAGACGCTGCTGTTCTGCCTGAAGGCGGAAGGGCTGACGGTGATGCACCTTGGCGATTTGGGGCACATGCTGACGACGGAACAGCGGTTGCTTTTGGGCAGTGCGGATATCGTGATGCTGCCCGTCGGCGGGTACTACACGATGGACGCGAATATGGCGAAGCAGGTGGCGGATGTGCTGCACGCGCGGGTGATTCTGCCGATGCACTACAAGACGGCGGCGAATGCGTCGTGGCCGATTGCGCCGGTGACGGACTTCCTGCGCCTGTATCCGGAGAAAGCGGAGGAGCTGCCGCTGCTGCGGGTGTCGGCGGGGGATTTGTCGTGCCAGCCGCACTTGGTGGTGCTGATGCCGCTGAGCTTGGGGAATGTCAAAGCGTAATGAAAAATGCCATCGGGAGCGAATTGCTTGCCCGATGGCGATTTTTTTGCTTTTGGGGATTTTGATTCTCCCCATGCAGTGCGCTTTTGGAAGCAAGGGTTTCGCCTCCGCAGAGGCGAACCCCCTGCCGCTCATGGCGCAGTCAACTCCTCCTCAATCCCATTCGCGCTGATTGTCAGCGGGCGGCGCAGCATCCACACGGCGATAATCAGCACCGCCGCGTAGACCGCGCTGCCGGTCAGCCGCGCCATCATCAGCCGGAAAGAACCCTGCGCCGTGCCGAAGCGGTCAATCAGCGCCGATTGCAGCGTCAGCAGCGACAGCAGCGCCGCGACGAGCGACAGCACCTTCGCCGCCGAGAGAATCGGGCTGCCGAGCTTGCGGAAGCGAATCAGGTTCGAGATGGCAAGAAACATCATGACGAAGGTGTAGAGCGCGGAGAGGTAAATCAGGTGGCCGGGTAGTGCGGAGACGGACTGCCCCGATACCATCAGCAGCGTCAAGCCGCCAATTGGCACATTCAGCGCCAGCAGCGACCACGCGACGCGCCGATAGCAGCGGGATTCGTGGCGCGGCAGGGCGTCCGGCGGCAGCTTCCGCCCGCGGTGGTGCGAGAGCGTCAGGTCGGTGCGGACGATGGCAAGCATCAGCGTGTAGACACCCAGCGACAGCAGCCACATCGACCCGCTTTGCAGACCAATCAGCAGGTTATAAGCCGCGTAAAGGTAGTTGAGCACCATCACCAGCTGCAAATTTACGCTCGCGCGGAAGATTCTGTCTTGCTTGTACTGCACCGCCAGCGCGTTGCCCAGCAACAGCCCCAGCGTACGGCGGAGGCGCTTGCTGCCCGGATTTTCTTTGGGAGAAGCAGATGATTTGAAAAGCATCGTCGTTTCCTCATGAGAAAGCAGATTGCAAAGCGCTTTCCTTTTGGCAAGTTCAACGCGGGGCGGGCAAAATCCTGCTTGATACCGCAAAAAAGTGCAAACGAAAACAGGACACTGCCGAAGCAATGCCCTGTTATCTCTCGTGATAGCTCGTGAGAAGCAGCTGTCTCGAAAATTAGTTGAGACCGAAGCGCTTCTTGAAACGATCGACACGTCCGCCGGTATCCACCAGCTTCTGCTTGCCGGTGTAGAAGGGATGGCACTTAGAGCAGATATCCACTCGAAGTTCCTTCTTGGTCGAGCCGGTTTCAAACGTCTCACCGCACACGCAGCGAACGATGCACTTGCCGTAGTTGGGATGGATCTTTTCCTTCATTGCGATTTCACCTCTTTCGCGTATGCAATGATCAGCTTATTCAGCCGCAGAAATCATTGTATCATATTTGCCGGGGGATTGCAAGCCTTTTTTCTCTGAATCCGAAACTTTTTTCTGCTTTTTTGGGAAGCAGGGCGGATTACTGCTTCATCAGCGCCGCCCAGTCCTTGATACGGACAAGCAAATCCTCATTGTTGGTCGTCTTTTCCAGCATCGACAGCAGCTGCGGAATCATGTCCACCGCGCGCAGGCTGCCCAGCATCTCGTGGATGAGCTTGATGCCGTCCAGCTGCTCCTTGCTGGCGATAAGTTCGGCGCGCTTCGTGCCGGAGAGCAGCAGGTTGACCGGGGGATAAATGCCCGCGCGCGCCGCCGCCGTGTCCAGCACCAGCTCCATATTCGCCGTGCCTTTCAGGTCTTCCGCGATGGAGTCATCGACGCGGCTGCCCGTTTCGATGTTCATGACGGCGAAAATCGTCAGCGAACCGTCTTCACGCAGGCAGCGCGCCGCGCCGAAGAGCTTCTTCGCTTTTTGCAGGCTTACCGGATTCACCATGCCGATGGTCTGCCGCCCCTGCTGAACAGCCGCGGTTGTGTAAACCTTGGAGAGGTAGGTCAGGCTGTCCACCAGCAGAATCACGTTTTTCTTCATTTCCACCAGCCGCTCGGCGCGCTCCAGCACCATGTCGGTGATGCGCAGGTGATTTTCCGGCGTCTGATCGAAGGTGGAGGCAATCACCTCGCCGTGCGTGTGGTCACGGTAGAGCGTCGCGTCCTCCGGCGTGCCGCCCAGCAGCAGCGTCATCACCACCGCATCCGGATGGCAGATGCTGGCTGCGTTGGCAATGGAGGACAGCAGATGCGCCTTGTCCACGGCAGGCGGGCAGTGAATCAGCCCGCGCTGACCAAAGCCAATCGGCGCAACGAGGTCAATCAGGCGCATGTCAAGGAACTCGCTGCTGCCGCCTTCCACTTCGAGGGTGATGTGCTCGTGCGGATAGCAGGGCGTCAGGGCGTCAAACGCGGGGCGGCTCGCCAGCGAATCAGCGGGGCAGCCGTTGACCTCGGTGATGTAGAGCATGGCGGAGTACTTGTCGCCGTCGCGCTGGGGACGCACCTTGCCGGTTACGAAGTCGCCCGTGCGGAGATAGAAGCGGCGAACCTGCGCCATCGAGACGTAAATATCGCGATTGCTGGGGGTGAGCGACGCGCCGCGCAGGAAGCCGTAGCCATCCGGGTGCAGCTCCAGAATGCCCGAACCATCCTGACATTCCGCCGGGGAGAGCATGTCGCTCGGCGAACCCGCCCACATGCTCTGCAAGTCTGACGGTACGTCGCGCTGGGGACTGTTGAAGGCGGGCTGACGGGCGCGGCCGCTGTCAAAGGCGCTCGGCGCATCGTAGGAACGGGAATAGCGGGGAGCGTCCGTGCCGAAGGCGGAACGCGGCGCATCCGTGCCATAGGCAGGGCGGCGGTCAGGCGCATCCGTGCCATAGGCGGGGCGGCGATCAGGCACATCCGAGCCATAGGCGGGGCGGCGATCAGGCACATCGCTGCCGTACGCGGGACGGCGGTCAGCCCAGCTGCTGGTCGTGCGGGGCGCGTCATACGAGCGGTCATTCGTAGAATCTGCCTGTGCCGCCGGGCCAAAGCGCGTGTAGTTTACCGGACGCGCCGGGCGGGCAAAGTCGTTCCCCTGCGGACGTGCCGGGCGATTGCCAAACGAATTGCTGGATGCCTGATATGCAGGCTTGCTGCCGAAGCGCGGCGGCGTCGCGGGCGCTTGATACGCCGGGCGGAAGCTGCTTATGGCGGGGCGCGCATCCGAGGCGGGCTGTGCGGGTGCGGCAGTTTCCGGTTTGGCGGTGGCTGGTACGGGCTGCTTGTTGGCAGGCGCAGGGGATTCCGACGGCTTCTCATCCTTCACGGCAGCGGGAACCTCGGCTTTTTCCACGGGGGATTCCTGTTTGTCGTCAGACTTTGGAATGGGGGTGAAATCCATCGGCACAGCGGGGATGTCGCTGTATTTCGCGTTGCGCGCGCGGTCGAGTTTCTCGACGATACCTGCCTTGGAAATGCCCGCACCGAGCTGCACGCCCATGGCCTTGGCAACCTTGCGCAGCTCCAGCACCGTCAGCTGACTAAAATCTTGATTCTTCCATTCGGACATAGCTTGAAAAAGCCTCCTTGCTCTCCCAAATCTCTGTAATCTATATTATCCGTTACGGCTGTTCATTGCGGGCGACGATGAAGTCGCGGTGCACTGCCTGCTCGACGAAATGCGAAAAGTCATCATACGGCGGCTCGGTCAGCGGCATGAAGCCTGCGTTTTGCAGCAGCGTCAGCAGCGTATCCTTGCGCAGCGTCAGCGTGTTGAAGGAAATCGCCGCCGAGCCGCCGGGTTTGAGCGCCCGACGCCACGCGGGGAGGATGCGCTCCAGCAGCTTGGGGAAGCTCTCCGCCTTTTTTCCGTTTTGCGGCGCGTGCTGCACGCCATAGGGAAGGTCGCAGACGAGCAAATCCGCCGGACGCTTCTTCAGCAGGTCGCCGACAAGCCCGCTGTCCCCCTCCGCCAGCATCAGCGTGCGCACATCATCCGCCGCGAAATGCTCCTTCGTGTCGCTGAGGGTGTATTCGGCAATCGGCACGGCGGTCTTTTGCAGCGTGCGGCTGCTCTGCGCGAGGCGGTGCTTCAGACGGTGGAATTGCAGATAATTGCTGAAATAATCCGCCGCTTCCCTCAAATCCTTGCGGTCTATGTCGAGGCAGACGGCGTTCATGCCGTTTTGCAGGGCGACGAAGCCGGTTGTGCACTTGCCGCACATGGGGTCAAGCACGGTCAGTGGCTGGTCTGCAAGGGCGAAATCACTCGCGGCACGGGCGCAGTTCATCATCATATGGGTGAACGCGGCGCTCGTTTTGCCCTTGTACTTCAAAATCTCCGAGAGGTCGTCGGGCAGATAGGCAGTGCGTCCCCAATCCAGCGGGCGCAGCAGACCGCCATCCACGCACTCGAAGAGCATCAGACGTGTGCTGTGCGTGCCAAGGAGCGCAAGGGCTTCAGGAGTCAGCGCCTTGGCGGAGAAAGTCAGGCATGGTACGCCGCCGATGGTCGTCACCTGCGTTTCAGCGGGCAGGGAAAGCGCGCACAGCAAACAGGTCAACTCGGCTTGACCAAGTTTGACCTGCGCGTCACGGTAGCGGATATTCGCGTGCGGGGCTAACTGCAAGCAAAATTGCATAGAAGAAACATACTCCTTAGCGCAGTAAAATCAGGGTATCAAAAAAGGCACACAAAAAAAGAATAATGATGTAAAAAAATCAGCCAGCAGGGACGTAAAGTGCAAAATCACCATATAGAAAGGCATGAGAAACCTGCTGTTGCCAATAGTATAGCAAAATACACGCGATTATGCAAGGGCAATAGGAAAGATTTTTCTTATTGCGGAATTCGGAATGAAAAAAGAAAACCCCTTCCGAGGAAAAACCTCGAAAGGGGAATGCCATTGCGCACAATCAGCACATTCGTGGCGAAGGGCAAAGAACCCTTACAGCCGGACCATTGAGAAATGCCGCGGGGCAATGATGACAAAAGTCATCAATACTTGCGCTTGCGGGCAGCTTCGGCCTTCTTCTTGCGCTTGACGCTGGGCTTTTCGTAATGCTCACGCTTACGAACTTCCTGAATCACACCACTGCGGGCGCACTGACGCTTGAAGCGCTTCAGAGCACTCTCCAGGGATTCATTCTCACGGACGCGTACCTCGGACACTGTTATCCCTCCTTTCGCTCATCTCGCCTTGACATCAGCCACATAGACAGACGGATGGCGAACCGTATAGCTATTATAGCAAAAGATGATGCGCACGTCAATGCCTAATTGCAAATTTCCGAAAAAAATCTCCTGAAAAATTGCGGATTTACGCGTTGCGGACGATGCTTTCCAGCACATTGACCATTGCTTCCATCGCCTCGACGGTAATCATTTCCTTTCTGCCATGGAAATTATAACCGCCGGTGGAGAGATTCGGGCAGGGCAGCCCCATGTAGGACAGGCGCGCGCCGTCCGTGCCGCCGCGGATGGGGGAGATGATGGGGGTCACGCCGTTTTCCTCAAACGCCGCTTTCGCCTTCTCCACCACGTCCATGTGCTGCTCCATGATTTCGCGCATGTTGCGGTAGCTGTCGCGGATGACGCACTCGAACGTCCCCGCGCCCCACTTCTGGTTCAGGTAGTCGGTAATCTGCTGCACGGTCGCCTTGCGCGCGTCGAACTTCTGCGCGTCGTGGTCGCGGATGATGTACTGCAGCGTCGCCAGTTCCTCGTCGCCTTCCATGTGCATCAGGTGGTAGAAGCCCTCGTAGCCGCAGGTGTGCGCGGGCGTTTCCGCCGGGGGCAGCATGCTGTTCCACTCAATGGCCATCAGCAGGGCGTTGCGCATCTGGTCCTTTGCGCTGCCGGGGTGGATGTTCACGCCGTGCACCTTGATGGCGCACGACGCGGCGTTGAAATTCTCGTACTCCAGTTCGCCCAGCGCGCCGCCATCCACCGTGTAGGCGTAATCCGCGCCGAAGCCTGCTACATCGAAGTGATCCGCGCCGCTGCCGATTTCCTCGTCCGGCGTAAAGCCGATGCACACCGTGCAGTGCTCCGGCGCATCGGGGGCGGTCAGCCGCTTGCACAGCGCCATAATTTCCGCCACGCCCGCCTTATCATCCGCGCCCAGCACGCTGTCGCCGCTGGTGACAATCAGCTCCTGCCCCTGCAAGTCCTTCAGGAACGGGAAGCCGTCGATGACCACGCCGTTTTTGAGCGTGATGGCACGGCCGTCGTAGTGCTCGATGATGACGGGGTGCGTTGGGCCCTTCACGCCGTCGGATGTATCCATATGCGAAATCAGCCCGACTTTCGCCGGATGGTTGCCCTTGGCGGGAATCGTCGCGTACACATAGCAGTGGTCGTCAACGCGGGCGTTTTCGATGCCCATTGCGTGCAGCTCGTCCACCAGCATTTTTGCCAGCACCCACTGGTTCGGCGTGGACGGGCAAGTGCCGCTCGTCTCGCTGGAGGTCGTTTCAATCTGGACATACCGCAGGAAATTTTCTTTGACGTTGGACATGGGAAACCCTCCTTATATAATGTAGATTTTGTGGATGATGTGGATTTTTGCCGTCGCTGACCGGGCTTGGCGTTTCACAAAGGCGAAAGCGCTTTATTCCGCGTGATGATGCAGCGCCGCGAGCGCCGTTTGAATCCCATCCACCGCCGCGGATACGATGCCGCCCGCGAACCCCGCGCCTTCGCCCGCCGGGTACAGCCCATCCACCCGCTCCGCCATCAGCGTCTCCCGATTTCGGGGCAAACGCACCGGCGACGACGAGCGCGTCTCCACCCCCGTCAGCAGCGCATCCGGATGCGCAAAGCCATGCAGCTGCCCATCCATCCGCCGAATGCCGAACTTCAAGTCCTCGATGATGAAATCAGGCAGACATGCGCGCAAATCCGCCGGCACAACGCCCGGACGGTAGGTCGGCTGCACGTCGCCAAGGCGCGTCGTGGCGCGGTCGTGCAGCAAATCCTCCACGCGCTGCACCGGCGCTTTGTACCCGCCGCCGCCAAGCCGGAACGCCGCCTGCTCAATGCTCCGCTGCCACACGAAGCCCGCCAGCGGGTGATCATCGCCAAAGTCCTCCGGACGCACGCCCACCAGCAGCGCACTGTTCGCGTTTTCGCCCGCGCGCGCGTGGTAGCTCATGCCGTTGACGCACAGACCATCCGGCTGACTTGCCGCCGCAATCACCTCGCCGCCCGGACACATGCAGAAGGTGTATGTTCCGCGGCCGTCGGGCGTATGGACGGCGAGCTTGTAGTCTGCCGCCTTCAGCGCGGGGTGCGTCCAGCATTTGCCGTATTGGCTCTGGCTGATGAGCGCTTGCGGATGCTCAATGCGCACACCCATGGCGAATGGCTTCTGCTCCATGCGCACGCCTTGCCGGAACAGCGTCTGCATGGTGTCGCGCGCGCTGTGCCCGATGGCGAGAATCACCGTGTCGGTGCGGATTTCCTGCGTTTCGCCGCCGCAGAGCACCGTGATGCCCTCTATGCTTTCGCCGCGCATTATCAGCCCGGTCAGGCGCGTGTCAAACCGCACTTGACCGCCCAGCTGGATGATTTCCTGCCGCATCGAGCGCACAACGCCCTTGAGCAAATCCGTGCCGACGTGCGGTTTTGCGATGTACAGGATGTCCTCTGGCGCGCCGTGATCGACGAAGGTTTGCAGCACCGTGCGAATCAGCGGTGATTTCGTGCCGGTGGTCAGCTTGCCGTCGGAAAACGCGCCCGCGCCGCCCTCGCCGAACTGCACGTTGCTTTCCGGGTCGAGGATGCCCTGCTCCTGCATCATCTGCACGGATTTTGTGCGCTCCTCGACGGGTTTGCCGCGCTCGATGAGAATCGGCTGAACGCCCGCGCGTGCCAATGTCAGCGCAGCAAACAGCCCCGCCGGGCCAGCCCCGACGACCACGGGCGGATGCTCGAACCGCGCTTTCGGCAGCGTCGGCGCCTTGGGGAAGGTGAACGGCGCCGCAACACCCGGCTTGAGCCGCGCGAGCACCTTCGTTTCATCCTTCAGCGTCACCGCGACGCTCAGGACGAAGTGCACATCCGCCTTGTCGCGCGCATCGACCGCCTTTTTGAGCAGCACGACGCTTTTGAGCTGCTCCGGCGCGCATTTCAGCTTGCGGAGAATCAGCGCATTCAGCGTTTCAGGGGTGAAATCGAGGGGGAGGGAGAGCGAATCGAGACGAAGCATGGAAAACTCCCTTCGTTAATGCGAAATTAGGCATGCCGTCCCCGAATCAACACGCGGGCACAGCATGAAAGCGTCACCGACTC